>OLPU01000412.1_pt1 | contig 38262 bp, 37 predicted proteins | sample 1673111 | NCBI WGS metagenome assembly OLPU01 (sample SAMEA3136755, study PRJEB25190) | human gut metagenome | reverse complement strand
CCGCTACTTTTAATTCTGATTAAATTTCCTAATTTTCTTTTACAGTGACGTCACATATTTCGTTCAGTTCAGATACGAGAGCTTTAATATCATTTTCGCCGCCCTCTGCAATTATTGCAAGTGCCGCCACATTCTGCTCTGCAAACGGAATACCTACGCGCCCGCGAACAATGCCCGCATATTTTGAGATTATGCTGTTAAAGCTCTCCTGTTTTTCATGCGGCGCATCCATAAGCACGCTGATTACTGCGATCTTTGTCATCTTGGTTGCCTCCTAATTAAATTGTTTCCCTCTGTGGTTTTATTTTAACATCAGCAAGTCTTTATGTCAACATCTGTAAAATAAGCATACAAAAAGGAGTACAGCTTTTGCCACTGCGCTCCTGCATTTGAAAATAGAAAGCGTATTATACTCGCTCCATATACTCGCCTGTGCGAGTATCAACACGGATTTTTTCACCCTCGCTGATGAAGAGAGGAACCATAACCTTCGCGCCGGTCTCGAGGATAGCGGGCTTGTTTCCTGCTGTAGCCGTATCGCCTTTGAAGCCCGGCTCTGTTTCAGCAACCGTCAGCTCTACGAAGTTGGGAGCTTCTACAGAGAAGGGTTCGCCCTTGAAGAACTTAATAGTCACGTTCATGTTCTCAGTAATATACTGGATAGCTTCTTCTACCTTGTCATGGTTAAGAGGAAGCTGATCGAATGTCTCTGTATCCATAAAATAGTAGAGCTCACCGTCGGAATACAGATACTGCATTTCCTTGCGTTCTACCATAGCCTTGGGATATTTCTCTGTGGGGTTGAATGTACGCTCGAGTACGCTGCCTGTCATTACGTTTTTAATCTTTGTACGAACAAAAGCCGCGCCCTTTCCCGGTTTTACATGCTGAAAATCTACGATCATCCATACCTGACCATCTATTTCAACCGTCATGCCCTTGCGAAATTCACCTGCTGTTACCATGTTTAATCTCCTTCTTAAATTGATTCCATCTTTTGATATTATTATTAAATGATGACTAAATCTTTACTGAGAGTATAAAAGCTCTCACAGCCATTCTCCGTCACCACTACCATATCTTCCGCTCGCGCGCCGAAACTGCCTCTGATGTATATCCCCGGCTCTATAGTTACGACATTGCCGATCTCCAAAGGAATTTCAGAATGCAGCATTCTCGGCAGTTCGTGAACACTGTAACCCACGCCATGTCCTGTAGCGTATTCAAAACAGTTTCCATAACCCGCCGCTTCTATCACATCGCGCGCCGCTTTGTCCACCGCCTTCGCACTCACACCCGGAGCTATCGCCTCGAATGCCGCATCGTTAGCAGACCTCACTATATTATATATCAGCTCTCGCTTTTCTTCAAGTCCCCCGACGCTAATTGTACGGGTGAAATCAGTGCATCCGCTGTCTAAGCGTACTCCCATATCTATCATAGCCCAATCATGCTCTTGCAGACGCGCAGATGAGGGAGTCCAGATAGGTTCGCCCGTATTTCGCCCAAACGCCACTACAGGCGGAAAAGAAGGCTCGGCGCCCTGCTTATGAATCGAATAGAGTATTTCAGCATAGATATCCTGCTCCGAAACTCCCGGCTTCATTTTTGATACGGCGTTGAGAAAAGCTTTCTCTGTTATCTCAGCGCCTCGGCGCATTCCCGCGATCTCTTCCTCTGTTTTTATTTGACGAAGTTTATAAACTATATCGTCCACAGGCATAAGCTCCAAGTCCAACTGCTCGTCATACTTTTGCTTTTGCAGCAAAGTAACGTGTTTGAACTCTATGCCCAAAGATTTTGCATTGTGATCCGCCGTCAGTTCAGATATTATGCCCATTCGCTCAAACGCCACAGACTTCAGCGGCTCAAGCCCTTTTATTGTATTTTTTATATGATCTATAAATCTAAAATCAGTTATATAATACTGCTTATCACGAAATATAATCACAAAGGAATCCGCCGCATTCAATCCGGAATACCACTGAACATTGCGCGGGCTGGTCAGCAGCACGGCATCCATCCCGTTATCATTCATATATGCGCGTATCGCTTTTGCTTTGTTGTCGCTATACACCTTTCGCCTCCAAATACATGCGCTTCATAGCGGCCGCGTCCTCTGTCATCGTACCCTTGCTCTCGCAGAGTATGCGCGGCTCGAGCTTATATTTTATAAGCACAGGCGCCAGATTTGCAAAATCAGGTCCGAAGCCCTCGTCGGCAAAAGTGACATGCGCCTTCTCCCCCATTTTGGTATAGGCAATTTTTGAGAAATGAACATGCATCGAGCTCGTGCGCTCCTGCCCTATTCCATCTATGAGCTGCTTGATTATACTCTCAAAATCTTCTTGAGAATTAATCGCACCGATACCTCTGGCATGAAGATGTGCAAAATCTATCGTCGGGATCAACCTCTCATCTATTCTGCACATCTCTATCGTCTCGGCAAGATCGCCAAGCTGGTTTATTTTCCCCATAGTCTCCGGACAGTAAGTAAGATCGCCCATCCCTTCGCTGTCTATTATTTTAAGCACCTCGGCTAGATTCGTAAGAATATGCGCCTGAGCCTGAGCGCGATCCTGTTTGCCTCTCGCACCGGGATGAAATACTATTCTGTCTGCGCCGAGCCACTTAGCCGCGCGCGCACTCTCGAGAAAATAGTTTATATTCTTCCCGAATTTTTCCTCATCTGCATTTGCGTCAAACGCTAAATTTATGAAATACGGCGCATGCACACTCATGGCGATGCCATACTTCTCCGCTTCGTGTTTAATTTTATTCGCACTTTTCTCTCCCACACGCACTCCTCTGCCAAAAGAGTATTCGTATGCGTCAAGCCCTTTTTTAGACACAAACTCCATAGCCTCGTATGTATGCTTGCCGCCCTGCGCGTAGAAATCCTCGGAGTTCCCACTGGGACCGAATCTTATCATCTATGTACTATCCTCCGTGTTATCTTTGAAAATATACCTTTCGCTATGTCCATCAGCCTGTCACATTCGTCAGTGCCCTTAAAGACTATAAGAAACACCAAATTAGGGATTATCATGCAAATAAGCAGACGGCCAATTATCGTCAGAATCGACGCTTGAACAAATAGGAAATCACAGACGAGACGTGTGAGTACACATGCCACCGCCGTAGTCAAGAGATAAGCTGCATATCTTATAAAATAATCTCCCATCCCGGTCTTAAAACCATACTTAAAAAGTATTTTCGGTTCAAGCCACAGCAGAGTGCTGGCCGTGCTGACCAGAGTTCCGATATATACGCCTGTCATGCCCAACGAAAAAACCAGCGCCAGAGAGACTACTATATTTACAATAACTGCGGCAATAGGCACCATCCTGCCCTCACGAAATATCCCCATCGTGTCGCGGAATGTAATGTTGACATTTCTCATACCCTGAGTATAAAAATTAGCAACTATCAGAGTCATTATAACTTCACTCAGCACTCTGTCGGCGCCCGCCCAGATTGTGACAAACGGCGTGAACAGGCAATAAAAACACACAGAAGCCCAGCCAAACATCCAGAAATTAGCAAACATTACTGTCTTGTACATCTTTATCTTTTGCTCTTTAGTTCCAAGAACATTAAGGTTTCCTATGGACGCCGTGATAGCCTTAAACACCTGCTGGAGCAGATTCCGCACTGTAGTAGTCAAGAGAACATAGTTTGAGTTATAACCGGCCTGAACAGCACCGACAAACGAAGATATGATAACCGTATCCGTGCCGTTTATGACCACCTGACCTATTCTATAGAAAACTATGCTTCCCATATCGCTGAATATTTTTTTACGCTCTTTAGGCGATATCTCCAGTTTTGTCGGCTTTGCAATATATGGATACATTCTGTTTGCAATTATCATAGTTATAATGTTCTGCAAAACATTTGTCGCGACCTGTATGCTCAGCGTAAGCATGTATTGCTTAGTCAGCAGCATCACAACGATCTGCACTGCATAGCACAAGATAGAAGTAGCGTAAACAACATTCGTGACAATATAGTTTTTCTGATGCGCCGTTATCAGCGTGCCTTTATATGCAAAGAAATACGTCGACGCCGTGTTAATCACAAAGAGAAGAAAAATAATTTGCACATGATCCGGCATCGTCTGACCGGGTTCGAGCTTTATGAAAGACTCCGCAAAAAACGAGACTATTATGCCGGCTATGACTATAACCACGCCTATAGTCCTGTACGCTTTGCCATAGAGCTTCATAAGCGCCTTGATTTTGTTCTTATCCTGCTCGGCGACCGGTTTGTACAGAGCATAAACAATGGCCGTACCCACACCTAGGTCAGCCAGCGAGAAAAGCATAAGAATATCAGTAAAGGTACCGTTAATTCCCAGATATATATCGCTTAGCGTATGTATAAACACAGTGCGCATCGCGAAGCTCATTATTATGTTGAGAATCTGCCCTGTCAGACCGAAGGCAATATTTCTCAATGAATTTTGTGTTCTGCTCAAAGTCTCATCTCCTGTATATTCGTATACTAATTGTCATTATACCCAACATTCTCAATAAAATCAATAGCACATGCGGGAGTCACTTTTCAGCTTTATACGCATATAATTTCATCAGGAGGTGCTATGATGAAAAAGGATTTAAAAAGCTTCATGAAAGGCAAAGGCAAGGAAGACGTCCCGCCGGACGTAAAACAGGATATAGAGAAAAAAGCGGCAAAATATCAGGGAAAGAGCGAAGACGAGCTTATGCGCGAGCTGAGTAAAGAAATTGCAAAAGGCAAGCAGGAGGGAAGCTTCACCAAAGAAAGCGCAGATAATTTCGTAAAAACCGTCTCGCCTATGCTCAACAGCGCACAAAAGAAAAAGCTGGACGCCATAATGCGTCAGATGAAGGCGGATAAATGAAACGTATTCTCCCAAACTCCGGTGCAATTCCCCCTCCGAAACAGCAGCCGCAAAGGCAGCCGCCGCTGTCCCCCATGCTCAGCGCACTGTTGGGAACTACATTACAAGACGGTCTATGCAACCGCACTGCGTTTAATCTTTTAGCAGACATATATCCATATACTACAGGCCGCGACAGAGAGAGCATAAAAAATCTGCTGGATATGCACGCTCAGCTCAGTTACGTCGCGGATTCTCCCGCCCTTCCTCCTGTGCGAACGCATTGTCTGCGCCGCCCGATGACTCAGGAAGAGAGACTGCGCGGAATGCTGCGCGTTCTAAGAAAATACGGCGGCATGAAGCAAAACAGTGCATTCACTATGATGGAGAGATATTTCGACATGTCTGCCAGAGTAAACTCGCTGCGCGGCGGAACAGGCGGTATGGGCGACATACTGTCCATGATTTCCCCGGGCGCAGCCGGCATGGGCAATATGCTAAACATGATGCAGAACTTGCAAGGTATGCAGAACATGGATATGTCTGCCCTTCTAAACATGATGAAAAAGTAAAAAAGAGTGGAGATGACAGTCTCCACTCCTGTTCTTTTGCTTAAAATTATGCTTTTATTATCCTGCCCTCTCTCCTAGGTTTAGCCTCGGCGGGACGCGCGGAATATCCCAGTATGACAAAGCCAACGCCCGTGTACTTCTCATCTACACCCCATTTTCTCATATAGGCCTTTCCTTCATCAGTTGAGAATACCTCTCGGGCGCGATGTATCCAGCAGGACGCGACGCCGAGGCTGTGAGCCGCGAGCATCATTGTCCCTATGCAAAGGCTTCCGTCTTCGACATATGTCCGACGAGTCGAGTCTGCAAATACAACCAAAAGCGTCGGAGCGCCGTAAAACGGATCTGCATCAACACCCATCACTGCCGCATTCATTCTCGACAATTCTGATATAGTCTCTTTATCCTGCACGGCAACCGTAATCGGAGACTGCATTCCCATGCCGGAAGGAGCATAAAGCCCTGCATTTAATATTTCATCCAGCAAATCCGGTGAAATCTGCTCCGGTTTGTACGCGCGTATGGCGCGGCGTTCTAATATGTTCTTTATCGTTTCGTTCATACTTATACCCCCTTGTGTTCCGTTTTACTATTTTAGGATAATACAATTTTCACGACATTACAAGACTTTAGCCATATTAATATAATGCTTTTCTACATTTCTGCGTCTTGCCCTGCTCAGTTCCAAATATATAAGCAATAAAAAAGCATGGCAGTAATTAGTAAAAAAGCTCTGTTTTAATGGATTTTTCCTGCGTGGCATGATACAATATAATAAGGATAGCAACTTACTTTATAAAAGGAGAAGGCATATGATAAAATCAATAACAAATACAATCAAGTACATCGGTGTAGACGACAAGAACCTAGACCTTTTCGAAGGACAGTACATCGTCCCCAACGGCATCGCATACAACTCATATGTAATTATTGACGAGAAAGTGGTAGTCATGGATACTGTAGACGATCACATGGCGTGCGAATGGCTGGCTAATCTGGAAGAAGCTCTCGACGGCAGAACTGTAGATTACCTCGTAGTTTCTCACATGGAACCTGACCACGCTTCCAACGCGCAGCTGCTCTCCGAAAAATACCCGGATATGAAGCTCGTAGGCAACGCCAAAACATTTAAATTCTACAATCAGTTCTTCGACAACGACATATCTGACCGTCAGGTAGTCGTGAAAGAAGGCGAAAAGCTTAATATAGGTTCTCACACTCTCCAGTTCTTTATGACTCCGATGGTACATTGGCCTGAAGTCATGATGACATATGAACTCAGCGAAAAAATCCTCTTCTCCGCAGATGCTTTCGGCAAGTTCGGCGCACTCGATACCGAAGAAGACTGGGCCTGCGAAGCCCGCCGCTACTATTTTAATATAGTCGGTAAATACGGCGCACAGGTCTCCCCCGTACTTAAAAAGCTCGGCAGCCTGGACGTATCTACCATTTGCCCGCTGCACGGTCCCATTCTGAATGAGAATCTCGAATATTACATCGAAAAATACTCTATCTGGAGCAGCTACGAACCGGAAGACAAGGGAGTGTTTATAGCATACTGCTCCGTATACGGCAGCACAAAAAACGCAGCGCAGACTCTGGGCAAGATGCTCGCAGCCAAAGGTGTAAAAGTATCCAGCGCAGACCTCGCCAGAGACGACCAGGCGGAAGCTTTAGAAGACGCATTCAGATATGATAGGCTCGTACTCGCCGCGCCGACATATGACGCAGGTCTTTTCCCCAAGATGCACGATTTCTTAAATCATCTGAAGGCTAAAAACTATCAAAAGCGCAAGGTGGGTATAATAGAGAACGGAACATGGGGACCTGTCGCAGCCAAGTGCATGAAATCAATACTCTCAGAGATGAAAGATATTGAGATAATAGAACCTGTTGTTACTATAAAGTCCGCAGTAAAAGAAGCGGATATCCCAAATCTTCAGGCTCTCGCAGACGCACTCGCAGACTAAATCTATTACATTCTAAATAATTAAATTACGGCAATAGCTCCCCTCATGGGCTATTGCCTTAAACTTTACGGAGGATCACACATGAAAGCAGAAATACTTTGCGTCGGCACGGAGCTGCTGCTCGGCGACATAGTCAACACAAACGCAGCCTTCATCGCCCGGGAGCTGGCGCGAATGGGCATAGACCTTTACAATCAATCTGTCGTAGGAGACAATCCGGACAGACTCAAAAACGCACTCACAACTGTATTCGACCGTGCGGATCTGGTCATAACCACAGGCGGACTCGGACCCACCTTCGACGACTTGACTAAAGAGACAGTCGCGGCCTATTTCGGAAAAGGAATGACAGAAGATGCAGAAGCTCTGCGCAGAATAAAGGAATACCACGTCGTGCGCGACCTGCCCCTCGCTCCGAATAATCTAAAACAGGCGCAGGTTCCCGAGGGCGCTGTCGTATTCCAAAACGACAATGGAACAGCTCCCGGAATGGCAGTCGAAGGAAAAGGCAAGGTGGTCATCATGCTGCCCGGTCCTCCCAGAGAAATGGTCCCGATGATGCTCAACTCCGTCGTACCTTATCTCATGAAATATTCCGGAAAAACTATAGTATCCCACACAATTCATCTATTCGGAATCGGAGAAAGTATGCTGGAGCACCAGATGAAGGAATACATGCTGGCGCATACAAACCCGACCATAGCCCCGTATGCTAAAGAAGCTGAGGTTCAGCTAAGAGTGACCGCATCTGCTCCCACTCATGAAGAAGCGGACGCACTTATAAAACCCGTCGTGGACGAAATCTGCGAAATGATGAGCAAGTATGTATACGGCGTGGACATTGACTCCATGCAGAATGCTCTCGTACAGCTCTTGACGGAAAAAAATCTCAAAATCGCAACCGCAGAAAGCTGCTCCGGCGGGCTTTTGGGAAAGCGCATAACTGAAATTCCGGGAAGCTCCAAAGTGTACGAATACGGCGTCATAACTTACTCCAACGCAGCAAAACGCAAGCTCCTCGGCGTCTCCGACGATATACTCAACGTATACGGCGCAGTCTCCGAAGAATGCGCCGCCGCTATGGCAAAGGGTGTGAGAGAGCTCTCCGGCGCTGATATAGGCGTAGCTATAACAGGTATTGCAGGACCTGACGGCGGCACAGCGGAAAAGCCCGTCGGTCTCGTTTACATCGCCGTCAGCAGCGACGCATATTCTCACGTCACCAAGCTGCAAAACGGCAAAAACGCAAATAGAGAGCACGTCCGTTTCTTATCCACTTCCTCTGCTCTTTGGAACGCTATAAAAGCAGCAAAGAAAACAGATACAATATAACAATCCCATAATATAGTCAATATATAATCAACCGCCTCTGCTTCGGCAGAGGCTTTTTTTAAAAAACAGGTTCCCCGAGGGGAACCCGTACGTCAGCCTTTAACCGCGCCTGCCATAGCGCCTTTTATAATATGCTTTTGAGCACTCAGATAGAACACTACTATCGGTATTATAGCCAAAACGAGCATCGCCATCATCGCACCCATATCTATAGAACCATACCCTCCTTTTAGATATTGAATCACGAGCGGTATCGTCTTATAGTCTCTTCCGATTATCAGCAGCGGAAGCAAATAATCGTTCCATATCCACATAGCGTTGAGTATAGCCACTGTTACTGTAGTGGGGCGCAGAACGGGAAAAACGACTGTAAAAAATGTACGGATAGGACCGCAGCCGTCTATCATAGCGGCTTCCTCTATATCTACAGGAATACTCTTTACAAATCCGCAGAACATGAACGTAGAAAGCCCTGCGCCGAATCCCAGATATATTACTATTATGCCTATAGGGTTATCCAAACTCAGAATATTGGCTATTTTGCTCATCGAAAACATAACCATCTGAAACGGCACAACCATAGAAAACACCAGCGCCATATACATTATTTTATTAAAGCGCGACTTTACCCTTGTAATATACCATCCTGCCATAGATGTAAACAGCACTATAGCCGCGACAGAAAACACCGTAATAAAAAGAGAGTATCCGAACGCGTTGAAAAATCCTGTCTTTTGCAAGCCTGAAATATAGTTCTCCAAGCCTACAAACGTCTCTCCTGTAGGCAGCGAAAAAGGCTCCGTACTGATAAAAAACCTGCCTTTGAACGAATTTATCAGCACCATGACAATCGGAAAAAGGAACGCGGCCGCCAGTATTATCAGCAGCGTAAATATTGCCGCAGAATTAACCGACCTGCTTTTCATTGTTCTACCTCCCTTCTTCGCGTGAAATACAGCTGTAAAAGTGCAATCAAACCGACAACAAGGAAGAATATGACCGCTTTAGCCTGACCTACACCCTCGAAGCCCGTCCTGCCGTAGAATGTATTGTATATGTCCAGCGCAAGCATCGACGTACTTCGTCCCGGAGCGCCCGCCGTCAGAGCCAAGTTCTGATCGAACATCTTGAAAGAATTTGTCAGTGTCAAAAAAGTGCATATAGTTATTGCCGACATGACCATCGGTATCGTCACATGCCGCAGCTGCTGCCGTCTGTTAGCTCCATCCACTCGGGCTGCGTCTATCAAATCTCCCGGAATATTGCTTATCGCTGCGATATATATAACCATCATATAGCCGATAAGCTGCCAGTTTGTCAATATAACCAAGCCCCAAAATCCGTATTCAGCTTTATACGTCAGCGTCACGCCCCATGCCGCGAGTATGCCGTTTAAAATCATCTGCCATATATATCCGAGGACTATTCCTCCTATAAGATTCGGCATAAAGAATACCGTGCGGAAGAAGTTCGTCCCTCGCAGAGACTTAGTCAGCAGCGTCGCCAAAGCGAATGCAAATACATTTATCGTCACGACAGACACAACTGTGAACTTTACCGTAAACCACAGTGCATCAATAAACTCACCGTTGGACGTGAATGCTGTTATATAGTTGTTCAGACCTACCCATTCCGCATCTGTCACCGTGGTGAATTTCGTAAAGGACAGTCCGACGCCCATCACGAACGGCACCGCGAAGGCTATCAGAAAAGCTATCGCCGTCGGCAACAGAAAGAGCGCGCCGTATTTTCTCAGAGCCTTCTCCATACGCGCCTCATCTCTTGGAAAGAGCGTACTCCGAAGCCCACGACTCAGTAAACGTCTTTTTCACTTCGTCGAAACTCTTCGCACCCTGTGTGTACTCCAGCAAAGCAGCTCCGAAATAATTCTTGAACTCTTCTGACGGAAATGCTGCGAACGTCCACGGAATAGATTGAACGCCGTCTTTATTCATCCAGCGGATAACTTCTTTTGCAAGAGGATCCTCGGGCATTTCCTCCTCTGTAAATGTGTTAAACGGAGAGATGAATCCCAGTCTGTTCACTACGTAGTCCTTTCCTTTTTCGCTGGAAAACAGCCAGACGAGAAAATCCTCCGATGCTTTTTGCTTCTCCTCAGAGACGTTTTTATTAATGCAGAGATAGTTCTCTGTACCTATGCAAAGTCCCTGAGCTTCCTCTCCATCCATTCCCGTGTAAATCGGCAGGAATTTTATGTCATCCGCACTGACTGTGTTGCCGCTCACATCGAGTATCTGAGACGCCGACCAGTTGCCGTTCTGCACCATGGCGCATTGACCAAGAGCAAATTCCGCCATGGAATCGGACACTGATTTGCTGCTTAACAAGCCTTTATCGCTGACCGAGTTATTTATGTACAGATCAAAGGTGTTTTTAAAGTTATCTGCGTATTTGAACTGCATATCCGAAGTATTCAGACCTGCAAGTATAGTATTGTCATACCCCTCGTTCTCCGCCAATTCGTAATATGCCGGAACATTCGCCAAATGCGTCGTCCATCTCCATTGTTCGCCCGAGGCCATTGAAGTGGACGCGAAAACGCCTTTTATACCCAGCTCATCCTTTTTAGCAGTCATGTCCTCCACAACTTCTTTTAGTTTAGCAAAGTTATTAATTTCATCCATGCTGCTCGCTTTCGCTCCGGACAGCGAAAAATACTTGTCCATTATGGCTTGATTGTAAATTATGCCATAACCTTCAACGACATAAGGTATACCGTAAACTCCGTCGCCCTCTGTTATCGCCAAAGATTTATCCGAGAGAATATTGTTAAGCTCTGTATTTTTTAAGTCTGCACAATAGCTCTTCCAGCTCTCATATCCCGTCGGACCGTTGACCTGAAAAATAGTCGGCGCATCTTTCTTCGCTATTTCACTTTTAAGTGTAGTCTCGTATGTGTTCGCAGCCGCAGTAGAGACCTTGACTTTTACTCCTGTCTCCGCCTCGTATTCTTTGGCTATCTCCTCGTAAACCTCAGCGACCTCCGGTTTGAAATTCAGGAAGTATATAGTCTCTCCGGACGCCGCGCTGCTCGCCTGTGCGCTGTTCTCCGAGCTCTCCGTGCCGCCGCGGGAACAACCAGCCATTGCAAGGCAAAGCACAACAAGCATAATTGCTGTCAGTCTTTTCATTTTCTTATCTCCTTTTGTATTGGATTTATCGCTTCTAGCATTCCCAACTGACAGACAAAGCATTAGAATTGCCGCTGACAATTTTTAGGCGATATAGAAAAAGCTCGGCAAAATGCCGAGCAATTTTTGTTGTTAGATTTTAAAACATATTTCTGTCTTCAAAACCGGAGCTCCCTCCGCCGTGCTTAGGGGGTTTAGGTTTACCGGACTGCTTCTGTTTAGACGTATTGACGCGGACTTTCGGTTCAGACCTGTCAGAAAGCGCCGCTTCTTTATCTGCGTCTGCGTCGCGCTCTATTCTATTGTTTTGTTCTCTGCGACGTCTTTTTTTGTCTTTACGTGCAAACACTATAAGTATTATTGCTACAACGATAATAAGCACTATCACTATTATGATGATAATCACCAATGTAGTAAGACTTCCTGTCCCGGCGCTGTTGTCCACCACCACAGATACCGGAGCGGCGCTCAGGGTCAGCGTCTGAGCGTCCGCATCCGTAGCCGAGACCATAAAGTTAAACTCCTGAGTCGCAGAGACTGTAACCTCTTTAGTTACTTTAGTCTCCCCCGGTCCCATAGCAGCTATCGTGTCTATATTGCCTATTGAGCTTTCTGATATAACTACATTTGAGAACTGCGTCTGTGATGTGTTATTGAGCGCTATGGTAAACGTAACCTTACCCTCGCTTTTCAGTTCCGTCGCGCTGGGCTGCACTGATATAGTAAGCATATTGGCATACGCCGATGTTGCCGAAGGAGTCGCTCCCGAAACTGTCATAGTTACAGCATTGGAATTAAACGTAAACGACGAGCCGGACGAATCCTGCGCAGTGAGATAAAAACTGTAGGAGCCGGACTGTGTAATCGTACGAGAGACTGTTTCCGTAACCGTCTGACCTGCCGGAATGCTCGTCGCAGTTATCGGAACGCTCTGATTCGCACTGTCAAACAGTTTTAAATTCGTAAGATCGTCGCTTCCGCTGTTCGTCATAGTAACAGTGAAATTAGCCGGCTGACCTGACTGAACTGTTGCACTGGCCGGCTGCACCGTCAGCGTAACATTCGCGCTCGATACTTTAACACTCAGCGTCGTGCCGAAGCTCTCCTCATAAGAACGTCCGTTCGCCGTGTAGGACAGCTTTGGCGAAACCTCAATGTCTTTTACTATAGTGCCTGTATACGTAACCACCTTCGCTTTTCCCGGAGCGAGAGAGAAAGAATCCGCTACAGAATTTCCACTGTTAAGCGCAGATGAGGTTATCTTGACATTAGATATAGTGACATCGCCTTGGTTTTCTATCGCAAAAGTGAAATTAACTTTAGAGTTATACGGTACAGACGTTTTATCCGCCTTCACTGTCTTCTGGACTTTTACATTGCCCTGCTCAGCGGACGCCGACGCAGAAGCGCTTGCCGACGGTCTGGCTGATGCCGACGCAGAAGCGCTTGGCTTACTGCTGGCAGATGGCGTCGGGTCGGATTCGGCTGATGAGTTAGGCAGGCGTACAGACGTCGTAGAGGAGCCTTCATCATAGTCAAGATGAACTGTAACTCTGGAACCGCGCTGAGAGTCTGATACCTTGTACGTATAGCTTTTGGTCGCGCTGCCTCCCGCTCTTATGGTGCCCATGGAGCCTAAGCTGTCGCCGTCTATAGTCGCACTGGTATTGCTCATATTGCTGTCTGAATTGTTGCTCACGCTGATAGTAACTGTAACCGTGCCGCTGGAAGATATCGTGTCTGAAACACTGACATTCATCGACACATCGTCCGCAAACGCCGTGAGAGGCGCGACCGCGAACATGCTCAGTACAAGAATGACCGTGAGCATTATTGATAAAAACTTTTTCATGTATCCTCCGTTTTTTGATAAAAAAGAAGCTGGCCTGCGCGCCAAAGCGGCAGACGCGAAAAATACAGAAACTTCCCTAACGCATAGTTTATAGCATAGAACGGCGTTTGTCAAAGATTCTGATATCATTTTAACAACTTTTTTACTCTCAAACGGAAATTTTTGCGCGTTAGTTTATTTCATTGACTACAATTTCATTTTCGCTCTGCTCATATTGTATCCCCGAATAAAGCATTTTAAACAAACAGAGGCTCGGCGGAAGAACATCCCGACGAGCCAATATTTTATAGTTATTTCACCTCATACGTCCAGCCAAATTCGTCTTCTATTCGACCGTACTGTATGCCTGTTATTGTATTGTACATCAGCTCAGTAGTCTCGCCCATCTTTCCGCCATTGACCGCAACCTTCTTGCCGTTCCAGACCAGCTCGCCTACAGGGCTGACCACCGCCGCAGTACCTGTGCCGAAAGCCTCGTCCAGAGCGCCGCTCTCTGCTGCGTCGAACACCTCCTGCATTGCAATCCTGCGCTCGGATACCGGAATACCCATATGCTTCGCCAGCTTGATTACAGAATCGCGCGTAATTCCGGGAAGTATGCTGCCTTCGAGAGGAGGTGTTATAAGTTCGCCATTAATTTTAAAGAATATATTCATGGAACCGACTTCTTCTACATACTTGTTCTCTTTTCCATCCAGCCAAAGCACCTGATCGTACCCCTTAGCGTGGGCTTCTTCGCCTGCGAGGAGGCTGGCCGCATAGTTGCCTCCCGTCTTGTTATGGCCCGTGCCGCCTTTTACGGCGCGAACATACTTGCTTTCGACATAAATAGAGACAGGGGCGAGACCGGAGGAGTAATACGCGCCGGAAGGGGAGAGAATTATGTAGAGAAGATACTGTTCTGCTGCTCGAACGCCTACATACGGATCTATACCAATGTATGTCGGACGAATATAGAGAGACGTGCCGGGGGAAGTGGGGATCCAATCCTTTTCCGTGCGGATAAGCTCCACCAGAGAATCAAACAGGAACTGCTCGTCAAACTCGGGCATACAGAGCCTCTGCGCAGATGTCGTCAGTCTGTGTACGTTATCCTTGGGGCGGAACAAGAGAACTCTGCCGTCCTCGGTTTTATACGCCTTGAGTCCCTCGAAGCACTCCTGAGCGTAATGCAGTACCGTCGCCGCCGGAGAAAGCTCGATGGGACCATACGGCTGTATCTTAGCGGATTTCCAGCCCGATTTATCCCGCTCCAGCATGAGCATATAGTCTGTGAATATATGACCGAATCCTAACTTCGTCTCGTCAGTAGGCTTTGCCTTGAGCTGTTTTCTCTCTACAAATTCCAATTTCATTGTGTTGTTCCCCTTTCGTAACAAACCTTATATATCTTCAAAAATATTGTCGTGTATCAATATGGCTCGTCTCGGTATTCCTCGGCGATGAGTACGGGCTGAGCCTTACCTGCGCTCAACTCAGCTATGAGCTTCAAGAAGCGTTCCTGCCTATCCGGCGGGACATAAAGACTCGCGCCGACGTCCGCCGCATATTCTACCGCTTTCTCCTCATATCCCTCGGCAATCAGCGCCGACTGGGCTTTCCCCCATATTTTAAACGGCAGGCGTACATTAAAAACCAAGCTGGGCACACGCACCACTCTCGAGGCCGCTTTCACCGCCTCCGCCACACTGCCGGAATAAGCCCGGACGAGACCTCCCGCCCCGAGCAAAACGCCGCCAAAATATCTGGTGACAACTGCCAGCACATTTGTCAGCTCGTTCTTTTTCAGCACCTCCAGCATAGGGACGCCGGCCGTCCCCTGAGGTTCTCCATCATCTGAATAGCGCATAAACGCACTGTCCTCGCCTATTATCATAGCAGAGCAGTTGTGCGTTGCGTCCCAATACTGCTTTTTCAGCCGTGTCAATATATCCTGCGCCTGTTCTTCAGATTCTACGGGATACAACCTGCCGTAAAACACTGATTTTTTTATCATGAGCTTTACTTCGCACGGCTGAGTTATAGTCTTGTATTCTCTCATCAGACGAGAACTATCTTGTGATAGACCTTCTTGCCTTTTTTGATGATAACGCCTTTGGCAGCCTGCGCCGCATCTATCACCGCGAACTCATCCGTTACTTTTTCACCGTCAAGCTGAACGCCGCCGCCTTTAATAAGCTTGCGTGCTTCTCCGTTAGATTTAGCCAGCCCCGCGGCGACCATTATCTCATAAACCTTGCCGTCTCCGAACTGCTCTTTGGTAAGCTCTGTCTTGGGCATATTCTCGTTATCTCCGTTTCCGCCAAAGAGCGCTCTGGTCGCCGTCTGCGCCTTATCCGCCTCATCCTTGCCATGTATCATGCTTGTGAGCTCATAAGCGAGAACTTCCTTCGCCTCGTTTATCTTTTCATCCTTGAGCGAGCCAAGTCTGTGAACCTCATCCATGGGCAGGAACGTGAGCAGAGCCAGGCATTTCTCTACGTCTGCGTCGTCTACATTTCTCCAATATTGGTAGAACTCATACGGCGAAGTTTTTTCGGGATCGAGCCAAAGCGCGCCGGATTCCGTCTTGCCCATTTTTTTGCCGTCGCTCTTCAGGAGCAGAGTGAACGTCATGCCAAACGCTGCTTTTTGCTCCTTACGGCGAATAAGGTCTGCGCCCGCGAGTATATTACTCCACTGATCGTCTCCGCCCATTTGCAGAGTGCAGCCGTATTCACGGTTGAGCTCGAGGAAATCGTACGCCTGCATAAGCATGTAGTTGAACTCGAGGAAAGTAAGACCTTTCTCCATTCTGCGCTTGTAGCATTCTGCCGTAAGCATTCTGTTTACTGAAAAATGCGCGCCGACTTCACGCAGAAATTCTATGTAATTCAAGCCGCGAAGCCAGTCTGCGTTGTTAACCATCAGAGCTTTCCCATCGGAAAAATCCAGGAACTTGCCAATCTGTTTTTTAAACTTATTCGCGTTCTCGTCTATCTGCTCGATAGACATCATCTTACGCATATCTGTCTTTCCGCTTGGGTCGCCGATCATACATGTACCGCCGCCTATCAAAGCAACGGGACGATGACCTGCCCTCTGCATATGAGCCATAGCCATAAGCGCGACGAAATGACCGACATGGAGGCTGTCCGCCGTAGGATCAAATCCAATATAGAACGTGACTTTCTCTTTTTCCAGCATCTCGCGCAAGCCTTCGTGTGTTACCTGTTTTATAAATCCTCTCTCACTGAGGACGTCGTAAGCATTTCTCATGCGTTTCTCCTTTGTATTTTGTATTTTTTCTCGTTCAATAAAGGGCGCTGCCCCGTCATTCAACAAATGAACGAGAGGCGAAGCCTCTTAGGGCTTCAGCGGCGGGTTGCACCGCCACTGACAGTTATATTTACAACAATTTTTTAACGGCCGCAGAACATATCTCCGAGTATCTTCATGCCTTTTTTAATTTTGTCTTCGCTCACCATAGTAAAATTGAGGCGCAAAGTGTTGTCGTGACCTCCGTCAGCATAGAAATGCGTTCCCGGGACGTAGGCTACCTTGCGTTTAACAGCCTCGCTGAACATTTCGGTCGCATTAATATTCTCCGGCAATTCCAGCCATATAAACATACCGCCTTCAGGTCTGACCAGCTTTGTACCTTCGGGAAAATACTTCTCCGCCAGATCGCACATAAGAGCGAGCTTGTCTTTATAAAGATCACAGTTATGCTGAATTCCCGCAGGCAGACAGCCCTCGGCCAGATAGCCCGCGACCATGTTTTGTGTCAAATTCGGAGAATGCACATCCGCACCCTGCTTAGCCAAAACAAATTTCTGAATTATAGCGGGATTCGCATAAGCCGCGCCGACGCGCACGCCGGGAGATATTGTTTTTGAATAGCTTATGAGACGAACGACGATGGAATCGTCTCCTTCTTTGTCAAAAGACTTGATAGAAGGCTGGGCTTCTCCCCGGTATCTCAGCTTGCCGTAAGGATCGTCCTCAAGGATTACGCAGTCGTATTCACGGCACAATTCCTCCATTTTCTTCCTGCGGTCTGCCGGGAGAGTGCGTCCTGTCGGGTTTTGGAACGTCGGGATAGTATATATGAATTTAGGGCTGTAATCCTTCAGCTTTTGCTCCAGATCGTCCATAACAATACCCTTCTCGTCCATTTCAACTTCTACAATCTTAGCCTGATGCAGCTTGAAAGTCTGAATCGCGCCGAGAAACGTAGGCGACTCTACGAGGATTACATCGCCGGGATTTATGAACGCCTTACCCATAAAGTCTATTCCCTGAGACGAACCCGTAAGCGTTATCAGCTCGTTCATCTGCGGCTTGAAGCCCTCTTCCTCCAGCGATTTCTTTATTTCGTTCAGCAGATCGTTCGTACCTGACGTTCCGCCATATTGAAGAACGGCGTCGCCGTTTTCTTTTATAAGCTCATACGCCAGCTGCGCCATCTTCTCTTTTGGGAAAGAATCAGGAGCGGGATTCCCTCCCGCGAAAGATATTATCTCAGGGTCTGCGAGAAGTGAGAATATAGCCCTGATAGCGCTGCCTGTTACGCCTTCATATCTGTCTGCAAATCTCAAATTCATATTTTTTAATCACACGGGCGCGTCCGCTTCGCCGTGTATCCTCCACATTTTTTATTCTGCCGTATATATTGCAAAAATCCGCCCATGCGCACGTTTTGGCGCACTAACAGACAAAAGCACGACTTTAACATCAATTATAGACCTTTTCTCACTTCTTATCAACTGTTAAAGACAGAAAATTAACATTTTAATACTTTACAAGCATAAATGCCGCGCAATCAGCTTGCGTACAATGTTCACAAAACTTTTTTCGTGTTGTTTTACAATTTGCATTACATTAATTATAAGCTGCGTAATGCGTTCCCGCTCTGCCGCATAACCTCGCCGTGCCGAACGCATACAATAGACACCTCGGATTTGCAGTCACTTTTCCCGCAATATTTTGGATAATCACAGCGCTTTCTCCCATGCAGGCTGATTATAAAAAACACAAGCCGCCGAGCTCCCATCCGACTGCTTTCGACAATCGCCGGCGCCGCCGTCTTTGCGCTGCTTTTATGATACATTCTGCCGGAGCAATATTATTCCTTCGTTTCATTGAAGCTCTGATATATTGGCTGTTTCAGCTTCATGAAAAAATATAGAATACAACAGTTTTCGCTGCCATAAATGCCGTCCATGCCGTTTTTCCCGTAAAGAAAAGCAAGCGGGCGAAACGACTACTTAAAAAAACACCGTTCTCTCGCCAAATATCTGATACACCATCTCCCTGAGCAGCGGATCTTTCGCTTTGCTCATATCTATCTCTCGCGGACATAGATGAATAAGACGAGTTATCAACGCCTCTTCTGCAGACATTTCTCCCTCGTCGATAAGCACTACGCCTATTCGCATAGCGCCGCTGAATATCTCATATCCGCTCTCTCCTGGAGCAACGCTTACCCTGCCCACGAGCGGCTCTCTGACTGAGACTATATATTTTAGCATACTTATCAGCTCTGCGCCATCAGTATTTATTATATATTCATCACAGCATTTGCGGAGCTCTTCGCTCCACTTCTTAGTCAGATCCTTCATCCTAAATCGCATTATACCATCCAGAGATACTGCACCTCCATCCGATTCCATAAGGCATACCGCTATTCTGTTGCTAATATCAGCGTGCATATCCTCCGGTATGAGCAAACGACGCAGCGTATCTGAAAGTATCCCCGCTTTTTCCTCGTCGGTTAGTATATATAAATCGTCAAGCTCCTTCAAAAGATATGCGACTTGTAAATATTCAATCACAACATCTGAAAGCACATCGGAAAGCATAAAGACGTCCGATCTGTCTTTGCAGTCTACACCGACATAACTTCCATAATTTTTCGTTAGTTCCAGACCTTCGCCCGAAATTATAGGCGCAAGACTTACCTCGTCTGACCAAACGCCCACTATATATTCCAACTCTGCCTCCTCTCACGCCAGAGCAAAAAGCGCTGACTAAACCGCTACATTTAAATTATGCAGCGCACCCGCAAAACGTGCCGCCATATCGGGCAATTCTATTCTGCTCTAAGTTTCATCTTATATTTCTCCAATTAGTGGTCATCGTTCTTAATCTGTTGCTATTACGTCTTATTTAGGTTATACTATAAGCAGCAGAGGAAGATAACTTATTAATTGAAATGGAGGAAGCTGCATGTTATTTGGAATTGACGCATGGGTACTCTGGCTCGCTGCAACGGCGATTTTTGTCATAGTTGAGTTTATCACGGCTTTCCAACTCGTGACGATCTGGTTCGCCGCCGGCGCACTGTGCGCTATGCTTGTGTCTTTCGCCGGAGTGGATTTATTCTGGCAGATATTCATCTTTGCTATGGTCTCGCTTGTCCTGCTCACAGTTGTGCTTAAATTCAAGCCATTTGACAAACAAAAATCCGGCGTGACTCCTACGAACTCTGACAGAGTTATAGGGCAAACCGGACTTGTCATAGAAGAAATCAACCCTACAGAAGGCACGGGACAGGCTAAAGTTCTCGGGCAGATTTGGTCCGCTATCAGCGAAAACGGAGAAATAATACCGGTGGGCATTCCCCTGATTGTCAAAGGTATATCCGGCGTTAAACTGGTCGTCGTTAGGGAAAAATAAGACATTGGAGATTCGTCGTCTCCATGCTTATATTATATCAATTTAAGGAAGGAATTTAACAAATGGGTTTATTCGGTATTATTTTAATCGTAGTAATCGTACTCGTTATAGTAGCTCTGCTGCTCTCCAACATACGCGTCGTGCCTCAGGCTCACGCTATGATAATCGAGCGTCTGGGAGCGTATCACACCACTTGGAATGTCGGACTTCACGTAAAGGTTCCTTTTGTCGACAGAGTTGCATCGAGAGTATCATTGAAGGAAGATTTTCTCGACTTCGACCCGCAGCCCGTTATAACAAAAGACAACGTAACTATAATGATAGATACCGTAGTGTTCTATCAGATAACAGATCCCAAGCTTTACACCTACGGTATAAGCTCTCCTAAAATGGCAATCGCCAATCTCAGCACTACAACTTTGAGAAACATAATCGGCGATCTGGAGCTGGATCAAACTCTAACATCACGCGACATCATAAACGGTCAAATGCGCGCTATACTGGACGAAGCGACAGACGCATGGGGCATAAAAGTCAATCGAGTAGAGCTTAAAAATATCAACCCGCCTGTTGAGATTCAAAACGCAATGGAGCGTCAGATGAAAGCGGAGCGTGAAAGACGCGAATCCATTCTGCGCGCTGAAGGCGAAAAACGCTCTGCAGTCCTCGTCGCCGAGGGTGAAAAGGAATCGGCTATCCTCCGGGCAGAGGCCGCTAAGCAATCCATGATCCGCCAGGCGGAAGGTAAAGCTGAGGCGATCCTCAAAGTTCAGGAAGCTACGGCACGCGGTCTGCAAATGATAAAGGACGTCGAAGCAGACAAATCTCTAATCGCTTTGCGCAGCCTAGAAACTATGGAAAAGGTAGCGGACGGCAAAGCAACCAAGCTCATCATCCCATCCGAGATGCAAAGCCTCGCAGGTATGGCAGCTTCTTTAAAAGAGATAGTTTCAGATTCTAAGCAAGCTGAATAAACAAAACTCCCCCTTATCCGTCACCTCCGGGCGGATAAGGGGGTTTCTTATAAGCGCAGATTGTAAAATAGTATTATTACCGCACATCCATTTTCAAAATTGTATTCAGAAGCACGTCCGCGCCTTTCGCACACCTGTCAATATGAGTATATTCTCTCTCACATTGCGCATGCCCTCCGTTACTCGGCACAAAGACCATAGCCGCAGGCATTATATATGAGAGAAACTGAGCGTCATGGCCGGGGCCGCTGTACATCCGCATATGCGAATATCCCAGCTCTTTAGCCGAAGCCTCGACGAGATTTACATATCTGTCAAAAAATTTCACGCCTTCTCTCGACCAAACCCGCTTTAGTCTGACACTGCACCTCTCCACCTCGCCTTCTAATCGAGCAAGAAGTGCATAAACTCTTTTCATGACTTCTTTATCCTGATGCCGCACATCCAAGCTGAATTTGACCATTTCGGGTACAGTCCTGTATGTGTTTGGCATACAGGATATTTTACCTATGGTATATACCAGCTCTTTTCCTTCTCTGTCTAATTCATTATGAAGAATTTGAATAAGCCTCGCCGCAGAATAGAGAGCGTCTCTTCTGTTTTCCATAGGAACCGCACCCGCGTGGTCCGCTTGTCCTTTGATTGTAAATTCATATCCCGCCGCACAGCACACGCCTTCCACGACGCCTATATCTATACCCGCGTCATCCAGAACAGGCCCCTGCTCTATATGAAGCTCGACCATGCCTATGTATTTTTCCGCAGAGGCACGGTTTTCTAAATCTCCTGCATATCCGCTCTCTTCCAGAGCCTCTCCGAACGTCATGCCTCCGTCCTCAAAATCTGTAGAAACAGAACACATTATCTCTGATTTGCTGTACTTTCCTGTTATCACGCCGGAGCCCATCATTATGGGTTTAAATCTGGCGCCCTCACTATTAGTCCATATGGCCAACGTAATCGGATGCTTATGCGGTATTTTATCCTTTACTATGGTCTCCGCGGCTTCCAAAGCCGTCAGCACACCGAGCATCCCGTCATAATTACCGCCGTGTCGAACAGAATCGCAGTGAGACCCTGCCAGAATCCCGGGCAGGCTGTCGTCCTCTCCGGGCAATGTTGCATATATGTTCGCCATATCGTCCGTAAGTATGTACATCCCCAGCGCCGCACATCGTCTGCAAAACTCATTGCGTGCAGATATGTCCGACCGCGTAAGAGAGAGACGTGTTATCCCGCCCAATCCCGTGTTTCCGTATTTTGAAAATGCCTTTATCTTTTCGCCCAAGCGCTCTTTGCTGCATTTATACAATTCTTCACACCAGCCTCTCGGTCGCCTGCCGCCGCTCGTATTAAGCTTTATATCTAACGATTATTCATATTAACTTCGAAAGTCTGAGCATAGATATCTTTGATCTGTTCTTCACTCAGATTCACTATACATGTACCTATGTTTTTGGCGCGCATAGCTGTTTTTGTAAATTTCAACACTTCATCCGAAGATATTATCTCTTTTTTCCCCATGTATTCCCGAAGCATATATGTAAGATGGCTTACGCTCGCAAAGCCCAGCGCCTCTACAATCTCAGAAGTAGGTTTAGGAGCAGAGACCGACGCATATTTCAAAAACTCTGCCATCAACAGTCCGTTTGCTCTGCCATGATCTATATTTTTGAAATACGTGAGAGGATAGCCCATGGAGTGAACCACATTCGTCCCCGTCTGCGCTATTACAATTCCACCGAGTGTAGAAGCATAGAGCAAAGCATTTCTATCCTCCGGCGTCAGTTCGGAAAAGAGAAGCTTCTGAAGCATCGGCGCCAAAGAGCGCATTCCCTCCAGCGCAAGCGCAGAGGAGATAGCGTCCGCTCTGACAGAAAGATAACTCTCTATCAAATGCGTCAGAGCATCGACTGTTGTGTTAATCGTAGTAGTCTGACTCAGCTTCATCATGTATTTTCCGTCCAGCAGCGCTACGTCGGGGAACATAAACGGCGCTGAGAGCGGCGTCTTTGTTTGTGCTGCATCGTTTGTCAGAACTGCATATTGCGTGACCTCAGAACCTGTTCCCGCTGTGGTGGGTATGAACGCCATAGGGAGAACTTTATCTTGATATTCGCCGGAGAACAAAGCGTCGCGATTGATATCCTGCGCCGCCAGAACAGCTATTGCCTTGCCCGCATCCATAGGCGAGCCGCCGCCTATGGCTATTACAAAGTCTGCTCCGCTTTCGCGTGCCAACCCGGCGCCCTCGTAAACACATTCTACCGTAGGGTTGCTCATAACTTTGTCATACACCACGTACTGCTGACCATTTTCCTCCAAAGCTCTTTTAACATCTGCGAGCGCTCCGTTTATCTTAGCGGAGTGCTTACCCGTAACGATAATCGCTTTCTCACCGAGTTTCAATGAATCTTTGTTTTCTTCTATACACTTCGCGCCCATTATTATTTTAGTGGGCATATAGAATTTGAGTTTCATACCTTTTTTCTCACTTTCATAATTGATAATTCGAGCCTAAAGCCACTTTAGCAAGTACATAACTTTGCATTTTCACAATTCGGAAAAGCCGTCTAAGCTTTTATTTTATCACAGCTCTGCTGCGCTGTTCCGCATATTCACGCACATACACTCCAATCTTTAAATTCTGAAATTCATCTCCTTACATCCAAGCATAGCAATACTTTTTGCAACGACACATTTCGTGACTTGCAAAAAATAATATATTCACATTATACACAAAATAAATCTAATGTCAATAAGCAAAACGCTCAGACAGCTCATTATACTAGATATTCCGGGGCATTTATCAATCTGCGCGCAAGCCGTTTACATTCCATTTTATTCAAAACAGCAAACAAATATTTTGCATAATCACATATTAGGAATTGCACAATTTGTATTTTCATTCACCTTTACAGCCTGCGTCTGCAGTGAAACGATTTTATTCTGACAATATGATTCTTATTTTCGTTAGAGCATTTCAAAGCCGTTTTGCCTTTTATAGCATCAACGAAACCCTTTCACACGATCAGCTTGCAAAATACTAAAAAATGATTTTTTGCACTTCTTCACGCGCATTCTATCCCGGCAATACAAAACGAGCAGTTCAAACCGCATCTGCTCGTCTTATATATTACTTATTTTTTATTTTTATCTATACTAAAGAATACTGTTCAGAAACTGACGGCATTTTTCTGTTTTAGGCGCGGAGAATATCTCCTCGGGCGTGCCTATTTCCATTATAGTGCTGTCCGCCATGAACACCACTCTGTCCGCAACTTCGCGCGCAAATCCCATCTCGTGAGATACCACTATCATGGTCATACCTTCTTCAGCAAGAGCTTTCATTACGTTTAGAACCTCTCCTACCAGCTCAGGGTCAAGAGCGGACGTAGGTTCGTCAAAAAGCATCATTTTAGGCTGCATCGCCAAAGCACGTGCAATAGCTACGCGCTGCTGCTGTCCGCCGGAAAGCTTAGAAGGATATTCGTTGCACTTGTCGGACAAACCAACGCGCGCAAGCAGATCTTCGGCTATCTCTCTGCATTTCTGCTTATTGTGCTTGCGAACTATCTCCGGAGCAAGCATTACGTTTTCTATTACTGTCTTATGCGGGAACAGGTTAAAACGCTGAAACACCATCCCCATCTCGAGCAGCATCTCTCTCTGCCTGTCCTGATTCACTCGCTCCACACAATGCCCCTTCTCCATATGCAGAAGAAGCTCGTCCTCAATAAAAATCTTCCCGCTGGTGATAGTCTCCAGCTGATTCAGGCTGCGAAGAAATGTAGATTTACCTGCGCCGGAAGGTCCGATTATACATATAACCTCTCCCTGCTCTATTGTCAAATTTACGTCTTTAAGCACCTCGAGAGAGCCAAAGCTCTTGCATAGGTTTTCTGTTCTAATCATGGACATAATTCTGCCTCCTTACTCATATACGGAGAATTTCTTCTCAGCTCTGTTGAATATGTACGTGAAGAACGCCGTGATAATAAGATATATTACCATCGCAGGCAGGTACACCAGAGGAGAAGCATTCGCAGTAGCTATAGTCCGCGTTACGTGAGTCAGGTCTGACAACGCGATTATAGACACCAGAGAAGCATCCTTGAGCACCATTATAAACTCATTGCCCACCGGGGGAATCAGACGACGGAAGGACTGCGGAACTATTACATGACGCATCGTTTGAGAATAAGACATTCCGAGAGCTCTGGACGCTTCGAACTGACCCTTATCTATAGACTGCAAAGCCGCGCGGATTATTTCTGCACAATAAGCTGCAGAATTGAGAGTAAACGCTATGAAGGCGGCTATAAACTGATTGTTGATAGCCAAGCTCGGGCTGAGCAGCGGCAAGCCGTAGTATATGAAGTATAACTGCATGAGCAAAGGCGTACCTCGGAAGAAAAATATGTACGCTCCGCATATTTTATTTATTATTTTTCTCTTGCTCATCTTGCCCAAAGCAAAGAACAAGCTGATTATCAAACCGCATACTACAGATACAATAGTAAGCGAAATTGTAATCTTCGCGCCGTCTATAAGAGCGGGTATCCATATCATAACATCAGCTATAAAGCTCATGAACCCATCGTCCGCTCTCGTTATCGTACCGACGCAGCCTACAAAAGTATACGCTTCGCCCGTTTTTACCTGTTTACCTACTATTACATTTGCAAACCCATAGTTATAGTACGTCTCTGAGTATTTTTTTGTCTTTTCCGCCTCTTTAATAAAATCAGACGGTATACTGTCGTGCATAGCCTGATGCGACGGACAGAACATAGCGAGAATGCAGATAACTATAGCAATGATCAGCAGCACAACTATAGTATTGCGCGTCTTTCGCTTCATGCCTTTTATCCGCCCGACAAATCCCATCTTGGGTTCCAACGAATTCATTAGTATTTCTCTCCTAACTCAGCCGCAGAGCAGCATCAGCGCTGCGGCATGTTTTTTCATGATACGTCTGAAAACACTCTTAGCACGGCAGATTCAGCCGTGCTCAGAACAGTTTTATCCATAAAATTTTTAAAAAAGGCACATGGAGCAAATTTCGGCGAACCATGTGCCTTATAGTCTTTTTTAACGCTTTCTCAATATATTATCAATCCTCTTCGCTTGCGATCCATTCATCATTGATTCTCTGAAGCGTACCGTCATCCTGCAGAGCTTTCAGCGCCGCATTCACAGCGTCTGCCATTTCAGTATTGCCTTTCTTAATCGCTATGCCAAAATACTCAGGGTCAGAAGGCTGCGTCCACTTAATAACAACTCCGTATTCCGGATCTTTTACGTAAGAGCTTGCTACAGGAGTGTCACAAATTACAGCGTCAATTCTGCCCAGCTTGAGATCAGAAAACGCCTCCGTCATCTTCGCATACGAAGATGTCTCGCACTGTATCTCGCCTGCGTCAATAAGGTCGTTGAGGTACTCGTCTGCAGATGTGCCGCTCTGGTACCCCACCTTCAGTCCGTTTACATCTTTTATGTCGTTTATTTCTTTGTCAGAATCAGGCATAACTGAAATTGTCTGATAATTTTCAAAATACGGGTCGGAAAAATCTACAGATTCTTCGCGCTCAGGCGTAATCGTGCAGGAAGATATAACCACATCGTATTTGTCCACTTTCAGACCGTCAAAGATTCCGTCCCAAGCTACATTATTGAATTCAACCTCCAGCCCGAGCTTTTCGCCCAAAGCTTCAGCCAGGTCGATGTCAAAGCCCATAGGAGTCACGCCGTCATCTGCGAATATTTCCATAGGCGGGTACGGTATCTCTACTCCGACAGAAAGAACTCCGTCTTTTATAGTGGAAGGCGTCGCTATGTCAGTTGATTCTGCACTCTGCGTACTTTCTGCTGTTTCTTCAGCAGCGGCGGAAACATCCGCGCTTTCAGCAGGAGCCGAGGATGAAGTGGAGCCGCCGCATGCAGCAAAACCAAACAACAAAGCTGCGGAAGCAAGCATTGCTATTAATTTCTTAGCTTTCATAATTCCTCCAAGTTTTCAGTAAATTTAACTTACTTAAGCGCATTTTTGCGTTTCTTGTAAATAAGACCTATTTAAAATACCATTTTTGCGAGGATATGTCAAGATGTTTATGTAAAAACAGTGTATATTTTATGTTTTTAATGCATAACACGGCAAATATACTGCATAATGCTCTCTCCGATGTGTATTCTGTTCTCTATAAATCATTTTGCTGAAATTACTATTGACAAATAATTACTTTAGCGCAATAATATTAGCATACGAAAATTTCGTATGCTAAACTATGGGAGGCGTATATGACATATCATCAGCTCATGCTTGGCGCTCAATCCATGTTTCAAAATATGGTGATGAACAGAGCGCGTGAAATAGGTCTTCTCCCCGGTCAATCTAAAATACTTGATTACCTCGGAGAGCATGACGGCAGCAGTCTGACAGAAATCGCCGAGGGCTGCTTCCTAAGCAACGCCACGATATCCGGAATAATAGACAGAATGGAAAAAAGCTCCCTGATCGCGCGCAGACAAAAAGACGGCAACAGGCGAACGCACTACATCTATCTGACAGAAAAGGGAGCCTCTGCTTTGCGAGAAATTACCGCTGTGTTTGAAGAAATTGAAGAAGCGGCTTGGCACGGCATAGATCCTCAGGATCGCGAGCAGTACATGGCCACACTTATTAAAATAAACAAAAATTTGGAGGCAAAGAAAAATGAAACTAAAAAGATCTCTGAGTGAATACGTGCGGCGCTACATTTGCTTCACAATCAGTCTTTTTATAATGGCTCTGGGCGTCGCTATATCTACTAAATCAGACCTTGGAACATCCCCCGTCTCCTGTGTCCCATATGTACTAAGTCTGGGACTCCCGCTCTCTATGGGCGTCACGACTATAATATGGAACGCAGTATTTATACTGGTGCAGATTATTTTACAGCGACGCGATTTCAAGCCTTTTCAGCTGCTTCAGATTGCGACTATTTCCGTATTTGGATACTTTACTGATTTTGCTTTAGCTCTGGTGAGTTGGATAAACGTCGACACATATATAATGCGCTGGGTTCTCTGCATAATAAGCAGCATGGTCATAGCCATAGGCGTATCTCTGGAAGTAAAATCCGACGTACTCATGCTCGCAGGCGAAGGCACGATGACCGTAATTTCCAATAAATTCGGCATAGAATTCGGAAAAGTCAAAACAGGCTTTGACTGCACTCAGATGCTAATAGGCGTGGCTCTCTCTCTATTAATGTTCGGCAAATTGCAAGGTGTACGAGAAGGTACAGTCGCCGCCGCCATACTCGTCGGCGTATTTGTCCGCTTTATATATAAAAAATTCGGATTTATTTTCGTATGGCTCAAGCTCGACAAGCCGCATCAATCCAGAATCGACGACATAAAAAGCGCAGACGCTTAAAAACAAATAAATCATTTTCTTTAACCGTAACTAAAAGGCAGCGTCTATTCTCTGAGAAAGCGCTGCCCTCTATTTATTTTATTTTAAAAATCGCAATTCTGCGGAGTTCGATAATACGGGAGCACATCGCGTATATTCTCCACATCCGTCAAATACATTATCAGCCGCTCAAATCCCATGCCGAATCCGGAATGCGCGGGACATCCGTACCTGCGCAGATCTATATACCACGAAAGCGAAGTTTTATCTATTCCCAGCTCATCCATCCGCGAAGTAAGCTTGTCCAACCGTGTCTCGCGCTGAGAACCTCCCATCAGCTCTCCCGAGCCTGGCACGAGAAGATCCACCGCCGCTACAGTCTCTCCATCGTCATTCTGATACATATAGAATGCTTTTATATCTTTCGGCCAATCATAAACAAAAACCGGCGAATTGAAGTGTACCTCGGTCAGATATTTTTCATGCTCTCTCGCTAAATCCTCGCCATACTCAGGCTTAAAAGAAAAATTAACACCCGATTTTTTTAAAATATCTATAGCCTCTCTGTGCGTCACTCTGGCAGGGCGGGAGTTAAGCAGAGCGTTCAGCTTTTCCTTCAGCTTGGTGCCGTGGAATTTCTGTAAAAAATCCAGCTCGCTTTCGCATTTTTCCATTACGTACTTGACTACGCTTTTCAAAAACTCTTCTTCTATATCCATAACGCCATGCAAATCGCAAAACGCAATCTCAGGCTCTATCATCCAAAACTCCGCCGCATGAGTCTTTGTATTTGAATTTTCGGCACGAAAAGTCGGTCCGAACGTGTATATCTTTCCGAATGCCATAGCGTATGTCTCTCCCTCAAGCTGACCGGATACAGCGAGGCTCGTATGCCGTCCGAAAAAATCGTCGGAGAAACTCTCATTCTGAGACAGAGGATTCAGCGTCGTGACTGTAAATGTATTCCCCGCTCCTTCTGCATCCGCCGCAGTTATTATCGGCGTGTGTACATACAAATATCCGTTGGATTGAAAATACTCATGGACAGCCATCGCCGCCGTGCTGCGCACACGCATAACAGCTTGAAAGAGGCGTGTACGCGGTCTCAGATGCGCTATCTCACGCAAAAATTCCAGCGAATGCTTTTTAGGCTGCAAAGGATAGGCTTCCTCACAATCTCCGAGCAGTTCAATTCTGTCTGCTCTTATCTCTATTCCTCTGGGAGCGCGGACAAGCGTCCCTCCGGCCTTTACTGCGCTCCCGTTGCGTATCGCACGCACTGCTTCTATATCCGATATTTCCTCTCCATACACGATCTGCAAGCTCTCAAAGCAGCTTCCGTCGAAAAAATCCATAAAGCCCTGAGCTTTCTGCCTCCTGTGATTTCGCACCCATCCCGATATTTCTATTCTTTTGTCTATATACAGCTCGCTGTCTGCGAATATTCTCTTGATATTCAGATTTTCGTTTTGCATAGGCGTCCTCCCTTTTATTCTTTAATATACCACCTCTCTGATATTATATCAAGAAAAAAGCTGAAAGAGCATACACGCTCTCTCAGCCTTTTCTTCAATCAAGCCGCTCCATCCGAGCTTTTCAGCCATTCTCCGCTTATTCTCGCAAGAGAAGTCATAAAAGACTTTGCAGATATGTCTGATTTTACTGTAAGCGGTACGCTGTATTCCTCCCCGCCGGCCATTTTGATTTTCAGCATTCCCACCTCATCCCCTGCTTTTACAGGGGCGTTCAAATCTTCCGCTTCTATTTCTTTCTGCATGCCGGAGTCCTCTCCTTTTTTAAGAAGAAGTACGAGATCCTGCGACGCAACCAGCTCAGCCTCCTTTGTATCACCTCCGCTGACCTTGACCTCCGTCACCTTCGCACCTTGTCTGGCTATTTCTTTTACCGTATATACAGACGCTCCGTAATCCACCCCCGCCTTTGCAAATTTAAACCTGTCGGATGAGGATTTATCTCCCATCACTACGCATATGTATCTGGCGTTTCCGCTGGCCAGAGATGCAGCAACATGATAGCTTTCTACCCCGACAGAACCGGTCATCATTCCATCGCAGCCCTCACGCACCAGCCTATTCGCGTTTGACATCTCGGTTTCTCTTCCCGATTTATGTGTAAAGCTTTCCAGCCAAAGCGAGCTATATTTGAAAAACGCCGAATGCTTAGACAGCTCTGCCGCAACTCTGGCTGCGTCCAACGCACTCATAGTGCTCGCCTCAGAGAGGCCCGTGCAGTCGGCGAAGCTCGCCCCCAGCTCCATCTGAGACGCGCGCTGATTCATTAGCTGGACGAACGCCGCCTCGCTGCCGGCTACGCTCTCCGCAAGAGCGACAGTAGCGTCGTTAGCGCTGGACATAACCATTGGTTTCAGCAGTTCTTCTATGGTATACTCCGCACCCGCATCCAAAAACACCTGTGTGCCTCCCTGCGCAGCCGCTTCTTTGGATATGCGCACGCTATCCTGAACGCTCACCGTCTTGTTGTCTATTGCCTCGTATATGAGCAGACAGCTCATCAGCTTGGTCAAGCCTGCCGCCGGCATTTGCTCCTCGCCTCCTGCGGAAGCTATTACCGTCCCTGTATTCGCCTCTATAAGAGCATACGCTTTCGCATCCGTATCTCCCCATTCTTCAGCAGCGGCGGGCACAACAGGCAAACAAACTGAACAAGCCAGCAAAATTGCTGTGATTTTTTTGTATATCGACATGCTGACCTCCGGTATTTACATATGTTTCCAAAAAACAATCTGTCTTTAATATTATACGAACTCAAAGCGCGGCTTATACTTAAAATTACAGCAATATTACTATTATTGATTCCAGCATTCCACCCGCTATCATAGGGGCGCATATCTGAGCGCATTTGCCTAAATAATCAGAAAGCTCCGATTCTGTACGCCATATACGCCTTCCTCTGGCGCACGAACAAATTGATGACACCGCAAATACCGCACAAACCGACATAAACACGCTGACCGAGAGAAAAAACACACCACCCGCCACTGCAAAAAGAGGCAGAGTCCATATAAGCTTGTAACCCAAAGACCCTAATACGCACGACCACCCCAGCCCATAGCAGCCGCCAAGCATGACTATACACATAACCTGAACAGGCAAAGCCACGGGCCAACATCCGCATACTGACGACATAAGGCACAGCGCAAGCCTCCACCATATTATTCTAAAAAATATGCCGAAAACCCCCAGCTCTCCTCCTGCGCCCAGAAAACAAAACGCCAAAAACTCCTGCGACTCATCGCAAAAGTCGCCGCATGAGAAAAAACCTGCCAATATAAACGACATTACAAAAAATGACGCCGCCAGAACAGAATTTATACTGACGGGCAGCTGCAATGATAAACGCTTCATCCCGCCCTCCCATAAATAGTATTCGGCAAGGATGAAGCATATCACTTTTTCAATTAATGCGGCATTCGCACATTCTCACGTAATCCGCGACTGTTGCTATAAACGCAGCGTTGGTTGGTTTTCCCCTTTCCGCGTCTACGCTGTACCCGAACACCTCGTCCGTATAAGGCAAATCTCCGCGCGTCCACGCCACTTCTATAGCATGCCTCATATTTCGCTCTACTCTGCACGGAGTCGAGTTCAGTTCCTTCGCCACTGCGGGATATAACCTTCCCGTTATATTGTAGATATAACTCTCGTCCTCCAGCGTCAGTCTTATTGCCGTGCGGAGCATATAAAATCCTTTTACACGCAAGGATACTCCCAAACGGCACATTACCGAAGTAATTATTGATATACGCGAAGCCGGAATGCTTTCCTCCGTCAACAGATTAGCTATCGCATCGCTGAAGCTTCTATCCGTCGCAGGGCGCGTTATCACGTAATCCGCGCCTTTGCTTATGGCAAAATTCGCTATATCGTCAGCCGCTATTTTATCGTAAACTATCAGCTTCGTCCCCGCTTTGGGATACTGCTTTTTGTATTCTTCTATCAGCGCAATACCGTCATAACCCTTGAATATTAGAGAAGTTAAAAGCACATCGGGCGGTCTTTTTTTAGACATATCCATTACTTCCTGTATGGAAAACGCGCCCTTGCAGCTCTCGAACATCCCCATTCGACCAATTGCTTCTTTGATCTGCGCTATAGTATCGCCGGATGACGACGCCACTATAGCCGTATATTTCCTTGATGTCTGCATATCACACTTCCTTAATTCTTATCTAAACTTTATTTATATTATATATTTGATATGCAATGTCTTCAATGTAATACAATTGTTACGCACTTCGTCATTTCCCGCGCAATAATAAAAGAACGTCCGCAGACGTTCTCAAACTTTTTTCAATTTATCATACGTCAGAAGCATTAGAGAGCCGCGCTTCTCTTGCGGAAAGAGCATATATCGCCGCAAATCCCGCCGCCAGAAAAACAGCGCAAACCGGTATCTCCCATCCGGACGGCACCCCCGGAAAAACATATGCCACTGATCCTAATACAAAACCAAATATAGTCAAATATGCCGACGTGGGGCGGCGTTTCATCCATATTTCGAGCGCACGCGTCGTCAGTATTATCCCAGCAACGAGGCCAACAAACAACGGCAGAAGCGTCAAAATATCCAAATTTGACATAGCGGTCATAACTTTCTCATAAATCCCCATGACCAGGAGCATGTACGATACGCTAATCCCCGGCAAAACCAAAGCTATGGAAACTACTATTCCTGCGGCAAATTGTATACAGACGCCTGCTATACCCTGCGTTTGCGTCATTGCATTTTCAGGTATCAGATTTATCAGCAGAACTATCGCAGCTCCTATCAACACATAGAGTATCATAATCGGTTTAAACTTTTTAATCTTAGCTTCCCGCAAAACAAGAGGCACGCCTCCCAGCACGGCTCCCATAAACAAATACATCATGGGCAGCGTAAATATCTCTATCAAACTCAGCAATGGATTAGACAGAAGCACCATGCCCAAAAGCGCCGGAAAGACAAACTGCATCAGATAAAAAGCATTGCCTTTAACGTCCTTTCTAAATGAGCTCACCGAAGATATAAGGCGTTCATATTCGCCTAATATCATCGCCATTGAACCTCCGCTCACTCCGGGAACGAGCATCGTAGCCCCGACAAAAAAGCCTTTGAACATAGTAGAAATCTTCATATTCACTTAACTATCCTTTACAACAAATTTTAACGCCTTTTTTCAGCGCCAGAGTAATTTTATTCGCAAAGCCATGCTCAGTCAACGTCTGAACAAAAGTGTTCACACGGTTTTAACAAATTAAAAAACAATACGACACATTTATTAATTTAAAAATGATAATCAGAGCAAAACGCCTCTCCAAAAGCCTGAATGCCATTTAGATGTTTAACAACATGAAAATAGGCAATGCTAAGCATATCATAAGGAGGCAAATCATGTTGGAAAGCATAGAATCTGTATTCTACTCCGTCATACACTGGGGTATATTGTTTTTTGAGGTTGCCGGAGTGGCGATTCTGCTGGCGACAGGCGTCAAGTGCGCTTTTAGGCTGATTATATCACGCAGTCAGATACGTCTCACTCTCGCCAAAGGAATAGCTCTTGCGCTGGAGTTTAAACTGGGAGGCGAAGTTCTGCGCACGGTTATAGTCCACGATTGGAGCGAGCTTGCCATATTAGGGGCGATAATCGTGCTGCGCAGCGCTATTACATTCCTGATACATTGGGAAATACAACACATTGAACCCGAAGAAGACTAAACCCCTTCTAAATCAAAAGGCGGTATGAAGCTTTCCGATGCAGCTTCACCTTCCTGCAAAAAGCCGTTCAGCACCCCCAGCTCAATGGCATAATCCACCAAGTCTTCGTATTCTTTTTCTCTGAGTTTTCTGTTTATTTCAGGATAATCCGATACATGAGGCAGCGGAGTGTATTGATTCATTATGCTTATAAAAATACCGTCGCCGTAAGTTTCGTAAAGATACCGTATCACTCTTTTAGAGTCTTCAATACATCCCGGCAGCTGCAAGTGTCTTACTATGACCCCTCTCTGCATTATTCCGCGCTCGTCAAAGCGCGCTTCTCCGCATTGGTTCACCATTTCGGCTATCGCTTTTTTTGCTGTCTCAAAATAATCCGCAGCAAAGGAGTATCGCGCGGAAAGCTCAGATGAAACGTATTTCATATCCGAAAGATATATCTCTACAAGTCCGTCCAGCTCTCGTATCGCCTCGGCTTTTTCATACCCGCTGGAATTATACACTATCGGGATTCGCAGTCCTCTCTCTTTCGCCGCTCTGAGAGCCGTGATTACCTGTGGAAGATAGTGCCCTGCCGTGACCAGATTTATATTGTTCGCTCGCTTATTTTGCAGCTCCAGAAAAATATCCGTCAGCCTCTGCGCAGTAATTTCCTTGCCCGTATGCGCCCGAGCTATCTCTCTATTCTGGCAATAAACACATCCCAAGGCGCAGCCCGAGAAAAAAACCGTGCCCGAGCCTTCTTCGCCCGAGAGGCACGGCTCTTCCCACATATGCAGCGCGGCGCGCGCAACAACGAGTTTATCCGTCATTCCGCAGCGCCCGCGCTCTCCTGCCGCTCTGTCAACTCCGCATTCACGCGGACAAAGTCGGCATTTTTTCATATTTAGACTTAAACCCATTTTATTAAAAGCTGCCGTCAATTATGTCTCGAAGGCTCTCCGTCCAGCAAGAACGCCTTATATCCGCGCACCGCCTCGTATACGTCCGCCTTGCTGGATATTTCGTACATAGCGTGCATATTGAGCACTGCGATACCGCTGTCTATGACTTCCATGCCATATTTTGCCAATATATAAGCGATGGTTCCGCCTCCTCCTACATCTACCTTACCCAACTCGGCAGTTTGAAAGGAAACTCCTGCTTCGTCGAATATTCTGCGCAGTCTCGCTATATATTCCGCATTTGCGTCGTTAGAGCTGCTCTTTCCCCGCGCTCCCGTGAATTTGTTAAACGCCATGCCTCTGCCAAGATACGCGGCATTCTTCTTTTCAAACACTCCCGCATAGGTCGGGTCGAACCCGGCGCTGACGTCTGACGAAAGCATTCTGGACTTAGCCAGGCAGCGTCTGAGCTTTAACTCCGAATACTCCCCCATCCTGTCCATGACTTCTGCGACAGTGTTTTCAAAAAATCTGGACGACATTCCCGTAGCTCCCACGCTTCCTATCTCTTCTTTGTCTACCAGCAGGCAGCACGCCGTTCTTTCCACACTGTCCGTCTCCAGCATAGCCACAAGAGAAGTGTATGCGCAGATGCGGTCGTCCTGCCCATAGCTTATTATCATGCTGCGATCCAAGCCGCAGTCCCGCGCCTTGCCCGCCGGAACCGCCTCTAATTCGGCTGAAAGAAAATCAGCTTCTTCCACTCCGTATTTTTCTTTTAAAATATCTAAAATCTGAGACTTCACGAGCTCTTTTTCTTTGCTGTCGCCTTCCTGCTTTTTAGGCTTGCTGCCTATCATAACATTCAGGTCTTCCCCTTCTATGACGACGCTGGCCTTCTTGTTCATTTGATTTCCCGCTAAGTGTATAAGCAGGTCTGTGACACAGAATACCGGGTCTGAATCGTCCTCACCGATAGATACGTCAACTACAGTGCCATCCTTTTTCGCTATTACGCCATGGAGAGAGAGCGGACTCGCCACCCACTGGTATTTCTTTATCCCGCCGTAATAATGCGTATCCAAATATGCAAAATCAGTATCCTCATAAAGAGGGTTCTGTTTTATGTCCAATCTGGGAGAGTCCACGTGCGCGCCGAGGATATTCATTCCGTTCTGCATAGGCTCGCTTCCTAAATTAAAGAGAGCTATGGATTTTTTCATATTGACGGCATATACTTTATCTCCTGCTTTCAGCTCTGCACCGGATGCAATTACATCTTCTAAATTTCTGTAACCTTTCTGCCGAGCCATTTCGACAGTCTGCGCTATGCACTCCCGCTCAGTTTTTCCGTTATTCAGGAAGTGCTTGTAGCCTTCGCTAAGCTCCGAAAGGGCTTTCTCGTCCTCTATACTGTATTTATGCCATATATTTTTGTTTTCCATTTCATATCGCCTCACTTTTAAATCTTCGGGCAGCCGCCTTTGTTTTACAGGATACCACAAATAACGCACGTTGTACAGTTTCAGTTTTAGTTGGCTAACGTATCTCTTTAATTATTTTTTCCTAATTATTTTTCCTTTACAAAAGTAATTGACTTCATCGCAAATATGTGATAAAATTTAATATGCTACGCCGGTGTGGCGGAATTGGCAGACGCACCGCACTCAAAATGCGGCGGTTTATCCGTGCCGGTTCGAGTCCGGCCACCGGCACCACGTCGGAGCAAGCTCCGCAATCTGAGCCCTCGTTTTCGCGAGGGTTTTTTAGTATTTCGCCGGTCCTTCTTTTTGAACAGCGGTTGTTTTATATCCGTCATTGAATTTTCTGTTTTTCACCTTATATCAAAAACGAGAGATTTCTCGATATCTTCCAGGCTGCTGTAATACAAGACAAAAGAAAAATACGCAAAACAAAAAAAGACGGCGTTAGCCGTCAAGAATTCGACGCGCTGGACAAACGTGTACAGCGCATCGAGAAACAGCGCGAGCAGCTCAGAAAAACCGCTATGGTTATTCTCGTCGAAGCTGCCGCCGCTGCGGCAAGTGCGATAGTTGTAAAACTAATCGCCGCGCTCATCGGGTAACATCCCGAGCTTGCGGAGTAGTGCGAATACTCCGCAAGTCAATAATAACAAACAACACTGCGTTTGTCAAGAGACAAAAGAAAGGAAAACATTATGATATTAACAATAGCATGCCTTGTAGTAGTAGCAGTAAACTCCGCGCTTTTCGCTATTCTTCTGCACGACAAATAACGCAAAAGCATTATGAAGTTCAGCTTTTTTGCAGCAATGCTTTAATTTTAATATTGTAGAATATTAGCCGATAAATTGAATGCTCTCACTATATAAGAATCGAGGCTCTTTTAAATTGACGCTCTTATATGTTCAAAATTTTCCACGCTTTTCTCTATCGGCGTGCTCGAATTAATCATAGACGAATGCTCAGGTATGGGATTTACACACGATGACAGCGCAAGCACCACCGCCAACAGCATTATTAAAGCTATTATTCTATTTTTCATAAATATCTTCCTTTCTGCCCTGCTCTGCGCACAATCTCCCGGGCAATAAAAAATGCAGCCGCTTCCTAAGACAGCTACATTTTATACCTCTAAACTTCTTATTGTCTACTTCATGCGCATTATAACAAAATATGCGCCTAAATATCATGATTTTAAATAAGGGGCGCTGCCCCGTCATTCAACAAGTGAACGAGAGGCAAAGCCTCTCAGGGCTTCAGCGGCGTATTGCAGCGGCGCTGAAGACTTAGATGAAACCCGCCACTTATAGAGGCGGGGGTCATCTGTTCACGGTTCAATAAGGGGCGCTGCCCCCGTCATTCAACAAGTGAACGAGAGGC
>OLPU01000411.1_pt1 | contig 38319 bp, 36 predicted proteins | sample 1673111 | NCBI WGS metagenome assembly OLPU01 (sample SAMEA3136755, study PRJEB25190) | human gut metagenome | reverse complement strand
AAACTGACTGTCAGTCAATAATCATTCTGCACAATTTGCCTAAATTTTTCCAGAAGAAAAATGTAATATTGACTTTCAGTCATTTTTGTTTAAAATAAAAAATAAGAATGTATGAAAGAGGGAACTGTAATGGGAAAACTGGAGCTGAATAAGAAAAAGAAAAAAGACGCTCTATTCACTACCGCTTTTGAGCTTTTTACCACAAAAGGACTTGCAAAAACCACAATTTCAGATATTGTAGATCAGGCAGGTGTAGCCAAGGGAACTTTCTATCTTTATTTCAAAGATAAATATGATGTCCGAAATAAACTTATCTCCCACAAGACAGGGGAGCTTTTTTATCATGCCCATGAAGCATTGGCTCGAACTGATATCTGTGATTTTGAAGAACAGGTACATTTTATTGTCGATTATATACTTACAGAATTAGACAGAGACCATACTCTCCTTCTTTTCATCTCCAAGAATCTCTCCTGGGGAATCTTTAAGGGTGCTTTTGAGGAAAAAATGCCAGATGAAGACTACCATTTCTATCAGTCCTATCTGGATATGCTTTCAAAAAGCAGGGCTACCTACGAAAATCCGGAGCTGCTTCTTTTCACTATTATTGAACTGGTCGGCTCCTCCTGTTACAGCTGCATCCTCTATCAGCAGCCGGTACCTCTGGTACAGTACCGGCCTTATCTGCATGCCTCCATTACTGCCATTATGAAAACTTTTGAGGCAACTCCTGCTTAGTCTATTTAAAAATATCCTTATTTTATATGCTATTTGCAGTCTTTACATGACGCCTTGCAGGGATTATCAAAGCTGGGGTTAAAGGCATAGAAATTCTTTGCATCCAGATTCTCCTGAACAGACCGCAGCGCTTCTCCAAATCTCTGAAAATGTACAATCTCTCTGGCTCTCAGAAATTTGATGGGATCTGCTATCTCCGGTATATCCCGCACAACGCGCAGGATATTATCATAGGTTGACCTAGCCTTCTGCTCTGCTGCAAGATCTTCAAATAAATCCGTGATAGGATCTCCTTTACTCTGAAACTCACAGGCATTAAAGGGAATTCCTCCTGCAGCCTGAGGCCATACTCCCACTGTATGATCAATATAGTAAGGTCCAAAACCTGACTTTTCAATTTCCTCCATGGAGAGATCCCGCGTAAGCTGATGAACAATGGTAGATACCATCTCTAAATGTGCCAGTTCCTCTGTGCCGATATCATTCAGCACTGCCGCAGCCATGCGGTTTGGCATAGTAAACCTCTGAGACAGGTACCTCATGGATGCCCCAATCTCACCATCTGGACCACCGTACTGGCTGAGGATATACTGTGCAATCTTTGCATTCGGTTTGGTAATATTTACCGGATACTGAAGTCTTTTTTCATAATTCCACATAAGCTATCTGCATCCTCCTTCCCTTTCCCAGGGAAATGGCTGTTCCATCCATTTCCAGCTCTCTGACTCTGACATATCCGTACAATCTATAGTAAGAGGTCCAAAGTTTTGGGCATATTTTTCCAGAAGTTCTTTCCTCTCCTTTACCATTTTTCTGCATAGCATCAGAGCTCTCTCATCACAGGGATGGGTATCCAGGTATAAAAGCAGATCATCTACAGCAAAGCTGACCTGATTTATCCGATTCAGAAGTTGCTTTCCGGACCTGTTTTCGTTCATCGGAAACCACCTCTCTTTCCGCAGAATGGCTTGCAAAGCTGTGGGAAAACTGTTCCCACATTCAAAGCATAAGACAAATCAAAAATATCTGTAAATTCCTGACTGGGAACATAAGCCATGGCAGGCTCCGGAGATTTGGGACGGGTAACCATTTCATTCATTGGCTGCTGGCGGTTCATGCCGCAGGTTCGGTTATAGGGTCTGCCACAGGAACAGGCCATATGATAATTTTCCATATTCAATCCTTCCTGATATCATTTTCCATATTCAGTTACCCTATATTTTATGATACCTTTTTCAAAAGGTGCCCCAGATTGCCTGCGGCAATGGAATTTTTGCTTGTATGTCTCAGGATTTTGGCATATTCATGCCAAAACACCTCGCGGGATAGTAGTGTGTGAACAGTAGCTTCCTAACGCCAAAAAAATCACAAAATTTTCATATTTACAAACAGATTTAATAGTGCTATAGTATCCTTGTTTTCATGTGTATAAAAGCTATATAATATTATAAAATATTTCGGGGGAGCTGTTGCATAGATTATCATTGGGGATAACAGAAAGTGCATCAGCCCCTTGACTATCTTTTGGAGGAATTATGCAGATTATTATTGTTGGGTGTGGAAAAGTCGGCCGAACTCTTGCCGAGCAGCTACAGGAAGAAGAATCCGATATAACTCTTATTGATGTCTCTGCCAACGTGATCAACTCATTGCAGGATGACATTGATGCAATGGGAATTGTAGGAAATGGTGCCAGCATCAATACGCTTATGGAAGCCGGAGTTGACAAGGCAGACATTCTCATTGCAGTGACTGGCTCTGACGAAATGAACCTTCTTTGCTGTCTGATCGCCCAGAAAACAGGACACTGCCAGACAATTGCCAGAGTCCGCAATCCAATTTACGGCAATGAGATCAGCTTTATCAAAAAACGTCTCGGTGTAACCATGATCATTAATCCGGAACTGGCAGCAGCCCAGGAGATTTCCCGTCTGCTCCGCTTCCCCTCTGCCATTAAGATCGATACCTTTTCCAGAGGACGGGTAGAGCTTTTGAAATTCAAGGTGCTGCCTGAGTTTGGACTGGATGGTATGACGATTTCGCGCATTACAGAGACACTCAAATGCGATGTGCTTTTCTGTGCCGTTGAGAGCAGGGATCAGGTTTCTATCCCAGGCGGTAATCATATGATCCACAACGGAGACAATGTTTCTATTCTTGCTTCTCCGGTAAATGCAGCTGCCTTTTTCAAAAAAATCGGACTGAAGACCCATCAGGTGAAAAATGCCATCATCGTAGGTGGTGGTACAATCTCCTACTATCTGGCCAAGGCACTTCTTGACATGAATATTTCCGTAAAAATCATTGAGCAGAATACAGCCCGCTGCGAGACCCTGAGTGATCTGCTTCCCAGTGCCACTATTATCAATGGTGACGGAACCAACCGCAGCCTTCTCATGGAGGAAGGTCTGCCCCAGACTGAAGCTTTTGTGTCTCTTACCAATCTGGATGAGGAAAATGTTTTCCTTGCACTGTTTGCCAAAACAATTTCCAATGCCAAGCTGGTAGCCAAGGTCAACCGTCTTGCTTTTGACGATGTTATTGACAATCTGGATATTGGAAGTGTGATCTATCCCAAATATATCACTTCTGACAGGATTCTGCAGTATGTACGTGCCATGCAGAACAGTATCGGAAGTAATGTAGAAACCCTTTATCATATTCTGGACAATAAGGCAGAGGCTCTGGAATTTGCCATCCGTGATAATTCTCCGGTAGTTGGGATCCCGCTGTCAGAGCTGAATCTCCGCCAGAATCTTCTGGTTGGATATCTCAACCATAATGGTGTAGTAAAAATCCCCCGCGGACATGACACCATACAGGTAGGTGATACTGTGATCATCGTAACTACCCATAAGGGACTTCGTGATATCACAGACATTCTTGAGAAGTAAAGGAGTCTGATCGTGAATTATTCTATTATTTTTTATATTATCGGATGGATTCTCAAGCTGGAAGCTATATTTATGTTTCTTCCCGGAATCACCGCTGTGATCTACGGTGAAACTTCCGGCTTTGCTTTTCTGATCACCATTATCATCTGTCTGGCTCTTGGCATTCCACTCACCTGGAAAAAGCCATCCAAAAAAGCATTTTACACAAAAGAAGGGTTTGTAACAGTCGCTTTAAGCTGGATTGTACTAAGTATTATGGGAGCACTCCCTTTTATCTTCAGCGGAAGCATTCCAAACCCTGTAGATGCAATATTTGAAACTGTATCCGGTTTTACCACTACCGGAGCCAGTATTCTGGCTGATGTAGAAATCCTTCCCCACTGTGTACTGATCTGGAGAAGCTTTACACACTGGATCGGCGGTATGGGTGTTCTGGTATTTATCCTGTCTCTCCTGCCTCTGACAGGTGGTTATCATATGAACCTGATGAAAGCAGAAAGCCCGGGACCTTCTGTCAGCAAGCTGGTTCCAAAAGTACAGTCCACTGCAAAAATTCTGTATGGAATTTATTTTGTCATGACAGTGATACAGATCATTCTTCTGCTTCTTGGAGGAATGCCTCTGTTTGATTCCCTCTGTGCTGCTTTTGGTACTGCAGGTACCGGAGGATTCGGTATCAAATCCGACAGCATGGCCGGATACAGCACTTACCTTCAGGTTGTGATCACTATATTTATGATCCTGTTTGGAATTAACTTCAATGCCTATTTCCTGCTTATCACCAGGAAATTTGCCCAGGCCTTTAAAATGGAGGAAGTCCGCTATTATCTGGGAATTATTGCGATTGCAGTATTGATCATTACCTGCAACATTTATCACATGTACGGAAGTGTATCAGAATCCCTTCAGCAGGCAGCCTTTCAGGTAGGATCCATCATCACAACCACCGGTTATGCCACAACAGATTTTAACCTATGGCCGGAGATTTCACGAACTATACTGGTAATGCTTATGTTTATAGGAGCCTGTGCAGGAAGTACCGGCGGTGGTATCAAGGTTTCCAGGATCCTGATCCTTTGTAAAACAATCCGCAAGGAACTTCATATTTTTCTGCACCCCAATGCAGTAAAAAAAATAAAGATGGATGGCAAAGTCATTCCTCATGAAGTGCTTCGCTCTACCAATATCTTTATAATTGTTTATATACTGATCATTGCCGGATCTGTCTTCCTGATTGCCTTTGATGACTTTGACCTGATCACAAACTTTACTGCAGTTACAGCCACCTTTAATAACATCGGGCCCGGTCTGGAGCTGGTAGGTCCTATCGGAAACTTCGGAATGTTTTCCTGGTTTTCCAAAATTGTCCTCACTTTTGATATGCTGGCAGGCCGACTGGAAATTTTCCCATTACTGCTGCTGTTTGTAAGGGATACCTGGAAAAAATTCTAAGACTCAGAGAAATATATCTCTAAATTTATTTTATCTTTTACATTTTGTTCATATATTATCCATATTTATTGGATATAGTATCAGTAAGAAAGATAACTATATCTTTCTTATAAATATTTTTCTTTTTCATACGCGCCGGTACGAAAGTACCGGCCTCCTTCCATTTTATGGGAGTTTTTTTTATTTTCTGTCAACTCCCTCATAATCAAATGCCGGGATAAAGCTCTCCCTGGCAGTCTCACCTTCTTGAAAAAAGCCATTTTCTATTCCAAGTTCCAGTGCTGCATTCAATACCTTTTCATATTCTCTTTCTGTTACCCTGCGGTTTAATTCCCTGTATTTCTCCTGCTCATAAACCGGTGTATACTGATTCATAATGCTGATATAAATCTGCGTTCCAAATGCACGCTGTAAATACTTCAATACCTGAATGGAATTTCTGGTATGTCCCGGCAGGATCAAATGTCTCACAATAGTTCCTTTTTTAATATATCCTTCCTCATCAAAAACAACAGGACCTGTCTGACGCACCATCTCTGCCAGTGCATTTCCTACAATTTCAGGATAATCCGCTGCATGGGAAAACTGCTGTGCCAGCAAAGGATCTGCATATTTATAATCAGGCAGATAAACATCTACATACCCCTCCAGAAGCTTTAAGGTTTCCACCTTCTCATAACCACTGGAATTATACACCACCGGCAATCCCATTCCCTGTTCTCCTGCTATATCCAAAGCAGCAGTAATCTGAGGCACATAATGGGCTCCTGTAACCAGATTGATGTTTGCTGCCCCCTTATCCTGAAGCTCCAGAAATATTTCAGCCAGTCGTTTTACGTCAATCTCACAGCCATCCTTTCCAATGGCAATCTCACGGTTCTGGCAAAAGCAGCACCGCAGCCCGCAGCCGGTAAAAAACACTGCCCCTGAGCCTTTGCATCCTGAAATGCAGGGTTCCTCCCACATATGCAAAGCAGCCCGCGCTGCATAGATTTTATCCGTCATTCCACAGTATCCTGTCCTGCCTGCCATTCTGTCCGCATGACAATTTCTGGGACACAGAGTACAGTCTTTCATATATTTTTCTATTTCATCTATTTTTTTCTGCATCATCTGTTTGATTCATTCCGTTCCTCTTTCTTATTTGTCAGCCATAGCTTACTGTAAATTTTCTTTTCCGTCAAGGGGACTTCATTCATATTTTACGATTTCCTTTTTCAGCCTCTTCATAATTCTTTTCTCCAGTCTAGAAATATAAGACTGAGAAATTCCCAGCAGATCAGCTACCTCTTTCTGCGTCTGCTCCTTGCTATCCCTGCTTCCAATCCCAAATCTCAGCCTTACGATTGTCTGCTCTCTGTCAGACAATTTTCCAATGGCCTTTGTCAGCAGAGAAATTTCTGCTTCATCCTCTAGCCGTCTGGATATCACGTCCTCGTCCGTTCCCAGAATATCTGACAGAAGGAGTTCATTGCCATCCCAGTCTACATTCAGCGGTTCATCAATGGAAACCTCCATTTTGGTCTTGCTGTTCCTGCGCAGATACATCAGGATTTCATTTTCAATACATCTGGATGCATAGGTTGCCAGTTTAATATTCTTCACAGGATTGAAGGTATTGATTGCCTTGATCAGACCTATGGTTCCGATAGAGATCAGATCCTCCACTCCTACCCCTGTATTGTCAAACTTCTTTGCAATATAAACAACCAATCGGAGATTGTGTTCGATCAGAACAGATCTGGCCTCTTCCTTCTGGTCTGTTCCCAGCTTGCCCAACACAAATGCTTCCCTCTTGGGATCCAAAGGTGCAGGCAGCACATCGTTTCCCCCTATATAAAAAATATCCCCTGACCGGTTCATTACCATTCTTGATACAAACTGAACTGGATAACAACTCATAATAATCCCCCTCCTACTGTAGTAATCTGGAATTTAAAAGTACTTCATATTCCTTACCAAAAGCGGAGGGTTCAAAAGGAAATGCAAACACAGGACTTTCTATCTGAACCACTTCTGCCGCGGTCTGAACACAAAGCTTCTCCAGTGTGACCGCCAGAAGCATTCCCTTTTCCCTGTCAATTCCCCGATAGGAAATCAGATGTGGATGAAGCCCTGCGATCTCAGTATCTTGCAGCTCTTCCGGTTTCTCCTGCAGGTGCCTTAACTGATCTGCTGTTTTTTCTGACAAAATCTGTTCCAGAATTTCCGGTTTTCCAATAGAAACCGGTTTTCCTGTTACAGAATCCATCAGAAGGTTTCCTGAATCGTAAAATCCATAAAAAGAAAATGTTTTCCCCTGATAGGACAGGGTAAGAGGATATACATTTTTCATCCGTATTTTTACAGAATCCTGCAGATAGGACCATGCAGTAAGCAAAAGCCAGGTCACTGTTCCAAGAAGCAGAAAGGTTTTCACGGTAAGATTCCCATGATCTGCAGTCTCCCAAAAGCCTCCACACAGAAACGCAGCCAAATACAATGTCAGCACCGATTTTACAAGGAGACTTCCCTTTTTCAGTCCACAGCCCAAAATCAGCATTCCTGTTCCACAGGCTCCGTGAAGGAGTATAAATGCCGGTGGAAACAATTCAAAGGGGATACAAAGAATCAAACTGGAAAATAATGCCCCAAGAAAAGCTCCCAGCAGTGTTCTGAAAAAGCTTTTTCTACATCGGAATACCCTTCCAACAAACCAGAGAAGGATATAATCCATCAGAAGATTCGTTAAAAAAACTACATCTATGTATACTTCATAATGCATTCTCCTTCCCCCTGTATTCTTTTTTCTGTTAAGCCTTCCCTTTGGTAAGTGCTATTCATTATAGGAGATTACCCTTGCAGATTTTGTCAAAATGGCAGAGACCGGTCTTAGAATTTATCGCAGGAATACGACAGAAAACGGCATAAAAAAACAGCAGCAGCAAATCCCGAAGTATCTGCTGCTACCGTATTTTGCTGTTACTGTTTCTGATTTTTCTACCAGTTTCCCAAAAGCTTATCCTTTAAAATCGCCAGTATTTCCCTTGGAATATAAATCAAAAGTCTCCAGGAACTATATCTGGAAGGTATGGGATATGCTTCACGGAATCCACATTTTCGGGCTATGGCTGTGCCGCGGAATACATGAAAATTATTTGTCACTACTCCCACTGAATGGTCTGCTCCGATCAGTTCTCTGCTGAAACGCAGATTTTCTGCAGTACTGACAGATCGTTCTTCCAGAAAAAGACGTTCCGGTGCAATTCCATGCTCTGTCAGATAATGATACATTGCCCTGGCCTCTGTGATCAGTTCGCCTTCCCCCCGACCTCCCGACAGAACAGCCTTCGTCTCCGGATGATCCTCCAGATACTGCAAAGCCCTCCTGGTTCGTTCCAGAAGGGCTAATGTAAGCCGGGTACCATCTACATGGGCACCCAGGACAATAATATATTCCACGTCAGGCTGCTTACGCATTTCTTCCGCAGCAGTATTTGTATTTCTTTCCACTGCCGCATGGACACGGATCATTACGTCCAATCTTATGTGCTTTTACCACTGTACCGGATTTCTTCTGCTCCAGATACAGTTCTTTTCTCTTCTCAGGTGTGAAAATTGCATCCCACTGAGGCAGTTCATAGAGCCAGTCTGCTCTTGCATCTACCATATTTTTGTACAGAAGCTCTTTGTCAAAGCAAAGAGATACCTTTGTATTCTCGTCCATTGTCTCAATAGGGTTCGGAATCTTAAGACTGTCATTGATACCATCCAGGAAACCTACCATTGTGAGAACTTCCAGACCATATTTGTCAGCCAGTTCTTTAACAGTACCGGTTACCACTTCGTCCGGATTAGCAAGAAGTTTTTCATAAATACCTTTTTCAATATTAAAATAATTTGCCCAGAATCTCTGAAGTTTATTACGGTCTGCCTGCTGGTCATAGGCGATGGAACGCCACTGCTCTAAAATTGTTTTATCGCTCATTTCCTTAATCCTCTTTTCCGTTTAGGTAATACGCCTGTGAAAGTATCTGAACGAATATATTCCCCACAAGCTTTTATATTATATCATCTTTTTTTCCAAAATACAAATCCTATTGTTTATATTTTTGGTGAAATTTTCGTAAATAGTGTTACTGTTCACTCCGTTCTCAGTAACCGTAAATAATCTTTTCTTCTGCCGAAAACAAAACCAGTACTTTCTACTTTACTCCCAGTTTCTCCAGTTCTGCTGTTCCCTGCTTAAAGGAATGGAATTGAATAGCATGAATTCCAAACTTCTCTGCAGCTTCACAATTTTCTTTTCTGTCATCCAGAAAAACAGATTTCTCAGGCTCCAGATGATAACGTTCGATCAAAGTCCGGTATATTTCCGGTTCTGGTTTGATCTGCTTTACATCACAGGAGAAAACCGCTCCGTCTACATATTTCAGGAACGTAAGTTTCTGTTTTGTCATTCGCATGGTCTCATTTCCATAATTAGATAAAATATAGACTTTATATCCCTTATCTTTCAGATAGCGCACCCAGGTATCTGCATACTCCATCTTTTCAATAGTTTTACCGGAGTCCTTCATTACAGCCCGGATTTCCGCTTCACAGTCCGGCGCTGCTTTCACCATCTGATTCACATAATATTCTTCCTCATAGCTTCCCCGGTCACGTTCATTCCATGTATCACTGAGAAATACAGCTTTTGCGATCTTATCCCTTTTCTCCGGTGTAAATCCAAAGCTGTCCAGATAGGCCTCCCACTCAAATTTAACCAGCACCTTACCTACATCAAAAATAATATTTTCCACCACTGAATTCCTCTCTTTCTTTTTGTCACGGTCCAGTATCCTGTAAACCATCCACATTGCATAAGCAAGAACAGGGACAATAATGGCAACTCCAATTGCTGCCCTGAAATAATTACCAGCATTTTCGCCCTTGCCAAAAGCAAAAAACATGGGCATGCACGCTGCCAGAAGCAGGACAATAATGGCAATCCATGCTCCAATCTGTTTCTTTTTATTATTTTTCATTTTATACCTCTCCAAGATAAAGATAAGGCTGCCGCAAAAAATCTGTGATCTGCGACAGCCTTTCCTGGTTATTGGTTGCAGCTTTCAGCAACCCACATTTTTATTTATTTCTGTAGATAATATCGTCTCTTCCAGGTCCGTTGGAAATCATAGTGATGGGGAATCCAATCTGTTTTTCTACAAATTCAATATAATTTCTGCAGTTCTCAGGCAGATCCTCATATTTTTTGATTCCACGGATATCACATTTCCATCCTGGCAGTTTCTCCAGAACAGGTTTTGCTTTCTCAAGCTTTACAGTAGTCGGGAAATCTGTGGTAATCTCACCGTCAATATCATATGCAGTACAAACCGGTATCTCATCCAGATATCCCAGAACATCCAGTACTGTAAATGCTACATCTGTAGTTCCCTGCATACGGCATCCGTATTTGGAAGCAACACAGTCAAACCATCCCATACGTCTCGGACGTCCTGTAGTAGCACCAAACTCACCGCCGTCACCACCGCGTTTTCTCAGCTCATCTGCCTCTTCCCCGAAAATTTCAGAAACAAATGCTCCTGCTCCTACTGCACTGGAATAAGCCTTGCATACAGTAACAATTTCCTTAATTTCGTATGGTGGAAGACCTGCTCCTACTGCACCGTATCCTGCCAGTGTAGAAGAAGAAGTAACCATTGGATAAATTCCATGATCAGGATCCTTCAGAGAACCAAGCTGTCCCTCAAGAAGAACCTCTTTTCCCTCTTTCAGTGCATTCCACAGATAAAGAGAAACATCACATACATATGGCTCAACCATTTTCTTATATTCCATCATTTCTTCAAAAAGCTTCTCAGGATCAAGAAGTGGTTTATGATATAAATGCTCCAGTAAAACATTCTTAGTCTCGCATACACTTGCCAGCTTCTCTTTCAGATGCTCTTCATCAAAAAGCTCGCTGACCTGGAAACCAATCTTTGCGTATTTGTCTGAATAAAACGGTGCAATACCGGATTTAGTGGATCCAAAAGATTTACCGCCCAGACGTTCCTCCTCATACTGGTCAAAAAGGATATGATAAGGCATTACCATCTGCGCTCTCTCAGAAATAAGGATCTTCGGAGCCGGTACACCTCTGCTTACTATTTCATTATATTCCTTGAAAAATACCGGAATATTTAAAGCTACACCATTACCGATCACACTTGTTGTGTGATCATAGAATACACCTGACGGAAGGGTATGAAGGGCAAATTTACCATAGTTATTTACGATTGTATGACCTGCATTTGCTCCGCCCTGAAATCTTACAATAATATCCGCTTTCTGGGCAAGCATATCAGTAATCTTACCTTTACCCTCGTCACCCCAGTTAGCACCTACAACCGCTTTTACCATAATCTGCTATTCCTCCTGAAATCTGTATAATTATCAAACGTTGATTTCTGCTTTAATTCCCAGCATATCCTTATGAGCATCAAGAATGGGCTGAACCACTTTGCTCACAAATTTCTCTGTCTGCTCCTTGGCACGTCCCACATATTTTGTGGGATCCATGGATTTCTGAAGATCCTCAAGTGTCAGATTAAATGCAGGATCTGCCGCAATCAACTCAAGAAGATTATTATCCTTGCCCTCTACCTTTACGGTCTTCCCAGCTTCCATGGAAAGCTCACGGATACGTTCATGAAGTTCCTGACGGTCTCCGCCTGCCTTTACTGCATCCATCATGATATTCTCAGTAGCCATGAATGGAAGCTCTGCCATCATATGTTTCTCAATAACTTTAGGATATACCACCAGTCCATCCACTACATTGAGGCACAGATCCAGGATTCCGTCAATTGCCAGAAATCCTTCCGGAATACTCAGACGCTTGTTTGCTGAATCATCCAGTGTTCTCTCAAACCACTGAGTTGCAGATGTGATTGCAGGGTTCAGAGCATCTACCATCACATATCTGGAAAGAGATGCAATACGTTCACTTCTCATAGGATTTCTCTTATATGCCATTGCAGAAGAACCGATCTGTGATTTTTCAAAGGGCTCCTCTACTTCCTTCAGATGCTGAAGGAGACGGATATCATTTGACATCTTATGTGCACTTGCTGCAATTCCGGCAAGAATATTGGCAACACGGGTGTCTACCTTACGGGAATAGGTCTGTCCGGATACCGGATAGCATTCCTTAAATCCCATCTTCTCTGCGATCATAGGATCAATCTTGTCAATGGTCTCCTGGTCTCCGTCAAAAAGCTCAAGGAAGCTTGCCTGTGTACCTGTAGTTCCCTTGGAGCCAAGAAGCTTCATTGTGCTTAACACGTACTCCAGATCCTCCAGGTCAAGTAAAAACTCCTGAGTCCATAATGTTGCACGCTTTCCTACAGTAGTAGGCTGCGCAGGCTGGAAATGTGTGAAAGCCAGGGTCGGCTGTGCCTTGTATTTGTCTGCAAAAGCAGCAAGCTCTGCGATAACATTGACCAGCTTTTTGCGTACAAGCTTCAGGGCTTCTGTCATCACAATAATATCTGTATTGTCACCTACATAACAGGAGGTAGCTCCCAGATGGATGATGCCCTTTGCTTTCGGGCACTGTACACCGTATGCATATACATGAGACATAACATCATGGCGTACCTGACGTTCTCTCTCTCTGGCAACCTCATAATTAATATCTTCTGCATGAGCCTTCAGCTCATCGATCTGCTCCTGTGTAATGTTAAGACCAAGCTCCTTCTCTGTCTCTGCAAGTGCGATCCAGAGCTTTCTCCAGGTACGGAATTTCATGTCCGGAGAAAAGATATACTGCATTTCTTTGCTGGCATAACGTTCTGATAAAGGACTTACATATCTGTCTGTACTCATCATTCACTCTCCTGTTTTTTAGTAGGATGGTTTTCATCCTTTGAAATTATATAACATCATTCCCCTAAAAGCAACCACAAAAACCTTATCCCTGATGGAATTTTCCAAGAAACTCCTTCATTCGCACATGATCTGAGGCAAAAACCTCCTGCGGAGTTCCTTCTACTGCGATCAGCCCCTTGTCCATGAAAATAATATGATCCGAAATGTCCCTTGCAAAAGTCATCTCATGAGTAACAATCACCATGGTGATATGCTCCGCTGCCAGATCTCTGATTACCTTCAGGATCTCACCTGTAAGCTCAGGATCCAATGCTGAAGTAGGCTCATCAAAAAACAGGATCTTTGGATTCATACAAAGAGCTCTGGCAATGGATACACGCTGCTGCTGTCCGCCCGACAGCTGGAATGGGTAAGCATTTTCCCTGTCAGAAAGCCCCATCTGCTTTAATAGCTTTCTTGCCTGGGCATACACTTCATCCTTTTTTCTTTTCTGTACCTTGATAGGAGCATCTGTAATATTCTTCAATACAGAAAAATGTGGAAACAGATTAAAATTCTGGAAGACCAGCCCCACATCCCCCTGTTTGATAATTTCACCGCTGTCCGGTGTCTCAAGTCCTGTAGCACACCGAAGAAGTGTAGATTTACCGGAACCGGAAGGTCCGATAATACTTAAAACTTCTCCCTCCTCCACCTCAAGGGAAATATCTTTCAAAACTTCAAGGCTTCCGAAGCTTTTTTTAATATGCTTCATTTCAAATAACTTCATATATTTTCCTCTTATCTATCAGCTTCCTGACAATTCTGCCATCTGCTCTGTTAACGGTAATAATTTAGTTTCTTCTCAATTTTGTCCATTACAATTGCCACCAGCAGATTAAATACAAAATAGAATACTGCTGCAATCACAAAAGGCATCATAGTGGTCTGGGCACTGGCAATCTGTTTGGCAATGGTAAACATTTCCGCTACTGCAACCACAAAGGCCAGTGAAGTATCCTTTACCAGTGTAATCACTTCATTTGTCACAGCCGGAAGAATTCTCTTGATCACCTGGGGCAGAATAATTCTGAAAAATGTCTGCATCTTATTATATCCCAGAATTTTGGCTGCTTCATACTGACCTGCAGAAATGGATTCAATTCCACCTCTGTAAATTTCTGCAAAATATGCCGCATAGTTAATGCTGAAAGCAATAAACACTGCTATCAGGCTATAGCCCATGGAAATACGGATGCCAAAAATAAAATAAGGTCCAAAATATACCACCATCAGCTGAAGCATTAAAGGTGTTCCACGCATAATGGAAATATATGCAGATACAATCCCCCGCATCACCGGATTCTTCGACATTCTGCCAAAACAGATCAGAAGTCCCAGTGGCAGGGAAAACAACAGTGTCACAACAAAAATCTCCACAGATACCACCATACCACTGGCAAGCTGTTGAAGCATCACGCTTATTGACATATAAGTTTCCTCCTGAAATAAAATATATCCTGTACAGTACGAAAGGGACTGTCACAGCAAAAATGCTTTCTGCCGTAATAGCCCCGTTCCTTTATTTATTTAACACAACCATTATTCTGCTTTTGCTTCTTCTGTAGGAGTAGCTTCAGCCTCTTCGGTTTCATCCTCAGCTGCGTCCTTCTCTTCCTCTCCACCAATGCAAAGCATATCTGCTACTTCATATTTCTCAGCAAGCTTATCTACCTCACCTGCATCATAAAGCTTCAGAACTTCATTCCATACCGTATCCTTCAGTTCGTCATTGCCTTTCTTGAAACCAATGCCGTACTGCTCACTCTGAATCGGCTCATCCATAATCACATATTTGCCTTCTTCTCTCTGGGAAAGCTGATATTTGGCAACACCGATATCTACTGCAATGGCATCTGCTGCACCGGAATCCAAATTCATAAATGCTGTATTATAATCAGGATTCTCTGTAAGTGACCCAAAGCTTGCTGTCAGATCCTTGTTATCATCATTGTTCAGTGCATCCAAAGCTGCAGAAGCCGCCTGCACAACTACATTCTTACCTGCCAGATCTGTCAGCTTCTCAATACCGGAATCTGCGGCAACAACCATTACCTGCTCATTGTTCAGGTATGGATCAGACCAGGTATAATCATCCTCACGTCCATTGATCGTGAAACCATTCCAGATACAGTCAATGGATCCTGAATTCAGTTCCATATCCTTGGAATCCCAGTTGATCGGTTTTTTGACCAGTTCCCATCCAAGATTATCACAGACTTCCTGTGCAAGATCAAGGTCAAAGCCTACATATTCTCCATTATCATCCTTATATCCAAAAGGAGGATACTCTGCATCAAAACCAACTGTTAAAGTTTTATTCTCAGCATCTGCATATACAGAAACAACACCAGCCATAAGAGAAGCTGCCATTGCACCGGCCATAAGTACTGCTAATGTTCTCTTTTTCATGATAAACATCTCCTCTTCATCTATTTTTCTTTATCACGCAGTCACTCTACCACGTGAAAGTATGTGTTTATCCTAACATAAGCCCACATGGCTGTCAACCCTTCTTTTTTAAATAGTCAGAGGATTTTGTTGTATCAGGAACCTGTACTCCTGTGATATCCTGCAGTAAGCTTTGCAAGCGTACTGTCCACATCCTTTTCTTCCAAGGCAGGTTCGGGAACAGCAGCAAATTGTTTCAAAGCATTCTGTATATCCTCTTTGATCTCATCTGTTGCCTCAAGTCTGACCAGTTCCTTTTCATACTCAGCCCCGGAACGGATGCTCCGGTATGACAACAGATATGCCTTTAATTCTTTCGGAGATTGCGTCTTTTCCCATGCGTGATAAAAACACTCCATGGCTTTCTCCATCTGGAAAAGATAACTGTAGGCGCATCCCAGGTTATGCCATACATCGGACACAAATCCCTCCCTCTGCTTCTCCAAATCTGTCCTCTCAAGAAGCTTCTGATATACCCGGATAGCATTTACATACATTCCGTTTTCCATCAGGGAATCTCCCTTTTGCTTCTGACGCATATCTGCACTTTCCTTACTTATCAGCACCAGTCTGCTGTTAAGTGCTTTTAATTCCTCATAGGTAAGATAATTAATTTCCTTAAATACCGGATAGATCACATCATCTACATGGATATCCTGTCCCAGAAATTGCCTGATCTTTGCTGCCAGCCCGGGCAGATTCAATTCTTCTCCTATCCAGATACAAAGCTCCTCATTGATGATGGTTTTATCTATCAGATAAAGGTTATGGTACAGATAGTAGCAAAGCTCTTCTACAGAATAAATATTCGTACTGATATTCTCTATAAAATACGGACGCTCTGCTTTTTTTGTCTGGCATAAAATATATCCACTCATCTGTCTGTCTCCTTTACCATTCTACTGTCTCTGTCCATACCTTACCGCAGGACGGAAACAATTCTCCAAATCCCAGATCCTTCACTGTTACTTTACACTCTTTTGGAGAAATATACTGCAATTCCAGATACAGCCGTGTGGTTTTGTTTGGACGTCTTGGAATTCCCGGAAGCATCATACCTACACGTCTTTTCTCCGGTCTGTCAAAAGTACTCACAACAAACACCAGCTCTTCCGTATTATCCAGGATCAGTTCACAGGAGGCCTTGCAGTCATACCAGTTATTTCCTGCTTCGATCAGAGGATAATAAGCCGGAGAACCCATGACACGCATCTCCATTCCCACATCTGCCATAACAAGAGAATCACTGAGGAAACGGTATCCTTTTAACGCTTTATCTTCCAGTTTTTCCTTACCTGCAGCACAAGCACCTTTGGCAAACAGATTATTTCCATAAAATACCTTACGTTTCTGATAGCAAAGAATTTTTATGGATTGTCCGGCCCAATCCTGTGAGAAACCTCTGCCTGTGATCTGAATGCTGGAATATAAATCCCTGCCCAGGGTTTGCTGGACAAATTTACAGAATTCAATATCTCTTTCCTCATCATTGACCGGAAGTGCCCTGACAACAGGTTCTTCCAGTTTGACAGATACCGGTTTCGTACTTCCGTTCAAGGTCAGTTTCCGGAAAGACACATTTTCCGGAGTGAACGCGTACCAGGCAACACTGCGGTTCCAGGTTTCTCTTTTCTGTGAAAGCGCATAATAATAAAAGCTTTCCCCGTAATCCTGAAGCATATATTTTCCTTCCGGAAATCCCATGGACGAAAACGCCTTCCGAAAATTCTCCACCTGGATATTTCCCAGATCCTCCAGTGTAACTACAATACATTTCGTATTTTTTACCAGCTCAGTGATACCGAGGAACTTCAGGATTCCTTTCAGAAATTCAGCCAGCAGCTCCCAGGGCTCATATTCCTGTCCTTCTACTACTACGGAATCTTTTTTTTCGCAGATTCCGTAGAGATCATGGATCATAATTCCGCCCTTTTCCCTGGCAAAATACTCTGCTTCCAGTCCTACACAGTAATCCTTCTGCTCTGTTCTCCTGCACAGGCAGGTAGGTGCCTCATACTGGCTTCCTCCCACCTTCATGGAAAGAGAACGTGGTTCCTCTCCTTTACGGTCATAATAACAAATCTGGGAATATTCTCTGCCAAAATCAATTCCCACGATCAAATCACGGATTTCGTTCATCTGTTTCTCCTGTCTTTCCTATTTTCCAGATTCCTTTTCAATGGAAAACATACTCTTCACATACTGCTCCTGACGAAGATATTTTTTCAGCTGAGTCATTACCTCCTGGCTGTTATCCAGTCTGCGGGCAGAAAGCATCTGATTGATCAGCTGATATTTGCTCACCGGAATGCCCTCAACCTTGTCCATGGTGATCACACGCTCCTGAGTCTGCCAGGTTTTTTCCCCCAGCTCAGCCTTAAAATAGTAATGCAGAGTTTCACCGTAAAACAGCGTAAAGGTTTTGGTAAAAATTCCCTCATACAGATTACGCAGGGGCTCCATCTGATATTTCAGTTCTCCGCCCAGCCCAGCATCCAGAGCATAATAAAGAGTCACCTTTCCGGCCGGATCTGTATGGTACTCTACAAAGGTTTTATCATCCAGCTGATAAGGGCTCAGCATGGACGCCGGAAGCCTTTTAAAAAATGCAAATTTCAGATTTTTCTTCATACATTTCTGCAAAATCTCTTTTTCCAGGGCCAGCTGATCCTGACTTGGATTCTTCTCTCTGGAAAGTGACTCAAAGAGGGCCAGGCTGCAGATAAAATTCACCGGCCATTTCTGCCTGCAGGCAGTCTCCAGTTCATTGCGCACAAAAATACTCATAGGATATTCCCGCACAAACACGCCATAAGCAATCTGTGTCAGGTAGGCACCAATCAGATATTCTTTGCCAGCATGCTTTACATAATCCTCCAGGATCTTCTCCCCTTCTTTACGATAATCAGAAGTAAACATCAGAAGTCCCAAAAGCTTTTCTTCCAATTCATAGGTATCCATATCAAAGCCATGAGCACTTTTCCACACTGACAGCAGCTCATCCAATGGTCCAAATCGATAATCCATAAGATATTTCAGGATCACCTCATCATATTTTCCCATTCTGTATACATCTGAGGCCAGAGCCAGAAGCTCTTCATCCTCAGCCATCTCACATTTGGTAAGCATTCTGCTGGTAAGCCTCAGAAGGCTTTCCGGTCGGATTCCCTCATATCCGGATTCCTCGATCACAGACATGGCCTGAGAATAAAGCCCCCTGGATATCAGCACCTCCAGAAGCTGTATCCTGTCTGCTGCCGCATATTCCTGATAATCAAGCTTTTTCAGATATTCCTCTTGATCTCCTGCAGGGTTTTCCTTCCCATAATACTTCAGCAGACTTCTCCGGATTTCTGTCCGGTATCCTTCAGAAAATGCTTTCATCTTGGCAGCTTCCTGATATAATTCCAGATTATCCCTTCCTAACTCTGCATTCACACAGTAATGAAGCAGAACCCCCGGCTCTCTTATGCCCAGGGACAGAACCTTTTCCATAAGCTCCCGTTCATCAAAAAGCTTCTTAACATTGTAATCTACCGTTGCATAATAACGTCTCTGTTTTTCATCCTGGAAAAGGATCACTGCATCCTCTGTATAAATCCTTGGATATGCTACTCCCTGCACACAGGGATAGACTTCCTCCATAGAGAATTTATCATGACGTACGATCACCGTGCGGATTTTTTTATCATCACAGTACAACCTGCAGGTAAACATTTTCCCTGCGATCAGCTCTGCCTGTTCCCTGTTCTCCGGTTCTGTGAGAAATTCCTGATAAAGTACTGCGTAATTCTCATCCATCCTGCCCTCTGCTGCCTTTTTACCGGCAAATTCAGCCATACTCTCCCGATAGTCCCTATAGGTTCCCGGCTGTGCATCTTTATTTCCCACAATACTTGCATAAATAAAGGCTTTTTTATCATCGCCCAGGGAATTATTATTATAGGTAAAATACATCAGAAGAGGCTTTGGCAGCTCTCTCTGATAGGAGGTATCCATCGTTTCCACATAATATTCATACAATCTGGTAAGCCTGAGTCCTCGCTCAACAGCCAGGGCAAACCAGCGGAAATAGATTCGTTCTCTCGGATTTCCCAACATAATATAACGGCAGATTGCTTCCAGGGTATCATCTGCCGGAAAAGCTTCATAACCTGCTGCCAGGGCACGATACATGCTTGGACAGAAGTTTTTCTCATAACCGGTCAGATAAGCAAAACGCATTACAAGCTCCTCTGTAAGCATTTCTTCTTTTCCTGCCAGGAGGAAAACCTGGGTCCAGAAGCTGCTCATTCTGTGTAACAAAGACATATCTTTACTGATATATTTCCAGGCTTCCAGATAGAGAAGTGGATTGTGACAGCCCTTTTCAAATAATTCCTCCATCATAAACACAGCTCTGGATGGAGAATTCCTAAGCTCCTGATCCACCTGCAGCAGAATCCAGAATAACAGAAAGCTGTCCTCTCTCTGCATGGAGAAATTGCGAAGTCTGCGCACTGCCTGCTCTCTGTCTCTGTATAATCCGGTAAGGATACAAAGATATAAGTAAGCGCCTGCCATTTCCAGATTCTCCCGCAGGAAGGTCTGATCCTTAAATCTGCGCAGGATTTCCTTTGCCTGTTCTTCTTCTCCCCCCACATGGCAGAGATATGCCTCATACATCTGATATTTTGGATAATTACAGCCTTCTTCCTGAAGCTGGTTCAACAGAAAACGGCTGCTGCTGATCCAGGTGCCCTGCTCCATTTTTCCGCAAGAATATTCCATAAAATCTTTCATTAAAGAAAAAGCCTGCTGTTTCTCATGAAGGCTGGTCTTCAGCTGTACCTTAGGACCGCCGGATGCTGTAATTCTGTAAACCAGCTCCTGATAAGGGCTTTTTACATGAATTTCCCCGTACTGCCGTCCCTTCTGTAAAGCTTCTTTGTGGATCACATACTCAACCTGATAATATCCACCGATAAAGTCCTCATCTGTGACCACATACTTCGGCACTTCCAGGAAATCTCCTCTTGCCTCAATGTCCAGTCTTAAATGTCCCCAACCATCCTTATGTACAGGAAAAGACTCTCTCACAGTTTCTGTAATTTCATAAAAACTGTTATGATCAAATTTTAATTCCATGTTTACCGGTTTCTTCCGTCCGGTTCCCACAAGAAACTCCTCAAGATTCTGATAAGTTACAGGCTGTCTGGAAAGTCCCTTATAAAGAGCCAGTTCCTTTGTTCCTGCATTTTTCAGAAGTCTTGGAAATCCAGGATCTGTAAAAAGGCGGTAGGCTTCTTTAAAATCCTCTTTTGCAATCTTTACAAAGGAATCCATATCCGTTACAGAACCTGCCACACTGTGCATCTCTTCCTTTTCAGCCTGGATCACAAAGGGAATTCTGTACTCTCCTACATTGGTGGTAAAGCACAGCCAGCCCTCATGTCTGTCACCCGGATTCATTCCTACACCATCCACCCCGTACTGCAGACGTATTGTAGTCCCCGTGAACTGATCTGTTCCCGGAACAACCCGCCTGTTGGAAGATGTAATATATCCACGGATCCTCTGGTTATCTTCTGTCCCGAAATACAGTTCTCCCCTGTATACATCTCCGGCTTTCAGTGTCACTTCAATTTTCTCTTTTGAAAAAAGAAGTCCCGGCTGCTCATATCTGAATTTTCCACTTAAGAGTTCTTCTATCGTCTTTTTCAAGTTGTTCACCTATATTTCCCTGTTCATCATAATTTATCACTGTCAAATAACCTTATCTGTTTATTATACACCACAACCGCAGCCTGTGCAATATTGGGCTTGACCGGATGTTTTTGATATAATGTCTCGCAACAGAAAAATCCGGACAGTCTGCCAGAAGTTTATGAAAAAATCCATTGCATGCTGCAGCATAGGCATCTGCTTCTTTCATTCTGGCTGTCGTCCAGTTGGAGCAGGCATAATAGCGAATTTTTCCCTGCTTTCTGAAATCCTCCATAATATCGATCAGTTCACTGACCGGCACATCTTCGTTGTCTCTGTGATAAAAATAAATATCAATATAATCTGTTCCCAGCACACGCAGGGATTCTTCCAGGTCATATTTCAGGCAGCTTTCACTTACTCTGGATTTATGCATATCCGGATTCGGTCCTGTCATATCCGGATGTCCGCCTTTACTCACCAGAATAACATCTAATATGTGATGCTCCCTCAAAAATCAATCCCTTACTGTTCATTCCATACTGGCTGCGGCAATGGAATTTGTAATTTAGCAATTGACAAACCTATTTTTCAAGTTTATAATCAGTGGCAGAAAAGATAAGAAAGCTTAAAACGTTGAAGAGAAGAGTAAGCTGAGGAACGTTACAGAGAGAAATGCATTCCGGTGCAAGCATTTCATCGGGAAACAGCCGAAGACCACCTCTGAGTGACTTTAATACAGTCCGGTGATTCCGTTACCATCGAATGAAGCGGTTCTGATCAGATGATTTATCGATTTATCCATCAGTAATGTATCAGAACAACCGGGGTGGAACCGCGAGTAATGTTATCTCGTCCCCTACAGTATTTAACCGTACTGTAGGGGATTTTTTTATTCTATCTTTTACCCCTTCGCAGTACAAAAACCTGTTACTGTTCACTCCGTTCTCAGCAGCACGCTCCGCGGAATATCAACAGTGAACAGTAACTATAGCAAATCCATACTAACGTAAAGGAGATAATCATCATGATCGTAACATTAAAAGACGGCTCAAAAAAAGAATACGCTGAAGCAAAATCCGTAATCGACATTGCTTACGACATCAGCGAGGGACTTGCACGTGCTGCCTGTGCAGGAGAAGTAAACGGAGAAGTTGTAGACCTGAGAACAGTTATTGACAGTGACTGCGAATTAAACATCCTGACAGCAAAAGACGAAAAAGGACTTGCAGTTCTCCGTCACACAGCATCCCATGTACTTGCCCAGGCAGTGCAGACATTATATCCAGATGCAAAGGTTGCTATCGGACCTTCTATTGACACAGGATTCTACTATGATTTCGACTGCCCTCCATTCTCCCGTGATGACCTGGATGCAATCGAAAAAGAAATGAAAAAGATCATCAAAAAAGGCGCTAAGATCGAACGCTTCACAAAATCAAGAGAAGATGCCATCGCATACTTCAAAGAAAAAAATGAACCATATAAAGTCGAACTGGTTGAAGACCTTCCGGAAGGCTCCGAAATCTCTTTCTATTCCCAGGGCGACTGGACAGACCTCTGCGCAGGTCCTCACCTTATGAGCGTAAAAGGTGTAAAAGCATTCAAGCTTCTTTCCTCTTCCAGCGCTTACTGGAGAGGCAGCGAAAAGAACGCAATGCTCACACGTATCTACGGAACCGCTTATCCTTCCAAGGACGAACTGAAAGAACATCTGGAACAGATGGAAGAAGCAAAAAGACGTGATCACAACAAGCTTGGCCGTGAAATGAAAATTTTCACAACTGTAGACGTAATCGGACAGGGACTTCCGCTTATTATGCCAAACGGTGTGATCATAATGCAGGAACTCCAGCGCTGGATTGAAGACGAAGAGACAAAACGTGGCTATGTAAGAACAAAAACTCCGTTAATGGCCAAGAGCGATCTCTACAAGATTTCCGGTCACTGGGATCATTACAAAGATGGTATGTTCGTTCTCGGTGATGAAGAGACAGACAAAGAAGTATTTGCACTTCGTCCTATGACATGCCCGTTCCAGTACTATGTATATAAGGCAGAACAGCACAGCTACCGTGACCTTCCTCTTCGTTACGGTGAAACATCCACTCTGTTCCGTAATGAGGATTCCGGAGAAATGCACGGTCTGACACGTGTACGTCAGTTCACAATCTCCGAGGGGCATCTGATCGTAAGACCTGACCAGATGGTTAAAGAATTCAAAGACTGTATCGCACTTGCACAGTACTGCCTGCAGGTTCTCGGCGTGGAGGAAGACGTAACCTATCATCTTTCCAAATGGGATCCGAACAACAGAGAGAAATACATCGGTGATGCAGAAGTGTGGAATCAGACAGAAGCTCATATCCGCCAGATGCTTGAAGAACTGAACATTCCGTTTACAGAGGATGTTGGAGAGGCTGCTTTCTACGGACCTAAGGTTGATATCAACGCAAAGAACGTATACGGAAAAGAAGATACAATGATCACAATTCAGTGGGATGCTCTTCTTGCTGAACAGTTCGACATGTATTATATCGACGAAAACGGCGAAAAACAGCGTCCATACATCATCCATCGTACATCCATGGGATGCTATGAGAGAACACTGGCATGGCTCATTGAGAAATATGCAGGCATGTTCCCAACATGGCTCTGCCCGGAACAGGTTCGTGTAATCCCGATCTCCGAGAAATTCCACGACTATGCTGCCAAAGTTGAAGCTCAGTTAAAAGAAAACGGAATCCGCTGCTCTGTTGACCAGCGTTCCGAAAAGATGGGCTACAAGATCCGTGAAGCACGCCTTGCAAGAGTTCCATACATGCTCATCGTTGGTGCCAAAGAGGAAGAAGAAGGCAAGGTTTCTGTAAGAAGCCGTTATCTTGGCGACGAAGGAATGAAAGACCTTGGCGAATTCCTTGCATCCATCAAAGAAGAGATCAAAAATAAGACAATCCGCAAGATTGAGGTTCAGGAAGAAAATAAATAAAGCCTGATAGACCATCCCTCTGACTGTCACATATTTCGAAAACCGTTTATGTGGTACTGTCAGAGGGATTTTTCATAATACTATCAGACAGGAGGTTATTATCCATGCAGGATAACAAAAATTTTCTGGGCACAGAACCTGTTGGAAAGCTTCTTTTAAAGCTATCCATTCCAACAGTGATCGCCCAGCTCATCAACATGCTTTATAACATTGTAGACCGCATTTATATCGGCCACATCCCGGGAGAAGGCAGCCTGGCACTTACCGGTGTGGGAGTCTGTATGCCCATCATCATGATCGTCTCCGCATTTGCGGCACTGGTCAGTTCCGGTGGTGCACCAAGGGCTTCTATTTACATGGGAAAACAGGATAATAAATCTGCTGAGAATATATTAGGCAACTGTTTTATTCTTCAGATTATTATCTCTGTTATCCTCACTGCCATTTTACTGATCTGGGGCAGAGATTTATTGCTGGCTTTTGGCGCCAGTGAAAACACCATCAGTTATGCAACCGACTATATGCATATTTACGCTTTTGGTACCTTGTTCGTACAGTTAACCCTTGGTATGAATGCATTCATCACTGCACAGGGATTTACCACATTTTCCATGGTTTCCGTCCTGATCGGTGCTGTCTGCAATATTGTTTTAGACCCTGTATTTATCTTTGTTTTTCATATGGGGGTACGTGGTGCTGCACTGGCAACTGTTATCTCACAGGCGATTTCCACACTCTGGGTAGTTTCATTCCTCTGCGGCAAAAAGACACTGCTTCACCTCAGGAAAAAGCATCTCCACCTGGAGGCAAAGGTCGTTCTTCCCTGTATCGCGCTGGGACTTGCTGCTTTTATCATGCAGTCAAGCGAAAGTATTGTGACTGTCTGCTTCAATTCATCCCTGCTTCGGTACGGCGGTGATATTGCAGTAGGAGCCATGACCATCCTGACCAGTGTTATGCAGTTTGCCATGCTTCCTCTTCAGGGAATTGCGCAGGGAGCACAGCCAATTTCCAGTTATAATTACGGTGCAAAAAATGCAGACAGAGTAAAGAAAACATTCCGTTTGCTTCTAATCACCTGTCTGTCATATTCTGTACTTCTCTGGGCTGCTGTACAGCTTGTTCCCAGAGTATTTGTAAGTATTTTTACTGCTGATACAGATCTTATTGGATTTACTGCACCAATGCTGAAAATCTATCTGGGTGGTCTGTTCCTCTTCGGTATCCAGATTGCCTGCCAGATGACCTTTACCTCCCTTGGAAAGGCTGTAAACTCTATTATTGTTGCTGTTGTCCGTAAGTTTGTACTGCTGATCCCGCTGATCTATATTATGCCTCATATGATATCTGATTCAACAACAGGCGTATATATGGCAGAACCCATTGCAGATATTACTGCTGTGATCTTTACCTCTGTTTTATTTACATTTCAGTTTAAAAAGGCACTGGCAGAAATTCAAAATTAAATACTGTACAAATCCATAATAAGGGGTGAACATTACAAAACGTTCACCCCTTAAATTATGCATTTCTATAGTCAAACGGATATTCACAATCCGCTTCGCTACTTGATTGATTAAAACAAGTCATTAATCACTTCCTGTACTGTCTGCAAATGCTCTGCTTTCCATGCTTTTGCCCCACAGAAAAGAAGTCCCTCATCTACATTTCCTTTTACTGCATTAATCAGTCCGTCAGTAATACAGTAGGGTATTTCTTTTGGGCTGCATTTTACGAGACATCCATGACAGGGACTGTGTGGAATCTGTTCGCCGTTCATGACACGGGTCATGAATTTGTTCATAATGGCACGACCTGGCATTCCTACCGGACTTTTTACAATGGCAATGTCGGATTCTTTTGCTTTTAAATGAGCTTCTTTGTAGCGGATGTCTGCGTCACATTCTTCCGTTGTAATAAAACGGGTAGCTACCTGAATGCCATCAGCACCCAGATTATCCACTTTTTGGACATCCTCTCTGTTATAGATGCCACCGGCTACGATCACTGGAATTTCTGTCTCATATTTCTCTGCGTAACTTTTTACTGTTGTGATGATTTTCTTTATTTCTTCACTGTAGGATTCTTCAGTATATTTCTCCAGTTCTTCTTTATGAAAGCCAAGGTGTCCGCCTGCCTGAGGACCTTCGATCACTACCAGATCTGCAGTTCTTTTGTATTTTCTGTCCCAGTATTTCAGGATTACTTTTGCGGATTTGTCTGTAGATACGATGGGCGCAATCTTTGTCAGACTTCCTTTTACCAGTTCCGGAAGCTCTGTGGGAAGTCCCGCACCGGAAATAATGATGTCTGCTCCGGCTTTTACTGCAGCCTTTACGTGAGATGCATATTCTTTCAGTGCAACCATAATATTGTATCCTATGATTCCGTCTCCTGAAATCTGACGGGCTTTTTTCATTTCGCCGGCAATAGCGCGTTCGTTGGCTGCTGCCGGATTTCTGTCGAAATCTTCTTCCCTGTAGCCGATCTGTGCAGTGGAAATAATACCAACTCCTCCTGCTTTCGCAACAGAACCTGCAAGTCTGCCAAGACTGATCCCAACTCCCATTCCCCCCTGGATCAATGGAACTCTTGTGATTTTATCTCCTATTTTGAAATTCTTCATTTTGATTCTTCTCCTATTGTTTTGTTTGTATTTTAAATATTTTGATATTCAAAGTATATCACAATATTTATTCTTGTCAAGAGAAACCAGTTTATATAGTTTTTAATACTATATAAACGTTACTGAGAACGGAGTGAACAGTAACGCTTCAATTGCGAATATCCGCTTGACATAACTGTAATACACAATTTTTCATAATGGATATCACATTTTTATTTCAGAATCCGAATTATTACAAACAGTCAATTCAAAATGATTTCTATTTGTTTTTATAAAGCCTTCTTTCTGTAGCTTTGATATCTCCGTAGACATTGCCGCACGGTCAATGCACAGATAATCTGCCAACTGCTGCCGATCAAAGGGAATATCAAAAGATAACGACGAATGTCTGATAGACTCTGCCGACAGATAGGACAATAGTTTGTCCCTTGTCGTTCGCTTGCCCACATGTGTGATTTTGTCGTTCAGGATCAGTATCTTATTTGCCAGGACACTGACCAGGTTGCGGATCAGCTTCTGATGGTGTTCGCATGCAGTCGGGCAGGAAATCAGAAGCCTTTGGACATTTAGCAGAATAATCTCACAATCCGTATCTGCCACCACACTGACATTCAGAACAGCACCCGGGCTTGCTGCATATGGCTCACCAAAGAAATCACCGGTATGACATTTCGACAGAATATTCCGATGCCCCCAAAGGTCTTCCTGAATAACAAGAACACAGCCGGACACCACAAGTCCCATTACCTCGGTAGAATCTCCTGCTCTGAAAATATAAGAATCTCGTTTTTGGGAAACTGTTGTTGCTTTTACACAATGCAGTATAGATAATATCTCGTTATCAGTAAGGCCTGTAAAGAATGGACTGTTTTTTAGAATGGGTAAATATTTTTTCAAAATCATTCCTCCTTGTTGGAAATCAAACATACAAGTTGTATTTATCATACTATAATGCTGACAGAAACAAAAGTTAAATCTATTGACGGAGGTAAAAATGATAAGAAAGATTATCCGGATCGATAAAGAAAAATGCAATGGCTGCGGCGCCTGTGCAGATGCCTGCCACGAAGGTGCCATTGATATCATTAATGGAAAAGCAGAATTGGTGAGAGAACATTTCTGTGACGGACTGGGGGATTGCCTCCCGGAGTGTCCCACAGGTGCCATTTCCTTTGAGGAACGGGAAGCACCTGAATATGATGAAGAGGCTGTGAAAGAAGCACAGAAAAAAATATTTGCCAAAAATCAGGCAATAACTGCTCATGCCGGCTGTCCCGGGTCTAAAAGCATGCAGATTCAGCGATCAGAAATACCCAAATCAGAAAAACCATCTTCAAACACAGGTCAGGTATCCAATCTTCAGAACTGGCCGGTACAGATTAAGCTGGCACCTGTCAGTGCCCCATATTTTAACGGCGCAAAGCTTTTAATCGCAGCCGATTGTACTGCTTACGCTTACGCAGGCTTTCATCAGGATTTTATCCGAAATAAGGTAACATTAATCGGCTGTCCTAAATTGGATCAGGTGGATTATAGCGAGAAACTGACTGCAATAATCCAAAATAACGATATTCAAAGTGTGACGATTGTAAGAATGGAAGTTCCATGCTGTGGCGGACTTGAGATGGCAACCAGAAAAGCACTTCAGAATAGTGGAAAATTCATTCCCTGGCAGGTTATAACCATAGGTATTGATGGAAATATTATAGAATAAAGGAGGATACGACAATGGATAAAAAAATGTTTTGTTATCAGTGTGAACAGACAGTGGGATGCACCGGCTGCACAGGAAATGCAGGTGTCTGCGGAAAAAAGGCAGGCACTGCCAAATTACAGGATGAGCTGACAGGTGCGTTGATCGGTCTGGCAAGGGCTGTCGATAGCGCAGCAGCTATTTCCAAAAGTACCAGTCAGGTCATAATTGAAGGACTGTTTACTACCGTTACAAATGTGAGTTTTGACGATGCAGCAATCGAAAATATGATACAAAAAGTCAGAGCAGAAAAAGAAAGACTGGTTCCTGACTGCAATAAATGTCAGTCACCTTGCGGTAAATCAGACGAATATGACATGCAGCAGCTGTGGAATGCAGATGAAGATATCCGCTCCCTGAAGTCCCTTATTCTTTTCGGGATTCGCGGAATGGCAGCCTATGCTTATCATGCAAATGTTCTGAATTATGAAGATGCCGAAGTAAACCGTTTCTTCTGTGAAGCATTATTTAAGATTGGTTATGAAGAAAGTGTGGAAACACTGCTTCCTACTGTACTGAAAGTAGGGGAAATCAATCTGAAATGTATGGCACTTCTTGACAAGGCCAATACAGAAACTTACGGAACACCGGAACCGACTGCAGTTACACTTACTGTAGAAAAAGGACCATTTATTGTAGTAACCGGTCATGATCTGAAGGATCTGCAGCTTTTACTTGAACAGACAGAAGGAAAAGGAATCAACATCTATACCCACGGTGAAATGCTCCCTGCCCATGCCTATCCACACTTAAAGAAATTCTCTCATTTAAAAGGAAATTTCGGAACTGCATGGCAGAATCAGCAGAAAGAGTTTGATCATCTTCCGGCTCCGATCCTTTACACCACCAACTGTCTGATGCCGCCAAAAAGCAGTTATGCTGACAGAGTATTTACAACAGAAGTGGTTGCTTTCCCAGGCGCTGTTCATATCGACGAGAAGAAAGATTTCACACCGGTTATTGAAAAAGCACTGGAACTGGGTGGTTACAAAGAAGATCAGACACGCACAGGCATCAACGGCGGTACGAAAGTGACAACCGGTTTCGGACATGCAGCCATTCTGTCCCGTGCAGATACTGTAGTAGAAGCAGTAAAATCAGGCGCTATCCGCCATTTCTTCCTGGTTGCCGGCTGTGATGGTGCCAAACCAGGTCGAAACTATTATACGGAATTCGTGAAGCAGACACCTTCTGACAGTATTGTTCTCACCCTGGCATGCGGAAAATTCCGTTTCAACGATCTGGATCTGGGAGAAATCGGTGGTCTGCCAAGACTGATGGATATGGGCCAGTGTAATGATGCTTATGGTGCGATCCAAGTTGCTGTAGCACTTGCGGATGCATTTGGATGTTCTGTAAATGAGCTTCCGCTTTCCTTCGTTCTCTCCTGGTATGAACAAAAAGCAGTCTGTATCCTGTTAACACTTTTACATTTGGGTATCAAAAACATTCGTCTTGGTCCTTCTCTTCCAGCGTTTTTGTCTCCTAATATTCTGAACTTTCTGGTAGAAAATTATGGCATTTCACCTATTACCACACCAGAAGAAGACATCAAAACGCTACTGAACCATAACAAATAATTTTTATTCTAAAATCCAAATGAATACAAACAATCAACTCAAAATGTCAGAAAAACCGAGGACTATTCCCCCGGTTTTTCTTCTTCGCTTAACTATTTATAATCCTTTTACAAACTCAACTGCATTCTTTATATCTTCTTCATCCGGATGCCCTTTTGCAATTCCACCAACTAGTTTAAATGGACCAAATGTATCATAGCCCTTACATCCGAATTTTCCTATCACTTTAGAATGTTTCTTATTTAAAATCTGCTCTATAGATCTGTAATTCGCACTTCCACCATAAGTACAGATCAGAAATATCTTTTTGTCGTCCGGTAGATTCTTCTCTGCAAATTTCAACATTGACTGATGAAATTTTGAAAAATAGATCCCTGATGCAAACCCAATCATATCATAACTACCCAGATCTGCATCTGACTGTTTTACAGCATCAATCAAGTCGACCTGACACTCTTCTGCTATGCTTTTTACTAATTTTTCTGTATTTCCATGATGTATAGATGCATATACGATTGCTTTTCTCATTTTTTTCCTTTCTGCCTGCTCCATCAATCAGGTCATAACTCATATTTTTTCATTTCTTCTACAATTCTATCCAGCATCTGTTCAAACTGACTTTTTGCTTTCGTCTTATTTGCTTCTCCATCATACAGGCTATAATAGAAAAACATATTTGCATAAAATTTAACTGCATTCTCTTCTGGATGATTCATTTTCATATTTTTGAACAGCTCCTTCACGTATTCTGCCGGTCCAGATACGAGATATTGCTGATACAAATTCTGCATCTCTTCACTGCGAAACTGCTCTATTGTCAGCATCTTCCGAAATGATGATGCAAAATCATCCTCTGTCCAGTATTCAAACATAGACTTGCTGTATTCTACAAAATCATCCAATGATACATCCTCATACTCTTCAGGCATACTCTCTTTTTCATCTTCCGGCATATCATAATCTGATGCCTGTTCGCCATCCTGTTGCTCCATGCGCTTAACAATACTGTCAAAAATATCTCTCTTACTTTTGTAGTGTCGGTATAATGCCCCTTTTGTCATGTCAAGCTCTCCTGCTATCTGGCTGACTGAGACAGCCTCATAACCATCTCTGGCGAACAGATGCAGTGCCACAATTAATATTTCCTCTTTCCTATTACCCATGTACATTTCCTCCAAAAAATAAACGACGGTTTACTTTTAATAATAGTAAACAGTCGTTTATTTGTCAAGGCTTTTCTTTTTTCCCATCGTTTTCAATAACTGTATTGTTTTCGATTTACCAAATGGGACATATGGTGCAATTTCACTTATCGGTTTTAGCATTATTTTACTTAAGATTTTGTAAATTACTTTTTTATCTTCGGTTAAATTAGCATTGGTTTCAAATACCGGCAACACAATTTTTATAGTATTTTCTGACACTTCAAAATCTGGTTTTACCAAACTCTCTGCATACAAATGTGCAAAAAATCAATCATAAAAATTTACGATTGATTTTAATTCTTATTTCCATGTTTTCCAGATATCAGGATGATATCCAAGCGTAGATTGTTTTCCATTTCGAACCACCGGTGTTTTAATTACCTGAGGATTATCAAGTATCTTTCTAAGTTTATCTTCGTCTGCAATATATTTAATGAGTGCAAGCAAATCCTTATCTTTCCCCTCCCAGTTAACCATATTTTCCAATCCACCATTTACCTGGGCAACAGAATTAAATTCACCTTTGCTCATTCCTTTGTCCTTCATATCAACAAACTGATACTTAATACCACGTTCTTTGAAAAATCTTTCAGCTTTCTTTGTGTCATTGCACTTCTTCGTGCCAAAAATTTGTATATTCAAATTACTTTCCTCCAAATTATATAATGCCAGCGCCACTATTGGATAGTGAATCCTCTTTCATATTCTCATTTCATTTTTTCTTCATTTCCATCAGTGCAATTAACTTCTTAGCGGCAGATATTGCAAATGCTTCCTCATTAATATGTGCATCCACATCAATTATCTCAACAAGAGGATTGTTTATCACTTTCTTTAATGTAATAAATAATGCCTGATCTTCCTTTGGACCATAATATTTACTGCCTGCCTTATCATTCATTGAAATTCCTCGAATCGGAAGTAATAATGCTGCGTTACTCTTACACTGATTCAGTTTTTCACCAACTTTAATACCAAATGCAATATTTTCCTCTATATTACTTTTTACAACCGTAATAGCCGGATTATGCATATAGACAACTCTATTCTTATATTTTTCCGGGAGATTGCTTCTTTCTCCAAATGTAATCATGTCAGCAGCACCTACGGATACCACCTGAGGAATCCCATTCAACGCCGCTGCATCTAAGCGTTCTGGACCAGCGGCCATAATGCCTCCGGCAATTTCATCGATCCATTCTGTTGTTGTCAGATCTAATACACCATCCACAATTCCACTGTTGATTAAAGACTCCATCATCTTACCACCAGTTCCAGAAGCATGGAAAATAATCACTTCGTAGCCTTCCTGCTCCAGATATTCTTTTGCTCTCATAACGCATGGAGTCGTTACCCCATACATCGTAGCTGCTATCAGCGGCTTTTTTACTGGAATATCCGTATTCTCATGTTCCACCATACCGACAATCGCATGAACTGCATGTGTTAATACCTGAGAAGAAATACGGTTAATTCCCGCAACATCGACAATAGAAGGCATCATTAAAATATCACTTGTCCCCACATATCTTGATACATCCCCGGATGCCATCGTAGATACCATAATTTTAGGAACGCCTAGAGGCAATAATCTCATACAGGGAGTCACAAGAGAAGTTCCGCCTGTGCCGCCTAACGCAAGAACCGCATCAAACAGCCCTTCTTCATATAACTTTGGAATTAAGGTACAAAGTCCCTTAGACATCACTTCCATAGCATATCCCCGGTCTTTTTTCTCCTGTAATTCTACAATACTTCCCTCTCCTAAAACAGCGACTGAATCATGATCAATATCCGGTGAAAAAGCAGCCTCAAAAATACCGGCATGAATCGTTAACGTTCGTACTCCCAAATCCTCTATTTTATTTTTCACATAAAGATACTCTTCTCCCTTTGTATCAAAAGTACCAATTAAAGCTATCGTTTTCATTTTTTCCTTCTCCAAGAAATCAACTTCTTTCTATAAAAATATCTTAAATGATGTTTAAAAGCGAATGGAAAAGTATGCAAATTGCCTTTTGATTTTTCAAACATACTTTAAGTTCATTATATTATAATTTCTTTGTAATTACTGGGAATAACTCATCGTAATATTGGGAGAAAAAATTGTTTGCATGCTTCAGTAGATAATATAAATATTTTATCAGATATCAAAAACTTCTCCATCCTCTGGAATCCACACATTTCCCTCATAAAATTGTTTGGCTTCTGCACTGTATCGTTCTTTTCGCTTTATCCCTGTCTGATCTTCTGTATGCCAGATCAGTAGATTCTTTACTTTTAAATCTTGCGCAATCATACTTGCTTCTTTTACTGTCTGATGCTGATATTGATACGCATGAAATTTCGGTTCTTCATTAAATAAACAAAATGCTTCTGATAATAGCCAATCTACCTCTTTGCTATATTTTTTACCATTTTCCTTTAACGGTTCATCTCCGGCAAATACCAGCTTCTTCCCATTATCATATTCCATCAGAAAGCCATATTGTTTTGCTTTCGTAGAACCAATATTAAAAAATGTAAAATCATAATTTAAAATATGCCTCTTTTCATGATCTTTTACCACAACAAACTTGATTCTTGTCTCCAAAAAAACCTGACTGCGCTTCTTAAGAATCATGCGGCATACCTGCAATGCCTTCCCCAAGACTTCATCATTTCCATAAAGATAAAAATCCCCTTCATACTCCTCAAGTTCTAATAATTCTGCAATCGTGCGGATTACCCAAATCATCCCTAAAAAATGATCCGTATGTTCATGGGAAAGAAAGGCATGATGCAGATGTTTCCAGTCAAGATTCATAATATCAAATGCCCGCAAGATATCACTACCTCCTGTTCCATCCACAAGAAATAACTGATTGTCTTCTTCAAAGACACAGGATGTATTAATATATTTACTTACCGTTGCTGTTCCGGTACCGATGATGTGCATTTTCATTGAAAAATCTCCTTTTTTCGCAAGGCGCTTCCTAAATATCGCAATATTCCTACGTTTTTACATAAATAATTACTCAAATCGGAATTGAACCACTTTTATGGAAGTATATATTTTTCTCCATCAACTACTATATTTTCAGCATTTATAAACATTTTATCTGCATAAAGCTCAATAATTAAATTAAATTCTATATTATAACCTTTTAATAATTTAATTTTTTTTAATGGAAATTCAATTTTGTCTGTCCCTATATATGACATTTCCACAAAAGGATTATACGATATATCTTCTTTTTCTTTTTTATTTGCACTATGCACAAAGAAAATATTGTATATTTTTTCTATTGTCATTTCATGTCTTACCGCTGTATATGGATTAACTATTGATAAATATATTGTCCCTTCCATTATATTATAATTAAATGACCATATCTCGCTTTCCTCTATTTCGTATAATATATCGTCTAAATATAACATTATCATCCTCCTCTATATTTTTAAACATACAATTTTCCACCAATCTTTACTGACGATGGAATTCTTACATATGTACTATTTTTACTAGATTCTTTATACATTAGTTGACATTACATTATATAATTGCTATTATGCTATTAACAAACAACCAGCAGGTTGCTTTTAAGTTTCCCATTCTGGGGGTTATATCAGTTAATAAATAAGCTGCCTATTCCGCTAAGAACTAAGGGCAGCTTATTTATTTTTCAAATTCAGAATCGAACTATTAATCTATTTCCATTCGTTAATATTTCAGACTGCTACTCCTGCTTCTTTGGCAATTCTTTCTTCAAGTGCCCATAATCCATATTTTTTATTTCCTTTATCTGTGAGGGTTTTATGAAGTTCCAAGCACCTGATCTAAAACAGCAAGTATAATTTTTATATCAATTGGTTTCGTTATGTGTGCATTCATACCTGTTTTAAATGACTTTTCTTTATCTTCTTCAAAAGCATTTGCAGTCATGGCAACGATATTCCTGGTAATAGCCATACCAAGTCCTGTCCCTTTAATTCCACTTTGGGTAGATGTCCGTTCTCTTGAAAAGGAATCAAACACATGTGCCTGAAATTCTTCAGACATTCCGATTCCATTATCCCGGATTCTGAATTCAAAGGCAGTAAATCCCTTTCTGTTACATGGTTTCTCGGATACGCGAATATTGACCAACCCACCTACCGGAGTAAATTTAATTGCATTACTTACTATATTTAAAAGAATCTGGTTCAGACGTAATCTGTCAGTGATAACATTCTCATGGACAACATCTTGTGTGTCAATATAAAGATCCTACTGTTTTTGCCTTATTTGCATGTTCAGCAGAGGCGAGAGCAAGCCGAAGGGCATCTTCCTGCTGCAGTTCCCTTTCTCTCTGGTCTGTCACATCATGTGTCAGAAACAGAATATCTGTCACCCTGCCATCCTTATCACAATTCTGAACAATGGCACTTACTTCTATCCACTGTCTGTCCATGTTACGATAAATATACCGAAGAATCTTATGTTTTTCAAACCGTTCACTGATCGTGTCAAGATCTGTAAATTCAAGATAGTCATTCTGGCATTCCGGCAGCATATAATTATCATGGATCAGTTTCCTTATCCCACAGACATTCTGGCATTGTTTCAGGACATTTTCCTTATCCGCCTGGATTTTTAACCATTCTACTTTCTGATCTTCCAGATGAACTATAAATATATTGGTAAATACCATTCCAAGTGCCTTCAATGCTTTTGTAAGCTCCTCATCCCGTTTCTGGCTATAATGAAGTGCGTTTGACAATTCTTCATTCTTCTGCAAGGCACTGACATCCTGATAGGTCACATAGATATATTTTTTCTTTCCAACGATGAGATAGGAAAGGTCTGACTGTATATAAAACCATTTTCCCTGCGGATTTCTTTTTCTGTAAAAAATCCTCCTTGTTTTCTCATGTACTATTAATAATCCAAGTTTGTTTCAAAATAAAAACACTGCCAAAGAGGCAATGACTGCTTTTTCTGCAACTGGCTGCCATTTCACTCTACTAGTTTATGAATTACTTTTATCAGTAATTCCACATCAACAGGCTTAGCAACATGTTCATTCATTCCTGCTTCTTTTACTCTTATTCTGTCCTCCGCAAACGCATTTGCTGTCATTGCAATAATCGGTACCTCCTTTGCATCCGCTCTGTCCAGAGATCTGATCATCTTTGTGGCTTTATAACCGTTCATGACCGGCATCATAATGTCCATAAGAATGACATCAAATTCACCAGATCTGCTTTTTTCGAATATCTCAACAGCTTCCTGTCCATTCCATGCTTTGGTCACCTCAGCACCTTCATTCTGAATCGCAAATTCAGCAATTTCCATATTCAGCTCATTATCTTCTGCCAGAAGAATATGCAGTCCCTTTATAGATTTTTCTGATACATCCTTCTGTTCTTCTCGTTTATCCGCATCCAGATCTATTTTGAATGGAATCCGGATCACAAATGTCGTCCCTACGCCTTTTTCACTTTCAAAAGTAATGGCTCCACCCATTTTTTCAACCAGTTTTTTGGTAATCGGCATTCCCAGACCTGTTCCGGCAAATTTTGTGCGGCTTCCTGCATGTTCCTGTGCAAATGGTTCAAAAATATGTTTCTGGAACTCATCTGCCATTCCAACTCCGGTATCCCGGCAGACAAATTCCATCATCGTCATTTCCGGCTGTTCGGATGGAATTTCCATGCAACTGATATAAACATGTCCGTTTTCTCTGTTATATTTCACCGCATTGGACAGGATATTCATCATCACACGTTTCACATACCCCGGGCTTCCAATAAAATTCCGATGTATGATTTCTTTTTTCTCCCACATGATTCGGATATTCTGTTCTGCAGCCATCTGCTCGATCACAACAAGTACTTCTTCTGAAATACTGCTCAGATTAAATGGAACCTCTTCCAGAACAATTTCACCTGACTCCAGCTTACTCATATCCAAAACATCATTTACCAGTTCCAGCAACAGATTGGATGCCTCTTTCACCTTTGTCCTGTATTCCTTCTGCTTCTCCATATCATCTGCATAATGATCTGCCATATTGACCATGCCGCAGATTCCATTGATCGGAGTCCGGATATCATGGCTCATCCGCTGGAGAAACTCTGTTTTTGCCTCATTGGCGGCTTCTGCCTTTTTTGCTGCTATCAGAAGTTCTGCTTTATATTTTTCATCTTTTTCCTGTTCCTGTTTCCGATGCACCAGATTGGTTCTGTATGTCCAGAACCAGAATATACTGAACATCAGACAATAAAGAAAAATAACGCTTGTCACACTTAATGGAAGGTTATGAAACACTTCTTTGTCTGGAAGATACGCATAGATATAATAATCCCTCTGCTTCAGCATGATTCCGTAACATCCGGCTCCTTCATTCTTCATATGAAAAATGTGCTGACTGTCTGTATGCTTTTTCATTGCATGAACGACTTCGCTACCGGCTGTACTCTGCCCCAGCAGTTTCTCATCGTTGCTGGCAACAACGATCCCCTCGTCTGCAACAATAATCGTTCCATCTTTCTGAGTACTATAACCATTTAAAAGCCCCTGTATCGTCAGAGTATAGTTTCTGGCAAATTCAGGAGATGTGTAATAATAGATTGCAACGATACCCGGTGCATCTTTTCTGGCACAGGCTGCAATGTCGATATGCGACCCGTCTTCCCTGGTAAACCGTTCCGAATAGCTTCTTTCTTCATATCCGGCAAAATCCATGATAATTTCTTTTTGCAGATACTCCGTAATCTCATTGGCAAGAGATTCATCCGTGCTGTATTCACAGTCCGTCTTTCCTTCTTTATCCAGTACAATGATACCATCCACCCAGAGAGTCTGCAGATTTCCTTCCAGAAATTCCCGGCTCAGCTGACCGCCGTTTTCTGTTTCCATGTTAATATTTGTACTCATCTGTCTGGCACTTTCAATAGCACGGAGAAGGCTCTTGGATTCCGAAGATTCATTATAATGGGTGTAGGTTGAACACTGCACTTTGACATAATTTACAATCTCCACCATTCTTTTCTCTGCTTCCGCTTTTTCTGCGTGGAAGAAAT
>OLPU01000394.1_pt1 | contig 38989 bp, 54 predicted proteins | sample 1673111 | NCBI WGS metagenome assembly OLPU01 (sample SAMEA3136755, study PRJEB25190) | human gut metagenome | reverse complement strand
GAGACACATCCATCTTTGGTTTTTCTTTTGGCTCACGCGCATAGGCATGAGTCATGGCGGCCTCGTTTGTTTCGGTGTCTACCAGCTTGGCAGTTGCCTTGATGTAGATGCGGTCGTCGATCTGCACCACCTCATCGTCAAGCAGAATGACACACCCGACTTCTTTCAGGTAAGGCTTCAAGGCTTCGAGAATGTTCTCGCAGGAGCGATAGTAGAACTCACCGAACTTGTTCCAGATGCCCTTATTTACTTTGATCTCCTGCTGGATTGTTGCCAGCTTAGAATAGATTCCTGCCACTCTCTGTCACCTCACTTGAACAGTTCTTCGTCATCGTCGTCATAAATGCCAAGGTCTTTGGCGGTATATGGTGTCTCGCGTGCAATGTCGAGTCCGTACAATACGAAGCCGACACGAAGGCTGCTTGCTGAAACGGATTCTTTTGCAGCGGTGCCAAAACTCCTTTTACCAGAAGCGCCGCCCACTGCAATCATTTCAGCCTTCCCGTTGGTGATGTTGCACAGCGTGCCAAACTGGATTGCTTCTTTGATGTCTTTCAGAACGTCTGCATCGCCACCCCATTTGAAGGTGATCGGGAATACTTCCTTCTTGTAGTTGACGACGAAGCCCTCGATGTTGCCGCCACTCACCTCAGCGAAAATAAAATCGCCGCTTAGTGCGCACCCATAGTTAGGAATAAATTTGTCTGTCCCTTTTTCAATTTCTTCTTTTGTCGCAACTTCAGTTGCTTCAACTGGGCAGAACTTGTAGGCGGTGTATGTCTTGCCGTCCTTCTCGAAAGTATCCGGTGTAATGTCTCCATATAATCTAAATACGTCTCCGTCAGAGGCCATCTCCACATTGACAGCTGCGTCATATGGCTGTGGGTAAACGTAATTGTTTTCGTCCTCTGCCAGCGCGAAACGATCTTCCCATGCTGCTTTCTTGGATTTGTTGGCGGCTCTGTCTTTGTAATAAATCTCGTCGCGGACTGAGCCGAAGATGTCGCATGGGATTTTGTAGCTGCTCTTCTTGTCGATGATGACATCGAAGCGGGTTGCCTTGTATTCCTGCCCGTTTCGAGTGGTGCCAGTTCTCATGCCATATCCTTTGTCGGCTCGCGTCAATCCAGCCAACTCTCCGTACATCGTGAATTTTAAGTTTGTCTTTTTAAGTTCCATTATTCTTGCGTCCTTTCGTGTTTTCCAAAACGGCGTGTCTTTCCTACATGATGGGCACACTTAGGCCATAGTTTAGCCATCAGTGCAGAAATGGTTTTCCAATTCGGCGTGTCTTTCCTACAGGCCTAGTTAAAAAATCGCCCGACGAAGGGTCAGGCTCAATTTGAATTTCCAATTCGGCGTGTCTTTCCTACACTCTTATTATAGCAAAAGGCCGCAGAAATGCAAGCCCTTTTTTCAAGAATATAGAACTTTTTCTATTCTCTGATAGTACCCTTGTAGAAAATCACTCATTGACTCAGGGTATCTTTCCTTCAAACATGCGCTGCGATACATGACGCCGCTGTAATACACTTCACTTTTGCTTCTTTCTAAGACTCCTGTACCCTTAACGTGAGCGCGTGTGTAGAACACTTTGGTAAACAGCTCGCCCGGCTTGACGTTCGTGAGAAAGAATGATGCGGCAAACTCGCTGTCAATCTCGATATCCTTGTAGCGCAGAATGTGCCCGTCAACTACTTCAATATCATCCACCATAACCTTATTCAAATCCGCTGGTGAGATGCCTGCCCACAAGAATTCCATGTTGATATAAAGATTGATGAGTCTCTTGGAGTCCAAGGTTGGTGCAGTTGCGCGAAGGCTTGCAAATTCTTTATCAGTAAAATATGTCTTAGCTTCTTGTTCATAATCAATACACTCGAGTAATCTGGTCTTGTAAATATTCAAAGTATCCCATCTTATTGCCCGCTGGCCGTAAGTATCCATACCAACGCTTCGCAAAATTTGCCACAGCATAATGGCGTCAGACACAGTGAAGGAAGTGTGGCGCAAGAAGTCGATGAGCGAGTTGATCCCCATCTCATTCGGATCATAACCAATTCTCTTTCCGTATTGGAACGCCAAGTCTACTACGGATTTTGTAAAGTGTTGCTTCGAATTTTCTACCCTGTCAATTACCGCTTGTTCATATTCTCTCGATGCCTCCTGACATTCTTTATCTTCTACCTCCACTTTAGTGTCGAGCACTTTTCGCAGTCCGCTCATATACACTTTTTCAAACTTGCCTTTTCTGCGTGATGATGTTGTCGATTCCGTTTGCCCTAAGAGCACGCGGTTGCGCATCAAATATTCCAAAGGCATGCCGTAAATTTCACGATCGTCTTCAACTCTGCGCGGCTTAGCATTGCCCAGAATCTCATACGCTTTTTTGAAGCGCTCGCCTTCAAGAGGGATACCATACATTTGAGTGCCGTCAAAGTTGGTATCGTGACGACGCATGTACACTACGTTGACTCCATAACTGTACATGGTTTCATACATCAACTTGTAAAAAAATTCTTTGTCGTCTGTCTCGGCAGCCATTTTTTCCAGCCGATCTTCAATTTCGCGCAGCTCTTCTGCGGTACGGTACTTGGTGGCCTCGTATTTGAAGTTGAATACTTCTTCAAATTCTTTAAGCGTATCACTTTGTCCTTTGCCGTCGGTGATTTGGTGCAACACATACGCGCCGAGGTACATATCATATGGCTCGCTGTCGGTTCTCTGTGCGAAGTTATAATACGCGGGGATGTCAACACGATCCATATCGTAGTCGATCGAAGCGGCGTAATCTTTGGCAAGTTTCAACGCGCTGGCCTTGATTTCTTTTTCTTTCAGCTCGTCACACAGCTGATCAAATTCCACTGCGTTCATTCCCCATCACCACAAATCTTAGCCAGCTTTTCTTTCACATCGTTGACATCCCAGTCAATTGCTGAGTGTCCTTCGTCGAGGACATAATGGTTGCGCACATTTACGAATGCAACGAATGCTTCTTCAAGGCTTGGATGTTCCTGCTTTACAAATTCAATAAATGTTTCCGGGTTCGCTTTGTCTGGATTATCTTCAATGTACTTAAAATATTTATCCTGTAACATGTTTAGTCATCTCCTTTATACATATAGTCTGCTACAGCTTTGTAGTAATTCAAATTTTCTTTGTCGTCTGGCTCCTGTCCAAATTTCGCCAGCCTATATAAAATGCCGCTGATATAGATTTCTTCTACGGTGTTGGTGAATCCAAGGTCTCTCGCGCCAATGAAAAGACGTGGCAAGTTTTCATCGGTGTAGCCTTGTATTTCCTCGAACACTTTGTCGCCTGCTGCTAAAATGAAATCCTGTAGTTTGAGAGCAGTATTTTTTTTCGTTTCGATTTCAATCTCATGTCTGCCATCGGTAATGTAGATACGATCCTCGCCATTGGTGCTGATATTCTTGGGTGTGAGCAGGCTGATTAATTCAACTGGAATACCATTCCATGCTAAGTAATATTCAAAGAATGGCTCCAGTCGATCCAGCCTCAAAAGATCAATCATTGCCTCTACTTGGCTTGCGAATCTTTCCCATTGCCAGTCGAGGATGTACTTCTTTGCTTCTTTTTCCACGTCGATTTTGTCAGGAGGCGTTTGTTGTGGTTCGGCAGAAGATGATAGTTCACCGGAGCTTAACGGTTCGCCGTAAAGGAAGCGGGACATTGCTTCGTAGTAAGGCATTAAATAAGTATTGTCCTTTCCAACGTTCGGCTTTTCCCCCAGCGATAATCTATATAACCCACCGCTCACATAAATATTATTCAAATTCTTGTCTAATACTTTTGAACTACATCTGTTTTTAAGTTCTGTAATCTGCTGTTTAGTAAATCTTTCGGCTCTACCAATTACATAAGTCTGAAGATTTGAATGCGCGTAGATCTTATTCATTCCATTAATGGCACATCGATCTTTAATGCAAATGTCCTTATCTTCAAGATGGACAACTATTTTATCTTCTTCAACTTCAATATCTTTCTTTTCTAATTTACCAATGGTAGAAGAATAAACACCATACCAAGAGAGACAAAGAATTAAATATCTTTTATAAAAACCTCTCTTATTAATGTCTTTAAGGATGGTTTCCATATCGCTTGAAAACGCTTTCCATTCATCTAAACTGATGTACTCATCAACTTCTTTTTCAATATCTACTGCTTTAATAATAGTTTCTGGAACATTCCATCCCGGCCATAAATCTTTAGAAATTCCAAGCTCATCTACAGCAATGTATCTAATAATTCTTCTTGCGAAAATTGCTTCTTGATATCTTACATCTTTTTTTGAAACATACTCACAATAAAAATCAAATGTAACTCTATCGGTATCATAATTACAATACTCAAAAAATCCTTTGATTACTTGTTTAGTGCTTTCGGTTTCACGACGAGATTGCAACCTCCTTTCCACCGCACTCTTTATCAACTCTTTTTGAATCATATTCTTTCTCCTTTATATCAGCCCGTCCTCAATAAAATAAGGATACTTATCTTCCCATTGGATGTCCGGGAATAAATCTCTGTCCCATCTTGCCAGCCGAAATGACTTTGGATCTTCAAGACCCCAGACGCCGAATTGCTCAAGTCTACCACGAACACTCTTCCCCGCCAAAAGATCTCCGTTATCTCTATTGGCGGCAATGTATCTATAACCTTGGTCGTACAGCTCTTGTAATATTTTTCTGCGTTGTTGCTTTTGATCAGCGTTCAGTCTCATCGTGCCGCCTCCTCTCTTAGATCTTCCTGCAAGCGAGCCTGCTCGGCCAGCTCTTCATCAGTGTACACGACTTCACTTAGTTCTGTATAGTCCTTCGGCGAGTGTACAAACGATCTCTTCAGGTAGCTGTGGCCGCCATCGACAGCCACAGCCCCACACTCGCACCATCTCATGTCGTGCCGATACTCTGATTCTATCACATTCCCACACAAATTGCATCTGATTGCATTTCTTAAAATTTCCACGACCTATACCTCCTATCAATTTTCTCACAGCACCGCATTAATTGGGCTGTTGTTAATCAAATTCCGTCTGTTCTCTTCGCTCACATGCGTGTATCGTTTCGTGCTTTCAATATTCTCGTGACCCAGCAAGTTCTGCACCGCGACTAAATCATTGCTTTCCTGATATGCCAACGTCGCACCCGTGTGTCTGAACTTGTGTGGGTTCAAATGCATTCCTGTCTCTTCTTCTACCTTACGAAGAAAGGACTGGATTGTCGTCCTTGCGATTCGTCCAGTCCCATCCTGAGATGGAAACAACGCTGCGCTTTTCGGATTCTTTCGATCTCGATCATTCAAGTACGCGAGCATGTAGTCCATCATCTTATCTGTCATGTATGCGATTCTATTTCGTTTGCCTTTTCCTTTAATGTAAATCGTTCTGTTGTACAAGTTCACGTCATCAAGATCAATATTAATTACTTCAGAGATTCGCAGGCAGTCCATCGACATCAGTGCCACAATGAGGCGATTGCGATTTCTATGCACACCGTCCAACAACTTCAACACTGTACCGACCTGATCTGCTGTCAGATATTCTTTTTCTTCCGTTTCCATCTTCACGCCTTTTGCACCTGCTGCCGGATTCACAGTGATTACTTGGCGCACTGTGCAGAGATAATCGTAGTAAGACCGCAGGCTATTCTTGATAAGGTTCGCCGTTGGTGGCTTGTCTTCAAAGCTGTCGATATAGATCTGCACCTGCAACGTGTTCACTTCGAGCGGGTTCACACCCTGCTCTTCACAATGGGAGAGAAAAGCGGAGACATACTTCCCATAGTTGTTCACCGTATGCTCGCTGTATTTTCTGCTACCTAAGTAGTCTAGGTACTCGTCAAGATATATGTTCGTCGTCAAATTGCCAGCCATATTGAACACCGTCCTCTCTATTACTTGGCCGCACAACCTTGTGTCGTCCTGCATGTACTGTCATTAGTCCGTCATGATCCCAGATGTGCTTTTGCATTTGCTTGATTTCCCAGTCATGGCCGCACTGTTTGTGCCAGCCGACGCCCTCGTTCTCATGGTACAAGTGGATCGTTTCAGAACACGCTAGTAAATCTTGGACGTTCACTTTGAAGCGATCATTCGTCGTTCTGATGTACATGAACGAGCCGTCAATGTAGTAATCGTATCCGTTCTTTCTGCAAAAGCTTTTCATTGTACTTAGATAATTGAATGCCATTATTCACTCCGTTTCACTTCGTTCATTCTTCGCTCACTCCATTCCACTTTGTTTCATACAACCCCTCATTCTTTCTTCCCATTGCCACCTTTGCCGCGCTTCACCCGTGGCACAATCTTCCATTCCGCATTTCCGTAGTCTATATCGACTCTCTTCAGCCGCCCATTTTCGTTCATCATCTTATGCACTGGCGCGGTGTACTCCAGCGAGAATCTGTCGCGAGGATCTTTGCTGGTGACGTGGCCGATAAACACATCGCCCAGCTGCTCATCCATGTTATCTCGAACTGTGAATTCCCTCAGAGGTATGTGCCTCGCTATCGCATACTCCCAATCGCAGTCCTTCACTTTCTCCAGTAGTTTTTCCGTCTTCGTTGTCAATCAGCGTCTCTCCTTTTTTCTTTCTTCGCCCAGCTTGCAATAGTATTCAAAGCTCCGATCGATCTCCTCCTGAGAAATCACTTTTCCCATCATTGAGATTGCCCAGTCTAAATCTTCCAGCTCTTTAATGCATTGCTCTAGGGTGTTCTGTCCGTACTGATTCAGGATACTAACTTGTTTCGCACTTAATAACATAGATGATTCCTCCTTTAGTCTGATTGGTGTTCTTGTGCTTTCAATGATAGAACATTTGTTCGCACCTTGTCAAGAAATCCGCGAACATATGTTCGCACTTTCTTAGAAGCCATAGACCACCACCTTATCAATTTCACAGCCGTTAGGAACGAATGGTCGCGCCGATTCTCTGAGTTGATCCTCCACGTCGTAGTTGCTGCCGTATGTGTGCAACTTGAACATCTCACCTTCTGGCGCATCGAACTCATCGACCAAGAAACAATCCCACTCGCGGAAGTGACCACGGTACTCTTCCTCCAAGTCGAAAACCCACTGGCTATCCGGCGAGCTTGCATCGTAATACACAAACGCCCGTCCTTTGTCGAGCAGATCGTACCGCCATTCGCCGCCCGCGAGCAGGTTCAACAATTGGCAAATCGATTCCTCGTCTGTGATTGTGTCGTCGTTTAACAGCCGTCTATATTTTTCTCTGTTCCCATTGATCGGTTCTTCGGAGGATTCAGTGATGTCTTCCCAGCCAGTGATAATTCGCCGACCTAAGACAATCTCATCAATGCGCCTCCTCTTGTGATGTTCTTCCCTTGCAATCAGTTTTAATTTATCCATTGTCTCACGCCTCCAATCTTCTTTCGTTTACTAAATAACTTCCGTCGTCCATTTGGATTGTCGGATAACATGACATTACCCTATACAGGAATCTATCAATATAACCACCACCTTTGCCTAGCACTTTTGCCCTACCGTTCCAGTCGTCGTATGGCAGCAACTTATGAAACCTTCGGTACAATTTGTCCGTGTTCTTGTACGCTTTCCAATGGGAAGGAAAGATGAGCAGGGGAGCGGCTTTCTCTTTGTCGTCAAGCATGATGCAGTAGTTCCATATTGCCCGCGTTTGTTGCTCATCCAATCCATTCGCATTCTCTTTGAACATGTCATAGGTCATCTCAATTTCCACAACCTATACCTCCTATCGAATCTTGAACCCGCAATCTCGTGCAAACTGTTTGGCGTTGCGCCAGTCTTCCATGAAGTCATCAAAGCTCACTCGACCGAGCGGCATGTTTACTACTGCGACATTGCCTGCCCGATCTATTACCCAGCCCCCTTTCCTAATGAGATACTGCTCGATCACATTCAACACTTCATATTCCGTGAACTCATTGAAGTAGATGTTCACCTGACATTCGTACCAACGCAACATTGACCAGCGCCACTTCTCGCTTCGCTTACCTATGTATTCGACTTTCATTTGTGATCCTCCTTTCGTTCTTCTTCCGATTGTTCTACAACTCATACTCCTTATGTTGTTTTACTTTACCTTTGTACCGAACCGATGGGCGAATCCAGACAACCTTGCCGGATTTATATCTGCGCAAATGTCCTCGCACACTCACCTCATGTTCTGGTTTTGTGTACTTCCTCTTTGCTTGTTTAGGCTTTTCCAGCTCATCCTTATCAAACTCTGTCACCGTGTAAACTCTGCGGACTAATGGCAATGCCTGTCGTGTTTTTCGTTTCTTCTTACGCTTTGCCGGACGATGTTCTTTGTGCCGCTCAACCTTTACTTCTTCGCGATAGTACTTCATGAACATCATCAGTGCGTGGTATTTAAGCGCCTCCTTCTCTGCCGTGTTATCATACTGAAGCAGGATATCCATTTTTATTTGTTGCTCCGGCGAAATTCCCGGTGCTATCCTACGATTAATAATTTTTTTCTGTGCCGGATCATAATCATATATAACAATGGGAACAGTACCTGGGGGTTCTGAATGGTATATCGCAATCTCAACCCTGCCGTCCTTGTTCTCGAAAGTGAATTCAAGTTCTTCCTCACACAATTCCACTACGCCAGATTGCAGCGGCGCGAGAAACTGTTCACGGTCTATCCAATGTTTGTTTTCCAAGTACCAGTTGATGACCATCTCCATGCGGTTATTGTTCTTAACTATGATTCTGTCTGCCACCCGGCGATCCATTGTTCATTCTCCTTTCCTTCTTAAAACCGCAGCCTAGATTGAAATCACAGGAACGTATTCAGTCTCCGCGACATCTAGTTCCATTTCTTGAATGTCCCATTTATCCTCGATGACTATATCCCAATCATCACTGTTGGCTAGGTACCAATTTTCTCTTTCTATCACAGCATCATCATAGTCTTTGTATCTCTGCTCAAGTGTCTTGTTGAATTCTTTTTCAATCTGTTCGACAGCTTGTTCCCAAGTAGTAAACACACCTCGTAAGTAAAAGTGTGCCTCCGGTGTCTCGTGATAAAATTCAGCATTAACTACTACATACACTTTCATTTTGATTACCTCCTTCGCATTGATCTACTCGTCGTCACTCGTATTGATCTAGTAACTGGATAATGCAGCCGCGCATTCCAGCTCTATACACTTTGATTTTTCTCGCGACGAATTGCTTCACAAAACTATGATCGTCATATACCTTCATCCACGAATCAAACTCTACCGTCAGCTGGTAATGATCACCAATGGCAGCCTGTTCGTCTACGACATACGCCCGATAATCTGCGTCTTCTCCAAAGCGCAGCGGTACTGCCTGTACTCCATCGTCGCCACAGCCTACGAGAATTAACGTTGCAATGTCACTGTCACCGATGTACACCTTTTTATATTCGTGATAGTCCTTCATTGTAGATTCTCCTTTCGATCTTTTATGTTTCCACAACCTAATTCAAACTGTCCTTATGCAATGGGAAGGAAGAAAGAGGAAAAGCAGACTGACCATTCTTTCCCTCGACCCGCGCCATTTCAATAAGTCTCTTCTACTGGCACAAGATATGCTGCTTCTATTGCTTCTTCACCATGGTCTTTCATGATGCTGATAACATCTCCATAATCAATGACCCAATAATCACCCGGCGGCATAATTCCGTAGACGATATCCTGTACCGCGTTTTTCCAATGTTTATCAGGTATTTCAAATTGTTTATGTTCCAGCGGATTATTTCCTTCGTAATACCAATATCCATCATTCTCATACCAGTCACCTTCTTCATTCATCCATTTGTCGGTGATTATTCTAAGCTTGTACAACATGATTAACCCTCCTTCGGATAACGTCTCACAAATCGTGGGAAATGCGGCTTGCTTACACATTCCTGACAACGTTCTGTCTTCGACCTAAACGTGTACTTACACCACATGCAGCCGACTTCCTGCGGCCACGGTTCATGCAGCTCACTTACCACACACTGCCACATTCCTACTCTCCCATTGCCAATTTCTACCGGGGCGCTACAAACCTGATAAATTCCAATGCCTAATTTGTATTTGCAATTTCCACAGTCCCCGACAAGGCCGTGTTGTTCTGCGACCTCTCTTCCTAGAGACCACGCGCATAACTCCTTTCCTTCTAATTTCTTCATCACAGTACCCCGAAACTTTCCAAGGCAAACATGAACGCCGCCACTTCACGATCACTCGACAGGACATCGCCACGATACCTTACAAATTCCCCGACGAAATCACCGTGTTTCTGAATGAACTCGTCACCTTCTGCGACTGCTTCGTTGTATCCTGCGACATATGCATTAGCCTCATACAGGAAGTTATATTCCTGCTTAAACTTCTCTGCGAATTCTTCAATCGGAATATTAATCTCGCGCATTTCAAATTCTCCTTTCTAATTCTCAATCCTCGTACCACTCCAGCTCAATATTATCTGGATCTACACTAATTGCCCATGCAATTTCCAGCAGCGGATCTTCTGCATTGTGGCAGTACACCATTAGACGATCTTCTTCGACGCCATCCACATACGACGTTACTTCCCATTCATTACCGTCATTAAAATACTCTGTGATAATATCATCAATTCCTCCATATCCACCATCGTAAATATAGCTATTCCAATAGAATTCAGCACGTTCTTTTCTTGCAAAGTCGCAGCCTTCTTTATACCTCCAATTGCCGCCGACTAATAGATTCAACACTCTGCAAATCTCATCCTCGTCCATGCTATAATCAAGCGTTCTTCTAAGTTCTAAGAAATACTCATCAAATTCCAAGTTCAAATTATCCAGTAGCTCAATCGCATCTTCGTAAAACCGCCCGTTGTCTGCATCGCCAGACCAATCCTCACAGAATCTAATTATGCGTTCTGCTTCAGTTTCTTCGCCATAAGTTGTAATGTGACGATACCGATTTACTTCGTGTATAATTACTAAGCCTTCCAGCGGCTCTCTGTATTCCCATGGTGACATTTGATGTTCTGGTGGCACCTGCACCGCGATTACTTTTCTAGTCATTTCTGTTTCTCCTTTCTTGTTACACTCGAATTGCCTTCACACTACTTCATAATTCGGCAACCTAGACCAGCCTGTAAATTTGTGCAACTCGACTTCATCTTCACTTTCTCTCGCCCACATTTGCTCTGCGATTTCTTCTCTAATTTTGTCGTCATCCCATTCGTAGCAATACACTCTTATTGCCAGCCCTTCTTCGTCTCCTTCAACTCTGCAATGCCATTCGGTTCCTAAATTGAAATAATCAGATTCAATACGACACAACTCTTCACGATTAACACTATCCGAATCATAGTAAAAACCCTGCCACTCTCCTTGCACGTACCCATGGAGTTCCGTGTATTCCCAATTTCCACCTTCGATCAAACTAAGTAATCTACAACGCACATCTTCACTGTAATAATAATTTTCTGTGTTAAAAACACTCTCCCATTCTTGTAATTGCTCATCCGTCCACTCTTTATCATCATCTCTTTCTATCTTTTGCCATCTCAGGAATTCTGCAATCGACACCATTTCAAGTGGTTCATCCCGCCAACTATTCTCTGGGTGATGCATGTCATACCAGTCATCAAACCATTCATCTATATTCTTCTCGATGTAATCAAAAGTATCCGATGTGTAACTCCTATACTCGTTGTTCCCATGCACTATAAATCTATAATTAACCCCGTCTGTCTCTTCGAAATTTTCTTTGTACATCCACCAATTACTTTCCTGATATTCTGGCGGCACCTGTTCCGCGATTATCTTTGCACACATTTTTAGTCCTCCTCTATTAGTCGAAATTCCGCAACTACATTTCCCCACCATCCAAGAAACACTACTTCTTCTTCATAATCTTTGTTGCACTGATCTCCCTCTCCATATCCATATTCGAAAACCAAGTTCCATACATCTCCATCTTCAAAATCATCTATTTCAAATCTCTTTACTTCCCCATCCTCGTCTCTCACAGGCTCAAATCTACGCGTGCACCATTCTCCATAAGGGTTCATCCAAGACTCCTGCGGCACATACATTTCATACAACATTTCAAATTCTCCTTTCTAACTCTCAAAGTCCTATTGCTTTCCAAACCTCTCTATCTATAGGCTCCAACCATTCCCAGTAACTACACATATAACCATACGCAGGATGCATATATTCTTCACCGATCAAGTCGCGCCTGCACCTTATCACGCAATCTCTACTCATCATTGGATGATACTGTATGTCGTATGCGTACTGTCCTATATAGGTGTACTCATCCTTCATGGCACTCCTAGCAATGCGCATTAACGTTGACATCTTCATAATTCTTACCTCACTTTCTTTCTCGCCTCGCTCGAACCGTCTTTCTCACTTTGTCACTATACCCGGAATTTTGCGCCGACTAATACTAACGCCGCGATGATCGTGTTCGTTTCGGGTACGTCGAGTCCCATTGCCCGCAGCATTATTGCCATATTCGTGGCTTTTTCTTCGCCGCTAAAATATTGCGTGGCGTCTTTGTTACGCTCCAGCGACTCCATTGCGCCGTCCATGGTCAAATACTCCGGTGCACTTTCCTCTGCCCAATAACCTCCTTCGTTGTCACCGATTACAAGCAGCCCGGCCTCACGCAATTTGTCGCAAAATAACTCTTCGAATCCATCATCGCCATATTCCAAAAGATCACCATCATTATCTTCTAGGTAATCCGGGAACCCATCTTCACCATTTACAAATTCCACATTCGAGTTCAACGCATCATACATGTCGCTGAAAACCCAATAGTACTTAATATCAACTAACATTTTTATTCATTCCCTTCCGTTTCTTCCATCAATGCCAGTGCATCATTCAACAATAATTCCCGCGTCGATGTCGTCATTTCAATCCACTCCTTTTCCCTAGGGCGACATGTCGCAGCACGCCGCCCAGCTGAATTTCCACAGCCTAACCTATGCGCTAAACAACCTTCTCTCAAACTCGTCATAGTGGTCTACGATCTCACACGGCACAAGCTCCCACGAAGTTCCCCAGTGATCGATTCCCCAGACGTATATGTCCAGCTCGTAATCGTAGTACACAATCTCATCTGTCCACATTTCTAAGAACTCCGCGCCACTTTCACTGATAATGTAATACTGAAGAATGTCGTGATAGTAATCATTCTCTTCGTCGTAATTGCACCCATAATCTAATTCCAATCCCATGCCAATTCTGTTGGAGATGTTATTGCACAATACCATGTCGCCAACTTCTTTGGCTAAGTCCGCATAAGTCCTTATTTTGCTTTTCCATCCTTCATACAACCGTTTACTGAAATCTGACATTTTAGATCATCCCTTCTCTTTCGTACATTTCCACAGTCTTTTTCATTTCTTTGAAAGTTTTGACACATTCACTTAATCTATCGACAATTCTCTGTTCGACTTCTTCAAGACTTAACACATCGTCGCCTGTGATAATCCGTATGTTATCTTCGTAGCCTTTCCTACTCACACCCAGATTCCAGCAGTCACTGTGAAAATCATCTCGTTTTATCGTACAGTTACTATACATCCCATTGGGTAATTGTTTGACTAACATCCATGCATTTGCTAATTCAGCATATGCATTCATGTAAAATTCCGCTGACCTTTTGTCCATGATCAATTCTCCTTTCTATTTCAAATCTGCTCAAGCCAGCCATAATTCGTAAAGCCACCATAATATGCCTCTAGTCTAATGTCGCGGCCGTATGCCTCGTAATCAAAGTATCTTGCCAGCCTTTCATTGCCGCTAAAATCTGCGCACTCTATTTCCGTCGCGTAGTAATATCCTAGATCTTCATCCGTGTTCACATCTGGCAGTAAATACCAACCACGCGGATCTTCATCTATCGCATCGTCTATCCCTTCATATTCGCAAACCGCGCAGAACAGATCTTCGTCCCAGTCGTCCAGCTTTTCCGCAGTCTCGTTTAACCACTCAATGCTTGGATACTCGCCGAAATACTCGTGCCAATCTACGCAGCCTTCATAATCCGTAACAAAGTATTCTTCATACTCTTCGCCGTCGATTCCAATTCGCTCCATGAGTTCTTGTTCTTCGTCTTCGTCGATCGGGAAGTCTACCCATTCGCCGACCAATTCGCCCTCGTTATACTTGCCGAGGTTCGTGATAAATGCCCTGAGTTCTAGTTTGTGACTTGTCAACATGATAGATTCTCCTTTCACTCTTTCCTATGCCAGATTCATTAAGTTACATACCTTTGTTAACATCAGAACACCGTTCTCTTGTCGGTATATATACCCTTGCTCATCTGCTCGCGTATACTTCTCAACCGGCAGACTATTCCACCATGCTTTACCGCCGCCTTCTAATCCAAAATGCCGCAGAAAGCTGTTCACATGTCGCATTGTTGTTGCGCTGTACCAATCCCACGTCCTATGCACCTTGCCGTTTTTCAATACGAGAACGACAGTCTCATAGCTTTTAAGTTCAATTGTGCCGTCGATTGCCTCCTGAACAGTCGCCTTACCATAGAATGATTTGCGATGGTCATAACATGGCAACTCATATGTCTTTCTAAACATTGTTAGTCCTCCCTTCACGCCGCCGTTTCCAGCATCCTATGCAGCTTGTACTCATCCATATCCATCATTATCTCAAGTTCCTCATTGGTGAACACTTCCGACAATTTCCGCAGATTACGCTTGCAGCCCTGATATGCTCGTTTGGCGTTCCGATATCCTGCCGACGAATTGATTGGGAAATAGCCTAATTCTTCACAGAACCAATCAAACTCCACACCGCCGTAAATGCACCGCGCATCTTCAATCAAGCATTCGAACACATCCGCAAAATTCGGTTCGGCATACACTGGATTGCATTGATACTCGTCCACTTGCACTTTCACGCCGCCGACTTCGAACCAGCAAACATACTTGACATGACCCATCGTGAACAGGTTGTCCTGATTATCAGATTCCGCATATTCAAACGAGACTCTTGCCTCTTTGATTTTCTTGTTTAACATAATGCCCATTCCTTTCTCAAATTTTCCGCGACCTAATTCGCTACGCTCATTTATACAGTTCGCTTCGTTCCAATTTTCTGCCGACGAATTCAATTTTCCGCCGACGATTACTCGCACTCACTTTTTCCGCCGACAAGGACGACGTTGCCCTTTTCTCCGACGCGCCAATTCGCGCTCTGCGTGGCCTTCGAATACCCACAGCATCCAGAGCACAAGGAACGCCGCCATCATCAACGACGCGATCTTTTCCGGCGTCCCAGTCCCGTCCAACAACCGCGCCATCAGTGCCGCATTCCATGCGCTAAAGTAGAATATGCTGGCAATCATGAGGCTGACGACGCGGTACATCAATTTCTGCATGTTAATCCCTCCGCTTTTCCAAATTGGCGTGTCTTTCCTACAACTTGGGTATAACAAATCACACGGGTCGCGTTGCGCCCGCGTTTATGTATTTTCCATTCTGGCGTGTCTTTCCTACAGCTTGAATATAATACACCTATTCCCACTTGTCAATAAGTTTTTCTCCAGACATATCCTGCCAGTCACCATAATGACCATACTCGCCAAACTCAACCGGATTTTCTTCTGGCGCTTTTTCTGCGTCATAAGGGCATTCCCACCATGGGCGCATTGCGATAATCTCGCCTGTTCTGCTGTCCATGATATCAACGTTCGCCTGCGTGTAACCAATCCATTCGTCTACGGATACCAAAATTTCCCAAGGGCTACTGTAATTCCGCAGATCATCGTCATACCATGATACGCCCGAGGACACGCGCACCTTTGTCACGTTTTCAAACATCAACATTTACAACGCCTCCCATTCTTTTTCCCATTCCATAAATTCGCCATATACTCCCACGTTACTTGCAAACCATTCCAACGCAAGCGCCATATTAGCGTACCGTTCTTCGCGTTCTTTGAGATTGCGTTTTTCGGCACGTCTAGCCGCCCGCCTATATGCATGAAGCTTATGGAATAATTCGTGCTTTTCTTTTCTAGTCATGACTAGTCCTCCCTTCGGGCGTCCTATCGCCCAATTCTCCTTTCTCATTGTGCTATGCCATACTTGCGCCCAATTTATTACCGCTTGTTTATTGTTGTCTAGTCTCAGCGGCGTATAAGCATACTGTCTCTTCGTCATCTTCGTAACCGTAACGCTCACGAAAGATCCTATTCGCTTCTTTGATTGCCCACTTTTTCCCGCGCCGACCATCACAGCGAATTATAAAGTCATCGCAATAACCGCCGCTGTGCCAATCAAATGCGTCACCTATTGTAACTCTAAACCAGCGCGTCATTTTTCACACCTCCATTTTTGTTGCTTTGCTCCAATTTTCCAATGGGAAGGAAGAAAAGCACTTCCCGCATGTTTTAGCCCGCGAATTTTTCCGCGCATTTTTGCCGCGCTTTTCATCGCGTCATTTTCCCCGCGGATTTTCTCACGCGTTAAAACATGCGGCGCACGTCACACGCGCAGCGCAATAAAAAGAGGTTTCCCATGTTACACTGTGTGAAAGATACACTTCCCCCGTGAATTTCATCGCGCCATAATGCGCCCGCACAACGTGCGCACACACAATATTAAAAAAGATTTTCATCTGTTATTCTGTTACTCACTCAGATGCATATGTGAGCCGTGAGACAGCTCACTTTTTGTTGTTTATTTCTTTTTATTTTTTTGAATATAGATTCTATTCACAGTGTCAATCATTGCGTTGCGGATAACGTCGTCTGATTTTGGCAATGCAATGCCCTTTTCTTTGTTGCGTCGGATAGCGCCCCAAAGGAAATAGGAAATACTATCGCCTTTAAATCGCATTTTATCCTCGTTATAAATCACCTTTGCAAAATGTGACAAACTGTTTTGAATGCGCTTGTATTCACTTTTTGACAATAGCTGTAAATAGCCCTTTGTATTTTCATCCCATTTTGCACTTGTCCCATTATTATCCACGTTATTGTGACGGTCGCAAACGGGCTGTAAAATCCCGCGCAGAATGTTCACAGTTTCGGATACGTCCAATTTGTCCGCGCCTTTAAATGAGCGCGCATAATACCCGCTGTAATGACAGTCAAGCGCCGTTGCAAGGTTATGATCATTTTCTGTCAATTCTTTGCCAATAGCTGACAAGCGCTCATACCCCTTTGCTTGAATATCCGCGCAATCTTGCATATAATTATTTAAATCGGAAATTTCCGCAGATATGACTATGTTGTTGTCGTTGTATTTTTCCTTTAATTCTTTCGCAAGCATTTTCACGCGCTTTTTAGCTTTTTCGTGCGCTGTGTCTGCGCGGTATATTTCCCTAACAATAATTTTCCAATCCTGCGCATTGTCTATTTCCGCGCACAGTTTGCCCTTGTCTAATCTTGTCGTCATGATAATAACCTCCTGATATATTTTCCATTGTCGATTTTCTCACAGCTCATATATGCATCTGAGTTATTCTGCGTTGCGCATACCTTCCTATATGCCTAATAAGTTCGTCGCTTATTTTACCCGCGTGGGGGACGTCACCACTTTGCTAATATAATTCGCCTTTTTGCCCATGCTCATGCGCGAATAAGTCCCGCTGTCGTCGCATGGTTGCATATCGCTACTATATACCGTCGATATGGCCGCCCTTGTCCAGTCTATGCAATGCCGGTTTGTCTAGCACGGTACCGCGTGCGCAATACCATATAATGTGCTAATGTCTGTGCCGACGTTGCGCCTACACCACATAGCGCCTTTCCGGTGTGGACCGCACCACGCGCCTATCTGTCACCTAGGCGCGCTATTTAATTTTCAAAGAACGAAACTAAATGCCACTTGTTACTGTCGCGTGGATTGGGTAGCGCGCCCGCTATTGTTTTAGTAATCGTTTAGTGTCGTGTTACTTGTCTTTGCGACTGTCGCCCATTTTTGGGTGTCAGTCGCTTTCGACTTGCTCACAGTGTAGCACACCCTTTTTTGGGTGTCAACCCCTTTTTTAAAATTTTTTTCAGCCCCTACCTTGTCCCCTATTTTGCTAATAGTAGAATTTTAATCACATAGCACATAACAAAATAGGCTCAAACATGCATCATTAACACATTTATCACTGTTTTACTAGTCACTCATATTGTGATATAGTGTTATCAATAACAAACAATAGGTCGTATCATGCATGGTTGACACGTTTTCAAGCGATCGGAAAATTTTTTCGTCGCAAGTGCAATTTTTTTCGCGCAGGCGGGCACAGTTATTCAAAAATTCCTAGGCGGCGTGTTTTATTTCCGCAAATGTCGTTGCATGATCAAATAATTTTCCGTCCGTGTTTTTATGTCAGATTACAAATAAAGCTGTATTATACTACAATTTTTATTTTTGTTGTTGTGTTATAATGCAGTCGCAAGTAGTCGAGATTATCAATTCAAGCACTGTCGCCACCATGTTATGTGCTTGTCAATTCAAGTACAATTGCAATCAGCATCGCATCACCTAGTATTCGTATCTAGTAGCGTGCAATCCATAGGTGAGTACAGTATTTTAGCGCTGTAGCGTGGTACAGTGGTGGAGCGGTTCTAGGATTTTAGAATGATTCTAGTTATTTTGGAATGATTCTAATATAGGATAAAGCTATGTATAAGTACATCTTATAGGCAACGGCAATGTATCAGAATAACTCATTAATAATACATATTATTGACGACATTCAAGCCAAAAAGTTCCACTATATTATGCGTAAAATGGGGGTGGGTTTACACCGAAAAAGCGTCAACGAAGCGCCTTCCAGCCTATACCATGCCCAATTCTGCAAACCGCCTTGCAAAATCAACTCTACCCCTATTCGTTGAGCATGATCCAGCAGTCAATTCCCAGCATAAAAAGGCGCGGCTCGCTGTCGTTCGCCGCGCTGTTCCAATGGGAGGAAAGAAAGATGTATAAGTTTGTTTATCATATATTTCCTGCCATTCCTTCCTCTCTCATTGAAATTAACACGTTTTGAACAAAGTGAGAAACAGTCAAGAAGGGCGTGCGGTTTCGAATGGGAAGAAGGAATGAATAGTAGTTGTGAGCGCAGCGAATAATTGACACACAATATTATTGACGACTTTCTAATTATAAGATGCACCTTGACTGGCATCATTATGTCATGTTATGATATCTGTAGAAACCAACCTAGAAGGGACTGATAACAGCTAACATGACAAACAAACCCTATGTGGGGGATGTATTAACACCGCAGGATATTTTCGACCACGAGCGTACTCTACTTGTGGCGGGCGTTGGATCAGGCAAGAACACATTCTTCGAGGAACACTTTCCAGACAAAAGAGTCTTAATTGTCACCTCACGCGCAGCCAAAGTGAACCAAAGTATTAGCGATTTGGCACGTCGTGGTATTCGCAATGTCACCTACTGGACGTACAGTAAACTGGCTAAGGAATGGCTCGCCTACTGCAAAACCAAGACGCCACACAAACACTGGTACGTCGATCATTCAGAACACTCTGTCTTTGATGTCGCCTATGATCTCATTGTCTTTGACGAGGTACACGCACTGGTAGTTGATGCCACGTTTGCCGATGATCGCACCATCTGCTACGACTTCCTCCAATGGGGAACCAGAATAGATGGATATAAGAATCCGATCCTTGTCTTCAGTACCGCAACACCTCAACCTCTTCTATCGTATTGCCGCGACAATGGTTTTCGCGAAGTGAACCTCTTCAACACCTGTCGCAACATATTGCCACGCCGCATTGTTGTGCGGCGACAAGCAGACATACTGCGCGAGATTGGAATCAACCCATTCTCCTACTTCACCACTATGAAGACTGAGTTTCCGAACCTGCTGGCCTACATGTACCAACTTCACAATGGGAAGGAAAAAATGGACATATATTACGCCGGAAAGAAAGCTGAGGACACACTGCCCGACAATGTTTTCGCCACCTCAGTGTTCCGCGAAGCAATCAATATCCATAACGAAAACCCAGCCACAGTTGTCGTAGAGTCGCATGATCCGCTGACCGCCTACCAATTTGCCGGACGTTTTCGCGGTGGCATTGACACCCTCTACATTGTCTGGAATGCCAAACAGGTTTCCAACACACTGTCTTATGACGCTGAGAGCTGGTATCGCTTCCAATTAAAACAGAATCCCATTTGGTGCGGCAAACCAGAAGAAATAGCTGCACTCACCAACGGATTCATTGTGCAAAGCCCCTATGCCAGCAACCTCTACTTCAACGAATGGAAACTGGAAGGTATTCGACATGAAGAAAATGTGCTGCGAGATTTCAAAAATCGTCCCCAGACAACGCTAGCCGACTATTTTGGAGACGGTGTTACATACGACGTACCTTCCATCGAAGAACTAGGCAATCCAACTAACCACCAAGATCTTTATAAAACTTCAGGTAGTAACATGCAGGATTTTAAGAAGTATCTGGATGAGTTTATGGGACGCCACGGGGTCGGGAGCGTGGGTGTTACCTTACGCCCCCGTGGCGGCAAAGAGTATGAGTATATTATTAGTAAGAGTGAGAAAGATGAGTTAATGAGAATTGCGAGAGATAAGTTCGGGGTGGTTAATCCAAAGACAGGTATGGAGTATAAACAAGCGAAGCGTTTCTTTGAGTCGTTTGGTTATAGTATAGATAAGGGTAGTAAAGATAAGAGTAAGAGTAGTAATTACGATTACTTTGGATTGACCAGCACGAACGCTAGACGGTTGGACTAGGAGACAGTTGTATATATAAAGAAAAGTTGCCGATTGGCAAAACATGCCGAAACCGCTTCATTAAGCCATTTCTGGCACTTTTCCGCCTCGCTTCGGCGCATGAAGAAGTGATTCCGCACAGGAAAAATAACAATAATGCCCCTTTTTTCTTCCTCCCATTGGAAAAAGGAGCAAGGCGACTGACGCCCGGAAACGGGCAACACAGGTAACTAGCAGGATCAGAAAAACGGTTGACTCCCAAAAATGAGCGTCAACAATTTTATAAAGTCATTGATAGAAGAAAATGAGCGTCAACAGAAACGGTGTCAACAGAAAAGTCATTGAGCCGAATAATGCACTGCCGTTGCAACGGTGTCAACAGGAATTGAAAAATTAATTGAAAAAATTTTGAATTTACTATTGCAATTTGTTGCGAGTTGTGTTAATATATGAGAGTAAGAAATAATATTTTTTTACACAGGTTGTAGGAAAAGCACGCCAGTTTGGAAAACAGAAAGGATGTCCACTATGAGTATTGTTTGGCTTATTCTAGTCGTCGTGTTCGGCTACTTCATTCTCGCCGTTGTGCCTGAGCTGGTGGTCGGCTTTCTGGTGGGCTTTCTCGGCCTTGCCGCCCTGCACTATTTAACGAAGCCACGCAAGGACGATGACGAGTGAGCGGGATTATTGCGCCCATGTTGTAGGAAAGACACGCCAGTTTGGCAAATCGTAAAGGAGGAAATTATGAACTTCAAAGAAGCATTACCATATGTCTACGCCGACTGCTGCATTCACATCCCTGAAAACGGTTACTATGTGAAGAAAAGCGGGGACAGACGGCTGGACGCCCATAACAAGGTAGATGGCGACATTACTTTTCGCGGATGGTTTCCAAATGCGGACGCCTTCTACTCTGAAGACTGGGAGGTTTGGTACTCACAGATGAAATTCACCGATGCGCTGGAGTGGCTGAAAAAAGGCTACGGTATTGCGCGTCTCAGTTGGCCGAAAGGAACAGCGATCAAGATCGGCAAGAATTTTCTCGATGAGGAACGTCTGGGCGTGTTTGAAGATAACGCTGAAATGACAAAGACGGCATGGGAAATTGGCGAGAATGTAGATGATTTGTTCGCCGAGGACTGGGTTGCGATCGATGACGACTGGCAGATTGTTGACTCCCGGCCGTTTGCATAACCCTTTTCTTCCTTATTCACTATGCTCATTCTTCTCTCTCATTGTAATAAGGAGATAACATGAAATTTTTAGAAGCTTGCAAAGAACTTGACGACGGGAAGTCGATCCGGCTAGCGCAATGGCCGAAAGGTGTTCGGATATATTCAGACAATGGTCAGATGATGTATGAAAACGCGTCAGGGTATACGGTTTCAAAAGGATATAAGCTGAGTATCGAAGAGGCAAACAGCGACAACTGGGAGGCATACACCCCGCCATTGACGATTGGCGAAGCAATCGATGGTCTGTTGCGCGGCGAAGGAAAACGTGTGACTTGTGATATTTGGCCGGATGTGTATATACACTGCGTCGTTAGCGCCAAAGGCGGAAAGTCTCTGTTTATTCATAGGGGATTTGTTGAGGAAGACGAATGCCCGGATATTGAAATTATCCGAGTAGACGGGCGCAATTTCCATTTGGAATAGTCCCTATTTTCTCCTTCCCATTGATATGGCAGCGTGTCACCGTTGCCCCAAGCAGTTTGGCTCCATGGTTATCCCTCTTTCACTCTGTTCTTTTAGCCGGACTGCTTCGTGGAGCGATGACCTCCTTTCACTAAAAATGGGAAACAGGAATCGAGGGGTTGGGTTTGCAGACTCGCCCCTCAATAATTCCTACCTTTCCCTTCTTCCCATTGGCGCAACGTAATTTTGCTAGGCTGCTGGACTCTTCTCGCGGCCACCTCCTGCCCGGCAGTCTTGCAAAGTGACGTTTCGTCAAATTGTCAAGTTTATTTCAATTTTACTTGTCCCGAATATTGCATGGTTTTTGGGACAATACGAAAGGATGATGGAGAATAAAATATCAAAGCGCTGCGGATTTGCTTGCACACGGCGGGCGTATTGCACGTCAGGAATGGTGCGGCAAAGGCTATGTGTACCGAGACAAAACATTAGAGACACTTGTATTGATCGAAAAAGCTGGGGATGGTGAGGCCGTCACTGAGGGTTGGACACCTGTTGCTGATGACGTTGCCGCTCTGGACTGGTTCTTGGTCGAGGACTGATGCTGCTTGACAGAAATCCAATACAATGATCTGCTGCGTGCTCTGTGCCAAATGGCGGCGATTGCCGAGGAAAATGGCATGGAGGATGCGATGGAATGGAAAGAAAAACTACACCAGATACTGTACTTCTATTATTCGGGGGAATGTTGACGAATAAAATAGCCGTGCAAGCCCCCCCTGTTTTAACTATGGGGTAAGAGGCTTGTGGGAGTGTGAAAAATGGAAAACGCATACAAATTCAGAATACATCCTAATAACGATCAAGAGATTTTAATTCAAAAAACATTTGGGTGTGTACGATTTGTCTACAATTATTTTCTTGCAAAACGTATTGAAGAATATAAAACAACAGGAAAGTCGTCCACACAATTTCAGCAAAGCAAACAATTAACAGCGTTGAAAAAAGAAACTGATTGGCTCCGAGAGCCTGACAGCCAAGCATTGCTGAATGCATTAGCAGATTTAGATATGGCATACCAAAATTTTTTTAGGTCGATAAAAAATGGTGGTAGTTTTGGTTATCCGAAATTCAAAAGTAAAAGAAATCGGCACAAAAGCTATCGAACGAGAAATGGGAATAATGACACCTCTATACGACTTGAAAGAAACAAGATTCGTTTACCAAAACTGGGTTGGATAAAATGTAAAACCACAAGAGAAATTCAAGGACGAATTTTGAATGCAACTGTATCACAAAACCCAAGTGGCGAATACTATGTGTCAATTTGCTGCACTGACTATGAGCCGGAACAATTTCCTAAAACAGGTAAATCGGTAGGTATCGACTTGGGAATAAAATCATTTGCAGTCACATCCGATGGCATTGAATATCCAAACCACAAATATCTCGCCAAATCAGAAAAGAAACTTGCTAGAGCACAACGTAAACTATCCCGAAAACCAAAGGATAGCAAGCGTTATGAAAAGCAGCGAATTAAAGTAGCGAAGATTCATCAACATATTGTAAATCAGCGCAATGACACATTGCACAAAATCTCAATTGATATTGTAAGAAACTACGACGTTATTTGTATTGAAGACTTAGCACCGTCAAATATGGTGAAAAATCACAAATTAGCAAAAGCAATTTCAGATGTCGGGTGGTATGAGCTTAGACGGCAACTTCAATATAAGGCTGATCGCTATGGGAAGCAGGTTGTAGTGGTAGATCGTTTCTTTCCATCGTCGCAGCTCTGTTCTGAATGTGGTTTCCAATGGGAAGGTACGAAAGATTTGAAAGTTCGTGAATGGACGTGTCCTTCTTGTGGAATACACCATGATCGCGACGTGAATGCCGCTAAGAATATATTAAACGAAGGACTGAGGCAAATTGCATAAAACAAATATTACGGTAGGGCGGGGCACGCCCGAATCTATACGCTCGGGGAGATCGCGCAAGACCACTTATGGCAATGATCGTCGAACCGAGAATCCCCCGAACTTATTCGTGGGGAGTGTCAAGGAGACAAAACCTGTACTTTATTCTACTGGTTGCCCTAGATGCAAAATGCTTGAGAAAGCACTGGATGACGCCGGAATCGAATACGACCTCTGCACCGATGTGGACACGATCGTCGGGCTGGGCGTGAAGTTCGTCCCTGTGCTGGAAGTGGTCAGCAACGACGACGACAAGCTGATGGATTACACCGCTGCAATGGGATGGGTAAGATTGCAGGGAGGTGCGCAATGACACCGTGTGATTACCTGAAAGCAATTGACTACTTACTGTACGATCTCGAAGACCAGCTGGACACCAACTATCTGTCAGCTAAATCTCCGAACAATTACGGCTACCAGCTTTTCCTTTGGAACCTGCAAGAGATAAATGCCGTGTTAGGAATTGCTGAAGCTCTCAATTTGCGAGAATGGGTTGAAAAACACCACTGTTGTCTCATGCGCGATATTGAAGGTTACGAAGAAGAGTTCTGTGAAGAATTTCTAATTAGAAAGTCACGAGATGAATATCCCTCTTTTTCCCTTCCCATTGAAGACATGTTCAGCGAATGCGACGACATATTCGACGAACTTCTCAAGCAATGGACGAGCAACATCTGGGAATGCAACGATTTCAACGAAGGATATGCCAAAACCTACATGGCACTCAAGTTGATGTCCCTGCTGTGGGATGACATAGATAGCCGCGTTGTTGTCAGAAAGCGAGACATGGATGACTGAGGAAAAGGCGACAAAGCTGGCTCACCTGCTGGACTTGCTCAACATAAACGGCGTCACCTACCAGCTCATCAACAAGCATGAGTTCGACAAGACGTATGTGAAGGTGACGATCCTCTCCCGCTACGTGAAGAACACCTACCTCTCCCTTTTCTACACTGTGTACGATTTCGATGAGGACAGCGGTTACTTCGATCTGGGAGACGACATTTACGTTACGTTTGACACGCTTGAGGTTGAGATGGAAGATGATGAAATCACATTTGCCCAGCGGTTTCTGCGCGAGTTCTGTGATGAGGTCATCAACGCCGAGTGCATTGGCGGCAATGTGAACGTGTTCATGGAGAAGCTGCCGGACGGCATTGGCAAGTACATCCGCCAAAGCCAGAAAGTGGTCGGTCAGGATTTCATTCGATACAACGTGAAGCGAGACAAGAAAACCCTGACGCTGGCAATACCGCGAAATGCGGCGAAGATTGAGCGAAGCGAAAAGGAGGAATGAAGATAGAACAAGAAAAGATTCCATATAACGTGCTGGACGACGCACCAGCCAATGAACGTATTGTGACGATCAACGATGTGTACGGACAAGTCATGGCTGATCTGGCCGAGGAAGAAAAAGTAATCCTGTATGACGTGATGCAGGCCATTACCACAGCACACGATCTGTATGTGTCTGACAATAAGGACGCGACAAAGGTGAGCGAGAAGATGACTCAGGAAGATGGCTTTGCCGAGGAAAACGTCTTTGCCTACTGGTTCTACACCATGCTTTTCTCCGTATTGGCATGGCGTGTTGGATTCGATCAGGCAACGAGAATCGGTTACGCTTCTCTCTTTGGTTCGCTGAACCAAGCCCTCAATGGGGAAGAAGCAAATTGGGCTGACTTTGCTCTTGGCCTGTCACGCACCAGAGAAATGGCTGAGTCGATTACCGACTTCCTCTTCGGCTTCAAAGGAGCCGCTGATGGTACGACGACAACGAATTGATTTCGACAAGACGCTGCCGTTCAACGTCACACCAGACAAAATGAAGCGCATTGCGAACGGCGAGATTACCGCGATGTACTTGCGCTGCGAAATGATCTCAAAAGCAGCTCGTGTCATGGACTACGCGAAGATCGGTTCAGTGCATGATGAGGACGGCGGCTTTTGTCCACACCGAGGCGAATGGATGGAGCGTGTTGAATTCGATGGGCGAAACGGCGCTTATGCCAAGTACCAGTCAGGCCGACTCAAGTGCGTAGACACCATACCTATGTTGAGCCGAGCCGACACCTACTATCTCACCGAGTACGGCGCACACCTTGAATCCTATGGCTTGCCGGAGCACACCCTGTACGCAATCGACCAAATGCCACCATCCCCTCCTTTCTCTCTTCCCATTGTCACCATAACTGATTTGGGGCAAACCCGTAAAGTGAAATGGAGGGTGTTGAAGAACAGGGCATACGCACGGTACTTCATGACTGTTGCCGATGTTGTCATCAAGCCAGTTTTGGATGTCACCGAGGACGAAGCACTGGCAATGGGTTTCTTGCCAACCGAGTATCCTATCCAATTGGGAGATGGACTGACATTGTTGGTGGACGAGGGCAAAACAGCACGCAATGCATTTTTCTTAGATTATTACGACCGCGCTGGGGAGGAGCTGCGAGATGATCCCTACATATACTTGATTGAGTTTGAACTTCATAGGCGGTGATGCTTAGATTTATTTTACGGAAGAGATTCAGGAACAACTAAAAAAACTGGATTACAAAATTGAAGACAAACAAAAGAGATTGGAAATCACCAACGACATTCTCGCCCAGTCAGTGGTGCAGGACTACATTGCCGACTACGGCGAGAACAAAGTGAATGCGTTTTTGGAGATCCTTGCCAACTACTTGTGCGGCAATAAGGTGAAAGACAAGCCTTACGGCGGCTCATCCCGTGAAGTCGAAAAGATCGACGACATTGTGAAGCGAGCCGACAAGTGCCCAGTCATCAAGGATTATGCCGACTACCGCGAATACCTGAGAAACCTGAAGAAAAAACCTGAGAGCGAAAACAAAAAGGTCATCATTGACTCCATCATGGGAACCGTGAATGATGACATACGGACTGCGAATGATGCCTGCTTTCCTAAAGTACAAGTGAACAATGAGGCCGCTGCGTACTTTGAACCTGACTTCTCCTACTGCGATTACGCCGAGGCAGAGCAAGTGCGAATCATTCTCATGATGCCAAAGTACAATGCACTTCATCCTTGTTATTATATCCGCGAGGACATCATGAGTATTGTGGAGAGAAACCGCGATCATTTCACACGCCGCGAGCTGGAAGTGGTCGAATGCTTCTACTACCCCGGTGGACGAGACATTGCCGATGTAGCAGAGCTGTTGAACATGCAGATGCCAAATGTTTACCGAGACGTTAGAACGGTGGCGAATAAGATTGCAAGACTCGAAATATCACATCGTAAACAACACGAGCCACAAGAACTATAGGTTTCAGGGCAAACTGCCCTTCTTTGAAATCATTCGCGAAATTGCAGAAGAAACAGGTTTTAAGGTAAAAGACGTTGGGTTTATCATATATTTCTTTTTTGAAAAAGCAGCCACCAGAATCCTTGAGGACGGCGAGCTGCAAGTGTATAAGTTCGGCAAGTTCACATTGTCCGAGCGAACAGTTATAAATTTTGAAGGCGAAGAAAAGCCAGCATGGTCTATCCGCTTCTCTCCATGTGTGGCGCTGAAGGCCTATATAAAGGAGATGATGGCGAATAACCCTAGAAGACAAGATCAAGATTCTGAACAATAAAAAAGACAGGGCAATCGACGACACCTATGCGGAAGTCATCGAGACCTGCTTTAACACATATCTAAGCGAAGATGAGGCGCGAAAGCGCTGTTACGGCATGTGGATGCTGCTTGAGGAAATGGGCGACCCACCAACATCGGAATTGTCCTATGGTGAGCTGACACGAATCCGCGACGCCAGAAACGCACTGCGGGCTGACGAACGAGTGCTGGCACGAAAGGAACGGTTCTACGATTTGCTTGAGGAAAGCCTTGGGCGGCTGCAACCCCCTCCTTTCATTCCTCCCATTGCAGAAGCAGTGTCCAGCAAGTCGGCCATTTTGCAGATTTCAGATTTGCACTATGGCATCAAAGTGAACAACGCATGGAACCAATACGATACAGAAATTGCCAGAGAACGTTTGATGGCCGTGGCTGATGGTGTGATTCGTGCATTCAACTTACATGACTTCCGTGAGTTGCACGTCGTTCTCCAAGGCGATCTCATCAGCGGTAAAATCCATACGACGCTTCGTTTGCAGAACCAGCTCAATGTGGTGGAGCAAATCACTGGCGTCACTGAGATCTTGTACGAGATGTTTGTGCGACTTCTTGCCGCAGGCATTCCATCCATCGTCGTTCACAGTGTTGCCGGAAACCATGAACGAATGACCGACAAGAAAGAAGACAACCTTGAGGAAGAAACGTACACCTCGCTCATCAACTTCATCCTGAGACCAATGCTTGAGTCACAGGGTGTCGAGTTCGCCAACGAAAACCATTACGGCATGGACATTGACGCATTCACTGCAAATGGGCTGTATGTCGTTGCCGTGCATGGAGACAAGGATCAGTTTTCTTCCTTATACTACAACCTTGCTGCACTACTGCTGCGCAAGCCGGACATCATTTTGACGGCGCACAGGCACGAGCTGCGAGTGGCCGAGGAAAAAGGCTGCACGATGACTGCCAATGGATCGCTGGTCGGTTCGGATGATTACGCCAAGAATTTGCGCTACATCTCCAAGCCGCTCCAGAATTTAATCATTGTCAACGACGATGCCTCCTTTTCCTTGCTCCCATTGCTTGCCGAGCCGAAAGGCGGTGAGGCCAACTGAGTGATATGCTGTTTACTTGTGAAGCATGTGGCCGCGACAAAGAAGCCAGTATGTTTTACGAGAACCGAGACAGTCAGGTAACTGGAGGACTGGACGCATGGTGTAAAGATTGTGTCCACGCCTTCGTTAAAGATAAAGAAACGATGCAGGAATACTGCCGCCACAACAACCGTGAGTTCAACGACGAACTCTGGGAAAAGTGCGAACAGCTTGCCATTTCTGATTTGGACACGGGCAAAGTATCGGGATTCAAAAGCGAGTCTGCGCGAAACAACTATATTACTCGTCGCGCCATTACAGACTACTTCAAGCAGATGAACATGGTGCGTTGGTACAAGTATGGCGGCGAAACGTCGGGCGAACAAATCCCATTCATGTCTTCTCCCATTGAAGAAGTGCAAGAGTGGTTTGATCCCGACGAGGAAGTCTACAGTGATTTCTGGGAAGGGTCATACACACGATCAGAACTTGATCGCCTGAATGCCATGTTCAAGGAATACCAAGACGATTTTGATATTCCGGACGTTCACACCCGCAATATGTTCAAGAAGGTTGTGAAGCTTTCCTTCTTGCAGGACAAAGCAACGCAGGACGTGTTGGAAAATCCAAGCAAGGAAAACGTCGATCAGCTGGATAAGATTACCAAAATGCTTATCAGCGCATCCGACGCTGTGAAACTTAACCTTGCCAAGCGAACGTCAAACGACCGTGGCGGGTTTACCGACTTGGGTAGCCTTATTGCCAGAGTCGAATCCACTGGTGCTTTGAAAAGAAAACAAGTCTTTGAACCGGACGATGTAGACATCACCTTGCGTGAGTACATTGATGGCATTTCAGCCAACCTTGCCAATGAGGATATCGACGACGAAATCGAGGAGGCTGAGATGATTGGCAATTAATTTCTCGAAAGCCAAGCAGCACAGACAAAAGTTTGGTTCAGCCAAAGACTTCAACTCACCGGACTCCATCTCCATTGCAAAAGGTATTGATAAAGGATTGCAGAACATCGATGCGTGGGCAGAGCAGATCTTATTCTGGCGAACCCACCTCGACGTTTTTTTGGAGGATGTGTTTTCGGACGACGAGCATGTGGTGCGATTCTTTCCGTTTCAGGCCATGAAGCTTCGGTCAATTGGAAATGACAGTTATGTCATCGATGACGAGTCTCGTGGTTTGGGTAAGACCTACATTGCAGCTTGGGCAGCCATTGGTCTGTCTGTGCTTTATCCCGGATGCCTCGTCATCTGCGTGTCTGGGAGTGGTAAGCAATCCACCCTCATTCCGCGTAACATTGAGCGCATCATGAACAACTACAAGAACGTGCAACGTGAAATCTCAGAATGCAAAATTCAAATGGACAGAGCGACGATCAGGTTCCACAACGGCTCCGAGGTTATCGCTATGGCAATGGGGAGAGATGGTGATGGTATCCGTGGTCAGCGCTCCAAAGTGGTATTCATTGACGAAGGTCTGCTCGTGAAATCTAAGCCTATCAATGATGCCGTGAAGCCAACCGGGAACTACAACCGTCCTATTGTCTCTGAGCTGATTGCCAAAGGGCACAAGGATTATCAGGATTTTCCATCCAAGATTATCGAAACTTCATCTGCCTGCTACAAATTCGAGGAACACTTTGAGCGCTTCAAGCAAACCACCATCGATATGATGACTGGCAAACCAGCGTTCACCTGTGCCCTCTCCTACCAATTAGGGCTTCACCATGGCATCCAATCGGAAAGCGTCATTGAGGAAGCCAAGCGAAACAACACAGCAGAAGGATTCGCGATGGAATACAACGCTCGGTTTATTGGCACTGAGCAAAGTGGCGTGTTCTCCTATGAAGTCGTTTCCAATGCGAGAAAAGCAGAAACCATTGAACTCTCGCAACCTGAAAAGAAAACCAAGTATCGCTACATACTGTCAGCCGACATTGCTACATCTCAATCAAAGACAGGCGACAATGCGGTTGTGTGTGTAGTTAAGTTTAGTGAACGCAAAGACGGCACTTTCTTCAAGCGACTCGTCTACATGCGTTCATACCATGGCGTAGATCTGACAGGGCTTGCCAATGAAATACGGCGAACTTGTATTGCATTCCCGGCCATTGAAGCAGTGATTGTCGATATCAATGGGATCGGTGAAGGGATTCCAGCTCTCCTTGAATTGCCTTACATTGATCCTGAGACAGGCATTGAATATCCGTCGTTTGTGACAATGGATACGGACTGCACTGACATCAACGCCATTCCAATCGTGTACCCTTATCGCGGCAACAATGAAATGAACAACCGAGGCACGACCGCGCTGAAGATGTACCTAGAAAACAACACCCTCTCCCTTCCTGTTCAATCCTCAATGGTGCGTAGCAAGTTTGAGACAAACGGCGTCACCAAGGAAAGCAGACTGAGAGAAGCAGCTGTGTTCAAGGATGTCGATGCGCTGGTGTTCGAGCTGATGAATATTCGCAGCTTTGTTACCACCACCTCTGTTCGTTACGGCGTGCGCAAAGGGCTGCACAAAGACCGCTACTCATCTCTGATGATGGCGTGCTATTACCTCTTTGAACTTGAGCAAGAAAATAAACGTGAGAAGATTACCAACAATAGTGGTCGATCATCTGGAGCAGTTGTCATCTCGTATAGGCATTGAATAATCACCTCAGTTGGGCGCTGCGAAAGCAGCGTCTATTTTGTTGCATTAAAAAACGACCCTTTTTCAAGGGTCGCAAATGTGGAGATCGTTTATTTTGCTACATTTTCACAGTAGTTTGCAAGGACGGCTGCAACTTCAGCACGTGTTGCGGTTCCGGTTGGAGAGAGCATATCGTTGCCCATACCATGAAGAATGTCTGCGCCAACAGCCCAGCTCACAACATCTTCAGCCCAAGCGCTTATCTGATCTGCATCGGCAAACTGGGACAGGTCGCCTACTGCGGTCAAGTCGTAGCCTTTGTAAGCTGCATAGTTGTAAAGCATCGCGGCCATTTGTTCGCGAGTCAGACTATCATTTGGACGGAATGTTCCATCCTCAAAGCCATTTGTGACGCCAACAGTTGCTGCCCAGTTGACTGCATCAGCATACCAAGCATTGTCTGGCACGTCGCTAAATGCGTTGTTATCACTGGATGCTGCGCCTTCAAGGTTTGCGAGGACACTAACCATCATTGCACGAGTCAACTTCATCTGAGGTGCGAATTCATCTTCGCTGACACCGTTCATGAGGCCATTGTCATAAACGTATTCAACAGCACCATAGAACCAGTCGTTTTCGTTTACATCAACGAAAGGCATAGTAGGCTCTGGCTCCCAGTTAGGATCTTCTGCAAAAGTCACCTCGATCTTCACATCGCCGCTTGGCATTGTAAAGGTGTAGGTTCCATCGCCGTTATCTTCAAACTCTACTTCTTTCCCATTGGAAGTGATCGTCATGTCATCCAACATATAGGCTTCATCAGGAGAAACTGTAATTGTTATTTTATCCCCCTCGGTGGCATACTTGTCAACTTTAATACTACCGTTATCTCCTACTTCAGTGAATACCTCATAGCTGTACTTTCCGTTGTATTCTGGGATTTCTCTCCATACTGCCTCAATGGTCATATTGCCAGTGAGCTCAATTGATGCACCAGCTTGATAATTATTCGTTCCGTCAGTCCATCCAAGGAATGTGTAACCATTCTTTGTTGGCGCAGCTGGAAGATTGAAGGATGAGCCTTCTGTTAATTCATAGACAAGATCGGCGGCACCAGTTCCAAATTTGATAGTTGCTATGTAGGTTGTTGCTGTGCTATCAACGGATTCCACTTTGTCGCCAGGCTGTGCATTTTTAGAGGCTTCCTGGGCACTTGCATAATAGCTGATTGGTGCCTCTGGATTAGAACGGCTTATCAGCATAGTTGTAAGTTCGTCGGCAAGTAAATCTTCTTTGATTGGCTCAGAGAAGTTGCCGCCGCTTACAGTTATAACATTGCCAGCTTCAGCCCATTCTCCCTCTGTCTTATCTGTGTTATTAAAAGAGTATGCTTTAATTGGATCAGAGGAAGTGTTTGAGATAAATGAACCCGCTTTAATTTCAACTGTTCCAAGATCTTTATACCCATCTCTTTCAATAATAGAAATAGCAGAACCATCCTTAATGCCGCCATCTCCCTCTACTTTCGGAACAGGATCTCCAACAGCGGTAATTAATGAATTATCTCCAGCGAGTTCGAGACTACCAGCACAAATTTGAACGCCAGTATGAGCAATGACAGAAGAGTTGTCAATTGTCACTTTACCACCGCCGCTAGGCCAGTAAATACCGAGAGAATTTTTTGCAGTTAAGGATGAGTCATTTTTCAGAGTTAAATTATTTCCGGTATTTGTTCCATTTGAAGCAATTCCGTAACTCGTGGCTTCTGTTTCCATTTGTACATTATCAAATGTTAAATTGATGTTGTTTTTAAGTACGTCAGCTATATCTCCCGAACTGATTATTTTTCCGTTTTTGACTGTTAAATCAACGTTTGGTGTAGTTACATCGAGAGCAGGTGCATCATCTGCACCGGTAAAGTTATAAGTGAATCCTTGCAAATCCAGCACAACAGGAGAACTTTGTTTTGTCGTGGTGATTTTGTTAGAACCGCTATAATTATGTGTCATTTCAACAGTGCCATCGGTTGATGCTTTTGCTGCGTTTGGAAAAGTTCCATACAAATATTCCTTATCTCCAATAGTGGTTTTGAAACCTCCATTGGAGATGAAATTTGCTGACGTTTCGTTATAAACCAATCGCGCGCTGCTATTTAACGAAACGAGATCGCCGCCATTTCCAGCTAAAGAAATAGAACCTTGGATCTCAGCATCTAAGTCATACTGGCTATTCCCGCTTTTAAAATATACTGGGACACCATTGGCTGTGACCGTAGACGTTGTACCTTCTTTACTATTAACAAGTTTTAAAATGGTATCCTCTTTCATATTTCCATATGTTGTCTGAAGAGCAATACCTTTCGCACCCTCATATGTATTGGTTACATTGTGACCGTTTAAATCGAGGGTGATGTCAGGGACTTGTATTGTAATAGCAGCGCTTTTAAATTCACCGGTAACATCTTCCAAGAGGACAAGTGTGTCTCCCGACTTCAGCGCTTTAATTGCCGTTTTGAGATCGGTGTAGGTCTGATCACCAATCTGCGCCACGTTGGTTTCCTGTGCAGGTGCTTCTACAACAGTTTCTACATTACCTGTCGGCTCAGCATAAGATGCAACAGGAAACATAGAAGTCATCATCGCCGAGGTCATTACAATACTAATAATTTTCTTGCTTTTCATTTTTACCTCCTTACTTGGTACAAAACTCAAAAATCTCCACATTTTCAAGTCACCACCAGTATAACATAATCATAATTACCTTACAACGAAAATAATTCATATGAAATAATAATCTATAAACAAATTTTATATTGCTTTTTGATACAAAATTCATTGTTTGACGACATAATAAGTAGAGATAATATTCATTTGTATTTATTCGCGGAATGCTTGGGATACCAAGTGTTTCGTGCAAAATTAAAAACAGGAGGTGAAGGTTTGGCAAAAAGAATGTACGCATCGGCTGTTACGGCTGGGGGTAAGAAAGCAAAAAGCAAAGTTCGCACGTTTTACCAAGGTGCGGTTGATCCACGCGAAGTAACCCAGTCTTTTAAGTTTAACAGCTCCACCACACCTACCGCGATCACCAGTATTGATTCTCTGCGCAGTGTCCTGACCAACCCGCAGGAATACGAAAACATCAAGCGCCTCTATCAGTACTGTGACTACTACGTCAACTATGACTCCATCGTTGCTGGCGCAATCAAGAACATTTTCATTCCGTTCTCTCAGACGCCGTACCGACTCACTGGCGGCACAAAGAGATCCCGCGATTTCTTCGAGAAGCTTTTCGAGCAGAACAACCTCGAGGACATCATTCGCGGATGCGCCAACGATTATTTCAAATATGCCAACGTCTACCTCTACTTGAATGACGACTACACATTACAGCTGCTCCCGCCACACCGCTGTGCTGTCGAAGCATTGGCAGTTGACGGCGAGCCAATCGTGTCCTTTGAAATTGACCGCTCCATCGAAATCGGCAAAACCGACATTAGTGATCTGGAGCGCAAGTACCACGGCTATCCAAAAGTCATTCAAGATGCAGTTGAAAAAGGCGGTTCCTATGCGCAGTTGCCAATCGGCAACTGCTTTTCTATTACTTACTCAAAAGCAAGCTGGGAAAAATATGCAGTACCACCAATCACTGCTGCCCTGCCTTGGCTGATTGAAAAGGAAACGCTGACTCAAACACTGACCACAGAGTTGGACAACATGCGCGACACTTTCTTGCATGTGCGTGTTGGCGACAAAGACAAGAACCCAATTCCGGGCAATGCCGAGCTGAGCAACATCGGGAACAATTTTGCTTCCGTATTGTCAATCGACGGTGGCACCGTCGTCACGACAGCATGGAATGTACAAGCAGAATTCCTGAATGGCGGCACAAAGGATTCGTTGACCACGATCGCCGACTTAATGGCGAACATCAACTGGAACATCCTCTCTGCCCTCACTATTTCTTCCGTATTGGCAACAGGCGACAACCTGCCGAACGTTTCGTCCAATGCAAACTTCTCGACGATCCAAGCGGCAGTCACTCTCGTCAACAAGCGAATCAACGCTTACCTGAATGACCTAACGAAGATGTTCAACAAAATCATTCGCCACATCTCTGCCGAGGAAGGACACAGCAAAGCCCCAGAATTGCTTTTCGATTTGGTAGACCTCAACAACGACGAAGGTGTTACCGAACTCATGCTCGACCTGTACGACAAGGGCTTCATTTCCAAGCAGACAGTTTATGACCACACGAACTTCAACTACGACGAGGAAATTGAAAAACGACAGGAAGAATTAAACGGTGGTATCAATCAGGTACTCACCCCACCCGATCAGCCATACAACAAAGCGGCTGGTAGTGATGAAGGTGGCAGACCTGAATTAGATATGGATGAACGCACTACGGACAAGGACGGCAAGAATGAGAATCCAAGTCCGAGCGATTCGGGAGGTGATTCCAGATAAAGGTATTTAGTGAACAATCTAAAGACGATCTGTTTTTGCACATTCAGTTGGTAATCCTGAACGACAAGGTAAATCTGAACGGCGCAGTCTGCACCAAGGAATTTATTCACGAGATTGCCGACCACAGCGAACAGTATGAACACCTTCCTCTCTTTTGTGATCTTGACGCACTTCGTCAACATAGACATTTGTCGCACAACTATGATCCATATCGCGACGAGTTCGGTACTTCTCAGATTGGCAGCTTTGAGTCATTCACGACCGCAGAGATCGACGGCGTACTTTATTTAATCGGAACAGCGAAAGTATCTAAACGAAATCGCTACATCATTGACGCACTTCAAGATTTAGCGGCTCGTGATGAACTGAAGTTTTCCTATGAGATTGAAACCGCACAAACCATTGATGTTGATGGCGTTGAATACATCACCAGTGACGCGGGCAACAAACTTGTCGGCGTTGCTGTAGTTACAGAACCGGCAGTGCCAGAAGCCAAAGCGCTTTTGGTAGCCGAAAGAGAAAAGGAAAAGGAGGACAATCCAGTGGACGATCAGAAGAACACTGTTCCTGAAGAAGAACAGAAACCTGAACAGGCTGAGGTTGCAGAAACCGCCCCAGAAGAAAAGCCAGCCGAAGGCGAACTTGCCAAGGAAGAAACCGCTGCTTGCGGAAACGGCAAGGAAAAGGCTGAAGCAGCCCCTTCCAATGAGGAGGAAGAAGTTTCTGGCGAAGACAAACCTGCCAAGGAAGAAACGGCAGCATGTGGTGGCGGCGGTAAAGAAAAAGCAGAAACTACCCCAGAAGACGAGCCGCCCGCCAATGAAGAACCACCAGCCAATGAGGATGAAGAAAAGGCTGTTGCTGAAGACGGCGAAGGTGCCAAAGAACAGCTCATTGAACTCTCCGCATTGAAAGAAAAATGCGCTGCTCTTGAAGAACGTTGCGCCGCACTCGAAGAAGAACTGAACCAGCGCAAGGCCGCCGAAGAAGATCAGGTTAAAGAAACCAAACGTCAGGAACTTCGCGATAAGGTTGCCAATGTTCTTTCCGAGGACGAAATGGCTTCTCTGGCTGAGGCAATCGACAATCTCGACGAAAATGCAGTCAACGCTGCACTCGCCGAAAAACTGATTCAGGAAAAGATCCTGAAGAAAGAAAACGCTTCTAAAAAGACTGCAAGTTTCAGAATTACTGACGCTTGCGCACCAGTTAAAAATAAATGGATTACTGAAGACTAATAACAGGAGGTAATGCTCACAATGGGTATCGGATATGTAGCAAGCGCCCACAACTACTATGAAGGGCGTCTCATTCTCGCTGGCGATGCACCAATCAGCCCAGGTACTCTCGTATCTGCTGACTATGCTGCTGGCACTGCAAAAATTGGCGTTGAAGCCAACAAGCCTGTATTCTTCGTCGCTCAGGAAATCGACGAACCAATCGAATATGGGATCAATGATGTTGATCAGACGGTCAAAGTAGGCAAGCACCTCAAGCTCGCTCCACTTACAGACGATAGGGATTACAAGACCACCGAATGCGATGGCGAACTCGTTGCTGGCGATGTGGTTAAGTTTGGTACTGCCAAATTTGAAAAGTCCACCGCTGGTACTGAAGGTGCTGACTTCATTGTTACTCAGGTCGATATGATCGCTGATGTTCCAATGTACAGCCTGCACTATTCGAAGGCCGCAACCGCTGGCGCTGGCGCGTAATTAAAGGAGGTAATACTTACATGGCAAACAGAAATGATGACATCGTAAAAGTATTCCTCGCTGATGTCAAAGGTCAAGTTGGCAAAGAAAACTGCCAGTGGAAGCTGAGTGACCTCGAGGAATGCAATGAAATTATCCGCAACTATGCACGCAAGGGCGATCCACAGTCCCGTTGGCAGATTGCTGAAGTAACCACCTTTATGGTAGACGATCTGCTCAAACAGACCGAACAGCTGCTCAACGAACTGGCTGAAGTCAAGACTGTTGCTAACGGCGAAAAGGCTCAGTTTGCTGCTGCTCAGAACGACGTAACCGCGTACATTCTGGCTAAGGGCGGCACCCCACTGCGCACGAAGATCGCTAACAAATATGTAACTGTCGATACCATCGAGATCGCAGCTCGTCCATACATGAACTTCCAAGATCTGGCAACTGGCCGCCTCAACATGAGCGACCTTGCTACTTCTGCTGCTCGTGAAATCAGCTACAAGAAGATCCGCTACATTCAGGATATTCTTAATGCTGCTGTTGCGACTGTTGGCGAAAATGGTTATCTGGCTACCAATACCCTGAATGCTCAGGCATTCAATAAGGTGCTGGCTACCTTCCGTCGTATGGGTTCCAACCCACGCATCATCGGTGACATTGGCGCTCTCGACAACCTCGACAGCGTGATCGTTGATGATTACAAGTACGCTCCAGAATCCATCGAAAACATCCTGCGTCTTGGCGTTGTCGGCCATTACAAGGGTGCTACCATCGTTGGTCTGGAAAACCCAATCATCGACTATGCTATGAATCCACTGCTCGACACCGACATCCTCTACCTTATGGGCGGCGAAGTTCCATCCCTGAAGGTAGTCAACGAAGGCGGCGTTCGTACCATGGAACAGCAGAACATCGACGACGAATCTTACGAAATGGTTATCCGTCAGGACTTTGGTGCTGCATGGGTTGCTGGGAAGTTCCCTACCATCGGTGCTGTTAAATTTACTGCGTGACCTACGGCCACTCCGTAGGGCAACGGTCTAACCAATACGAGACATAAAAAAGGGGCGGCGCGGTGGGTGTGGTCAACATGCCCACCCGGCAGCCGCCGGAAAGGTGATTGATAAATGGCAGACAAAA
>OLPU01000392.1_pt1 | contig 39052 bp, 19 predicted proteins | sample 1673111 | NCBI WGS metagenome assembly OLPU01 (sample SAMEA3136755, study PRJEB25190) | human gut metagenome | reverse complement strand
TGGCGTAGAAGGCGAAGCCTTTCTTGGTGATGTCGAACAGGTAGTCGACGTCCTTGCTGAAGGCCTTGGCGAGCGCCTGGCGGCAGTACATGGCCATCGGCACGGTGCGGCCGTCCTCATTAGCGTATTCGGTGTGCCATTCGGCGTACGGTCCGGCGCAGATGGCGGTGAGGTAGGAGCTCATGGTCGGGGTCGGTTCGAACACCCACAGCTTGGTGGTTTCGGCGGCGTGATCGCCGAGCGTGCCTTCCTCGGTGACGGTTTCGTTGTCGGTCACGGAGGCGGTGGGCATGTTGGACGTGACGATCCAGGATTTGGCTGCGAGCACGGAGAAGTCGAACACGGCCTTCAGATCAGGCTGGTCGAACACGGCGTAGACGCGACGGGCGTCCGGCACTTCGAACTGGGTGTACAGGTAGACGTTGCCGTCGGACGGGTCGACGCTGCGGTGCAGGCCTTCGCCGGTGTTGGAGTACTGGCACATCGCCTTGACGGTGACCTCGTTGTGCTCCTTGAGGCCCTTCAGCTCGATGCGGCTGTCCGCGTATGCTTCGGCCGGGTCGAGGGTTTCGCCGTTGAGGGTGATCTCGCTGACTTCGTTGGCGATGAGGTCAAGGAAGCTTGACTCCCCCGGCTTCGCGTCGAAGGTGATGGTGGTTTCGGAGCCGAAATCCTTGGCTCCGCGGGTCAGGTCAAGCTTGACCGTGTAATGGATTGGCGCGGCGATGATGCTTTTGCGTTCTTCCGCTTCGATTCGGGTGAGGTTTGCTCCTGGCATGTCACTCCTTCTTTCTGGTAACAGAAGGCGGCGCGATCAGTTGTGCCGATCACGTCGCCTTGATTCAATTTATGGTAAATTTACGGCTTATTTCGCGGCGTTCAGTCCCATCGCGTCATCCACGTCCTGCGCGATGTCGGCGACGACGGGGACGATCATCGGCTTGCGGTGCAGCTGTCGTGCCACCCAGCCGCCGAGCGTGCGTCGCATGATCTGCTGCAGCTTGTAGGTGTCGCGCGTGCCCTGCATCATCGCGTCCTGCAGCTGCTCGACGATCTGGTGACGGACCTTGTCGAACTCGCTTTCGTCTTCCGCGACCGCGTTGAGGTAGATCTTCGGGCCGGTGATGACATCCGCGGTCTCGGTGTCGACGACCACGAAGCTGGACACGAAGCCTTCGGTGCCGAGGATGCGGCGCTTCTCGAGTTCTTCGTCGGTCAGTTCGCCGACGGAATCGCCATCGACGTAGACGTAGCCGCACGGCACGGAGCCGACGACCGCGGCCTGGCCGTGGTACAGGTCGACGACGTCGCCGTCTTCGGCCAGCACGACGTTCTGCGGATCGACGCCGGTCTTGACGGCGATCATGCCGTTGGCCACCAAGTGGCGGTTTTCGCCGTGGATAGGCATGGCGCACTTCGGCTTGACGATGTTGTACATGTACAGCAGCTCGCCTTCGTTGCAGTGGCCGGAGACGTGCACGGCGGCGTTGTCTCGGTTGACCACGCGGGCTCCGAGCTGCACGAGCTTGTTGATGACCTTGTAGACGCCATGCTCGTTACCTGGGATCAGGGAGCTGGCGAGAATCACCGTGTCGAACTCGTTGATGGTGATGTCGCGGTGGTTGCCGTCGGCGATGCGGCCGAGCGCGGCCATCGGCTCGCCCTGGGAGCCGGTGCACATGTAGACGAGCTTGTCGTCCTGCACGTCATGGGCCTGCTTCAGGTCGATGACGGTGTCCTCGGGCAGACGCAGGTAGCCCAGATCTGCTGCGATGGACATGTTGCGGACCATGGAACGTCCGACGAACACGACCTTGCGGCCGTACTTGTGGGCGGCGTCCACGACCTGCTGCACGCGGTGCACGTGGCTGGAGAAGCTGGCCACGATGATCTTGCGAGTGGCCTGTGCGAACGCCTGGTCGAGCGCCGGACCGATGGAGGTCTCCGGCTTGACGAAGCCCGGGACCTCGGCGTTGGTGGAGTCCATCATCAGCAGATCCACACCCTTTTCGCCAAGCTTGCCGAATTCCACCAGATCGGTGATGCGGTGGTCGAGCGGCAGCTGGTCGAGCTTGATGTCGCCGGTGTCGATAAGCGAGCCGGCGGGGGTCTGCACGAACACGGCGAGCGCGTCCGGAATGGAGTGCGTGACGTTCACGAATTCCAGGTTGAACGGGCCGACCTTGAGCTTGTCGCGTCCCTTGACCTCGACGAGCGTCGGGTTGATGCGGTGTTCCTTGCACTTGGCCTCAACGAAGGCGAGGGTGAGCTTGGAACCGATCAGCGGAATGTCCGGGCGGAGCTTGAGCAGGTACGGCACGCCACCGATATGGTCCTCGTGGCCGTGGGTGAGCACAAGCGCCTCGACCTTGTCGAGACGGTCCTTGATGTAGTGGAAGTCAGGCAGGATGAGGTCCACGCCCGGCTGCTCCTCTTCCGGGAAGAGCACGCCGCAGTCGATGAGCAGGATATGCCCGTTGTATTCGACCACGTTCATGTTGCGGCCGATCTCACCCAGACCGCCGAGCGGCACGATGCGCATGGAGCCCTTGCGGTACTTCGGCGGGGCGATCAGCACCTCGTCCTGCTGCGGCGCGGTGGATTGCGGCGCGGAATGCGACGGACGACGGTTCGAACCGTTGCCGCCACGGGATCCACGGGAGCCGCCGTTGCGCGAGCCACCGTTGCCACGGCTGCGGGTGGAGGACTTGGCCTTCTTGATGGCGGTCTTCTCGGACTTCGCGGCCTTAGTGGTCTTGGATGCCTTGACTGCGGTTTCAGTGCGCTTGGCAGCTTTGCTGCCGCGCTTGTGTGTTGTTGTCTTTGTGGTTTCTTCTGTAGCCATTTCCTAGTTGGATTTCTATTACTAATTGTCTCCGCCTATGCGGAAACGAGGAATTTGGGTGCCTGCCGGCGTTCATGCGCGACAGGCCAGTCGCATCATGCGATTCGGTTCACAGCAGTCCCGCGGCGCGCATGCCCTTTTCCGCGCGCACGAGTTCCGCTTCGCCCGGACCGACGTTCGGCAGGCGCATTTCGGTGGAGTCGAGGATTCCACGCACCTTCAGCGAGGCCTTGGCCATCACGGCCTGGAAGCCATTGCCGTTCATCGCTTCGACGAGCGGCGCCAGCTGCACGGAGATGCGCTGCGCTTCGTGGATATCGCCACGATCGAACGCGTTGGCGAGGTCACGCATCGGGCCGGCGGCGGCGTGCGCGATCACGGAGATGATGCCGACTGCGCCGACGGACAGGAACGGCAGGAACAGGCCGTCATCGCCCGAATACCAGGTCAGGCCGGTTTCCATACGCTTGCGTACCGCGCCGGCGATGTCTCCGGTGGCGTCCTTGACGGCCTTGACGTGGTCGAGCTCGGCCAGACGGCGGTAGGTCTCCAGCTGGATGTGCAGTCCGGTACGGCCCGGCACATCGTAGATGATGATCGGCTTGTCCGCGGAATCGTTGACCGCCTTGTAGTGGCGGAACACGCCTTCCTGCGACGGACGGGAGTAATACGGGGCGACCACGAGCACCGCGTCGGCGCCCGCCTCCTGGGTCTGCTCCACCATGCGCACGGTGTGCGCGGTGTCGTTGGAACCGGCGCCGGAAATGACCGGCACGTCCACGACTTCCTTGACGGCCTGAACCAGCTCGACCTTCTCCTCCATGTGGGTGGTCGGAGATTCGCCGGTGGTGCCGTTGACCACAAGACCGTCGGCACCATCCGCCACGAGCTGCCTCGCCAGCTGTTGCGCGGCTTCGAAATCTACGGCTCCGTCGGCCTTCATGGGGGTGACCATGGCCGGAAGGATACGTCCGAAGGGAGCAGGATCGAGCAGATGCATTGTACCGTCGTCAGTCTTAGGGCTTGTCATACGGCTAACGGTACTTCCCTCTGCGGACGCTTTCGATTTCGCGAGATGCGAAAAGTCACATTTTGGAAGGCCTGCCGACGATGACCGCGACGACGCACTGCAGGAAAGCGACGAACGTGAACACCATCAGCGGCACATGGTGGCCGCCGGTGGCCTGGACCAGCACGCCGAACATAAGCGGGCCGAGCGACGCGATCAGATAGCCGAACGACTGCGCAACGCCCGACAGCACCACGGTTTCGGCGCTGTCACGGCCGCGCAACGCGATCAATGCGAGCGCCACCACCAGGGACGCGCCTTGCGCGCAGCCGCCGACGAACGCCCATACCGGCATGAGATGCGGCAGCAGCAGCATGCCGAGGCCGGCGATGAACATGGGGGCGCTTGCGGTAAGCGCCGCGCAGACCTGGTTGCCGCGCACGTTCATGAGTTTCGGAATGAGCAGGCCGGAGAAAATGCCGATGCCTTGGAAGATGAACAGATGCACGCCGGCGGTGGAGGCGTCGTAGCCGATGGACGCCGAGATGGACGGCATCCAGTTGGACATGGTGTAGAAGGCGGACGATTGCAGTCCCATGAAGGCCGTCACGTACCACGTCATCGGACGGCGCAGAACACGGGCGAACACGCCATGCGACGATTGCGTGGAACATGCCGGTCGCTGTGCGGAATGCGGGTTTTGTGCGTTGGCCGTCGTGCTGCGATCGCCAATATCATCGATATCGCCAGTATCGCTGGTTTCAATGGTGCCGCCGGCGGAAGCGATAACGACTTTGCGATTGTGCAGGATACGCAACGCCCACAGCGCGGCGACAACCAGCGGCGGCACACTCCAGAAGGCGAGCGACGCGCGCCAACCGCCCCACATCTGCGCAAGCGGCGCGGACAGCAAACCTGCGGTGGCGCTGCCGGCGGTGATGCAACCGGAATAGACGCCGGTCGCCATCGCGACATGGCCGGCGTAGTCGCGTTTCGCGATCACCGGCACAAGAACGTTGCCGACGGCGATGGCGGAAGCGAACACCACCGTGCCCAGCCAGATGCCGACGCCACCGCCGAACGAGCGGATGGCGTCGCCCGCCGCGATGCACAGCAGGGCCAGCAGAATCGACATGTCGATGCCGATGCGGCGTGCAAGGAACGTGACCAGCGGGCTGACCGCGGCGAAGGCGATCAGCGGAATCGCTGTCAATACGCCCTGCACGCCCTCACCCCACGCAAGGTCGGTTCCCATTTGGGCGAGGACCGGCCCGACGGCGGCGATGGCGGGCCGCAGATTCAGCGATACGAGGAAGATCAAAGCCACCCACAATCCGGTGGAGGACCGGTCGTACGCCAGCATGTTTCGTTTTGAATTCATTCCGTTCCCATTCCCGCTTCCACTTCCGTTTACCGCCGTTCCAACGGGACGTGCCGCGCCTAGATTTTCCCTATCAATCTTCAAGCTCATCGAGCGCATCGAAGCAATCGTTGATGCCTTCGATACGCGCGTGCACCTCGTCTTCGGTATCGACGAGGCATTTTCCGACTTCGTCCACCATCAGGGCGATCAGGGCGAACGCCGCGGTGAAGCTCGTCAGCACGTGGGAGTTCAGCACCACTTTGAAGAAGGCGACGTTACGGCCGATGACGGCGTTGCGCGCCGAAATGTCGCCAATCACCACCACGGTCAGGCCGCGCTCAAGCATCACGTCGATGAGCCGCGAGAAGAAGGGAAGACGCCGGCCCACGCCGATGATGACGATTACGTCGCCTGCCGCATAATCAACCAGATCTTCGCCTATGGACTGGCCTGGATTCGGCAGAATATCAACGTTTCCGCGTAGCCGCATCAGCTGTTCGCGCATGTGCAGCGCCACGGGATAGCTGCTGCGGTACCCGACCACCGCCACATGCGGGGCCGTGGCCATGGCTTGGCATGCGGATGACAGTTGCGCGCGGTCGATGCCTTCAAACGTGCGTTTCAGGCTTTCCTCGTCACGGCGCAGATGGTCGGCGACCAAATCGTCGCACTGGGTGTGCCGTGAAAGCTCCGGAGAGCCAGGACGATGGACGCGACGCACGTCACGTCTGAATTCGCCCGCGTTCGCATAGCCGAGCTTGCGGTACAGGCGGCTGAGCGTCGGCTGCGAGATGCCGCTCAACTGCGACAATTCCACGGAATTGCAGACCAGCACGTCGGTCAGATGACCCAGAATGAACTGCGCAGCCTCACGTTCCGTCGCAGTCAGCGAATCGAAGGATTCCCGGATGCGCGCCACCAAGCCGAGGTCCGCGGCAGCATTGCCTTCCTCGTCCATGGCGTCCTTCGAAGCCCCCCTATTGTCTGAAAGCATAATTCCAGAAGTCACGCTCATCGCCCTTCCCTGCAGTACATTCTCACGCGGCGCATCCGCTCTCCTGACGATGCTACCCCTTGCTTTCCGGGTTTCACCAGGTTTGGCCGCCGACAACTGTCACGACGAATGAAGAATTTCAGATGCCGTAAGCGCTGAAATGCATCCATCACAGGCAGTGGCGGCGCCTCTTGGCAACGCGACCCACCATCAGGAGATGACCGACCATGGCAAAAACAGCTTACCCCACACAATCAACATCGCATATCGGGCGGATTCGGCATAGAAGAAACGGTGCCAAACCAGCGAAATGGGCGACTAACGCGGCAACAAAATCCCCGACTGTTGCGAACACTGTTGAACGCGGCATCGCGCCCGGCCGAATGCGAGGCGAACGCGGTGCGCAAGATCGTACGGCTGGTGGCACGCACCGGCTGCCGCACGCATATTCTGCACGTGTCCAGCGGTCTGAGCGTGGACGTGCTGCGGCGGGCGAAGGCCGAAGGACTGCCGGTCAGCGCGGAGACCTGTCCGCATTACCTCACGTTGGATTGCGACCATATTCCCGACAACGCCACCGCGGTCAAATGCTGTCCGCCGATTCGTGATCTGCATGAGCAGGACGCGCTATGGGCGGGGCTTGCCGACGGCACGTTGGATGGTGTCGTCACCGATCATTCCCCGGCCAGCGCGGATATGAAAGCCGGCACGCTCGCCACCGCGTGGGGTGGCGTTTCCAGTCTGCAGGTCGGATTCCGCGCGGTGTTGACGGGTGCGATGCGGCGCGGCTTGAGTTTGGCCGACGTCGTGCGGTGGATGTCGTGCAACACCGCACGGCTTGTGGGACTTGACGATCGTGGCGATATAACGCCGGTATTGCGGGCCGATTTGGCGATTATTCGCCCGTACGAACGGTTTGTTGTGGATGCTACCGCTTTGGAAAGCCGCAATCCGATCTGCGCCTGCGATGGCATGACGCTTAACGGCGTCGTCACGCGCACGTTTGTAGCGGGGCGGGACGCGCTCTCCGGAGTGCGGGAGGGGAATCTTATCGTTCGTCCGTGAATCGGAATCCGTAAATCAACCATTCAACAAAAATCCCCAACCCGCCGACGGCCGGATGTCATTCGATGTCGGCAGATTGGGGACGGACGAGAATCAGGTCTCAGCCCAGGTAGGCGGCCGGGTTCTGGGCGAACTTGTCGGCGCAACCGGGGTTGCAGAAGTAGTAGGTGACGCCGCCGTATTCGCGGGTCGCGGCCGCGGTGGCCGGATCGACGCTCATGCCGCAAACCGGGTCCTTCGCAACGTTCGCCGCGGAATCGCCCATATTCGAAGCCATGCCGTGGCCGTCATGACCGCCGCAGCAGTGTCCGGCGCCCATCGCGCCCATGTTCTCGGCTTCCTTCTTGGCCTTGTGATCGCTGAACAGTCCCATGATCGTTCCTTTCCGACTGTGCTGGTTGCCATTATTTTTGCTCGGATCGGGCTTGCGTACCCGATACGTCTTGTTTTTCGCCGCCTCCGCGTCCGGATCGAACAGGCGCAGCCGGCTTGCGTTCGTCACCACGCACAACGACGAGAACGCCATCGCGGCGCCGGCGATCATCGGATTCAGCAGCGTTCCGGTGAACGGATACAGCACGCCGGCCGCGATCGCGATGCCGATGCTGTTGTAGCCGAGTGCGAAGCCGAGGTTTTGCGCGATGTTGCGCATGGCGGCGTGCGTCAGGTCGAGCGCATGCACGAGCCCCATGAGCGAGCCGCGCATCAGTGTCACATCCGCGGATTGGACGGCCACGTCGGTGCCGGTGCCGATGGCGAAACCGACGTCGGCTCGGGCGAGGGCGGGCGCGTCGTTGATGCCGTCGCCGACCATCGCCACCGTATAGCCTTGCGATTGGAGTTTTGCGATTTCGTCGGCCTTGCGTTCCGGCCGCACGCCGGCGATCACATGACGTTCGTCGATACCGACCTGGCTTGCGATGGCGCGTGCGGTGGTCGGATTGTCTCCCGTGAGCATGACGGCTTCGACGCCACGTTTGCGGAGCAGTTCGATGGCTTGGCGCGAGTCGGCTTTCGGCACGTCGGCGACGGCGACGATGCCGGCGAGATGGCCGTCGATGGCCGCTAGGATCGGCGTTTTGCCTTGCTGTGACAGGAGTTCCATGTCGGCGATGATGGCGTCGAGGTTCGTATCGTGGATGGTCTCGGAGGCAATTTCGGAGGTATCGGACGTAATGTCGGGCATGTCGACGTCAAGGTCGTCGATCAGGTCGGTGTTGCCGACGGCGACGGTGTGCGGCAGACCGCGGAAGGTGACGCGCGCGGTGACGCCACGGCCGACAATCGCCTGAAAATCGGCGGCTTGCGCGAGTTCCGCAACGTCCGCGACGTCGGCTTTTTCCGCAGCTGCGGCAACGATCGCAGCAGCGAGCGGGTGTTCGGAATCGCGTTCGGCGGCGGCGACAATCGTCAGCAAATCATCGGGACGCCGATGCCACACGCCCAACGGCAGCACATCGGTAAGGGTGGGTTTGCCGGCGGTGATCGTGCCGGTCTTATCCAATACGGCGGCATTGACTTTGCCGCATGTTTCCAACGCTTCGGCGGAACGGACCAGCACCCCCATGCGAGCCGCGCGGCCAGTCGAGACCGTCACCGACAACGGAGTCGCCAGTCCGAGCGCGCACGGGCAGGCGACCAGCAGCACCGACACCGCGGCGACCAGCGCGTGCGTGACGCGCGGGTCAGGGCCGAACGCGAACCACAATGCGCACGACCATACGGCGACGAGCACCACGATCGGCACGAATATGCCGGAAATGCGGTCCGCCAATCGCTGTACGGGAGCCTTCGAGCTTTGTGCGGCGGCCACCATGCCGATGATCTGCGCGAGCACGGTGTCCTTGCCGACTTTCGTGGCGCGGTACCGCAGCGAGCCACCACCGTTGATGGTGACGCCCGTCACTTCGCTGCCCTCGGTTTTGGCGACCGGCATGGCTTCGCCGGTGATCATCGATTCGTCCACGGTGGAGCTGCCGGATATGACGATGCCGTCGACCGGCAGCTGCTCGCCGGGGCGGATGGCGATGATGTCGCCGACGCGCACGTCATCGATGGCGATGCTGGTTTCCTTGCCGTCTCGCACCACGCGGGCGGTTTTCGGTTGCAGACCCGCCAATGCGCGCATGGCTTCACCGGTGCCTTTGCGGGCGCGCGCTTCGAGCAGCTGGCCGACAAGCATAAGCGTGACGACCACACCGACCGCTTCGAAATACGGTTCGCGCGCGTTCTCGGGCAGGACGTTCGGTGCGAAGGTGACCACGCAGGAGTAGGCGAATGCGGCCAGCGCACCAAGGCTGACGAGCGCGTTCATCTCCGGCGAGCGGTGGGCGATCGCGGCGAAACCGCTGCGGAAAATCGGCAATGCCGCATAGCCGACGATTGGCAGCATCAGCAGGAACTGCAGCCAGTTCGGCATCGGATACAGCATGAGCATGGTGGAGCCGAATACCGGAATCGTGCAGACGGCCGCCACGATAAGACGGGTGATGAGGGCGCGAATTTCCGATTCCGATCCGCGCGATTTGCCCGAATCACCCGAACCGGACGTTTGGACGGCGCCTTTTTGCGCGCATTGCACGCCTGTTTCCGCGGAACCGGCGGCGGCACCGACACTTGCATGCTTTCCCGGCAGTATGCGCAACGTGCCGTGCAGCATGTTCATACCGCATGCGAAGGGATACTCGCCCGGCTGGTCGGGATGAAGCGTCAGCGTGGTCGTGCGGAAGGCGGGCAACGCAAGATCGACCCCGAAATCGGAGAACACGACATGCGACGAGCATTCGCCGTCTTCCTTGCGATCGAAGATCAGCCGTAGCGGCACGCCGGCTTCGGCTTCGATGACGGCCGGGCTGTACCCGCCTTTGACTTCGACGACCGCTTCCTGCACGCCGTCGCGCAACGGCGCACGATACGCTTTGCGCGGTGCGAAGAAGAACCACAGCACGCCCGCAGTAACGAGCAGCGCCATAATAAGCGCGATTGCGATGTGCATATTCCAGCCGCCTTCCGTCCGTAATTGGCTTTCGATTTCGGCAAACACCATCACAATATACCCCTATAGGGTATATTGGCAAGAAGGACGAGCAAACTTCAGCCGTAGATAAAATTTTCAGCGCAGCGAGGAGGACGATATGAACGCCACACAGCATGGGTACGCAAGCGACCAGAAGAGGATCATCGCACGATTGAATCGCATCGAAGGGCAGGTGCGCGGCATTCGGCAGATGACGGAAAACGGCGAATACTGCATCGACATTCTGACGCAGATTTCCGCAGCGGACAGCGCGCTGAAGTCGGTGGCGCTACTGCTGCTCGACGACCATCTGCACCATTGCGTCGCCAAAGCCGCGGCGGAGGGCGGTACCGTCGCCGACGAAAAGCTGGCGGAAGTCAGCGCCGCCATCGCACGCCTTGCCAAATAATCGGAACAGATCCGCCATAAAAAAACTGCCGACGGGAGACACATGCACCCGTCGGCAGTTTGAAAAAAATACGATTACAGGTCGAGGAAGTGGTCGAGGCCGACGGTCAGACCCGGGTAGGTTCCGGTGGAGACCTTGCGCACGGCCAGCAGCACGCCCGGCATGAAGGAGATGCGGTCGAAGCTGTCGGCGCGGATGGTCAGCTGTTCGCCGGAGTTGCCAAACAGCACCTCCTCATGGGCGTTGAGGCCACGCAGACGCACGGCGTGCACGTGGATGCCGTCCACCACCTGGCCGCGGGAGCCGCCATCGGTTTCGGTGGCGTCCGGAACCGGACCCAAGCCGGCCGCCTTGCGCGCTTCGGCGATGCCCTGCGCAGTGTGGAAAGCGGTGCCGGACGGAGCGTCCACCTTGGTCGGGTGGTGCAGTTCGATGACTTCGGCGGATTCGAAGTACGGTGCCGCGACCTTTGCGAAATGGTCGGCGAGCACCGCGGAAATGGCGAAGTTCGGCGCGATGAACACGCTCTGGCCCTCACGCGGAGCTGCTGCGAGCGCGGCACGCACCTGGTCGAGCTTCTCTTCGGTCCAGCCGGTGGTGCCGACCACCACGTCGACGCCCTGCTTGACGAGCGCGAGCACATTGCCCAGCGACACGCTCGGCACGGTGAACTCCACCACGACGTCGGTGTTTTCGGGGGTGATTGCGGTCAGGTCGTCGCCTGCGTCGAGCGCGAGCGCGAGTTCGGTGTCGGCGGCGGAATCGACGGCGTCGACCACATGCGAGCCCATACGGCCCTTGGCGCCGACTACGGAAACCTTGATCATTGCAGCTCCTTGATGCTTTCGCGGGCGCGCGCATGCCGTGCGCGCTTGCCGCGCGCATAATCGCATGCGTTTTCACACATGTTTTTGAATCACGCGCCCACGTCCATAACGTGTTCCACTTACGAATCTAAAGAGACGCTTCGACGCGGAGGCAGGCGGCTATGACGCTTGACGATCGAACGTCGGTCAGCCGCGGCGGCGCACCAGCACCCAGCCGAGCATCGCGAACGGAATCGAGCAGCCCACGAACACGGCGGGCAGGCTCAATCCCACGCCCGGATCGAAATGGTCGAGCACGATGCCGGTGATCATGGAGCCGAACGACGCGCCCATTGTGCCGGCGGTGCTCACCCAGGACAGGCCTTCGGTGAGCGATTCCTCGGGCACGGTCTCCTTGACGACGAGGTTGCCGGAGGCGAACACCGGCGAAATGGTCAGGCCGGTGAGGATCTCCACCAGTCCCATCACGATCAGGTTGCCCTGGCACAGGTGGATCACCACGAAGCCGACGGTCATCAAGGCGAGGAACATGATCATGTGACGCCAGCGGGAGCCTTTGAGCTCGCGCGAGCCGAAGACCAGCGCGCCCATGCAGGAGCCGACGGCCAGCATGGCCAGCTGCACGCCGAGCACGGAGTCGAGGTGCAGCGATTTCATGACGGCGGTCATGGACGTGTCGAACGCGGTGAACGCCATGTTGAACACGATGAACACGGCGAGGAGCGGCAGCACACCCGCATAGGTGAGCACGTTGCGTTTCCTGCGGTCGCGATCGCCCGTCTTGAGCCGATCCAAATCGAAACGGTCCGCGGAAACCGCGGCACCAGCGGCACCGCCGGCCGCCAATCGCACGTCAGCATCGTCCGTATCGGCCGCAACGACCGTGATTTCGCGCAATACCGGCGGTTGAGTGTCACGCAATGCGAAGAACACGGCACCGCCGAACGCGCAGGCGAGGGTCGGCACGAACAGCTGTGATACGGGATGCACGGACGCGGCCAGGAAAGCCGCCAGAATCGGCCCGAAGATGAACACGATCTCGTCGATGGCGGATTCGAGCGCATACGCGGTGTTGAGCAGGTCCTCCTTGTCGGCGCGGTCGAGCACGTACGCCCAACGGGTGCGCACAAGCGCGCCGAACGAGAACTGCGTCATGCCCATGACCACGGCAAGCACGAACAGCAGCGGAATCGGCACGCGCATCAGCGCGGCGAACGCGAAGCCCAGCATGACGATGATCTGCACCGTCAGGATCACCGGACCGACCTTGCGCTGGCCGAACCGGTCGAACAGGCGCGCGTACAGCGGCGTGACCGCGGCGGTGGCGAGCACGTACGCGGCGCTCATCACGCCGGCGATCGTCCAATTGTCGTACATGTGGTTGAGCGCGAGCACGATACCGAGGCCCATCATGGACATCGGCAGTCGCGCGATGGCTCCGGACACGCAGAACGCCTTCGTGCCGGGAATGCGGAAAAGCTGCGCGTATGGCGATTGCGTTTTCTGCGATTCGTGCGGTTCGTGCAATTGCGATTGCGGTTTCGCGCCCGTCACGCCGTCACCTTTCCCCGGTAGATGAACATGTCGTCGAACAGTGGCGGCACTTCGCCGTCGGCGCTGCCGCCGAGCCGGGCGACCGTCTCGCTTGCCGTGCGGTGCGCGATGCAGTCCAACCCCTTGTGGTCGTAGAAGCTCACGTCGCAGTCGGAATCGGTGTGCAGGTAGAATGCGGGCACGTCCCATGCGGCGAAATGCTCCTGCATGCGTCTCCAAAGCTGCCCGCCCACACCGTGGCCGCGCACGTCGGGATTGACGATGAACAGTTCCAGCTCGCCCATGGTGGTTTCGTTGGCGCGCCCTTCGCGTTCCAGATCGAGTTCCACCGAGAAGCCGGATTTCAGCGCCGCCATATGCTTGGCGGCCTCCGGATCGGCGTCGATGCGGCGTTCCAAGGCCTTCATTTCCTCGCCGACTTCGATTTCGTCGAGCTGCGGCGCCTCGCCGGCGACGCGGATGAACGTGACGCCCGCGAGTGTGCCGTCGGCGGCGAACGCGCCGTTGGCGAACGTGGTCGGCAGCAGGTAGTGCAGCACGAAATATCGGGAGATCAGCCGCGACATGTCCGCGCCGACCTTGTCCACATCCTGCGGCCAGGTACGGTCGAACAGGTCGACCACCGCGTCCAGATCGCCCCAGCCGATGGGACGGAAGACGATTGCCGATGCGTTGTTTGTTCCGGCACCCATGCCGGCGTTCGGGATTGCGGTTGCGCTGTTCGCAGCCATATCAAACACTCCTTAACTGTCGTTGCGTCCGGCATGTGCGCCCGCCCACACATGCTGCACGAGGGTAGCGGCGTTCCTCCACAACGCTGCCTGCATAGCGGTTTCTCCCGCAGGCAGGCCGGAAAGCGCCGCTCCCCCGCTTTCTTCGGTCAAGGAGCCATTGCGCACCGGCACTAGTCGTTGTCGGATTGCTGCGGAATTCCGTAGCTCAACTCGGCAAGGATCTCTTCTTCTGTTTTGTCGAGGGCGTCAAGCTCCCGATCGGCCTCGTGAGGCTCACTCACATAGTAGAGACAGGCGTCGATTGCATCCAACGGCACCCCTTCCATCGCCGCGAGCAGCAGGCGGTACAGGTCGAGCTGTGCGAGCTTCTCCTTGATTTCGTCCGGTTTGCGTGGTTTTACGCCGGTTTTCCAATCGACCACGGTGTAGCGTTTCATCTCGTCCGTTTCGTCGAGACCGCCGAAGAACACCGCGTCGAGTTTGCCGTTGACGATGGTGCCGAGCTGGGACATGTCGACGACGAGCTGGCGTTCCGCCCATGCTGGACGTCGTTTTGCCCACGGCGAAGCGACGAGACGACGCTGCCAAGCGGCCAGTTTCCGTTCGTCTCGCAATTGGGCGTCCTGCGATGGTGCGTCCTGCGATTGCACGCCGCCGTTGTCCGCATCGACTTGCGTATCACCTATCAATGCGATCAGTTCCGCACGCGACTGCGCGGCCATACCGGCAGCACCTTCCGTACCACCGATGCCGTCGACGTCCGCATCCGCCATGATGAAACGCTCAGCCCATGCGTGGAACCGCGTGCCGAGCTGTGCCGCCGGCGAGGCGACGTGCGGAATCGGACGGACCAGACCACGCCAGTAGGCGCGGGAGTCACGCTCGCCCATGGAGCCGGCGCGCGCTTGCAGCGAGGTGACGTTTTGGCGGCCGGCAGCAAGGATACGTTCGCCTTTGGCACGCACGGCCTCGTCGAAGGCGTCCTGCGATTCGCCTGCGTCAGCCACGTCCGGTTCCGGCATGAGATGTTCGTCGGCGACGAGCAGTTTGGCGAGACGCAGCAGTGAGTTTCCGGTTTCCGGCGATGGCGTGGCGGATTCATCGGCAACGTCGCCCTGCGTTCCCGTGGATTCAGCGATATTCGGTTCGTCGGATTCGACGGCACGTACCTGTTCGGCCGCGGCACGCAGCCTGTCGGCGACATCGGCGCTCAGATCGCACGGCCAAGGCAAAGTATGGTCGTCCGAGACCGGTTCGAGCGGCGTGTTCCACGCATCGCCCACCACGGCATTCTCGAAATCGCGGGCGTGTTCGCCTACGAAATAGCCGTCGGGCAGGTCAAGTCCCAGCGTGTTCGGGGAGCCGTCCACATCGTCGGACAGGCTGTCCGGTTCGCGTACCGCGGTGACGATTCCGTTCATCGAATCGCGCGTCTCCAGCCAGAAATTCGACGGCGCGGCGCTTTTCTTTCCCTCCGCCAGGCGGGAGTCGCGGCTCGTCTCGTTGCATCCGCTGTATACGAGCAGCGCCTCGTAGCGGGCGCGCGTCAACGCCACGTAGGCGAGACGGCGTTCGTCGGCGTGCAGTCGGCGGCCGTATTCCTCCTGTTGCGTCAGGTACAGGCTTGCCGGATCCATTCCTTCCATATCGTCGACGGCCATGGTTCGCAAGGTGCCGAACACCTCGTCGTCGATCACTTCCGCATCGTCCAATCCGTCGAGCGATTCCACGGGATTGCCCCCGATGGGCGCGTCGTGCGGGAATCGTGGCAGGATATCCGCGTCGGCGCGCACCGGAACCGGCACCGCGGACGGGTCTTCCAGCCAAGTGTGGGCTTTTTCGAAGTATTCCGGCGGCTCCCATACGCCGTCGCGCCGACCGCCCGGATGGTCTTCGTCCGTTTTGACGCTCAGGTGGTCGCCTTGACTGGACGGGAAGGTGCCGTCGCGCATGCCGACCACGGCCACGGCGTCCCATTCCAGGCCTTTCGACTGGTGCACGGTCATGAGCACCACATCGACGGGGGTATCTGGTGCGGTGGCGTTGTCATCGGACGCGTCACGCAGCGAATCCACCCACGAGATGAACGCGCGCAGGCTTGGCGTGCCCTGCGCGGCGATTTCCTGCAAGTAGGTGTCCACCAGAGACAGCATCGCGTCGAGTGACGAAGCGGCATGCGATGCGGCACGATTGCCGGCATCCGGATGCCGCATCCGTTCGGCGAGCAGCAGGTCGATGTCCAGTCCGAGCGCGGTGATGGCCGTGCGTACCACTTCCGGCAACGGATGGCCGGCCGTGCGCTGCACCTGTTGGATGACGCGACCGGCGTGGATGACGCTCGCGGCTCCCGCACGGCTCAATACGCCGTCGACGAGGTGCCGCAGATCGCCGCGCAGCAGCACGTCGATCAGGAAGACGGCGTTGGGCACTTGGTCGCGGTAGGCGCGCACGGTGGCGCGGATGTCGGCGTCGGACGGATTCGCATCCGCCTCCACAATGCCGGCCGACACGAGCGCGCGGTAGCGTTGCGCGGTGTTGAGCCGTTCGGCGATGCCGGCGAGCGCCTGCAGATCGTCGGCGGACAGACCGAATCGTGGCGTGGCGAGCAGCCGCATGAGCGCGGCGCTGTCGGTGTGGTCGCATACGACGTGCAGCAGGGCGAGGATGTCTTTGATTTCGGGACGTTCCAGGAGTGCGGCCTGGCCGACGACGAGTGTGGTGAGGCCGGCTTGTTCCAGTGCGTCCTCGTAGGCTGGCATCTGCGTTTTGGAGCGGAACAGGAGCGCCACGTGCGGACGGTTGTCTTTGGCTCCGTCGGCGAGCTCGTTTTCGGTTGGCGTGTGCAGTGCGATCGCTTGTTTGGCGAAGCGTACGATGGCGTCGATTTCCTGGCCGAATGTGGCGTAGCCGAGCACGCCGAGCGTACCTTCGGGGGCATTGTCGATGTTGGCGAGCGGGGACACGTCCACTTCGCGCATAAGCGAGCTGCCGCGACGTCTGGCGGGCAGGCGCAATGGTTTCGTCAGATTGTTGGCCGCTTCGAGCACCATGCGCGAGTTACGTCGGGTGACGGTCAGCGTGTAGGGCTTGCCGGTGGCGTCGTGGCCGAAGTCGTGTTGCAGCATGCGGAATGCGCCTGGGCTGGCTCCTCGCCATGCGTAGATCGATTGGAAGGGGTCGCCGACGGCGTTCACCGCGCTGCGATGGGTGGAATCGGCGTGGAACAGTGCGGTCAGGAGGGCCGCCTGCGTGGTGGAGGTGTCTTGGTATTCGTCGAGCAGCACGTGCGTGTAGCGTTTGCGGTAGGTGGCTCCGATGGAGGGGAATCGGGTGACGAGTTGGAATGCGGCGATGGTGAAGTCGCTGAATTCGGCCATGTTGAGGGCGCGTTTTTCGGCGTGGTAGTCGGCCACGAGGTCGAGTAGCAGGTCGCGTTTGCGGGCCGTGCCGGCCAATTGCGCGGTCTTGTAGACGCAGAGTTGGTGGCATTGGGCGCGGTATTCGCGCATGCGGGTTTCGAAGGCGGTGTCGGATTCCTTTTTCTTCTGTTTCGGAGCCTTGCCCACTTTCGGCTCGTCATCGGGAACGTCCTCGTCTTCAAGCGCTTTGGCCACTTGCGCCACGAACGCCTTATCCCATGCGCGCACGCGTTCCACGGCTTCGTCGAAGCTGGTGCAGTCGCTGCCGATCATGGCTCCTGCGATGGCGTTGGATAGGGTGAACACGTTGCCGGCGATGGTGGAGAATTTGCCGAGTTCGTCGCCGCCTTGGTCGAAGGCCATGAGCTGGCCCATGTGCTTGTCGAGCACGGTGTGGATGAGCTGCAGCGCTCCGGCTTCGCTCAATGGCTGCGTGTTTTGGTCGAAGCCGACGAGCAGGCCGTATTGGCGCACGATGGTTTGGAAGAACGCGTCATAGGTGGAGACTTCCGGTTTGAGGAAGGCGACGCGTGTACCGCGTCCGGCTTGGTTGCGTGTCACGGCAGCGGAGACGCGCGAAAGCAGTTCGGAGGCGGCTTTGCGTGTGAAGGTCAGGCCCAGAATCTTCTCGGGACTGATGCCCTGGTCGATGAGGGTGATGATGCGGCGGGTCATGGTGTAGGTTTTGCCGGAGCCGGCGCCCGCCACCACGACCACGTCCTCGTATGAGGGGGCTTGGATGACGGCGGCCTGTTCCGGACTGTCGGTGAATTTCGGCGTGGCGGCCGGCACAGTGCCCATCGCATCGCCCTTTGCTGTGGCCCCGTTCGTTGACATGCTTCCGTTCATACCGTTACTCCCGTTCATGCCACGGTCCTTTCGAATACGGTGTTCTGCTCGCCTTGGCAGGCCGGGCAGACCCCACTGCCGTACGTTCTGCAGTATCCGACGTGTTCCACGGTCGGACGCGCGGTGATGCGGGTGGCCCGGCTCGCCGCGGCCGCATAGAAGACGCGGGAGATCATGGTCAGCGACCATACCGTCATCTTCGACCGCGATTCCAGAAGTTGCTTCCAATGTTCTTCGCTGACCTGCGCCGGCCGTTCGACGTCGTCGAGGCCGCTGGTGAAGACGCTGGCCATTTTGGGCACGTATTTGCGGGGTATGAAATCGCCCGCGTTGATGCTTCCGCCGGCGAACAGCGCCTGCTGGTGGTACGCTTCGTCGCCTTGCCCTTTGCGTGGCGCGGGTGCCGCGTATTCCATGACGTGGAACAGGGCGCTTTGGGTGATGTCCGGCATGGCTGCGATCGCCTGCGCGCCGCGTTTTCCGCCGTGTTCCGGGAATGCGAGGCCCAGCTGGTAGCAGACGAGCTGCAGGTCGCTGAACAGGGAGCGTCCGTTCGGCACTTTGCCGGTTTTGTAGTCGATCAGCCGTACCTGTTCGCGGCCGTCGGCGGTACGGCGGTGTTCAAGACGGTCGATTCTGCCCGACAGGCGTACGGTGAGCCGGTCGCTCATGCCGGTTTCCGGCCAGCCGTCGACGAGCGCGCCCATGATGGCGATGAGTTCGTCGCGGGAGATCGGAGCGTTGCCGTCGATGGCGTTGTAGGCGTCGAGGATGTCGTCGAAGTCGAATCGCGCGGCGAACTGCCGTTCCGCTTCGGCATGGTCCAATGTTCCCACGGTGATGGTTTCGGTGTTGTTCGACGGGTATCCCGTACGGTTCGACTTGACGAAATATGTGGCGATGTTGCGCAATGCGACCGATGCTTTCGCGTCCTTGCCGAGCGCCTTGTACCGTTCCTCGGGGTCGTCGATGGCGTTGAGGTCGCCACGTAGGGTCTTGTATCGGCTGATCATCCATTGGGCGATTTCGTCGATGTTGTCCTCGTCGCTTACCGCGGTGTGGTTTTGGGGCAGGTCGAGGCCGGCTTCGGTGGCCTGTTGCGCGACGGCGTGGATGAGCGAGCCGAAGCTGGTGGCCGCGCTGCCCATGCGTGGGCCGGCGAAACGGTTCTCCAGCATCCAGCACACCGGGCACGCCCACAAACTGTCCACGGCGGATGGAGAAAGGGTGACCACGTCGGATTGGCCGTCCGTTTTTTCGATGGATTCCGGTTGTTCGATAAGCTTCGCCTTGTCGGCATGCTCCGTTTTTCCGTCAGATTCCATCTTGCCGTCGATTCCCGTCATATCGTCGGCTCCCGCATGTTCCGTAAGGAACGCCCAATTGTCGGGATTCGCGGCGGCGATGCCATGCGATGCCAACAACGCCAAGGCTTGCGCGGCATCGCGCGCTTGGGGGGAATCGGCCGGCGCATGGGCCAGCACGCTTCGCGCGGCGGCGACCAGGCCACGCGGGTCGGCCTCCAGTCCCGCGTATTCGCCGGCCTCGCCGACCGCCGTGTACACGCGTGTTTCCGCATCGGCATCCCGGTCGCGGTCGAACCATTCCGGCAGGTAGCCGTAGAGGAAGTCGGACGGCACATGGTCTTCGTTGAGGACCGCGCTTACCGTCACGCGCTCATCGGCGCGGGTGAGCGCCACAAGGAGGCTTTTCTGTTCGGAGGCGAGCACCGCGGCGAGCTGCGCGTTTTCGCGGCCTGCGGAAGTGACGATGTCGTCGGACAGTCGTCCATGCAGCATGATGTCGGCGAGCTCCTCCCCGCCAAACAGGGTGTTGCGCGGTGAGAGGTTCGGCCATTGGCCTTGTTGGAACGCAGGCATGAATACTAGTTTCCAATGTTTTCCGGCAGCTCCGGCGGGCGTGGTGAGCGTCACGGCCTGATCGATCGGCGCGGTGTGCGCCAGGGAGTCGGCTTCGATGGCGAGCGCGCGGACCTGTTCGATGAACGCGTCGATGGTGTGCGCTGCCGTCACGCCGTTCGATTCGCCGCCGGACGCGTAGCTGAACAGGCGCATCGCGGTGTCGAGCCGGTCGTTGGCCGCGCGGCCTTCGGCGTTGTTGCGCAACGCCGTTTTCTGCCAGATTTCGGCTTTGCCGAACGCCTGCCATGCACAGTCGAGCATGTATTGCGGTTCGTGGGATGTCAGGCGTGCCTCCGACCGCAGGGTATCGTCAAGCGTTTTCCACAGGCGTGCGAAGGCTTGCGCTTGGGGGTCTTTGCGGCCCAGTACGGAGGCGATCGCGTCGAGCACGCGGTCAGTGTCGCCTTCCAATAGCAGGATGTACAGCGCGTTCATGCCGAAGGATGGTTCGTCCGCGTCCTCAGCGGCACGCTCTCCCGTCATCAGCCGGTCGTCGGTGTCGATTGCCGGCAGGCCCATGTCGGCAGCGTTTTCCGTGTCCGACGCCGATGCCGCCACGCGTGCGGTGTGGAAGGTTTCGACGTAATCGTTCCAATCGTCGATCAGCTGTGGCAGCAGCGCGCGTCCGGACGTGTCGGACGTGGTCGGATCGGCTGTATCGTCATGCAAAACCGTGGCCAGCGAGCCGAGCGCGTTCATCGCCGATTCGACCACGCACAGCCGAGCCGGACGTTCGCCGGGGGTGGTGATCAGCGGCGAGTTCATGATTGATGCGACGCGTGAGCGCACGTATGCGCCGGCCGTGTCGAGGTTCATGGACGAGGTGGCGATGCCTTGCCGTTTCAGTTCGGCCAGTTCGATCATGGAGAACAGGCCCTGCACGAACGGTTCGTCCTTGAGGGGGCGGGTCACGCTCGAATAGCGTACGGGCACGCCGTCGGCGCGTAGCCGTTCGCCGAACGTGCGCACGGTGGCGTTGTCGTGGGCGATCACGGCCATGTCGTTCCAGTCGCGGCCGTGTTCGAGATGTTCGGTTTTGATTTTCCACACCACGTCGTCGAGTTCTTCGACGGTGGAACGGTACATCGCGGCTTCAAGACTGCCGTCGTGCGTCTCCGGTATGGCGATGGCCGGCATTTTGCCGGGGCGGTTCGCCAGCGCGTCGTCGGTCGATTCCGTGCTGGCGATGGTCAGGCTCACGCGGCTCGTCACCGCAGCCAGGTCCGTGCCTTCGGCCATATGGGACGGTTCCAGCCGTACCAGTCGCGCGCCCAATCGCGATTGCGCCATGTTGAACAAATATTCAGGGTACGATCCGCGGAACGTCTGCACCGCCTCGTCGGGGTTGCCGACGAGCAACAGTCGCACGCCACGGTTGCGCAATGCGGTGAGAAAGTCGAAGCCGGCGAGTGTGGCGTCCTGGAAATCGTCGACGATGACGAGTTTCGGCAGGTCGGACGTTTTGGCTTCGTTCACGGCGGCCGCGGCGTCGATCATGAGCTGCGAGGCGTCGAGACGGTATTGGTCCGGATATGCCTCGTTGATGGCCTGGTTGTATTCGGCGCGCAGCGCGAAGGCGAGCCGCCATTGCACGCGCAGTCGTTCGCGTCGTTCGTCGAGCGTGCCGTGCTCGTCGGCAGCGCGGGCGATCAGCATGTCTTCGAGTTCCGGTTTCGCGCCGATCTCGTTCATGCGGGCAAGCATGTCGCGCAGCTGGTTGGCGAAGGCGTCGGTGGCGTCGTCCACCACCATGCCCGACCAGTCGGCGACCACGAAGTAGGTGCGCAATAGCGCGCAGGTGGAGCATTCGTCGCCGTGCTCGGCATGTTCGGCATGCCTGGCGAGCACACGGCGGATGACCACGTCCTGTTCGGCCCCGTTGAGCAGTTTCGGCAGGGGTTGTCCGGCATGCGATCGCACGGCGGTCATGATGCGGAACGCGACGGCTGGCAGGGTGGTGACGGGGCGCGCCTGCGAAATCGCGGACAGTTCGCGGATCACGGTGTCGCCGAGCCGGTCGGCCACCTGTCTGCCGGAGACCGTCATCACGGCGTACGCGTCGCCATGCCGCTTCATCGCGGCGACCAGCATGTCAAGCGCGAACCGGGTCTTGCCGCTGCGGGGTGCCCCCGCAACCAATGTCGCGTCATCGAGATCGTCCACATCCATCATGTCTCCCCAGCTTAGCCGAACGGTCCGGCCACGAATCGTATATCATCGTCCGAAGCCGTCCTGAAAACGTCATCGTGGACACCGCCATCTTTATATATGGACATCGATACCCTCTACAAAGTTTTTCGGACACCGCCACCAATAAGATTGACTAGCGGCGCAGCCCGGGAAGGTTCAACAGCGAACAGACGGCCTGCCCATGACGACGAGTACGGTCGAAGCATAGACGCAACGCACGGAACCGGGCAGGAACTACAGGAAAGAGGAAGCATGGAAGCCTCAAGGAGCATTCCCCCTCAGATTCCCGGCTACACACTGATCAAACGGCTGGGCTCCGGTTCCGAAGCCGACGTGTACCTGTACCAGCAGCTTTCCCCGGCCCGTCAGGTGGCCATCAAAATCAGCAAGAACACGCTCGACCCACGTGCCGCGGTCCGCTTCCGTTCCGAAGCGAATTTCATGGGGCAGATCTCCACACACCCCTACATTCTTTCCGTCTATGAGAACGGCGTGACCGTCAACGGGCGCGGCTACACCGTGTTCGAATACGCTCCGGGCGGCAATTACAAGACGTTCCTCGAGCATGGCCGTCTCACCGCCGACCAGATGCTCACTGTCGGCATCGATCTGGCGAGCGCGCTGTTCACCGCGCATCGCAAAGGCATCATCCATCGAGACATCAAGCCCAGCAATATTCTCATCAACGCGCACAATATGCCCATGCTCGCCGATTTCGGCATCGCCGGGACCGTCTATGGGCGTCCCGGTGTCGGCTTCACCATCGCGTGGGCCGCGCCGGAGGTGCTTGCCCAAGGCGGTGGCGGTAATGAATCGTCCGATATCTATTCGCTTGGCGCCACGCTGTTCGCCATGCTGATCGGCCAATCGCCGTACGAGTATTTCTACGCCGATGTGCTGGGCGATTCCCAACGGCAGGTGCGGGCCGAACGGCTCAAGTCCGTCATTCTCAACAATCCGCTGCCCAAGCTCAACCGTCCCGACGTGCCGGCCGAAGTGGAACGGGTGTTGCGTAAGGCCTTGAGCCGTACGCCCGAGGATCGTTACTATTCCGCGTTGGAGTTCGCGCGCGACATGCAGCGCGTGCAACAGGCCTTGTATGGCCGTGCCGTGCAGACCACCGTCGAGGGTGTGCCGGATTATCCGCAGAACATGTACGCGCAGACTTCCGCATTCGACCAGTCCGCCCCGGTTGCGAAACAGCATGCCCGGTGGGCGAAGCCGTTGGCCGTCACGGTTGCTGCGGCGGCCGCCGTGGTCGTGATGGCGTTGGCGTTCGTCACCGTCGTCATGCCGAATATGGATGCGGCTTCCGACAACAGCAAGGTGCAGGTGCAGAACCATGGCGCCCAGAACCATGCCGAGGACGATCCCGATTCGGCGATCACGTCGGGCAGTGTGCCGAGCGTGCAGGATCTTACGGGCGAATACACCGCCGACGGCAAAGTGCGGTTCACGTGGGTCAATCCTTCGCCGAAGGATGGCGATTCGTACGCGTGGTCGCTGGTCGGCGATTCGGGAACCGACCCGAACGCGCAGGGCACCACCACGGAGTCGACGAGTATCGAAATCGATCCGGCCGACGGCGCGCAGACGTGCGTGCAGGTGAGTCTGGTTCGCGCGGACCGGCAGATGTCCGAGAATCCCATGATCGCGTGCGCGGCCAAGCCGTGAGTTTGCGGCCGGATGCGGGTGACATGAACCGATACGAACCAATACAGCCCGGCATGCATGCGGGCAAACAGGTAGGCGCATGCGGTTGGATGCGCGGTCAAGCAAAGTTTGGGCACAATCAGGGAAGAGCCAGTCGATGAGCAAGCATAGGAACGCCGAGAACCAGTCGGCGCAATCGTACGAACGGCAGTTGCGATTCGGGTCGATGCTGCGCAAGCTGCTGCCTTCCGGCAGTCGCCGGTGGATCACGCCGATCGTCATGCTGCTGCTGTTGCTGGGCATCGTCGCCGGGGCCGTCATCGTCAGTTCGGTGACGCAACGTCACGTGCAGCTCGACGATGGCACCGTGTGGGTCACTTCGCTCAAGGACCGCAAGGCCGCCCGTTTCAACGTGCGCAACCGGGACGCCGATGCGGGCGTCGCCTCCACTGCGGCCCGGTTCGACGTGGCCCAGCATGATGGCTCCACCGTGATCTCCGAAGGTACGAAGGCCAGCAACATCGAGGCCTCCACCGTCAGCGAAAGCGGCAACACCACCATCAAATCGGATATGCGGACCGTCGTCGGAGGCAACACCGCGGCGTTCATCAACGTCAAGACGGGCAATGTGTGGGTCGGGTCCGCCGATGATGTGAAATCCATGAATCCGACCACCGATTCGCCGAAGATGAAGCTGGGGTCGGGTGGCCGTATCGCGGTGACGCATGACGGTGTCGTCTACGGCTATCGCGCGTCCGACGGCGCGGTGCTCAGTGTCGACGGACCTCAGGGAACGCCCGGCAAGGATGCGACGATCAAGGGCGCCACGAATGTCGAATCGTTCACCGTGGTCGGCAAGACGCCGGTCGTAGCCGGTGCCGGCAAGGTGTTCTGGCCGAAGGGCAGCGCGGATATCGGCCTGCAGGGTCAGGCGACGTTGCAGGCGCCGTCCACGGATGGCAGGCAGACTGGCTGGGTGGCGGTTTCCACGCCGCGGGGCATCGCCATGGTCGATTTGGGTAGTAAAAAGGTCACGCAGCTGCCGAATGCCGGCAAGGGCGATGCCGCGCAGCCGGTGTCCACCAATGGCTGCGTGTTCGCCGCGTGGGCGCAGAAGGCCAACAATTACATCAGGGTGTGCGCGGCGAACGACAAGGACGCACAGTTTTCCTCGTTGGAAGATGTCAATCCCACCTCGCAGCTCGTGTTCCGCACCAACCATCGTCTGGTGGTGCTCAACGACGTGGTCAACGGCAATGTGTGGAATCCGCAGGAGTCCACCAAGGTCATCAAAATCCAGTGGAACAAGGTGGAGACCAAGCAGTCGAAGCAACAGCAGCAGAACAACGACAGCGCCAACAACCAGCACAATTTCAGCAAGAACTGTTCGGCGCAGTCGGGGCAGATCAAGGCCGTGGACGATTCGTTCGGCGCGCGCGTGGGATCGCAGCAGATTCTCGACGTGTTGCGCAACGACGAGCAGACCGACTGTTCCGTGCTGCGCATCACGTCGGTGAGCGCTCCGGATGGCGCGAACATCACCGTCTCCCCCGTCTATGACGGCCGGTATCTGCAGCTCGACGCCTCCGGTGCCGCCGCGGGCAACGTGTCCTTCAGCTATGAGATTTCCGACGGGCGCGGGCAGACGTCCAGCGCCACCGTGTCGCTCACGCTGGCCGGCGGCGACGACCATGCGCCGCTGCAGAGCGACACTCCGCCGGAAATCGACGTGGAGCAGGGTGCTTCGTACACCGCGAACGCGTTGGGCAGCTTCTCCGACCCCGACGGCGATCCGCTGACCTTGGTGTCGGCATCGCCGCAGAACACCGATCAGGTGACGGTGTCCACGCGAGCCGACGGACAATTGGTCTTCAACGCCGGTTCGATGTCGTCCGGCAGGGCGGGCATCGAGGTCACGGTGTCCGACGGCCAGCAGACCGGCATCGGCATGATCTACTTCTCCGTGAAGCCGGCGAACACGCTGGGCGCGGTCATCGACCCCGTGGTCAAACAGACCACGCCCGGCACCCGCACTACCATCGCGCTCAAACCGTACGTGCACGGCACGTCCGTCGAACCGGCCGAATTGACCGCGGTGGAGACGCCGTCCGGCGCGGCCACCACCATGAACGCCACCGACATGTCGATCACGTTCACCGCCTCCAATCCCGGCACCTACTATGTGCCGTACACCATCACGCAGGGTTCCATTCCGTCGACCGGTCTGGCTCGTGTGGAGGTGCAGGCGGTGGCCGGAGACGCCGCCAAGCCGATCGCGGCGAACGATGTGGCGCTGCTAGGCGCGGACAATACCGCGATTGTGGAGCCGCTTGCCAACGACGTCGACCCGATGGGCGGCGTGCTGTCGGTGACCAGCGTCACCGCGGACGCGCAAAGCGGCATCAAAACCGGTGTGGTGAGCAACAAGCGCGTCTATATCACCGCGCGTCAGGTGCCGACCGAGCCGGTGCGGATCTCCTACACCGTGGCCAACGCGGCCGGATCGTCGACCGGCGTCATCGTCCTGCAGCCGCCGGCGCTGACCACGTCGAATTCCGTGCCGAAGGCCGAGAACATCACCACACAGGTGCGCACCGAAGGTATCGTGTCCGTGGACGTGCTCGACCATGTCACGTATTCCGACGGCACCACGGTGAGCCTGCAGAACGATTTGCAGTATGACAAGAACACGTTCAAGGGTCTGGTGTTCGTGTCCGGCGACACCGTGCGCTATCAGGCCACCAGACAAACCGGCTCCTTCCCCGTCACCTACACGGTGAAGGACAATCTCGGCAACGCGGCCTCGGCCACCATCACCATCAACGTGCATCAGAAGGACGCGTCCAACAAGGCGGCTCCGACACCGTCCGACGTCGAGGCGCAGGTGGCGGCCGGGCAGAAGGTGCAGATTCCGATCACGCTCACCGGCATCGACGCTGACGGCGATGACGTGCAGCTGCTCGGCTTGGGCAACAAAGCGCCGAAACTGGGCCGTATCAGCGAGGTGGGCGCCACGTATCTGGTGTATGAGGCGTATGCCGATTCGTCCGGAACGGACACGTTCTCCTACGCCGTGGAGGATTGGACCGGTCAGAGGGCCACCGCGCAGGTGCGTGTGGGCGTGTTCAAATCCGGAGCCGATTCGGGTGTGTACGCGCGCGACGACGAGATCACGCTGCGTCCGAACACCGCGGCCACCGTGCCGGTGGCGCAGAACGACATTTCCGGGGACAATACTGATCTGACCGTGGCCAAGGACGTGGAATCGCAAGGCATCGGCGGCATTCAGGTCGTTGACAACATGCTGTCGTTCACCACGCCGAAGCAGGCGGGCACGTATTACGTGGTCTACACCGTCAAGGACAAGGCTGGCCTGTCCGATTCGGCGACGTTGACGGTGAATGTCGACGAGAACGCCGCCATCGACCCGCCGACCGCGTACGATTACCGTGTTCCGGCCGCCGCCACGATCGACAAGAAATCCGTGGACGTGGACGTTTCGCAGTGGATTGCCAATCCGTCCGGCACCGCCGACGAGCTTCAGGTGGGCGTGGATCCTTCCGCGACCGACCATGCGCATGTCAAGGGCGGCAAGGATTCCACCATCATCACCGTTGATCTGACCGATGAGGCGCGCGCGGTGCCGTACACCGTCACGAACACGACGTACGGCATCACGTCCACCGCGTTCATCCAAGTGCCCGCATATGGCGTGTTTCCGCCGGTTCTGCGTCCGAAGGCGCCGGCGTTGAAGGTCAATGCGCGTGAGACCATCACCATCAACATCGCCGACTACGTGCGTGTGGGCGCGGGCAAGACCGCGTATGTGGACGGCGCCGATTCGGTGAGCGCCACGAAGGCCGCGGACGGCGACCTGTACGTCAACGACCAGACGTTGAGGTTCACCGCGCCGAAGGATTACGCGGGTCCCGCGTCCATCACCTTCACCGCGGTGGACGGCAAGCGAGACAAGAACGACAAGGTAAAGATCGTCAATTCGGCGGTGCTCACGCTTCCGATCACGGTGATCGGACGTGAGGTTCCGCCGCCGACGTTCTCATCCTCCACCGTCGATGTGGTGGCCGGCGAGAAGGCCACTACCATCGATCTGACGGCGCTGACCCATTCGGCGTCGGGCCTGTACGAGGATGAGAAGCAGTACTCGTATTCCGGCGGCGTGAATTCCGGCAGTGTGGATGCCAGAGTGTCTCCCTCCGGCACGTTGACCGTGTCCGCGGACAAGACGGCCACGCCGGACACCACAGTGAGCGTGCCCGTCTCGATCAAATATGCGAAGGGTACGGTGAGCGCCGGTATGACCGTGCGCGTCACCGCGTCCAACAGGCCGCTCGCCCGTGTCACCGAGAAGACCGTGAAAATCAAGGCCGGTTCCAGCGAGCAGGTGAATCTGCTGTCCGACGCGTACAATCCGTTCCCCGACACTCCGCTGACGGTGACCGGATGCACGTCCGATGGCGCGTCGAAGCTGACGGTGGATTGCCCGTCCAACGGCGTGGTGTCCATCAGGGCGGCTTCCGACATCGGCGCGAACACCAACAAGGTGGTCGTCACCGTGCGCGACGCCACCAAAACAAAGGAACGTGAGGTGACCGGCACCATCAGCGTTTCGGTGATGGACAAGCCTGATGCGCCGCTGCTTTCCGCAGTGTCCGGCGACCCGCAGGATGGCGCCGTGAATCTGAGCTGGACGGCCGGTTCGGCCAACGGCAGCCCGATCACCGAATACAAGGTGATGTGGGGCGGAGACGCGTCCGGCGAGCGCTCGTGCGGGCAGAAAACCTCCTGTCTCATCGACGGGTTGAAGAACGGCAAGACCTACTCGTTCAAGGTGCAGGCCAGGAACGAGGTCGGCTGGTCCAAGGATTCCAACGCCGTCGAGGGCACGCCGGACAAGCTGCCTGATGCGCCGACGGATGTGACGGCCAGTGTGAAGGGCAACACGGTGAGCGTCACGTGGAAGGCTCCGGACGGCAATTTCTCGTCGGTGAACAATTACGAGGTGACTTTGTCCGGCAGGAACGCACCGTCCAAGCAGACGACAAATTCCACCGGAATCGATTTTGTTTTCGATAACAACGCGATTTCCGACGGCGACTCGTACACGGCTACGGTACGCGCCCACAACAAGGTGAATTGGAGCCAACCGTCCAAGGCGTCCGACGCGGTCAAGCCGTGGGGCAAGCCCGATGCGCCGAAGATCTCCGTGACGAACGACGACACCACGGGAACCGTCACCGTCGAATCCGTGGGCAACACCCGCAACGCGGGATGCAAGGCCGTCGAGATTTCCGGAGATGTCAGCGCAAGCATCGACGGATGTTCCGGATCCTACGATTTCAAGATTCCGGATCATGATCTCAACACCAGGGAATACACCATCAAGGCGGCGGTGGTCGGCAAGGAGAAAACGACCAGCGACGATTCGACCGTACGTTTCACACCGAAATACGCGGTGAAGGCGCCCGAATCGGTCAGCGTCAAGGGGCATGACGACGTGTGCGTAGTCAGTTGGAAGGAGAACGGCCACGCCGACGGGTTCACGGTGAGCGCGGACGGACTCGGCTCCTACCATGCCGGCGCTTCCGAACGATCGCACGATTTCCCGCTCAAGGAATGGCAGTCCTGTTCCTCGGGTTCCGTCACGCAGCATTTCAATGGCGCGGTAAGCACCTCCAAGTCCGGCAGGGCCGATCCGGCATACGTCCGCAAGGTGAAGGCCGCCGTCAACGCGCCGATGCTGACGTGGGACGCCAATGATCCGAACATCATCAAGGTCAGCGGCGGATCGGTGAACATGTACGGCCAGCCCGGCAAAACCGTGATCACCTTCACCGCGGACGGCAAATCCTATGACGTCGCCTGGGCATTGGGCTCCGACAAACTGAACGTCAAGGACGTGCTGCCGACCGGAGCCGATTACGCGTGGAAGGCGAAGGTGGTGGGCACCGACACCGCGCTCAACAACGAGGACAATGGCGGCACACTGCTGGACCATGACAGGTACAAGACTCCCACGCCGAAACCCGAACCGTCGGAACCTTCAGAACCATCAAAACCGTCGGAGCCATCGGATTCTGACGCGTCCACGGAAGGCGAAGCGGCCACGCGGAATGACCGGCCTGTGGCATCCTCCGTCGCCCTGTCCACCGTCGACGGCGCATCCAAGCCTTGGATCCGCGGCCTGGCCTACTACGCCAGATGGTGAAACGGACGATCACAGCAATCGCAAACACAACGAACCATCCACACGAGCAACACAACAAGCAAGGAGCAACCCATGAGCAACGATTTCGATGATGCCACCCAGCTGGGTTCCATCGGCCATAATCCAAGCGTTCCCAGCCAACCCGGCCAGCAGCAGCCGGCGTTCCACACGCCGAATCTGCCGGAGCAGCCGCAAGCCGATGAGGATCCGGAGGGCACGCTGCTGAGCGCGCACGGCACCGCCCAACCGGCGTTGCCGCAACAGTCCGCCCCGGCAACGCCGAACCAGCCGCGGTTCCGTCAGCCGATGCCGCAGAACCTTCGCCAACCGGCCGCCAATCCGGCAGTCGCAATGCCCGCGCAGCAGCCCGTCCAGCCAACCCAACCAGCCTGTACAGCCCGTCAAACAATCCCAGCCGGTCGTCGACACGTCCATGATGACCGCACCCAGCAAAGACATCACCGAATTCCATGAGAAGTTCGCCAAGCTCGTAGACAACGTCTCCCAGGTCGTGGTCGGCAAGGAAGCACCCATCCGCCAATGCGCCACAGCCATGGTGGTCGGCGGGCACATCCTGCTCGAAGACAACCCGGGCACCGGCAAAACCCAGCTGGCGCGAGGCCTTGCCAACTCCATCGACATGTCGTTCAAACGCATCCAGTTCACCCCGGACCTGCTGCCGTCCGACGTGGTCGGCGTCACCTACTACGACCAGAAGCGCGGCGAATTCGAATACCGCGAAGGCCCGATCTTCGCGTCCATCGTGCTCGCCGACGAAATCAACCGCGCCTCACCGAAAACACAGTCCGCACTACTCGAAGTCATGGAAGAGCAGAAGGTCACCGTCGACGGCGTCACCCACCCGGTGCCGCAGCCGTTCATGGTCATCGCCACCCAGAACCCGATCGAACAGCTCGGCACCTACAAGCTGCCGGAAGCGCAGATGGACCGTTTCCTCATCAAAACCACCATCGGCTATCCAAGCCACGACGTGAGCGTCAACATCCTGAAACAGGTCAACGTCACCGACCGCGCCGCCACCGTGCATCCGGTGCTCACCGGCGAAGACGTGCTGCGCATGCGCAACATCAGCGAAACCGTGCATCTCGACGACGCGATCCTCGAATACATCGTGCGACTGGTGGAAGCCACCCGCCACAACGAACGCATCCAAGTCGGCTCCTCCATGCGAGGCGCGCTCGCCTTGACCCGCTGCGCGCGCGTATGGGCCGCCTCCGACAACCGCGGCTACGTAGTGCCCGACGACGTCAAAAACCTCGCCGTACCCGTGCTCGCGCACCGCATCACCCTCACCGCCGAAGCCACCTTCGCCGGAAACACCCCCGAACAGATGATCGGCCAGATCCTCGAAGACGTGCCGGCCCCAACCCTGGGCGCCAACGCCTGAAACACAATCCACCCCGGCATACGCACCACACAATCCGAAAGGTCAAGGAATGCGGCATTCGCACACAGTGCAGCGCAGACGGACCATCCAACGATCCCTACGCCGCCTCAAACATCGCATCAAGCGACTGGCCACCTCATACGTGTCGCCGCTTGGCTGGGCGGTGGCGGCGCTCGCCGTCGCCTCGCTGGTGGCGTTCGTCCTGCTGGGGTGGCATGAGCTGCTGGCCATGGCGGTGGTGTTCGCGGTCATGCTGGCCGCGGCGGTCATGCTTTCCCTTGGCAACACCTCGTTCCAAGCCACCATCGACGTGTCCAGCAGACGCGTCACGGTGTCAGACACGGTGAAAGTCGACGTCTGCGTGGACAATCCGGGCCGCACCCCCACCACGTCGGCGCGCGGCGACCTGCCCATCGGAGACAACCACGAACGGTTCGCCATTCCCATGCTCGCCGCAGGCCAGTCACGCCAGACGACTGTGGAATTCACCGCCGTCAGCCGCGCGGTGCTGCCCATCGGCCCGCTATCCATCCGCAAAGGCGACCCGTTCGGTCTGATCCGCCACGAAAAGAAACTCGTGGACCAGATCAACGTGTTCATTCATCCGCAGACCGTGCTGCTCAGCACCCTGAACGCCGGCATTCCACGCGATTTGGAAGGTCAGCCAAGCGGCGAAATCGTCGACGACGACCTCGACTTCTACGGCCTGCGCGAATACGAGCCCGGCGATGACGTACGCAACGTGCATTGGCTCAGCTCCGCGAAAACCGGATCGCTTATGATCCGCCAATACGAAGCCACCCGCCGTACCGACACCGCTCTGACCATCAGCGTGAACCCGGATGATTACATCGATTCCCAGGAATTCGAACTGGCCGTATCCGTCCACGCCTCCATCGGCGTGCAATGCCTGCAGCAGAACCGGCCAGTCACCGCGCATGCCGGTTCCACGCACGCCATTCCGCGCAACGCCACGGAATTTCTCGATGGCTGCAGCGGCATCGACCCTGACATCGACGACAATCCCAACCTCGCGCAAACCACTCTCGAACATGCCCCCGACGCATCCTTCTACTTCTTCACCGTCGGCAGGCTCAAAACCATCGACGACATCAAACACATGGTCCTCGCACTCCCCCGCTCCGCAACCTGCGTGGTGCTTCAAGCCGCAACCGGCCAACCGCGCGCCATCAAACGCTACTCCGACTTCACCTTGGCAACCGTGGGAGACCTCAACGACCTCCCCATGATCATGGGGGTGCTGGCATGAGCACCACATTCACCAACACCGGCAATTTCACCGGCAACCTCACCGGCACAGGCACCAACTCCGCCAACACCAACACTGGCATGGCGACCGGCACAGGCACCGGCTCATGGGCGAACTCCACCCACTCCGTCATCTGGATGTCCCGCAGCGGCAAGTCCCCAGCCATGCCCAACACCAACCAGCCACACGCCGCGCAATACGCAAGCCTCACGGTCGCCGCCCTGCTGACCATCGCCGCAGCCAGCAACCTCATCGACGTATACGGCTCCGCCCTGTCTTGGACGAGCGCCGCAATCCCCGCCACCATCATCGGCTCGCTCGTGGCGCTTGCCGGTCTCGTTCCCGCGTTGCGCCTGTGGTGGCAGATGCTGTTCATGGCGTGTGCGCAGCTGGTGGTCGGCCCGGTCATCTTCCTGAATGGCACCGCCATCGCCCATGTCATTCCCACATTGCGCACGTTGACGCAGGGGTGGATGCGGATGCTCGGCTCGTTCAAATACCTGCTGGCCATCGACCCGCCGACCGGCACCGGCGACGGCTCGCTGCTCGCCGTGTGGACGATCTGCCTGTGGGCCGCGCTGCTGGCCGGTATCTTCGCGGTTGCGGAGGATGGCCGGCTTACGATGGTCGCGGTCGTTCCCGTCGTGGCGAATCTTGCGATCTGCGCGCTGCTTGGCACGTCGAGCGGCTTCTACCGTATGGCGATCGGCACGATTATGGCGGTCGTGCTGGTGGTTTGGGTCAGCGCGCGTTGGAAACTGTTGGAATTGGGCCGTTGGCTCAGTTCCGTAGTCATCGTGCTGCTGGCTTCGGCTGTGGCGATCGGCGGATGCTTGGTGGTCGGGCAAAACCGCACCATTCTGCGCGACCATTATGATCCGCCGCTGAGCCCGTACGATTACACCAGCCCGTTGAGCGGCATGCGTTCGTATATCAAGAACCATAAGGACGATGTGCTGCTGACCGTCGACGATCTGCCGGCCGGTTCCACGGTGCGTTTGGCGGTTATGGACCGTTTCGACGGCAATGTGTGGAACCTGTCCGATTCCACCATGGCTTCGGATTCCTCCAACTACCATCGTGTGGGCGATTCCATCACAAACAACGCCACCGGCAAGCGGTTCACCGCGAAATTCACGGTCGATGACGGTTTGAGCGACTATTGGCTGCCGATGGCCGGCGCGGCTTCCAGCGTGAAGTTCGCCACATCGTCGGACGCCGATTCGTTCTACTACAACACCGACACCATGTCGGCGATCTACCCTTCGCGCACCTCTCCGGGATTGTCCTATACGGAAACCGGCGTCATTCCACGGACGCCGACGGATAAGGAGATCGCCAAGGCGAATGCTTCCTCCATCAGCCAGCCCAAGGCGGAGGATGTGCCCGATTGCGTGGATAAGCTGGCCACCGCGATTGCGGGCGGCCAGTCCAAGGGCGGCGAGGCCGCGCAGTCTCTTGCCGACAAGCTCAGGGAATCCGGCTGGTTCTCCCATGGTTTGAATGGCGATTACCCATCCAGAGCCGGTCACGGCAACTATCGTATCGACCAGCTGCTCGCCGGCAGTGCGATGGTTGGAGACAGCGAGCAATACGCTTCCGCGATGGCGCTTATGGCCCGCAGTCTCGGCTTGCCGAGCCGCGTGGTGCTGGGCTTCCTGCCGAAGAACGACGAGGGCGAGATCAGTGACAGCCGCACCGAGAAGCATGGCAAAACCACCACCACGAAATTCACCGGCAACGATGTGACCGCTTGGGTGGAGATCAAGCTGGACGGTTACGGATGGGTGGCGTTCTACCCGACACCGAAGGAAACGAAGGTTCCCGACGAGAACCAGAATCTCACTCCGCCCAATCCGCAGACCTTGGTGCGTCAGCCTCCGGTGCCGCTTACCGATCCGCTGCGTGACGACAACCAAGCCAAGGGCAAAACGTCGCTTGGCGGCAGCATGGCCGACGAGACGCCGACGAGCCTGTTCTGGCAGCGTTTCGGCAGAATCGTCAGAAAAGTCGCCATCTACGGCAGCCCTCTGTGGACGGTGCTCATCGTCTGCGGCCTGCTGCTCGCCATCAAGGCGATCGCCCTGGCTCGGGCTCGCAGGCATGGCAGCGCATCGCAACGCGTCGCTGCCGGATGGCAGGCGGTCGCGGCGCTTGCCCGGCAAAGCGGCCTTGACGTCCAAGGCACCAGAAACGAGCAGGCGCAGGCCATCGCCGAACAGATGGGCTTCGAAGCCGATACACTGCTCGCGCTGGGCAGGGAGGCTGATTACGCGGCCTTCTCCGGAGGCGATGTCACGCAGGAGCATGCGGAACGCTACTGGCATGACATCGCCGAAGAACGAAAGTTCATGCTCAGCTCGCTGCCGACGTTCCGCAGGTGGCGGGCGAAACTATCGCTTGCGGACGTGTTCCACTTCCGGAAAATCCGTTTGCGGAAAATCGGTGTGAAAGGGCGGGACTCATGAACGTCAAACATATTGAGGTCGGTCTGAACAGCAATATCGGCTTGCGTAGGAAAGACAACCAGGACAGCGCCTGCGCAAGCCACGGCGTGTATGTGGTGTGCGACGGCATGGGTGGCGGCAAGGGCGGCAAGCAGGCCAGTTCCGATGTTGCGGAACGGTTCGCGCGTTTGGCCGAACTGCCGACGCGCGATCTTGACGCGATTGACGAAACGCTGATCCTTGCCCAGCAGGAGGTGCTCCGTCTGGGTGAGCAGCTCGGCGGCGTTGCGGGCACTACCATCAGCGGCGTGCTGCTGCCGACGCGTGTCGGCGATGACGCGATATGTTCCGATGAACGGTGTTACATCGTCAATGTGGGCGATTCCCGCACGTACCATATGCGCGCCGACGGCAATGGCGCGTGGCTGGCGGATTCGCTGACGTGCATCACCCGCGACCATTCGGAACGGCAGAACGCCATCGATTCGGGGCAGATGCTGCCCGATGAGGCGAGCCGTTGCATTCCGCGCAACATCATCACGCAATGTGTCGGCGCGCCTGCCGGCATCCAGCCTGACTGGTACGCCGCGCGTGCGGACGGACGGTTCATCATCTGTTCCGATGGGCTGCATGCGCAGATCGGCCGTGAGCAGCTTGCCGAGATCGCGGCGGCGTACGCCGACCCGCAGATGGCCGCGGACATGCTGGTACGCGCCGCGCTGAACGCCGGTGGCCGCGACAACATCACCGTCATCGTGGTGGATATGCGTTCCGATATGCCGTGCGACGAGGATTGGAACGTCAGCAAGATCGGCGATGACGAGGATATCGACGATGTGCTGGACGGTACGTTGCAAACGTTACGAGTCATTCAATAAGATGGTTACAGACCACGAGACAAGGAGATCATGATGGTCGATTTCGATGCCGCGGTGGCGGCCGTGCAGGATCCGAACGCCGATCCCGTGTTCCTGGCGAAAATCGCGTACGAGAATCCGGAATTCGGTGCGAATGTCGTTGCCAATCCGCGAGCGTACCCGGGTCTGAAGCGTTGGGTCGCCGAATTCGGCGATGAGCGCGCCCGCCAGCAGCTGGTGGCGATGGGCTGGCCGGTTCCGCAAAATGGCGTGCAGCCGCATCTGATTGCCGAGCCGACGGCCCAGCCAATGGCCGAACCGGTTGCCGAACAGGTCCAGCCGGAACAGCAGTATCAGCCGGCAGTGGCGGAACAGTTCCAGCAGGAGCAGCAGTATCAGCCGGAACAGCCGGTGAACCAGCAATACGGTCAGGACGCTGCCTATGCGGCGTCCAACGAGGCTTCGACCGAGTATGTCGACCCATACATGAATCCCGCCGATTTGTCCGAAGTGGCCGATTATTCATCGAGCCAGCCGCAGAACGAACCGGAACAGCAGTATGCCGAACAGCAGTATGCCGCGGCCCAGGAATCGCCGGCAGACGCGGGGTTCACCGCGGAACTGGCCATGACCACCACCGATCAGATGTTGATGGCCCGTATCGCCAGCGAAGCGCCGGAGCTTCGTCCGTGTCTTGCGCGCAATCCGTACATCTATCCGGAATTGCTTGCCTGGCTTGGCCAGTTGAACGATTCGGCCATCAACGCGGCCATTCGTCTGCGCCAGCAGTGAGCTAACGCCGATTATCAGACCATTTGAAACATAAGGGGTTGTCGCGGGAATCTCCGTGACAACCCCTTATCGTCTTACCGCTAACCGTCCGCGCCGACGCTGTCAACACAAATCGTCAACGCAGTCCGTCAGCGTAATCGTGTCTTCACTGACAAACGCCCTCACTGTTTGCGGAATTGGAAGAACTGGTCGCCGATACGCACCGTGCATGGCGCCTCCAGCTGCATCGGCTTGTGTTCCACTTTGGTTTCGACATCGTCTTGGATGATGTACGTGCCGTTGAGCGAACCGTAATCCTCTATCCACAGCGTGCCATCCTGGTCGAAGCTGATCGCCGCATGGTTGCGTGAGATTGTGCGCGTCGGATCCTCCAGCTTGACCGATTTGGCGCCGGCGGGCACTTCGGCCGAAGGCTTGCGGCCAAGGAGCACGCCCATATCCACGATCACCTGCTGTCCGGTCTGCTCGTTGTCCAGCACGTACGTGTGCTTCGGCTGCTTCATGGTGAAGGCTTCGGAAAGCACGGTGCCGTCCCAGTCGATATCGTCCTCGTCCGAAACGGCAGCGTCGCCCTTCGCAACGGAAACATCCTGCATATCGTGGTCGCCCGACTCGTTCTGTGCGGCGAGCCGTTCGCGTGTTTCCAAGGAATCGGCGGCATTGTCGACGGGTTCGGCTGTGGGTTGCGCCATCACCGTGACGTCATCGTCATACCACCCTGGTTCGGGCGGCGGCGGGTAAGGTAGAAAACTCATATTCCCATTGTAGGAAGGTGACGTCCATGCCGTCTGACGATACTCATTCTGCAATACGATGCTCGCATATTCCGTCTCAAAATATTATGCTGTAACTCGTCAAAAGAGACGGACACGTCGATGTTTCCCTCCGTGTTCACGGATTCGACATTCAAAAAAAAGGAAAAAGGATAAGAAGGACTTTTCACATGGCGAACACTCCTCCGTATGGTCAACCGCAGAATGGGCAACCGCAGTATAACCAGCCTCCGCAGCCGCAGGCGCCAAACTACAGTCAGCCACAGCCGGGCGGGCCTCAATACGGACAGCCGCAACCCATGCCGTACGGCCAGCCGCAGCAATACGGACAACCGCAACCTTATGGACAGCCTCAGCCGCCGATGCCGCAGTATGGTCAGCCGCGGCCGATGCCGTACGGTCAGCCCGCCATGCCCCAGCCCACCGCGTCTCAACCGGCGGTTCCACAGCCTGCGATGCCACAATATGCCCAATCGCAACAATACGGTCAGCCGCAACCGCCAATGCCCGGCAACTTTCCTTCCCAGCAAGCCGGCGCCGCGGCCAAAAATAAGCCGCCGGTCGCCATTATCATCGGCGCGGTGGCCGCAGTCGTCGTCATCGCGCTGGCAGCGGTGTTCTTCCTTACGAATCGCGTCAGCCGTTCCGATTACGAGGAAGCGCTGGTCCAAACGCAGGCGTTGGAAAGCAGCTATACAGCCATCAATGAGGAATTCAGCTCGGCGGCGAGCGCAACGGACAACGATTCATCCTCCGCTTATGACGAGGGCAAGAAGAAGTTGAAGACCTTCAAGCAGGACAGCGACAAGCTGGCTGCCATGAAGGCCGTGAAAAAAGACAAGGACGTCAAGGAGAAGTACGAGACGTTCGAGCGGGACCGTGCGAAATACGAGAGGTACATGAACGATCTGGCCCAGACCATGCCCGCGCTCATGAAGATGACGCATACCTGCACGAAGCTGCCGAAATTCGACTCCGCCGACATGTCTTCGTACTATCGCGATCTTTCCAAGGCGCTCGAAAGCTGTGCCGCCGACGCCGGCGATCTGGCCAAGGTTCCCATCAAGTCCTATGCCGAGTATGGCGCGGATATGCAGGAAAGCGTCAGCAAGAAGAAGGACATTGTGGATCAGATGGCCGATCTGAATCTCAACGATATCGAGTATGGGTCCGCCGATTACGAAAAGCTTCAGGATCTTCATGCGAAGATGTCCGACATCGATTCGCCGACCCTGGATCAGTCCGATTTGCAAAAGGCCGCGAAGGAGGCCGATCTCAGCGGTTCGTTGAAGGATCTGGAAACCACGCTTTCGGAGAAGATCAAGTAACGTCAAAAGACGACTGCGAAACCCTCCCCCGCGATTAATTCACAACCTCGCAATCCCACGACATATAGATATAGCGAAAGGCGGAACCGACCAATACCGGTC
>OLPU01000391.1_pt1 | contig 39086 bp, 33 predicted proteins | sample 1673111 | NCBI WGS metagenome assembly OLPU01 (sample SAMEA3136755, study PRJEB25190) | human gut metagenome | reverse complement strand
CTTCCCGCCGATATAAAAAATTCCCCGCGAGGGCTTCACGCCTTCGCGGGGCTTTTTTTGTTGGCTTCAAATATGGTAAACGATGCGAGCTTCCGCGTTGTAAATCTTGCTTCCGCCGTCGTTGAAGTTGTCGATCGTGATTGTAACATCTTCGACACGTTCGAGGATCGGAAGAACCTTCCGAAGATCACTTTTCCGGATATATCCTATCATATCCCCTTCGGCAATCACACGAACGGCGGGCGCGCCTTCGTGTTCGCATTCTTCCAAAGATCCGTCAATCCCTACGCCTTCGCTATCCCTATAAAGCGACGCAAGAACGCGCTGGCGGCTGTCAAACGTAACGCCCGCGACGGGGCAAGTTAAAAATTCGTGCGTTTCCGCATATTCCTTCCGGCGCGCTTCTTCTTCGGATTTGCGCCTTGCTTCTGCTTCTGCCTTCTTCTGTTCAGCTTCGGCGGCGGCTTGCGTCTTTTTCATTGTTACATATCCGAAAACGCCCAGCGCGGCGGCAATTACTATTCCGGTAACGCCCGCGCCGATATTCCCTTCGCCGAAAAACGGGAACGAGAAAAACAGGAACAGCGCGGCGACGATCCATAAAATAACGGGCTTCTTCATTGTGAACGCCTCCCCTGCTATTTGTAAATTTTTTAGGCTGTACGCCTCATTCTGACCTTTAACACAATTATACGGCTTCCGCGCGCTAAAATCAAGAATAAAGCGGAATATTTACACATCGTTTGCAAATAATCAGAATGAAGAGGGATAGCGAAGCTATGAAGATATACGATTACAACGGAAAGAAAAATATTTGTGGCGACCGCTTGCGGGAAGCGCGGGTTATTCAGCGCCTACGGCAAGAGGATTTAGCCGCGAAAATACAGACGGAAGGCGTTAATATGGAGCGGGACAGCATAAGCCGAATAGAGATCGGAACGCGGTTCGTATCCGACTTTGAATTGAAGATATTTGCAAAAGTGCTGGGCGTTTCGGTTGATTGGCTTTTAGGAAACGAATAAAGGCGGCGGGATGCCCGCCGCCTTGTTTTTCTTGTTTAATTGTGGGAAGGCTATTGACATACTGCAATAAGTATGTTACAATAGAAGCATAGAAAGGAGGTGAAGAAATGGCGCAGGATATAGGAAAAGCCTTGCAGGAGCTTTCAAAAGCGATTGAAAATAACGAAGCGGTGGAAAGCGTTGTTATTAAAATCACTTTGAAGAAGCAAAAATCCGGCAAGGCTTCAAATCCCAAAGAAAGCAAATAGCTTTCATAGGCAGGGAACGGGCGGGAAACCGCCCTTCCCGTAAGCCCTATTATATATAAATTGCCCGTGGTTGTCAACGGAGCGGGCGGAAAGGGGCTGAATATGATTATTCGCAAAGGAAACAAGGAATATACGATCACAGAGCGCCGCGAATGCTGGGTGCTGTCCTGTAAAATCGGCGGCTTATCCGTGGAATACAAAGTTCCGAAGGATATTTGCGCCGATGAAGAGGAATTGCGCGTCTACGTCGAAGCGGAAGAGTTGTTTTAGAGGTGGGGACAATGGCAGAAAAGCGGAAAACGAAAACTTCTTCGGCGGTAAAAAACCGCTATAATAGCCGCGTGTACGGTTCGATTATCGTTCGCGTTCCAAAAGAGATGGCGGAAGCGTTCAAAGAAAAATGCGCCGCAACGGGGACGGCACAGGCGCAAGTTATCAAGAAGGCAATAGAAGAATTCTTGGCGGAATAAAGCGGAGCTACGGAGGGCGGCAGGATATGCCGCCCTTTTTCTTTCGTAGAGGGAGGAACACAGATGCACAAACACTTAACGTGGACGGATCGCCTTAAAATTGAAAAGGCACTGAAAGAGGGTTTGAAGCCCTGCAAGATCGCCGACAGGCTACACGTACATAATTCGACGATTTACAGGGAGCTAAAGCGCGGAACCTATACGCATTTGAATTCCGACTTGACGACGGAAGAACGCTATTCGCCGGAAATCGCCGAAGCCCGTTATCGTGAAAACCTTGCGGCGAAAGGCGGAGAATTAAAGATCGGGAGCGATCACGAATTAGCCGCTTTCATCGAAAAGAAAATCGGTGAAGAGGGATATTCCCCCGCCGCCGTTGTAGGGGAAATCAAACGGCTGGGGCTGACATTCAAAACGGAGATCAGCGAAAAGACGATTTATAACTACATCGACAAGGGAATTTTTTTCGGGATCAGCCGCGAGAGCTTGCCCGAAAAAGGAAAGCGCAAGCGGAAGTATGAAAAGGTGCAGAGGAAGAAAGCCGCCCGCACATCAGCGGGCGAAAGCATAGAAAACCGCGATCCGGAAATCGGAGAACGAACGACCTTCGGGCATTGGGAAGGCGATTGCGTATGCGGAAAGAAAAAGACGAAGGAAGCCTTGTTCGTCCTTTCGGAACGGCTGACGCGGCAAGAAATCATTATGAAGATACCGGATCAGACAGCCGCCAGCGTAGTGGCGGCGCTGAACAAGCTGGAACGCCGCTACGGGAAGCGTTTTTCAAAAGTGTTCAAAAGCATTACGTTTGATAACGGATCGGAATTCGCGGATTGCGCCGGAATTGAAAAGTCAATCTACGGGAAGAACCGGAAACGGACGAAGGCTTATTATTGCCACCCTTACAGCGCTTACGAACGCGGAACGAACGAAAACATTAACAAAATGATACGGCGGTTCTTGCCGAAAGGAACAGACTTCCGGAAAGTAACCGCCGCATATATCCTTCGCGTTGAAACGTGGATCAATAACTATCCGCGCGAAATTTTAGGCTTTGCGAGTTCAAACGACCTGTTTTCCGCCCACCTTGCCGCCGCTTAAAATTTTTTTCGGTTTTTTCTGCTTTTACTCTTGACTTTTGCCCTATTTATTGCTGTGCGGAGCGATTTTTGACGCCCCGCACACATTTTTTTAACTTATTATTTATACAGCGTCTATTCCTGCTCGTTTTCAAAAGATACCGCGTCGTCTATATCGCCCAGTATCGCGCCTATGTCTATGTCAGTTTTCAGATCATCTTCTTCTGCATCATCAGACATATCCACGCCCAATATCTTATCGAGCGCGTCCATAACGCTGTCTTCTGCGCTCCTCTCGGCTGAAGATGCGTTTTCTTCTTCCTCAGCCGGACGCTCGCGTTCTTCTCTCTTAGGTTTTTCTTCTATTATAATTCTCGGATCTTCACCCTCCGGCACGTTCTTGATTACCTCTATGCCTTTATAGCGCTTGAGTCCCGTGCCCGCAGGTATGAGCTTTCCTATGATTATATTCTCTTTCAAACCGACGAGCGGATCGACCTTGCCTTTTATTGCTGCATCGGTGAGCACTCGCGTCGTCTCTTGGAAAGATGCCGCAGAGAGGAAGCTTTCGGTAGAGAGAGACGCCTTTGTTATTCCCAGAAGCACTCTTGTAGCCACGGCCGGCCTGCCGCCGCGCTTCTCGACCTCGGCATTCTCCTGCTCAAAGCGGAAAATATCCACCATCTCGCCCGTGAGCATGGATGTATCTCCTGCGTCGTCTACCTTGCACTTCTTGAGCATCTGGCGAATAATTATCTCCAAGTGCTTGTCGGAGATTTCAACACCCTGCATTCTGTAAACGAGCTGTACTTCTCTGAGCAGGTATGTTTGAACTCCTTTTACGCCCTTAATCTTGAGAATATCCGCCGGATTGATGGAGCCTTCTGTCAGCTCGTCGCCCGCCTCGATAGTCTGGCCTTCCTGAACCTTGATTCTGGAGCCATACGGTATGGAGTAGACCTTCTCCTCTCCCAGCTCGGGAGTAACCGTGACCTCGCGCTTTTTCTTCGTATCGCTGATGGACACTCTTCCGCCTATCTCACTGATGACAGCCTGACCGCGCGGCTTTCTCGCTTCGAAAAGCTCTTCGACTCTGGGCAGACCCTGAGTAATATCGTTACCCGCGACGCCGCCGGTGTGGAAGGTTCTCATCGTAAGCTGCGTACCCGGCTCGCCGATAGCCTGCGCCGCAATAACGCCGACCGCCTCGCCGATGTCTACTTCAAGTCCCGTAGCCATATTGGAGCCGTAGCATTTAGCGCAGACGCCGTGTTCGCTCTTGCACGTGAGCGCTGTACGTATGTTTACGCTCGTAATGCCCGCGTTCACTATTTTCTCGGCTATGGGCGCGGTGATAAGCTCGTTCACCGAGACGAGAATCTCGCCCGTATTCGGATCTGTTACATCCTCCGCCGCAACCCTGCCGCGGATTCTGTCTTTCAGCGGTTCTACTACGCCGCTGCCGTTGCGAAGATCTTCTACGCGAATGCCTTGAATCTCTTCGCCCAGATTTGCAAAGCAGTCCTCTTCACGAACTATGACATTGTGAGATACGTCTACCAGACGGCGCGTTAGGTAACCCGAGTCGGCGGTTCGCAGAGCCGTATCTGCCAGACCTTTTCTCGCGCCGTGAGAGGAGATGAAGAACTCCAATACTGACAGTCCCTCGCGGAAATTAGCTCTGATAGGAATCTCGATGATTTCGCCTGAAGGGTCCGCCATCAGACCGCGCATACCCGCAAGCTGACGAATCTGATTGATAGAACCGCGGGCGCCTGACTTCGCCATCATGTTGATAGGATTGAAGTCGTCCATGCTCGTTTCCAGAGCTTTTGTCACTTTATCCGTCGTCTCTGTCCACGTCTTGACGGCGCTCGTCTTGCGCTCCTTCTCCGTCAGAAAGCCTCGGTTATACTGTCTTTCTATGTCAAGAATCTTCTTTTCCGCCGCCGCAATATATTCCTTCTTCTCCGGAGGAACTATAATGTCAGATACGGATACCGTAACCGCGCCTATCGTAGAGTAATGGAAGCCTGTAGCCTTAATCTTATCGAGAACCATGCTCGTTCTGGATGCTCCGAGAGCGTTAAAGCATGCGTCTACTATCTTTCCGAGCTGCTTTTTGCCTACTACTTCATCTACTTCATATTTAAGCTCGTTTTCCGGCTTGCTTCTGTCCATATACCCCAAATCCTGCGGTATGGACTGATTGAAAAGGATTCTGCCGGCCGAAGTCTCTATTATGCCTGTTTTTTTCTCTCCGTTGACCTCGCGCGTTACACGAACCTTTACCTTCGCCTGCATTTCTATATTGCCGGTATTGTACGCCAGCAGCACCTCGTCAGGATCGGCAAACACAGAGCCTTCGCCCTTCGCCCCGGGCTTGAGCATAGTGAGATAATACGAACCTATGACCATATCCTGCGTCGGCGATACGACAGGTTTACCATCCTGCGGCTTCAGTATGTTGTTAGCCGCGAGCATTAGGTATCTCGCTTCGGACTGCGCCTCGACTGACAAAGGCACGTGAACAGCCATCTGGTCGCCGTCGAAGTCGGCGTTGTAAGCCGTACACGCCAGAGGATGCAGCTTGAGCGCTCTGCCTTCAACCAGAATAGGCTCAAAAGCCTGAATGCCCAGTCTATGCAGCGTAGGAGCGCGGTTCAGCAGGACCGGATGACCTTTGATAACGTCCTCCAGCACATCCCAAACCTCGGGGCGCACCTTCTCTACCATGCGCTTTGCGCTCTTTATATTGTGCGCTTTTCCCGTCTGAACCAGACGCTTCATTACAAACGGCTTGAAAAGTTCGAGAGCCATTTCCTTAGGCAGACCGCACTGGAACATTTTCAAATCGGGTCCTACGACGATAACGCTTCTTCCGGAATAGTCAACGCGCTTACCCAGCAGATTCTGACGGAAACGGCCTTGTTTACCTCTCAGCATATCTGAGAGCGATTTCAGCGAGCGATTTCCCGCGCCTGTTACAGGTCTGCCGCGTCTGCCGTTGTCTATCAACGCATCTACAGCCTCCTGAAGCATTCTCTTCTCGTTGCGGACGATGATATCCGGCGCGCGCAGCTGAAGAAGTCTGTTCAGTCTGTTGTTTCTGTTGATAACGCGGCGATAGAGATCGTTGAGGTCGCTCGTAGCGAATCTTCCGCCATCGAGCGGCACCATAGGTCTCAGCTCGGGCGGAATAACGGGAATTACATCCAAGATTATCCACTCGGGCTTGTTCCCCGACTTGCGGAAGGCTTCTATTACCTCCAGGCGCTTAATTGCGCGGATTCTTTTCTGACCTGTCGCAGTTTCAAGATCGTGCTTTAGCTGCTTGCTTTCCCCTTCGAGGTCTATGTTTTTAAGCAGAATGCGTACCGCCTCCGCGCCCATGCCGGCGGAGAAGCTGCCTTTATCAGGCTGAGAGTTAAACTCGCGGTACTCCTTGTCGGATATCAGCTGTTTATACTGTGCATCCGTATTGCCGGGGTCTGTTACCACAAATTTGGCGAAATAGAGTATCTGTTCCAGCGCTCTGGGCGACATGTCCAGCAGCAATCCCATTCTGGACGGTATGCCTTTGAAGTACCATATATGAGATACAGGCGCCGCCAGCTCGATGTGACCCATTCTCTCTCGGCGCACCTTAGATTTTGTAACCTCTACGCCGCACTTCTCACAAATCACACCCTTGTGGCGAATGCGCTTATATCTTCCGCAGTAGCATTCCCAGTCCTTTGTCGGTCCGAATATCTTCTCGCAGAATAATCCGTCCTTCTCCGGCTTGAGTGTACGGTAGTTTATCGTTTCCGGCTTCTTGACCTCGCCGTAAGACCACTCACGTATTTTCTCCGGCGACGCCAGTCCAATTTTCATAGATTCAAATGTATTGAGTTCCAAGATATCTCCTACCTTTCTTATGCAGCCGCATTAGCCTTAGAGCAGATCATCGTCTCCGCCCAGTATGGACGAAAGGCCCGAAAGACCGCCAAGTCCCAAATCTTCGTCATTCTTAGGTTTATCTATATCTTCGAGATTGATATTCTCGAGATCATCGTCCATCATGTCGTCGTCATCCAGCCCAAGGCTCGCAAGGTCGATATCCTCGTTATCGTCTTCGCTCTCATCAGAATCAGGCGAAGCAAAATCAGAGAAATCAAACGCCTTGTCGTCGAGATCGCCCAAATCGTCGAGATCAAAACTCGTCATATCTTCGAACTCACTTTCGTCCGTTACAGAATCGGGCTGTTCTTCAAAGCCGGCGATGTTAACCTCAAGGTCTGTATCCTCATCATCAGAATCACGCAGCGTTATCTCGCCGCCTCTCTCTCCCAGAACCTTCACATCCAGACAGAGAGACTGGAGCTCTTTTATAAGAACTTTGAAAGACTCCGGCACGCCCGGCTCAGGTATGTTCTCGCCCTTTACGATAGCTTCGTATGTTTTAACTCTGCCTACGACGTCGTCCGACTTGACCGTGAGTATTTCCTGCAGGGTGTTCGCCGCGCCATACGCTTCCAAAGCCCAGACTTCCATCTCGCCGAAACGCTGACCGCCAAACTGAGCCTTGCCTCCCAGAGGCTGCTGTGTAACAAGGCTGTAAGGACCTGTGGAGCGCGCGTGTATCTTATCGTCTACGAGATGATGCAGCTTGAGGATGTACATATATCCTACTGTCACTCGGTTTTCAAACGGCTCGCCCGAGCGTCCGTCATAGAGTACCGTTTTTCCGTCAGAGCTTTGCTTTATCATGAGCTTAACGTCAGCTATCACATCATCCGCTCTTTCGCCGAGCTCTTCGCGTATGCGCGCTTCCTGTTCTTCTGTAAGCTCATATCCGTCGGTTATGTCGTTCGCGAGCTCTTCTGTGAGACCAAGTTCTTCTGTAAGGCGAGTCATGTTGACGCCCTTGCGGCTCTCTATCAGCAGCTTTTCTATGTCTTCCTCAGACGCGCCGTCAAATACAGGCGTCGCTACCTTCCAGCCCTTGCGGCTCGCCGCCATGCCCAGATGAACTTCCAAAACCTGACCGATGTTCATACGAGACGGTACGCCCAGAGGGTTAAGCACTATGTCCAGCGGAGTGCCGTCCGGCATGAACGGCATATCTTCTATAGGAAGGACGCGGGAAATAACACCCTTGTTTCCGTGTCGTCCGGCCACCTTGTCGCCGACTGATATTTTGCGTTTCTGCGCAATATAAACACGCACCAGCTTGTTCGCGCCCGCGGGCAGCTCGTCTTTGTTGTCTCTGGTGAATATCTTGACGTCTACGACTATGCCTGCTTCTCCATGCGGTACGCGAAGCGAAGTGTCGCGGACTTCTCTCGCCTTCTCTCCGAATATCGCGCGCAGCAGTCTCTCCTCGGGGGTAAGCTCTGTCTCGCCTTTTGGCGTTACCTTGCCCACCAGGATATCGCCGCTCTTTACTTCCGCGCCTACGCGGATTATTCCGCTTGCGTCCAAATCGCGCAGCGCCTCTTCGCCGACATTCGGTATGTCGCGGGTTATGTCCTCTGCGCCAAGCTTTGTGTCTCTCGCCTGCGCTTCAAATTCTTCTATATGGATAGACGTGAATACGTCGTCTTTAACCAATCTCTCGCTTAGGAGAATAGCATCCTCGTAGTTGTAACCTTCCCATGTCATGAAGCCGATGAGTATGTTTTTACCCAAAGCTACTTCACCGTTCTGTGTCGAAGGTCCGTCCGCCAGCACGTCGCCCTTGTTTATCTTATCACCCTTGTGAACTATGGGCATCTGATTTATACACGTGCCCTGATTCGAACGAGAGAACTTAATCAGATTGTAATCGTGGCACACGCCCTCTTCGTCTTCAATCGTAATCTTACGCGCCGACACATGCTTGACCACGCCAGACTCCTTAGCCTTGACCAATACGCCTGAGTCGTAAGCCGCTCTGAATTCCATTCCCGTGCCCACAATCGGGGATTCGGGAATGAGCAGCGGCACTGCCTGTCTCTGCATGTTAGATCCCATGAGCGCGCGGTTCGCGTCGTCGTTTTCAAGGAAGGGTATCATACCTGTAGCTACAGACACCAGCTGCTTCGGCGATACGTCCATTATGTCTACCTGAGCAGGCGCCACTTCGACGAATTTATCGAGATAACGGCAGGTGACACGCTTGTTGACGAAGGTGCCGTCCGGATTTATCGGTTCGTTCGCCTGCGCTGCGATAAGACCGTCCTCCTTGTCGGCAGTCATGTACACTATCTCGTCTGTAACAGTGCCGTCTTTTACGAGTCTGTACGGAGATTCTATAAAGCCGTACTCGTTTATCTGTGCATACGTAGACAAAGAACCTATCAAACCGATGTTCGGGCCTTCAGGCGTCTCGATGGGGCACATTCTGCCATAGTGAGAATGGTGAACGTCGCGGACTTCGAATGAAGCTCTGTCTCTGTTCAGACCGCCGGGACCAAGCGCCGAGAGTCTGCGCTTATGCGTCAGCTCCGCCAGGGGGTTCGTCTGGTCCATGAACTGCGAAAGCTGAGAAGATCCAAAGAATTCTTTTATCGCCGCCGTCACCGGTCTTATGTTTATCAAATTAGAAGGCGTAATGGAATCCATATCCTGAATGGACATTCTCTCTCTTACTACGCGCTCCAGCCTCGACAGACCTACGCGCAGCTGATTTTGAAGCAGCTCGCCGACAGAACGCAGTCTGCGGTTTCCGAGATGGTCTATGTCGTCCTGCGTGCCTATTCCATACGGCAGGCCAAACATATAGTTGACCGCGCTGAACATATCCTCCACCATTATATGGCGTGGTATAATGTCGTTTATATGAGCGTTAATGTCTTTAATTATCTCCTCGCGCACCGCCGCCTTTGCCTCTTCCGTTTCGGCAGCGTAAAACGCCTCGTCGTGCTTATTGAGGATTTTTTTGAATTCCGGGTAGAATACTTTTTCGTTGATTTCCGTATCTTGTTTTGATATGCCCAGAGCCTCAAGATACGGCTCGCTGTCTACAAAATGGTTGCCTATTATTTTAAGGCGTTCTCCTGTGGGCAGCTCCACGTCTACGCTGTTTATTCCCGAATTTTGAATATCATGAGCTGTCGCCGCGTCTATCTCTCCGCCTTTTATGACATAGAGTTCACCCGTCTCGGGATCTATTATGTTCTCCGCCGCAATCTGACCTGTAATTCTCGTCTCCAGAGCCAGCTTCTTGCTGAATTTATATCTGCCTACGCGCGCGAGATCGTATCGCTTGGGATCAAAGAAGAGAGACGTTATGAGCTGACGCGCCGATTCCTCAGTAGGCGGTTCGCCCGGACGCAGCCTCTTATAAATTTCAATCAGGCCGTCTTCTTCCGTCGTAGCTACGTCTTTTTTAAAAGTAGCCTCGAGATATTCGTTGTCGCCGAAATGCTCTATTATCTGCTCATTGCTGCCGAGTCCCATGGCTCTCAGCAGAACAGTGGCGGGGAGTTTTCTCGTGCGGTCTACACGAACCCACATGCAGTCGTTGGAGTCTGTCTCCAGCTCCAGCCATGCTCCTCTGTTGGGGATAACCGTAGCGTTAAAGAGGTCCTTTCCCGTCTTGTCCTTGTTTGAATCGTAATACACGCCGGGAGAACGCACGAGCTGGCTTACTATAACTCGCTCCGCGCCGTTTATTATAAACGTGCCCTTTTCCGTCATCAGAGGAAAATCGCCCATGAATACTTCCTGAACCTTAACCTCTCCTGTCTCCTTGTTTATCAGACGGACTTGAACCTTGAGCGGAGCCGCATAGTTGACGTCGCGGATTTTGCACTTCTCCACGTCGTATTTCGGAGTGTCGGAAATATGATAGTCTGCAAATTCCAACACTAAATTTTCTGAGTAGTCTGTGATAGGCGAGATGTCTTTGAGTACCTCTCTCAAACCTTCCTTTACAAATCTTTCATATGACTTGGTCTGAATCTCGATCAGATCCGGGATGGGGAGCACTTCAGGGATCTTTGAAAAGCTCATTCGACTGGATTTACCGTTCTTGACTTCATGCACCATGCTTCAAAACATCTCCTATCCTTAAAATGTTTGTAGTTAGTCGAGCGTACTTGCTCAAGTACGCTCACAATTTATTCTTGACAAAATTCCGCAATACGTATACATTATATGTAGCGCATATTAGAATAACTGTATAGCCCTCTTTTGAGGATAAATTCGGCAGAATAATATGCCGATGCAATTTACTATAATACAATACAACGTGCCGTGTGTCAAGAGTATCGGCTCGTTTTTTGTATTGTTTTTACGCTTTTTTTGTGATTTAATCTCTTTTTTGCACTATTCCCCGGGTGTTCAGGCTAAAACCCGAATATTTAACTAATTCTTTATCTTTTTCTTCGCGCATGTTCTCATATGCGCTTTGAGTTTATATACCGTCCGTAATGCACTTTTCTACCCTAAAACATCAATAAAATTTGCTCCTCCCTTCACGTATGCGTTATTCTTCCGAAATGTGCGGGTGTAGACGAGATTCGCAATATGTGTTACAATGAGCAAAGGATAAGACACGAAGGAAGGCTATTAAATAGGAGAAACAACTTGATCACACGAGTCAAAAACAAACTGTTTACTAACAAAGATACTCTGGGATATTACGCCGGTCTGACCTTCGATGCGTTCGACGTCACTCCGGACGGAAAAGAAACCATGCAGACTCTCTCTCCCAGAATACACTTTTTCGACGAAGGCACAGGTCAGCCCGTGCTGATGCTGCACGGCGCGCTTCAATCGCTCTATACTTTCCGAGAAAACAAGGATTATCTCGCGCAGAATTTCCGTGTAATAACGCCCGACCTTTTAGGGCACGGATACTCTGAATGTCCTGATATGGATTATACAATAGCAGATCATTCCGCTTCTCTGCGTTCTTTTATAGAGACATTGGATCTGTCGTCCTTTTCTGTTGTTGCATTCGGCATTTCCTGCGCTTATGCGCTCCATCTCGCTTCTTATCTCACAGAGCATGTCACGCGCCTCGTGCTCATAAATCCGGGCAGCTTCCTAAACACGGATTTCCCCGGTGCTAAAACCATGCGCAGCGGGCTCGGCTCACACAACATGTCCAAATACGCAAAAGAAAGCTTCATGGCGAAGTGCTTAGACAGGGCATATTTTGATAAAACGCTGATTGATCCGCACAGCGCTGAAGAATACGCCCGCCCATTCGCAAATCCGGATATCCGTTTCTGCTCGCGGCAGTCCATAATAAACTACGATAACGAGGACTTTATTCCGCGCCTCCACAAGATAGACTGCTCCGTGCTTGTCATAAGCAGCAAAGACGATACCGTAGCCGATCACGAAGAACAGGAGTTTATAATCTCCCACCTGAACGACGTCTACACTTTTGAACTCAGAAACTGCGGTTACCTGCCGCACGAAGAAAAATCCGCAAAGGTCAACGCTGCTTTGGACGAATTCCTGACCTGACCGATTTCTCACAATTCAATAATATTTAAATTTTAAAACGCCGCACTCACCGCTCTCAGCAGTGCGGCCGACTTCACATCAGCAAGGCGCTTTTTTGGAGGTTATGCAAAAACATGTTAAAATTTGACAAAATTTCGACAGACGTAATTTGTCTGTCAGTTACTACAGTGCAGGCTCTGCTCCACGCCCCGACAGGCGCAACTGAAATTTACCTTTATGCTCAGTTGCACGGCACAGCCGAATTGGAGACGCTATGCCGCGAATTTGATCTCTCAGACGAGCAAGTCCGAGACGCCATAAATTTTCTGCGAAACGAACGCCTTTTGCGCATAGCGCACGTCTCCGCAAGCTTCGACGACGAAGACGCCGAACAAATCGACGAATTGCCCGCGCAAGACGCTCAGCCGACGGCAAAACCGCGCCGGGCCGTATCCTTAAATCAAGAAAGCGTCCCCGACGCATCGCCTGCGCAAAGCTCCGAGCCCGACCCGCAGACCGAACCGGCAGCTCAAGACAGGCAGACCGTCTATTCAGACGCTGAATTTAACGACAGTCTGCAAAGGCTCTTCTCTGACAGGCTTTTAACAATGTCGGATTTAAAAGGAATCTACGAGTGCTGCGATGTGTACGGCCTGCCCAAGAGCGTTGTCCTCTTTGCCGCAGAGCACGCCATCGGCGTGCATCAGCGCGGCAACCGTCTGCCTATACGATATATCCAGAGCATAGCGCGCGAATGGGCAGAGAATGACATTAAATCTGTCGAAGACGCTCAGACCTTCCTCACTATGCAAAGCGGCGCGAACAGAGACGTGCGTGAAATACTGAGTAAGCTCGGTCAAAGACGTCAGCCCACAGACGAAGAACGCAAATTGTATGAAAAGTGGACAGGCGAATGGGGCTATTCTCACGCCGCTGTTCTCGAAGCCTGCGCGCTCACAGCCAGCGCGAGCAGCCCGAGCATGAAATACCTCGATGGAATACTCCGCAATCTGCACGAGCAGGAAAAAGACAGCGTAGTGACAAAGAACGGCATGAACGAACACATAAAGCGCAGCGAAGACGACGACGCAAGCATGAAAAAGCTTCTCGCTCAGCTCGGCGCATATTCTCAAAGCATAACTCCGGAGCTTCGCAGATTATACCGCAGATGGACGGCAGAAGGCTTCGATCAGGCCGCTCTCGAATTTGCATTCGGGCACGCCGCCATAAAAGGCAGAGGAACTCTCGAATACATCAGCATTCTGCTCGACGATTGGGGCAGCCGAGGTCTCTATAAGGCAGACGATATTCTGGCAGATCTGTCTCTTAACAAAAAGCGCGCGGCGCGCATACGCGATATACTGCGCAAAGCAGGCGTATCCCGCGCTCCGGCAGACGGAGATTACGAAATGTATGACAAATACGCGGCTGTCATGGATTCTGACGTCATCTCCTTCGCAGCCGAGCTCGCGTACGGCTCTAACGTCCCTATCCGCACAATGGTGAATATTCTCGAAAGATGGCAGAGCGCCGGAGTTAAAAATATCGAACAGGCGCGCGCTCAGGACGAGGCGCACAAAGCACAAAGTCAACAAAACACCCGCGGCAGGCGAACTCCTCACTCCGAAGCCAGAGAGAGAGACTATGCCGGCGGTGAATTGGAATCCCGCGTACCCGGAGCAGTCTCCAGCAGACGCAGAAAACTTTGAACATAAAAAACGGCGAACAGAGCGGCTCCCTGTTCGCTGTTTTTATTTCTATCTGATATCAAACGCCTGTAGCTTGTGCCGCTCTCGTTCCGTTGTCCTTCGCAAGACCGGGAACGGCCGCCCCTATAAGAACGAGAACAATCCCAACGACCTGCCAAAGCTCCATTGTGTCTCCCAAGATAAGCACCCCGCATACCGCCGCGACCACGGGCTCGAGAGTAGTGATTATACTGGCGCTGCCTCCGTCTACGCCAAGCTCCATCCCTCGATTATACACAAGCAAAGGAAGCACAGAGCCCAGCAGCGCTACTCCTACAAACATCAGGTCAATCCACCATACGCTAAAATCCACACTCCACACAGGACACAAAAACTGCATAAGCACCGCGCCTGTCAAAGCCGGCGCCATCGCAACCGTGCGCGAAGAGTGTACTTTCAGAGCCTTCTGCCCGAATACAGTAACCATGGAATAAGCTATGCCCGACCCTATGCCTATTATAATTCCGAGGAAATTCACAGAAAGCGACGCAAAATCGTAAACTCTGACTACAAGCGCGCATCCTATAAACGTCAATATCAGGCATACTACCTTGCGCTTTGTTATTTCTTCTCCATAGAATATTCTGCCCAATATAATTACAAACGCAGGAGCCGTGTACATCAATATGCAGGCCATCGCCGTAGAGAGCATGTCCAGAGCAACGGTGTACAAAACCAGCAAACCGACTATTGTAAAAACCGACATTACAGTATAGAACGCCCACCATTTCGGCGTTATATTTTTGAAATCCCCGCCTTTTATTCCCATAGCCAGATATATCAAAGCAGCTATGACAGCGCGCGCAGAGCATATCGCCAGAGAATCAACTCCCGCGGATAGAAGCGTGCGCGTAAGTATAGGAAAAATTCCCCACGATACCGCCGCGACAACGATCATTATCACGCCTTTGGAGTAATTCCCCATTTTCATTATAATCATCTCCTATGCTCACATTTTCTACTGTTCATCAGCATCATACCGGCTCTCTCTTCTCCAGATCCTCAGGCACGGAGAACCATTCGCTGTCAAAAAACGCGCTGTCTCCCATGCTGTCCAGCGGGACTTTGTAATACCTCGCTTTCCCCTGAATGGCTATTTTCCCATCCGGCAGCAGAACCTCGCCCTCGGTCTCAAAAAACCTTCGCGTATTTGACGTTATTCTGGCGTATGCTCTCGCTTTTTCGCCCAGAGGCAAAGCCTGCCTGTATGTCAAAGTCATCGTAACCGTAACTCCCCAGCTCTCAGGCTCTTTTACATATATGGTGCGCGCCATCGCTTCGTCGAGAAAAGCCGCTCCCGCTCCGCCGTGCGCTCTGTCCGGGTAGCTTTGATGTTCCTCCCCCGGGATAAACTCTCCGTACACCTCGCCCGTATCCAATTCATAAAAAGAAGCTTTTAAACCGCACTCGTTCTCTACTCCGCATACAAGGCACATTTTAGAGTTATTCTGTTTCGCCACTATTTTCCTTGCCATCTTGTCTCCCTTCTTTTCCGTCCTGTTTCATCTCTTCTGTTCTGAAATACCGGTACACCGCTTTGGCAGCCGGCTCATTCATACCTGCTATAGAAGCCAGCTCGTCAATCGACGCCTCGCGTATCGCATCAACGCTCCCCATCCTGCTGAGCAAGGCGGCCTTGCGCTTCGGTCCTATCCCCGGTATCGCATCCAGAGCAGAGGACACTATGCGCTTTTCTCTTCTGGCGCGATGGAATGTGATTGCAAACCTGTGCGCTTCATCACGTATATTCACTACCAGCCTGAATTCCGGCGTGCGGCGTCCGAGAAGCAGGCTCTTATCCTTCCCCGGAATGAATATCTCCTCCTCGCGCTTTGCAAGCCCCACGATAGGTATCGCAGCTTCGAGATTGAGCTCGCGCAGTATTCCCAGCGCGCTGGAAAGCTGACCCTTGCCTCCGTCTACAATTATAAGATCCGGCAAATGACCAAACCCGCTTTCCTCTCCCGTATCTTCTGTCATTCCGCGCATCAGCCTCCTCCGGAGCACCTCCGCCATGCTGGCAAAATCGTTCGCGCCTTCCACTGTTTTTATTTTAAACTTACGGTATTCTTTTTTATCCGGCTTCCCGTCTGTAAATACCACCATACTGGCCACGCTGTCGGTGCCTTGCGTGTTGGATATATCGTAACATTCTATCCTTCGAGGGTAAGGGATATCCAGTCTCATCCCCAACGCTTGCGCCGCGCCCTCGGTATCTCTCTGTCTCCTGCGCTTTCTTTCTACAGCATGCATCGCGTTTTTCTTAGCCATAGAGACCAGGCCAAGCCCCTCTCCGCGCTGAGGTAGATTGAGAGAAACTCGCGCACCCTTCTTTTCGGTCAGCCATTCTTCTATCAGCTCGGCGTCCTCCGGCATGTCAGATACAAGTATCCTCGCGGGAATCCTGTTTTTCTCCTGTTCTGAATAGTACGCCTTGATGAAGCCTGAGACTACTTCCGCGGCGGAGGCAAACGGCGCGGCAGACACATTTCTCTCATGCCCTATTTTTTCTCCACGTATAAACAGCGCATATAAGGACGAGCCCAGCGGACTCACCGCCGCGCCTATTACATCGCAGTCCTTACCCACAGGCAGACTTATCATCTTTGCTGCTTTTACATTTTCCAAAAGTCTTAATTTGTCCCTCAGAGCGGCCGCACGTTCAAACTCCATCGCCTCGGACGCCTTCTGCATCTCATCTGTTAGCCTGCGTTTCAGCTCCCCTGTTCCGCCGCGGAATATAGATATGACTTCTTTCAGCACAGCGTCATATTTCTCCTCTGATACGCCGCCCTGGCACGGAGCGAGACACAGCCCCATCTGAGCATTGAGGCAGGGTCTCTGCCCTTTCTCTATCATCTTGGATATATCTCCCTTGCAGCTTCTCAAAGGATACAGCTTTCGAATCTCATCCATAACATTGTTTATGGAATATGCGCTTAGGAAAGGTCCTATATATTTCGCGCCGTCTTTTTCCACCTTTCGCACAACCTCTACGCGCGGGTATTTTTCGTGCATATTTATGCGAACATACGGGAATTGCTTGCCGTCTTTAAGCAATACGTTATATTTAGGCGAGTATTGCTTTATCAAGCGCATCTCTAAGACGAGCGCCTCCATCTCGCTCCCCGTTATTGTAAACTCCAGACTGTGCGTACTCGCCAGCAAAAGAGGCACTCTCACCCGCTTATCCTGACCGTTAACATAGTTTGAAATGCGTTTACGCAGGTTTTTTGCTTTGCCAACATATATTACGCTGCCGTTTTCATCCAGCATACGGTACACCCCCGGTTCGTTCGGGAATGCCTCCGCCTGCTCGCGCAGATACTGCGGTATGTTTTCGTTCATCTTATTTCGTCCTTGCTAATTTGTCAGCTATATAATAAAAGGCTCCCGTGCTTTCAGGGAGCTTAGACTATTTAATTCGGCCCTCTTTGCTCCTGCGGCTATGCCACGCCTGATATAAGCCCCAAAACCACAGAGCCTGAGTAGAATATGCCGCACGTCACGGACGAATTCATCATTGCGGTTATCTCCGAGATGTTAATCATTATCAGCATTACAGGCACGACCATAAACACCATATACATCGCCAAGAAGCCGCGCACAAAGCCTATCAAACCGCCCGTAAGAGTATCTCTCCGGCGCAGAGTCGGGAGCTTTGCCGCATACGAAAACGCATTTGTCAAAAGCGTAAATATTATACGCAGAACAACAAATATTATAAGAACACTGATTATATTAATTGTAACATTAAATATAGTCAAATTGAAATAATCTCCGAGAGATTCCACACCCTGAGATGCAAACACTTTTCCGTTTATATTTGAAAGTATCGCTGTATCAAACGGCGGCGGCAGCGCAGCAGAGCTGACCGTACTCTGTATCTGAGCGTCTGAGAGCTGACTTATCGCCGTGCGGGCCAACTCCACGTCTCCGACCTTTTCCGCTCCTTCTATATAGAACTTCAGCGAGCCGAGCATGGCATCGCCGGAAAGCACTCCCGAAAGCAGCGGATACGTCAAGAAGGACAGCAGCCACGACGCTATAAATCCGCCAAGATTCAGCAGCGATCCGGAAAACCCGCGGTAAGCACCGTTCAGCGCGTAAAAAACCAACAATATCAGAACTACAATATCCAGTATATTCATTCAGCCTCCGTCAAGACATCGCAAGGTAATAAACCCCGCTGTCGCTCGTAATGATAGCAGCTTCGCCCTTTTTCTCTGCGTCTGTAATTATAAAGTCCGTCTCTATCGTTCGCGCGAGCTGCCCTGTAGCGAGTTTGTAAATATATATCTCGTTGTCTGCGAAGCAGTATATATCCTCCGTGCCTATCAGCGCTTTAGTAACGCCTGCGGGCGTAAAGATTATCGACCAGTCTCCTCCGGAAGAAAGCAGACGCACGCCCGAAACCTCCGCGTCTCTGCTCAAATATGCGAACAGCACTCCGTTCGCGTCCGCCGTATAATCGCTGCAGGTCAGGGAATACACTATAGCATCCGCGTTCAGATTTCCTTGTTTAGTATAAGCATACATATACGTCGAGCCGAGCATGTACACCATATTCCCGGAAACTACAGTCTTTTCAAGAAGCTGTTCGTATACCGTGATATTCGCCGTATTAGACTGAGACGAAGGATTGTAGCACATTACAGACGTCCTTACGCTCGCTCCGGAAGTATCCAGAGCTGCAGCCGCAAGCTCTCCGCTTGAAGTCAGCATATAATCTGCAAGCGTTCCCGTGATTTGAGTCCTGAACAGCTCTACGCCGTTCCTGCTGAAAACGCGAATATATTCCGAATCGTTTAGCGTGCAGTATACGGCTATATATCCTCCGCCCGTTTTTGCATTCACTATAGAGTATTCGGAAGAAGGCAGAGTAAAAAGAGCCGTTCCGTTCATATCCAAAGCCACGCCCCGCGCCTCGGTATACGCAAAAATAATTCCGTTTTGTCCGTCTGCCGCCAGCTTCATCCCTTGACCTATATCGGCGTCGAAGCTAAATATCTCTCCCTGGCTGTCCTCTCGCTTGCCTACTACGTTCGTCCCGTTTATATAGTATAGTTTCTTGGCATAATAGTATGCTTCATCCGCAGAAGATACCGCCAAGCTCTCCACCTCAGTTTGAGCCGAAGGCGCATGAACCATTGCAATGTAACATGACACGGCCAACGCCAACACTATGAGGATTACTCCTAAAATAATAAAACGCTTAGTGCGCCTGCTCGATCTTTTTTTCGCGTATCCTACCTTCCTCATAGCCGTGTCCTCCCAATCCAGTCAGGTTATATTATAGCATGATTACGCTTAAATAAACGATAGTTTACAAAAAATTTGTTCGTTTTTGCCGAACAAAAAACAGACCTCCTGCCATAGCGTAAAAGCGGCGAGGTCTGCCTTAATTTATATTATCAAAGAATTTTTTCCATGCCGATTTTTTGAGGCACAAGTCCGCAGCTCTCGTAAAACCGTATGGCGTTATGATTGCAGGCCCATACGTTAAGCGTGACGTTATAACATCCGCATTTCTCAGCATATCCGAGGACATATTCATATATTCTCCTGCCTACATGTTGTCCGCGCAGCTTCTCGTCTACACATAAATCGTCGATATACAGCGTTTTTATATCAGTAAGCACGTTATCGTCTACATGCTGCTGCATAACACAAAACGCATATCCCATCACACTTCCCTGCTCATCGCGCGCTACGAAAACAGGTCTCGAATCGTCTTGTATTATATTCAAAAGCTGTTCATCTGTGTATTTTTTAGTGTCCGGTTTGAACAAGTCAGGCCTTCCGGCATTGTGTACGCGCAGAACCTGGCGCAGCAAATTATTTATCCCGTCCAAATCCTCTTTTTCCGCTCTGGTTATTTTAGCTATTCCGGTCATTTCCGTTCTTCTCCTGCATTTATATTTTAACAGTCCGTGCACTCATGCTCGTTGAGCATATATTCCAAAACGCGATCTATACTGTCTGCCGAATCTGTAGGATCGCCCATGCCCGCTCCGGCGAGGTCAGCCCGGCGCAGCGCTGATATGCGCCGTGTCGTCTCAACGCCGTATCTCTGTATTCCCAATTTAAGCTGTTCGTCTGTCATAGAATTATCTATATTGAACATATGTCCGCCTACCAGCTTAGACACCTTTTTGACAAAATCCTCGGGCATAGCCATCTCTCTCAGCAGCTCCTCGGATATAGCCTCGCCTAAAACGCCATGCGCCTTCATGTGCCCGTCACGCGCCATAGCCGCAGGCTTTCCTATATCATGCAGCAGCCCCGCAAAGCGCAGTATCAGATCAGGCGGCGCAGCGGCGCACGTCTTTATGCTGTGCGTCATCACGCTGTATTTATGGTGCATTCCGTATCCTATACATTGCGCATCGACAAAAGGCGGAAACAAGACAAAAAGAGCGCCCGTCTTCAGCATACTGAAAAGCCCGCGCTCCACAGCGTCTGCTCTGCCGTATTTAACGTCGGACAGCAGTATCTTCACCAGCTCATTGCTCAGCTTCTCCTTCGACGCCTGACGCAGCATGTAAGCTCTCTCTTTTACAGCTTGGAAAAGCTCTTCCTCCGCCTCAAAGCCCAGCTCCGCCTCCAGCCTGCTCATGCGCATCAGCATATTAACGTCACGTTCAATCGCATGATGTATATCCGCGCTGCAAGCCCTGAGTTTTCTTTCTTCTATATCCTCTAATCCATACCCTGTCGGATCGTATATTTCGCCCGTTTCTGCGTCGAGATACAGCGCATTTACAGTAAAATCCCTGTCAGCTGCATCAGCGCCGATTCCGCCTTCCGCCAGATTTGTGTATATATACAATATATCGCTCGATTCGGCTTCGAAAAACGCGGCTTTGCCTGCATCTTCGGCAGACAATAGGCGCACACCTCCATCTTTCAATATTCGAGCCGCATCCGATACTTCCGCTTCAGAGGCAATATGAATCTCTGTGCTCTCTAAGGCAAGCAGTGCATTTCTCACATACTGACCCACAACATACAGCCGGTACCCCGCCTCGGAGAACATCTCCGACACGCGCTCTATTTCCGGTGTTATTTGCACTTTTTTCATAATTTTCTCTCCTCCAAAGCGGGATGCATCCGCACCTAGCAAAGCATACCCATCATCATCTGAAACATTATATCATCATGCGTGAGCTGCTCATCCTCCGTCGTACCTTCGAACACATACTCAGCAGGACCCGTCATGTATATCCTGCCCGCGTTATGTTCTATTTCCAATTCTCCCGCTTCCAATTCGACAATCAGCTTATCTCCTGCCAAGCCGAGGCGCTTGAGCATGGCGGCGACGCCGCACGCTCCCGTCCCGCACGCCATGGTGGGGCCGCATCCGCGTTCAAACGTGCGCATCTTGACTCTGCCCTCGTCCACCCGCTCAACAAAGCTTACATTCGTACCGTTCGGGAACATCTCGTGCCTCTCGAGCGGAGCTCCTTCCGCCGCTATGTCCACATCGCTCAGGTTATCCACAAGCACCATAGTGTGCGGCACGCCCATGAGCACGCTGGAAATCTCGTATGTCTTGTCTCCTACGGATACGCTCTGCCGCAAAGTGCTTCCTTCGCCGCGCATAGGTATCTTCTCTCTCTGAAAAGCCGGCACGCCCATGTCCACGCGGACGCCCAAGGTCACTTTTCCATCGGTGAGCACATTCGGCGTCATTATCCCCGCCAAAGTCTCCACGGTGAATCCGCTCTGGCGAACTATGCCCTTGTCGAAACAATAACGCGCAAAGCAGCGTATACCGTTTCCGCACATTTCCGCTTCGCTGCCGTCTGCGTTTATTATGCGCATTTTTATATCCGCCGTGTCAGATTCTTCTATTAATATCAATCCGTCCGCTCCTACGCTCGTCCTGCGGGGACAGAGTTTCTGCGCCATAGCCGACGCGTCGAAAAGCGGCTCAGCTCTGTTATCGTAAATTATAAAATCGTTGCCTAAGCCATGCATCTTTGTAATCTTCATTATTAAGCCTCCTTGCGAGTTGCTTTCTTTTTATTATATCACTACCTCAATCATGCCGCCATAGCTTTATCATCTTTTTTATTTATTTTGACGATTTATGCACATATAACTCTTGAATTAGACGGCAGCATGTTCCAAAATTTCATTTTCAGCCATTCGACAGCCAATTTAGAGGCAATTTTGACATTTTCTCAGCTCTAAAATTGCATTTTCTCTTGACAGAAGCGAGCCTTTTCCTGTATAATATCGACATTAAAAGAGACAGGGCAACGGCGCCGCAGATAGGCTCCGCCCTGTCTTTTTTGTTAGGAGGGTTATTTTAATGAACGGTTTACTGCGTCACAAGGATCAGATCAACAGACAGCTCGCCAGATACGGCGTAAAATTTGGAATTTACAAGAACGGGACATTTGAAGAAAGGCTCTTCCCCTTCGATGCCATCGCCCGCATAATCCCCGCAGAAGAATGGCATATTCTGGAAAAGGGATTGATCCAACGCGTAAACGCCCTCAATTTGTTTCTGAAAGATATTTACGGCGAAAAAAAGATAATAAAAGACCGCGTCGTTCCCGAAGATTTTATATATCGCTCGCCGGGATACCTTCCCCAGTGCGAAGGCATACTCCCTGCCAAAGGCATATACAGCCACATCTCGGGCATTGACCTTGTAAAAGGGAAAAACGGAACATGGTATGTATTGGAGGACAATCTTAGAATACCGTCCGGAGCTTCTTATCCTCTGATTGCGCGAAATTTATGCCGCAGATGCAGTCCGGATACCTTCCGCAGCAACAATGTGCTCGACAACAGAAATTACGGCGAGCTGCTCCGCCGCACCATGGACAGCGTAAACACAGGGGGAATCAACGTCGTGTTCACTCCCGGCAGATACAACGCGGCCTATTTCGAACATTCTTATCTGGCGGAGCTCTCCGACTCTGTCCTCGCGGAATCGGGCGATTTATACGTCAGAGACGACACTGTTTACTATCGTTCCACAGAAGGCGACCAGCGCGTCGGCGCGATATACAGAAGAGTATCGGACGAATATATGGATCCTCTCACGTTCGAGCCTAACTCGCTCATAGGCATTCCCAATTTAATGGTTGCATACCGCGCAGGCAACGTGGCCGTACTCAACGCTTTCGGCAACGGCGCAGCGGACGACAAGGGCATATACTACTTCGTACCCAAGATGATAAAGTATTATTTGAACGAAGAATCTATTTTAAACAACGCTCCCACGTACCTTCCCTTCTATGACAAGGACAGAGAATACGTTCTCAAAAATATCCAGAAACTCGTAATCAAGGACGTCGCCGAAGCAGGCGGATACGGCGTACTCTTCGGAGACAGGCTTTCCGCGGAGAAGCTGGCTGATTTAAAACAGACAATCGTCTCAGAGCCGCGAAGATTCATCGCTCAAGAAGTCATAGATTTTCAGGATCTCCCGATCATGGAGGGCGGCGAGCAGGTAGATCGAAAAGCAGATCTGCGCGCGTTCGTGCTCTCCGGCGCGGACAGCACCACAGTATGGCCGAGCGGACTGACCAGATTCACACGCGATCCGGACAGCTTCATAGTCAACTCATCTCAGGGCGGAGGTTTTAAAGATACATGGGTACTATCACGTTAAGCAAGCAGAACAGATTATTCTGGCTGGGAAGATACAGCGAAAGAGTCTATACGACAGTTCAGTATATGCTGGATTTATACGACAAGCTGATAGAAAACGACAAAATCGACTATGCGGGCTTTTGCCAAAAGCTCGGTATACCTTGCGATTACAAAGACAGCAGCGATTTCATCCGCCGCTATCTTTTCGATCCGGAGGCTCCCGGCTCTATAGCCTCCGGCGTAGACGCCATGCTCGGAAACGGCATGGTTCTGCGCGAAAGCATCACTACTCCCACGCTGGCATATCTGCAAATGGCATACAATGCTCTCCAGTTAGCCGCGAAAAGCGACGCTCCCATGGTCGAGCTGCAGTGGGTTTTGGACGACATAATGGCGTTTCGCGGCAGCTTTGACGACGCCATAGACATTGAGAGCATGCGCAACATAACCAAGGCCGGCGGCAGCGTCGAAAAAGTCAGCCTGACGCTCAGACTCAACTGGCGGACAGAGCGCCTGCAAAAGGAGATTCAAAAGCTCGTCAACAGGCTTTATAAGACAGATTTGCCCATAAACGACAGCGCGCTTGACATAATCACACGCAAGGCCATCGAGGGCGAAGATATAGATAAGCACATTCTTCTGCAAAGCGTAGAGGAGCTGTTCCGTGTATGAGCCGAGAGCTTACATTCTTTTACGACATATTGCTGGAATTTAACGAGAAAGTGTCTGACCACGCTTTTACATTGAGATGCCTGCCTCAGTCATTCCCGGGGCAGCGCATACTCGACGTCTGTCTGTCTATACATCCGTCTGTACCGTATTCACTGCAAAAAGACTGCTTCGGCAATCTCATGCAGATAGGTCTGATAGACTATCCGCACGATTCTTTCAGATACACCGTCCGCGGACGCGCACAGGTCGATTATTCTAAGCTTAAACCCGAGACGGCGCACCCTATATTCCGATTTCCGTCGCGTTATACCGCGCTCAGCTCGGAGATGCGCAGCTTTCTCTCGTCTCTCGCTCTTCCGACAGATGCAAAAGAGATAACATGGCTATTATCAGAAGCAGTGCGCTCTCACATGGAGTACGCCCCCGGCGTTACCGGAACATCGACCACAGCGGCGCAGGCTTTCTCGGCCGGCGCAGGCGTTTGTCAAGATTTTGCACACATTTTTCTCTCGTTAGCCAGAGAATGCGGTCTGCACGCGAGATATGTCAACGGTTTGCCTCAGGGCGAAGGCGCGAGTCACGCATGGTGCGAGGTATTTCTGTCCGGCTTTTGGATTGGCATAGATCCCACACGCGGAAAATGGACTGACGAAGGCTATCTGCGCTTCGGAGTAGGACGCGATTTCGGCGACTGTCCTATCGAACGCGGCGTGTTCATCGGGAAAGCCGAACAGCAGCAGAAGGTTTTTATGCGCGTAACACAGCAATAAATTCCAACATCAAAAGCGCGGAAGCAGCGCATAGCTTCCGCCCTGCATCAACGCCAGGAGGTCTTTTATCATGATAAAAGAAATAGTCCGAGTCCCCCTCGCAGTCGGGGAGGACTTGATAATTAAAAAAAACTGCATCGGCAGCGAAGGCAAACGCTTTTGTATTGTCACCGGAACGCACGGCGATGAGCTGGAGGGACAGTACGCAGCATGGAAGCTCGCGCGCCTTCTCGAAAAGCACAGAGATAAGCTGAGCGGAACGGTTGAAATTTATCCCGCGCTCAACCCTCTCGGCATCAGCACCATGACCCGCGGTATTCCTCAATGCGATCTCGACATGAACCGCACCTTCCCCGGAAGCACGAGCGGATCTTTTTCCGAATACGTCGCCGCTAAAATAACAGAGGACTTAGCCGGAGCAGATATGTGCATCGACATACACGCCAGCAATATTTTCCTGCGGGAAATCCCACAGGTGCGCATAAATATAAACACGGCGGAAAAACTTGTGCCTCTTGCTAAACATCTGAATATGGATCTCATCTGGATTCACTCCGCCGCGACGGTGCTCGAGTCCACTCTGGCTCACAGTCTCAACTCCATCGGCACTCCTACCCTTGTCGTAGAGATGGGCGTAGGTATGCGCGTTACAAAAACGTACGGAGATCAGCTGATAAAGGGTATTCTGTCTCTGATGTCCCATATCGGCATGTGGCATGCGCCTATCGTACCCGTTGCTCCGCCGATAATAAGCAGCGACGGACACGTTTCTTTTGTCAACGCGCCCTGCCCCGGAATATTTTTCCCCTCTTTGGAGCATACGGCTCAGGTTGAAGAAGGGCAGGAGCTTGGAGTCATCGCCGACCCTCTGACAGGAGAAATAAAGCAGCGTTTGACCAGCCCCGCCGCAGGTCTGCTTTTTACTTTGAGGGAATATCCCGTAGTTTACGAAGGCTCTCTGGTCGCACGTATACTCGGCGGCTCTATACAGAGCAACTGACAGGAGGCCGGCAGAAATCATGAAAGAAATAACTCTTTTTACGTTAAACACACCATATCGTCAAGAGCTGTCCGTCAAAGCATGGCATTTCGGTCATTCCGAGAAAAAAAGTCTAGCCGTAGTCGGCGCTCTGCGCGGCAATGAATTGCAGCAAATGTACAGCTGTTCTCAGCTTATACAAGCTCTCCGCAGGCTGGAGGCGGACGGCGCCCTCTCACCTGACTGCGGCGTTCTCGTCGTTCCCTGTGCCAATCAGTTTTCCATGAATGTCGGCAGGCGTTTCTGGGCGGCTGACAACACGGATATTAACAGGATGTTCCCGGGCTACATCGAGGGAGAAACCACTCAGCGCATAGCAGCCAGAATATTCGAGGCTCTTAAAGGCTATAAATACGGTGTACAAATGGCGAGCTTTTATCTCCCGGGTGATTTTCTCCCGCACGTGCGCATGATGGAGACGGGATATGAAAACATAGATGACGCATACGACTTCGGACTTCCTTATGTCATACTCCGCAAACCGCAGCCCTACGACACCACGACTCTCAATTACAACTGGCAGATATGGGAGACTCAAGCCTTTTCTTTATATACCCGCGAGACAGACTGCATAGATATAAACAGCGCGAAAGTCGCCGTAAATTCTGTATTTAGGTTTATGCACAGGAAGGGCTTCTCTTTTAAAAAAGAGCCGAGCTCCGCTTCTAAATCTCTGTTCTTCCGCGAAAGCGAACTTCATACCGTCCTTTCTAAAGCAGGCGGTCTTTTCCTGAGGGTTCACGCTCCCGGCGATTTTGTCCGCGAAGGCGAAACTCTCGCCGACATACTCGACGCATGCACGGGAGAAATTATAGAGGAGCTGAAATCCGACTGTTCCGGTCACGTGTTCTTCGCCCACAAAGCGCAATTAATAGCAGGGCACGAAGTCGCATTCAGAATCATGCCTGACCGACGGCGTTGCCGCACTTCCTCAAATGTGCTATAATTCTTATATTACTACATGAGGAATCTTAAACTATGGAGCAGACAGTCGAAAAACGCACAAAAAACCGCCTCTGGATACTTTTCGTCGCAAGCCGCGCGGATATCCGACTGACAGAGGAGCAGCTATGGAGCATTATATCCGAGCACGATATAATGGGCTATTTTGACTTTAAAATAATGTTTCTGGATTTGGTCAAAGCCGGACTCATCTCTGAAAATCCGTCGCCTAACGGCATGTTCTACCGCATAACCCAAAGCGGAAAAGACACGATAGAATTTGAACTCAAGCAGCTTTCCTACACCAAGCGCACCGCAGTCGAGCATTACCTGGACGTAAACAGACAGCGCTTCGAGCAGGAGGGCATGATATACGCTTATTACTACGAAATTCCCGACGGAGGCTATAGAGTAACCATGCGCCTGCTGGAGCAGGAAATGACCGTGTTCGAAGTGAGCTACATAGCGTCTTCAGAGAGCGAGGCCAAGCTCCTGACCAAAAACTGGCACAAAAATCACATGAAAGTATATCACAGCGTTTTCGCCGCTCTTCTCGATTCACCCCCACCGGATGAAGGTATATAATAAAAAATCGTCGGAACTCCGACGATTTTATTTTTTCACCCGTCATTATACTTCTTCTTTTTTGCTCAGAGCTTCTCTTGCGAAAGCTTCAATAGAGTAATCCGCCCTCTTTCCATCTCCAAACAAATTAAAAAAGCAGGAAGGTATCTCTTTCAGCGCAAGATTCTTCTTTACGCAAAGGGAACATCCCTCGTCGTGATTGACGGGATTCAGCGGACATTTTTTATCACTGCAGGTGCAAAAATCAAAATTCTTCATTACGTGTCTTTCCTCTTTAATTATTTCATTTTCAAAATTATTTTATTTCAAAACCCGCAAGCTCTTCCAGCTCCCCTGCCAAGTAAAATGACCCTGCTATAACCAGCAGTGCTCCGGAGGATTTCGCCGCCTTTTCAGCCATTTGAAAAGCCTTTGAGCTTTCATCCTCCGCATACTCAGCGCCGAATATTCTCGCAGTTTCTTCCGCACTCCTGCTGCGTTCGTTCTTAACAGCAGAAGCAAAAACCTTTGCTCCTCGTTTTTTTGCGTATTCTGCCAAAGAGGATACGTCCTTCCCGTGCATCCCCGCCGTGAGCAATACAATATCTCTTTCGGCAAATTTTTCATCCAGACATTGCGTCAGCTCTTCTATTGCGTCCGCATTGTGTCCGCCGTCTATCAGTATATCCCGCTCTCTGTCGTATTCCAGCCTTGCAGGTATCCTGACTCGGCTCAGGCAGCCGGGCTGCGGCTTCAGACCCGCAAGCTCCACCGCCGTCATCGCCATCGCTGCGTTTATCGGCTGACTCGAACCCAGAGCTCTAAGTTCAACTCCCAATTCTTCCGCATCGCGCTTTGTCACCACGTGCAGCTCTGCGCTTCTCATGGCGCACGTCCGTTCTATAATCCGCATTGCGCCGCGCCTTTGCTCCTGAGTCACGACAAATCCGCCTTTTCTGATTATCCCGCATTTTTCCTCTGCTATCTTCTCTATCGTATCGCCTAAAATCTCAGCGTGATCTATTCCTATTCTGGTTATCACATTGACGTCGGCGGGATACAGGTTTGTAGGATCTTTCTTTCCGCCCAGCCCCACTTCGAGCACTGCGCACTGCACTCCGTTTTCAGCGAACCATTTCATCGCGGCGTGCGTCAGCTTTGTAAAATAGTTTCCCTCCGCCTTTTCAAACAGCGCGTCCATCTCCCGCTCCGGGATGCACTCCCCGTTTATTCTGATTCTCTCTTCTTTGCGCACTATATGAGGCGATGTAAACAATCCCGTCCTCATTCCGGCGCTTTGCATTAATGCAGCGACATATGTCGCGACGGAACCCTTGCCGTTCGTCCCCGCAATTTGTATTATCTTCATAGCATTTTTAATAAATAAAGCCGCCAACACACTAAATTGCTGACGGCTCTATGTAGTTTCCTGTTAGCCGAGTTCTTCAAAAGACTTTATCTGTTCGAGCAGCTTGTCCAGCATATCCTGATATTTAGCCAGTTTTTCACGCTCCTCGTTCACTACCTTTTCCGGCGCCTTGGATGTGAACTTCTCATTTGCGAGCTTGCCGTAGGCGCGCTTTATCTCGCTCTCAAGGTTCGCTTTCTCTTTGTTCAGCCGCTCCAGCTCCTTGGATATATCCACCAGCTCGCCCAGCGGCAGGAATATCTCGCCCAGCTCTGTCACCGCGCTCGCAGCGCCGCTCTCCGTCTGTCCTTCCTCCATGAGGATTACCTCGCTTGCGCCTGCGAGTCTCTTTATGTACAGCTCGCATTCTTTTACGTCCGCTTCTCTGTCCGTTCGGATTTTCAGCGCAGCCTTTCTGGACGGCGGAACATTCATCTGCGCGCGTATGTTGCGCACCGTGCGTATTACGTCCATGACCGCGGACATGCGCTTTTCATCTTCCTCAAAGTGCAGCTCGCCCTTCGGCCACTCGCTTATCATTATGCTCTCGCCCGCGCCCAGCACCTCGACGAATATTTCCTCCGTGATAAACGGCATGAAGGGATGCAGCAGCTTTAATGCGTCGATCAGAACATATCTCAAAACTCCCAAAGCCGTCTTTTTAGCCTTCTCATCTTCACCGTAAAGCCGCGGCTTTGCCATTTCGATATACCAGTCACAGTATTCGCTCCAGATAAAATCGTAGACCTTGCTCGACGCCAGACCCAGCTCAAACTTGTCTATATTATCGCTGACCTCTTTTGTAACCTGGCTGAGTCTCGAGAGTATCCATTTATCCGCTACGTCTATGTTTTCAAGCTCCAGCTGTTCCGTTCCGTCGCTGTTCATGGCTATGAAACGGGAGGCATTCCATATCTTGTTTGCAAAGTTGCCCGCTGCTGTCACTTTCTTTTCTACATATCGCATATCGCTGCCCGCTGATACGCCCGACGCCAAGCTGAAGCGCAATGCGTCCGCGCCGTATTTTTCTATTACTTTCAGCGGGTCTACGCCGTTGCCCAGAGATTTGCTCATTTTACGGCCCTGCTCATCTCTGACTATGCCATGAATGGCTACCTTTTCAAACGGAGCCTTCCCCATAACTTCTTCGCCGAACACCATCATTCTCGCTACCCAGAAGAATATTATGTCATAGCCCGTGACGAGAGTCGTCGTCGGGTAAAAGCATTCCAGCTCAGGAGTTTTCTCCGGCCATCCGAGCGTTGAGAACGGCCACAATCCGGAGGAAAACCACGTATCCAAAACGTCCTCATCCTGATGCAGATGCGTACAGCCGCATTTCTCGCACTTCTCCGGCTCGTCCACACTTACGTTCACATGGCCGCATTCGTCGCAGTAATACGCCGGTATGCGATGTCCCCACCAAAGCTGACGCGATATGCACCAATCGCGGATGTTCTCCATCCAATTGAAATATATCTTGTCAAAACGCGACGGTATGAACTGAGTTTCGCCGCTACGCACGGCTTCTATCGCCGGCTTTGCCAGATCCTTCATAGATACGAACCACTGCATGGAGACCATCGGTTCCACTGTGGAATGGCAGCGGTAGCACTCGCCTACGTTGTGTGCATAATCCTCTATTTTTACCATAGCTCCGAGCTCCTGAAGCTCTTTGACTATAGCCTCTCTCGCCTCGAGAGCCGTCATTCCGCAGAATTTCCCGCCGTTCTCGTTTACATGAGCGTCGTCTGTCAGAACGCTTATTATCGGCAGATCGTGGCGCATAGCAACTTCGAAGTCGTTAGGATCGTGAGCCGGCGTTATCTTGACCGCGCCTGTACCAAATTCCTTCTCTACGTACTTATCAGCCACAACCGGTATGGGTTTGCCCACTATAGGCAGTATCACATTCTTTCCTACCAGATTCTTATATCTCTCGTCGTCCGGATGCACCGCGACAGCCGTATCGCCCAGCATTGTTTCCGGTCTGGTCGTAGCTACTATTATGCCTTCGCCTCCGTCCTCCGCAGGATATCTGATGTGCCAGAGATGGCTGCTCTTTTCCGTGTACTCTACCTCTGCGTCCGAGAGAGCCGTCCTGCACGTCGGGCACCAGTTTATGATTCTGTTTCCCCGATATATTTTTCCTTTTTTGTACAGACGAACGAACACCTCTCGCACGGCGCGGGAGCATCCTTCATCCATTGTAAATCTCTCTCGGCTCCAATCGCAGGAGCTGCCCAGCTTTTTCAGCTGAGTCGTAATGGTATCTCCGTATTCTTTTTTCCACTCCCACGCGCGCTCCAGAAATTTCTCCCTGCCTATGTCGTTCTTTGAGATTCCCTCCTCAGCCAGCGCGTCTACTATCTTTACTTCTGTCGCAATGCTGGCATGGTCCGTACCCGGAACCCAAAGCGTAGCGAATCCCTTCATGCGGTGATACCGCGTCAGCGCGTCCTGGAGCATATTGTCCAGCGCATGACCCATGTGCAGCTTGCCCGTTATATTAGGCGGCGGCATTACGATGCAGAACGACGGCTTGGACTTGTCCGGCTCAGCGGTAAAATATCCTCTTTCCATCCATCTATCGTACAGCTTCTGCTCCACTTCTTTGTGGTCATACGCTTTTTTAATATTATCACTCATATATAAATAAAACCTCCGTGGAATTGCAAACAATCAATATATATATTGCCGAAAACACTATCAATAATTATAGTACAAATTTTCCGTCAAAAAAACTCAGCTTTGAGCTTCGTCTCTGCATTACAGCTTAAACAAAGCGCCCGTCGCTACTATCAGCCCTGCAGCTATTACGATAAGCCCGACCGCTTTTAATTTGAGCACTTTTTTATCTCCGCCGCCCTCCGACGCCTTGCCTATTATAGGCGCAGCTCCGAAGGTAAGCCCCGCTCCTATTACCATAATAATAGTGCCTATTATCTTTTCCATTTTTATTCAGCCTCGCCGTCTGGTTTTCTCTGTTCTCTATATGCTCTCCACGCCAATACGGCATATTGCACAAACGCCACAATTACAAATACCAGCGCAACATATACCGCATATAGATAATACGGATACAGCCACATCGCGAAAAATCCGGACGCAATGGATATATTCAGCAAAAATCCCGCTATTTTTCCGTATTTGTTCGCAGGGATTATTATTTTTTTAGAAAGCAGGAACGCTCCCCCCGCCAGCATACACGCTTCTTTAGCCAAAATTACTATAACTACAAAAAGCGGCAGTATCTCGGCTGCTGCAAAAGATATAAGCACCGCCATAGCCATGAGCTTATCCGCCAGCGGATCGAGCACAGAGCCGAGCTTTGTAACTTCGCCATTCGAGCGAGCCAGATATCCGTCCAGCAGGTCTGTAAGACATGCCACAAGAAAGCAGGCGAACGCCCACATAATCTCTCTTTGCGCTATAAGTACGGCCGTCGCCGGAACGAGCAGCAGCCGTATAAAGCTCAGTATGTTAGGTAGCGTCCAAATCTTTTCTTTCATTCAATAACCTTCTCCTCTAACTCCGTTACCTAGTAATTATAAGGCTTTCACGAGTTTTTTTCAACAATATTATAACTAATTGCGGAAGATTGATGAGCTTACTCTTTTGTTAGACTTAAAGCGATTTTTCTTGCTTTAAACCTCGTCCGTTTTTCTCCTCATTCAAACTTTTCTTTACGCTGTTTTTGATGTAAAATATAGCTGGGCTGCATACACTACTTTTAAACGGCTAAAATTATCACAGGAGTAAAAAAAGCATGAGAAAATTATACTTAGGAGTAGATATAGGCGGCACAAAAATTGCATACGGCATTTTCGATGAAAGCGGCAGTCTCACCGTTCGGCGCGAATACCCCAGCGACGTTCAGGCAGGTCCGGACGCGCTCTTCGCGCCAATGCTCAACGGGCTGCGCGAAGAAGGCGCGGATTTTTCCTGCGTCTGCGGAGTCGGAATAGGCGCTCCGTCTGCAATAGATTACAAAAACACGCGCATAGTCTCCACCGTAAATCTCCCGCTTCTCGCCGACATACCTATCAGAGAGTTTTTCACAACGCTGTTCCCCAACGCTGATATACGCGCGGAGAACGATGCGAACGCAGCCGCTCTCGCCGAACATAGACGCGGCGCCGGCAGAGACCTCGGCGATATGGTGTACATTTCCGTCTCCACAGGCGTCGGCGGCGGAATAATCCTCGGGGGCAACGTCCTCCGCGGCGAAAACGGATACGCCGGCGAAATAGGACATATGCTTATTCGCCCGGGCGAAGGGCCGCTCTGCGGCTGCGGACACAGAGGTTGTTTCGAGAGTCTCTGCGCCGGGAAATACATAGGCGAACGCGCTCAGGAGTACAGCAAAAAATACAGCAGCACGTTCATGAAAGAGCTGGCAGGCGGAGATCTTCTCCGCTCAACAGGGCATACGCTTTACGCGGCTTATCGCGCAGGAGACGAGATGGCCAAGGAAATGTTGTCCGACATGAGCCGTGATCTGGGTATACTCACTTACAACCTGTTCCGAGCGCTGGACGTAGACGGATTTGTTTTCGGCGGCGGTCTGATCCAGCCTGATTGGCCTCTTCTCGACGGCATTCGCGTACAATTCCGCGAGTTGACCAAAGAGGGCTATTCCGCAGAAATACGCCGCGCCGAGCTGGGCTTGGACGTGGGTGTAATCGGTGCGTTTGAATCGCTTTTTTAAGCGTAATAACAATATAACCGTGAACAGACTAAGCCTTCGGCGGAGGTGCAATCCGCCGCTGAAGCCCTAAGGGGCGGCGCCCCTTATAGAAAACTTCGGACCAATTTTACAAAGGAGAGTCAAATGGGATACATCCAAGAATTTAAAAAGTGGCAGGAAAAGCTTGAAAACACGCCTTACGCATCCGAACTGGCGTCTATGACAGAAGCTGAGAAAGAAAGCTGCTTCGGCGCGTCTCTTCAATTCGGCACGGCCGGCCTGCGCGCAGTCATCGGTATGGGGACGAACAGAATGAACATCTTTACCGTCCGCCGTTCCACTCAGGGTCTGGCAGATTATCTCAACTCAGTAGGCGCAAAAAAAGGAGTCGCCATAGCATACGACTCGCGCAGAATGAGCGACGTTTTCGCTAAAGAAACAGCTCTCGTGCTCGCGGCTAACGGTATAAAAGCTTATCTCTACAGCACGCTCCACAGCGTACCTCAGCTCTCTTTTACAATACTTCATTTAGGGCTGGACGCAGGCGTAGTGATAACCGCGAGCCACAACCCAAAGCAATACAACGGATACAAGGTTTACGGCCCCGACGCGGCGCAGATAGGCGTAGCTCCCGCCGCCGCCGTAACCAAAGCTATCGAAAACACGGCGGACTATTTCGACATAAAAACCATGGACGAACAGACCGCCCTCGACGCCGGCCTGCTGGAATATATAGGCGAAAGCATGGACGAGGTTTACTTCGGCAAAGTGCTCTCCCTCTTAGACCTGAACCTGATAAAACAGAACGCCGACAAGCTCAGCATAGTCTACACGCCTCTTTTCGGCTCGGGATTTGTCCCCGTAACCAACATTCTAAAGCGGATGGGCGTGACGCTTTATGTTGTCGAAGAACAATCTCAGCCGAACAGCAGCTTCCCCGGGCTGTCCGCTCCCAATCCCGAAAACGCTGAGAGCTTCGAAAAAGCAATTGCTCTCGCAAAGGAAAAAGACGCCTCTCTGATACTCGCGACGGACCCGGACTGCGACAGGTTAGGATTGGCAATACGCGAGAAAAACGGCGGCTACCAAATACTCTCCGGCAACCAGATCGGCTGCCTGCTTCTTGATTATGTCATAAGCAAGCACTCTGATTCTCTGCGCGGCGACGAGTTCACAGTCAAATCCATAGTCTCGTCCCCCATGGCAGACGTCATCGCAGAGCAAAACGGAGTTGAAATGCGCAGCGTACTCACGGGCTTTCGATTTATCGGAGAGCAGATAAGGCTGGCTCAGGAAAGCGGCAAAGGCAAATTTCTTTTCGGTTTTGAAGAGAGCTACGGCTATCTCGCGGGAACATTCGTCCGCGATAAAGACGCCTCCATCGCCTGCGCGCTCTGTGTAGAAATGGCGTGCTATTATCACGCGAAGGGCATGACTCCCGGAGACGCTCTGGACGCCATGTACGAGAAATACGGCTATTTCGCAGAAAAAGTCATATCTCTTACACTCGACACCCTCGATGGCATCGCGCGTATAAAAAACGCCGTAAATACTCTGCGCGAAAATTCTCCGTCCTGTATAGCCTCCCGCACGGTTCTCTCTCTGGGAGATTATCTCAACGGCACTATCACAAAATCCGACGGCGCCGTTCTGAATACAGGACTTCCCGAGACCAACATGCTGATATTCGAGCTGGACGGCGGCCGGCTGATACTCCGCCCCTCCGGCACAGAGCCCAAGCTCAAAGCATATTGCAGCGCACGCGGCGACAGCAGGGAGAGCGCAGAACAATACCTCGGCGAGCTTGAAAAAGCAGCAAAGGAGCTGATGAACAAATACCTCGGCTAATCGGCCTGTAATCTTCAAAATAAAACAGACCGAGTTCGCTTTCGCTTTTTGAACCGACCTCCAAAAATCAGATCTAAAGTCTGACGATTGTGAGGTCGATTTTTATTCTGATTTTAAAAGTATTATTCTTTTGCACACTCATCATTATATATAAATATATAAAAGCAAACGTCCATGCCTCCCATAGCAAAAAAATAAATGTAAAATTCCTCTAAAAAAGCGCTCAGAAGGCGTATTTTACGCTGTTTTGTGCTATAATTACACAATAGCGCCTGATGCGCAAAATATTTTTATGCACCAAGGAGCATGTATGCTTACGATACTGGCGAACGCTAAACTCAATCTGTTCCTGCGCGTGACCGGAAGACGCGAGAACGGTTATCACGATTTAGACATGGTCATGCAGTCTGTCGATCTTTCTGATACTCTATATTTTGAAAAATCTGACGAAATTTCAATCGAGAGCGACGCTCTGCCCCTATGCAAGAGGGCAGCGGAAGCTTTTTTCGCTCACACGGGAATCAAAGGCGGCGTAACCATAAGAATAGACAAGCGCATCCCCTTCCAAGCAGGACTCGGCGGCGCAAGCGCAGACGCAGCAGCTACACTCGCCGCTCTCATGCGCCTGTACGAAACAGAGATACCCGAACCTGAGCTCATGGAAATCGCGGTCAAGCTCGGCGCGGACGTGCCCTTCGCTCTTACAGGCGGATGCAGACGCGCAAGCGGCATAGGCGAAAAGCTGACTCCGATTGTCAACGCAATGCAATGCGTATATCTAATTCTCAAGCCCGACGCAGGAGTATGCACAGCCAGCGCATTCAAATTGTATGACGAACATCCTTCTCTAACCGATATGGATTCGGCGCAGGCGGCTCAGAGCATAGAGCGCGGAGATATATCTGCTTTCAGCGGTATCGCATTCAACGCATTGGAGCAGGCAGCCTCCGAGCTTTGTCCTCAAATCGCCCGCATTCTGGAATATCTGAAAGATAAAGCGGACGTCTGCTTCATGACAGGGAGCGGCAGCGCATGCGTCGGCATTTTCCGCGACGAATCCGCAGCTAAAAAAGCTTTGGAAGGAGCGGGCAATATGGCTTCCTTCAGCACAATAGTCCGCGCTGCGCAAAGCGGCTACGTTATCTCCGCAGTTTAATCCAAAATAACACATAAAATAACATTAAGCGCTCATATAGAACAAGGATAGAAATGTTTTTTGCAGATAAATTAAAAGACTACGAAATATTAGACACCGGCGACGGAATGAAGCTGGAGCGCTGGGGCGGCATAACCCTGGCGCGGCCCGACCCGCAGACAATCTGGCCCAAGCAGCGTCCGGAGCTTTGGCGCAAAGCCGACGCTCTCTACCACAGGAGCAGCAAGGGCGGCGGAGCATGGCAGTTCAACACCAAGCTTCCCGAAAGGTGGACCGTAGGCTACGGTCCTTTAAAATTCTATGTCCGGCCTACCGGTTTTAAACACACAGGTCTCTTCCCCGAGCAGTCCGCAAACTGGCAATTCTGCATGGACAATCTCCGCCCGGGGGATAAAGTCCTCAATCTCTTCGCGTACACGGGCGGCGCGACGTTGGCGTGTGCCCAGGTCGGGGCAAGCGTGGTTCATGTCGATTCAGCCAAATCAATGGTGGGATGGGCGCGGGAAAACGCAGCTCTTTCCAAGCTCGCCGACAGGCCTATACGATGGATTGTAGACGACTGCCTGAAATTCGTCAAGCGCGAGCAGCGCCGCGGAAATCACTACGACGGTATAATAATGGACCCTCCCAGCTACGGCAGAGGCGCCGACGGACAAATCTGGAAGGTAGAAGAGAATCTCTTCGAGCTGGTAGAAGAAGCGGCTAAACTTCTGACAGATAATCCCCGCTTTTTTATAATCAGCTCCTATACTACAGGACTCTCCGGCGTAGTAACCGCAAACATGCTGCGCATCGTCACGCCCGGCGGAAGCGTAGACTCCGGCGACCTCGTGATACCTACTCAGACCGGCGTACTGCTCCCCTGCGGCACGACCGCGAGATGGACGCCATGAATAAAATAATTTACGAAGACAACCACCTGCTCGTAGCAGTAAAACCCGCCGGCATTCCCGTTCAGGCCGATTCCTCCGGAGACGACGATTTTCTCTCTCAGCTAAAGAGATATATCGGAAAAAAGTATAACAAGCCGGGCGCGGTATATCTGGGGCTTTTACACAGATTGGACAGACCCGCTTCCGGCGTAATGGTCTTTGCACGGACGAGCAAAGCCGCCTCTCGTCTGACTTCTCAGTTCAAAAAGGGCAGCATCGGAAAATACTATCTCGCCGTGGTCGAGGGAATACCGCCGGAAAGCGGCAAGCTTCGAGATTTTCTGCTGAAAGATCACGAAAGAAATATAGTTCGCACCTGCGCTTCCGGCACTCCCAACGCCAAAGAGGCTATACTCGAATACCGCCGGCTCGCGGTCTGCGGCGGCCGAAGTCTTGTACGCATAAAACTCGGCACAGGCAGATCACATCAGATACGAGTGCAATTTTCCTCTCGTGGATTTCCTCTCGTCGGCGACAGAAAGTACGGCAAATCATCGGCAGGAGATTTAGCTCTTTTTTCCCACAGGCTGGAGCTGACTCACCCGACAACCAAGGAGCAAATGGCGTTTTACGCTCTGCCCGAGGGCGGCGCTTTTGCACAGTTCGACCTCAATGGCTTTTCCGACATAATATGACAAAAACAACTCTCCGACAACACGATATTCGGAGAGCTGTTTTTTATTCGCTTCGTTCTGCACTTATTCTTCTATTTTTTCTATTTCTTTATAATAATAGTCTTCACTAATTTTCTTATTTTCATATGCAAGTTCTAGTCCCATAAGTATAAATGTAAGAACTGTTCCACTAAATCCTTTTGTTACATAACCAACTTTTTCTTCTCCACATCCAATATCAACAACATATTTACTAAGATCGCATACTATACTATTCATATTAGCTGTTATAGCAACAATATCTGAACTAGTTTTTCTAACTTCTTTCATAGCTGCGATTGTAGAGTAACTATGACCTCCTTGGGTAACAGCTAGATATAGTGTATTATCATCTATTTGACTATTATAGTTACTAAATACAAATGGCATCTTTATCTCAATATTAATATTTAATATTTTTTTCCAAAAGTCCATTATTTGACATTAAAAATCTGAATAAAATACAATCACCTCTAATACTATCTATATATGAGGTGATTTTTTATGTTTGTTGTCAGACTGAAGACGCTGGTATTTTTTTCAGTTATATTTATTATTTCAGTTGTAGTCGGTATAGTGGGATTCTCATCTTTGAGAAATAATGATTCACAATTTGGTTTCGCCGAAAGTTTTTCTGAAGATGACCGCACATCAGTTGAACTGCCTATAATTATGTACCATGGATTGACCAAGAACCCATCTAAAGTAAACGCTTACGTTATTCCCATCTCTTCATTTGAAGAGGATTTAAAATATTTGAAAGAAAACGGATACACTACTGTTTTGATGGAAGATGTTATAAATTAC
>OLPU01000380.1_pt1 | contig 40195 bp, 18 predicted proteins | sample 1673111 | NCBI WGS metagenome assembly OLPU01 (sample SAMEA3136755, study PRJEB25190) | human gut metagenome | reverse complement strand
CTGCAATATTTATACTTATATCTCTTTTAAATAAACTATTATATTTTTTATTTATATCATTTACAATCTTATTTGCTATCTCTTCTACTGTAACTCCTTTTAAGTTTTTCATATCAATAGGAATATACAGTTTATTATTATTTTCTACATACTTTTTTGTAACTCTTTCTCCGGCAGTTGTAAAATCCATAGCAAAAGCTATTGTTACATCTGCATTAGCATTGATATTAGTTCTTTCATTATAATTTTCAGATGAAGATTGATTAAATATTATATCACTATTTGTATCTTGTCTAATGAATAAATCATTAATATCTAGTTTATAACTATTAAATACGAAAGTCTTAGGTGCATCAGAAGGTGTTTGAGTAAAGAACTTAGATTTCTTAACTCCTTTAGTCATCTCGTAATTGTCGCCATTATTAGCGTATTCATTCAGAGTAATAATATCCCATTCAAGAGCATTAATATCTTTATAAGATTTAGCCTTTCCTGTTACTTCGTTACTAACTCCATTATATAGTTGTGCGCCAAATTCACGATAATATTCAGTTAGTTCATAACCAGTATCTGTAAGACGAAGTAGACCTGGGACTATCTTTCCATTAGACAAAGTTTTCTCAATAAGAATATTACTATATTTGTATTGAGGAATATTAGCAAATTTAACTAAGTAATCACGTAGTTCGGTATTACTAACAGGATTATCATTATAACGATTATCGTTAATTCTTTCAAAGAACTTACTTATATAGTTGTTCTTTAAAATATCACTAACTAGATTGTTCTCTGCATTAATACTATTAAATTCAGAATCTACTATCTGATAATCTTTAAATCTATTAGATATACGATTGGCTATATTATTAGCATAACCACCTTTGTATTGTAGTTGAGATTTATCAAAAGGAACTACCACATATTCTTCATTCTCTTTAGTTTTAGCATATTCACTTGCATAATAGATACGTTGTGCTTCACTATCTATCTTTAATAGATTAGTCGCCTTACCTACTACTTTATTAAACTCTAACAAATCATCGACAATAAAAGAGATATTAGAAAGTTGGTTATCACCGAAGTTACGAACGTAGTTAACAACACCCTGTCTATTGATGCCGAAGTTATACTTATTAAAAATTGCAGCAATTTGCTCCGTAATTTCTTGGATTTCATTTGTGTTAGAATTTTTTAGTGTAGATAATCTGTTTTTAAGTTCGTCTAATACGGCAATATCATTAGCCATAATAGAAGGATTGTGAATAAGTGAATCGAAACTATTAAGTATTTTGTTTTGTAGATTAAGTTTAGGAAAAGTATTACGATTCTTAGTAACCACATTAGAACCGTCTTGACTATAAACTACTTCATTACGTTCCCAAATAGATTGTTTTAGTTGAGTAAATATCTTATTTCTTATTTGAACATTAGCTTCGTCTTCTAGTAAACGTGCAGCATATTCTAAATGAGATACTTCTTTAAATCTTGCAGCAATAGTATGGAAACTTTCTACCATAGCTTCAACACTAGAGAAATTACCATAGTTATTAATAGCTTTAAAAGAACTAGAAAAAGTAGCACTTTCAGCCATGCCTGAATAAGTATTATTAGAAGTATCAGGTTGTTCATTTATAAAACTATTACTATTTGTTTTAGGTAAACGAGCAAACCATTCTTTTACTTCTTTGCTAACATTTTTATCTATATCTTTTCGTTGGTCAGATAATTCAGACCAATCAGCACGAAGAGCTGCAATAGTTTCTTGGTCATCTTGACGAGAGTTCTGTTCACTATCTTCTTTAACATCATCGCTAGCTTCATAGTCTTCATTAGTATCTATGGCAAACTCTTTGCTAAGACTAACTACTTCCGGTGAGTTAATTACTATATCAAATAACTCATTACGATTATAATTACCACCATCGTAAAGATTACGAATAATAGTACCTACATAAGCCTTTTGTTCCTGAGTAAGTTTTTTATCATTCTCTTTCAGATGTCTATTAAGATAAGTAATCATAGTCAGCTTTATAGCGGATTGAGGACTTAACTCATTACCGGCTTTATCCTTTATTACTTCGCTTTCACCCTTACGTTTTTTATTAGCAAGAGCTTTACGAATACTTCCTTGACTCTTTAAATAAATAGTAGCAAGAATATTAATAGCGTGGTCTTCTTTCGCTATGTCATTACCAAATACACCAGTCCGTGAAGTACGAACGTTCTGAACATAATCTTTAGTATTGATAGTCTCTCTGTTATTATATGCTATTATAGCATTAACAGTATTAGTATCAATATTCTCATCATTAAAATCTCTACCAGTCTTTTCTTTATACCAATCACGAAAACTATTGTCTTCGATAGTAGCAAGGTATTCAGTAGATTTTCTAACATCATTATTAGTAAGCGGTAATAGCTTATCTAATTTAGGGTTACTAGGAATACAACTCATACACTTTATATTATTAATTAAGTTATTACTAACATTACCAAAGATAACATTATTATCAATACTATCAAATAGATTCATTAGACGGACGAAAACCGCACGTTACGAAGGCGGACGGATGCCCGTAGACCGCAAATTCCTGCCGAATTTCGCATTTTATATGCTGTCGTGATAGTAAGATAAGGAAAATATAAAAGTCCGGCAGATGCGCTTAAAATGGCTCATTCTAAGGCTCTCTGCCGGACTTTCGTCTCTAGGCTTATCTTACTTAACTACATACAAAACTAAGCTCACCAGTGTCAAACAAATGCGTCACAATAGCCTTTTGTCGATTATTTAATCCCTCAATCAGACTATCGAAATTATCGACTTGACGGTAGTTATCACTTATACTACTATCTAAATCTAAGTCTATATCAGGAATATCAAATACATCATCAGTAGGAACACTAACATCTTCCTCTGCTCTATCAAAAGTATCGTCATGAGTAACAGTAGAAGTACTAGCTGTATCACTAGTTTCTAATCCAATAGTAGATAAACGATTACGAACTTCTCCAAGTAATGTATTATCTATTTGTCCTATTTTACCTATTAATTCTACTAAAGCATCTACTATTTTAGTAAATATGTTATTTGATTCAGTAGTAGCATTAGAATCATACTTAATTCTAGCTAGTAATCTAGCAAATGTACGATTAGTAATAGCTTCGACTACAAACTCTTCAATAGCAACAGCTCTAGGTTTACTACTATTTAAGAAATCTCCATACTCATCTACTAGACGAGAATCTTGATTAATAAAGTTAGCAAACTTATCATATAAGTCTCCGAATGATTGTTCTATATTAGCACGTTCATCATTAAGTAGATAATGTACACCTTCATGTATAAGAGTAAGAACTCTACGTTCAGGAGCAAGACTATTAAAACGATTACTAAGAGTAATAGTATTACCACCAGCGACTATTCCTGCAAATCTACCTTCATCGCCTACTATTTCAATATCAGGATTAAGTTTAATACCAGCACTTTCTAATGCAGATATAACAGATAGTAGATTAGGATTATCAGTATTAGCTTGTGCAACTTCCATAAGAGTACCTATTTGAGGAGTACTGTCTTGACTAGCAAGTGGGTCAGGTACAACTACGGGAGACACAGTTTGTTGCTCCTTTATGGGGGAAGTAGCGGCGTTAGTCGCGTCAGTACGACTAGCATTGCGACTAGGATTCATAAGAGTGATATTACGATTATATACATCTCCTACATAATTAAAGTTACTAATGATATTACCTTTACTATCAGTAACATTACCTAAGTCAGTAACTAGTACTCCGTCTTTAGCTACAAATTCTTCATAACTACTATAACCTGTGTCCATCCATTCATCTTGAAGTATATTAGGTATCTTAGCTTGTAGTTTACCATCTACCATTCTAAACAAATTAGATTCACCACGAATAGCTGAATTAATAACATTACGGGTAAGCGTAGCATATACTCCTTCCATCATAGTACTAAAGTTACCATGATTATTAGTAGGAACAAAACCATTAGGCATACGAGCCATAAGCCTTCTAGGTTTAGTTTCACCCGGTATAGCAAATGCTACATTTCTATCAGCAACATTAAAGTAAATAGTAGCTCCAATCTTATTAAGAGGACGAAATGCACGACCTACAACTTCATAACCATAAAGGGCTTTTTGCTTACCTACATACTTAGATATTTCATCTAATAGTTGTTGATGTAAGTCAGTATTACCTTGTAGAGTAGCATCTACTAATGAATGGAATAATTTATCTAATCCTTCATTAAACCTCTTAGTATATTCAGTAGCTTCTGTTTCACTATTACTCATGGTATTCTCACGACTAGTAACTGCAATAAGTCTACCTTCCGAATCTTTAATAGTCATACCAACTACTCCTCTAGGAATACGACTAGCAGCGATAATACTATTAGATTTAATATCGGCTACTCCTCCATCAACACCTACTACTAGACGATAACCGTCAGTAGCTTCGCTAGTAGCTACGTCTCCAAACTTACGATATATAGGATTACCTTGTTTATCTCTAGCATAAATAACACTACCTGAACTTGTACGACCAACAACTAGACGTTTCTTCTTAGACTTAGTATTACTAATAGAGGACTTTAAGTTATTAATGTCAGTATAAGACTTCTTGAGTTTATTCATCCAATTAGTCAACGATTCATTAACAATGGTACTAAAGTTAAACTGATTAACATTAAGAGCGTTATTAAAGAATATGATATTATTAAGATGTTTAATCCTATCTAATAGATTAGTTTGAGTATCACCGAATAAACTAGTTAGATTTTGCCAATGACCATTCTCTTGTAGAGCATTAAGCTGATGTCCGAATGTTCCTTCAACTTCAGGGTTATTACGAACACGATATAGTCGACGTATATTATTAAGAAGTTGTACAAATTCTTTAGCACTAGGCTCTTCACTAGCAATAATAGATTGAAGTTGAGTTATGAAATCTATGCTATCGTTTCTAACAGTATATCTCCAACCTTGATTCATAACTTCAACATTACCATTATTATAACCAATCTTAGGAAACTCACCTATTTTAATTCCACGAGACTTAACAATAAGATTATCGTTTTCATCTAGTTCTACGCTTACTGTATCATTAGTCCTTAACTGACCAATACGAGAGTAAACCTTACTATCATTTAGATTAACTAGATTAAAGAAGTAACCATTATCTTTAGTATTCTGTCTATTCTCTGCAACAGCTTTATCTAAAGTCTTACTTGCTTCTTGTATAATATCAGAAGGAGTTTTAATCTCTTCATCAACATTAACTATCTTACCGTCTACTATTTGACGATTGGCTAGAATCTTAATATCATTATACAAATTAACAGCTTTAGGATTCAACTGTTGTAAATAAACCATCATATCATTAAGACTAGTAAATGTCTTACCTTCTATTTGATTACCTTGTATCTGATTATATAAATCAATAATTAGATTTATCTCTTCTATACGTTGGCGTTGACCTTCTAAGTCATTATCAGATATAGATGATTCAAGAACGTTAGTATCGGAAGGAGCAGATTCATCAGATTTACTAGTATCTACATAAGTAATATCTCCGATAGCAATAGCGGCATTTAGTTCATCAATAGTAACATCAGCAATGATATTACCTTTGGCATCCATTCCATCAATACTAACATTGCCAAATTTACTAACACGTACGTCTATTGCACTTACTTTAACTGGCTTTCTACTAACATCTCCTAAACTAGCAAAAGGTTTTACTATTGTAAATTCTAAGTTATTAATATTAGCTTTATTTACAACACCTGAATTAGCTTTAGATACTACTTTATCTAATGTCTCTTTTAACTTCTTCTCTTTAGCAGTCTTTGGTTTAGGTTTTGGAATAGGCTTAACCTCTGGTTCTTCTTGCCTCGTCGCTTCGCTCCTCGCTTCCCCCGTAGAGGAGTCTTGTCGCTGATTATTCCCATTCTGTTGCTGTGCCTGACTTTGTGCAGCAAGACTATTTCTTCTCTTAGTAATAGCTTCTCTTAAAGACGCTATATCTTTCTTACCATTCTCTGAATTAGTTAAAATACTAACAGCATTAGATAAACTCTTATTGCTAGTATTCTGACTTTCTTCATCAGTAAACGCATTATCTAGTGCTTTCTCAAGATTACCAAGCTCTTCTTCATTAGCCATATTAACAAAGTCATTAAGATTCTTCTTTGCTGACTTAACTAGATTCTTAGCTGCATCTTCTAATTCTTTCTTACGAGTATCTTCAAATCCCTTAGCTTGTTCATTAGTAGTAATAATACGAGAACGATAATTATCTCTACGAATTTCATCAAGAAGTATCTGTCCCATATTATCCATATACTCTGAATTAATATTACGAACTTGTTTAACAAGAGTACCAAGACTAAAGTCTTTACCTGCCTGTTTAAACAGAGCCACATCATTTTCATCAAGTTCTTCTATTTGTTTCTTGATTAAGTTATTCTGTTTTTCGCTACCTTCTATTCCTAATGCAATATTCTCTACACTACGAACATTATCTAGGAACAAACTTTCCATAGGACTTAAACCTCTTCGTAAGTCTGTAACCTTAGATTCGATTACTCGTGATAAATCAAGATATTGACTAGCTTGTGCTCTATCTAAAGGATTTTTACTATTCTTTAAACTATTATAAGTAGACATTACTTCTCTACGATACTGTTCTAATATACCTAATTGCATACGATTCTTAGCCATTGGGTCAAGAACTTCATTAATAGCCGGTATACTATTCTCTAATTGAGATTGAATAGTATTAAGTCTTTCTACTCGTTTATTTAATAAGTCCGCTTCTTGTGCATTAACTATATTCTCTGATATAGCAACATCTAGTAAAGCATCATCAATATTAGCACTTCGTAATGCAGTAGAATAATTAACGTATCTATCAAGAACAGTACGCATAGTTTTCTTTAATTCTTGCGTATCTCTATCGTATTCAGCATCATCTACAAGACCTGAATCAACTAGTTTCTTCTTTAGTCTAGGGTCTTCAATATAATCTTCAAGTAGTTCATAATTACCTGAACGAATAGCATTTAAAGTAAGAGTAGTAGTAAACTTCTCTTTAACAGCAGCACGTAAATCTTCTTGTTCTTCGGGACTAATCTTAGCATAACGAGTAGTACCAACTGTTGGGTCTTGACTAACAGTACCGTCATCTAAATAAGTAATAGGATTACCATTAGCATCACGTTCTATTTGATATGGATTTTCACCATTATCAATAATCTGCATTTGACGAGCATACTCATTGAATACCTGTTCACGACCATTTATTTCAGCAATACGTTGTTTCTCTTCTACATTACCACCTTTACGATTATTAATGGCTGACATAGTACCGCCAAAAGTAATACCGCCAATAACTCCCCAAAGTGCAGCATTATATAATTGAGGATTCTGTAAGTACTTCTCTATTCTATCCATAGAAACAGCACCATTATATTGTCCAGCTTGACCTAATAAATAACGACCGTATAAAGTACCTTCTTCTTGACCTACGTAGTTTATTGCTTCTTCAATACCTTCTGATAATTCAGATAACAAAAGATTCTCACTAGAATTAATAAGTCTATTTATCTTTCCTGCGAAATCTTTAATAGTTCCTTTAGCTGCCTGTCCAAGTGTTTGACTAGTAGATTCAATTCCAGTAGAAGCTATTCTATCAAGAGCTTGATTCTGTGAATAACGAATACGTGGAGTAATAGCACGATTGACTTGTCCTATTGCTTTATTAACAGCACGTAACTGCATGAAATCAAAAAATACGTTACCTGCGTTATAACCAAAGTTACGCATAGCTACCTTATCTGCAACTATAAGAGCGGCTTCTTCTTTAGTTCTACTTTTAGTCTCATTTGCAATATCGGGATTATTATCTAACCAATTCTGAAACTCTTCGTCAGACATTCCAGTAAATAGAGACAATGCTTCACCTTCTATCTGTTCTGCAACACCACGAGCTTCTTGATAATTCTCACCTAAACGCATACCAATAGCTGTAATACCGTCATTAGCTAATATCTTTAATCTATTAGCACGATATACATTATCTAATTTAGTAGCCTTCTTTGCCCAATTCATTGCACGACTTACTTTAGAACTACTACGTCCTAATGCTGCAACTCCTTTACCAACAGCTCCAACTCCTTTAGTTAAAAGAGTGCCAGGAATCATTAAAGACAGAGAACTAGCAATACTAGGAACTTGACTAAAGAACCAACCTGAAAAGTCATTCATATCAAATGCTTTATCAGGGTTCTTACGATATATAGGAAATAAATCGTCACGAACATAATCAGATATAGTATCACCAGCTCTTGTAATAGGATTACTAAAAGGTTTATCATCCCATAATCCGGCAGTAGCTAAATCTATTAGCATACCCATACCTCCAACAGTATCACCAATAACAGTACCAATAGTTTGTCCTAAAGCATTACCTGCCTGTTTCCAAGCTGATTGATTCTTAGCACGTAGAGTTTCTAATTCTTCTCTACTTTGATATTTATTAGGTTCAGCACCATACTTAGCTAATGAATGATAATCTTCCTCTGTACCAGTAAACACTTCTTTACCTGTAAGATTACGAAACATAAAGTCACCCTGTGCAGCAACATCAGGTTTATATTTAGTAACAGTAGGAACATCATTAGCCATATTAACAGAATTAGCCCCACTAGTTAGTGGAGCTTTTTCTACTGATATATTATCAAACATGTTTAGCATACGCTTACTTCATTAAGTCGTTCATTTGATTAAGTATAACTTGACTAGGAGTTTCACCTGTAAGACTAGAATACATTCGATTAAAGAATTGAAATACTTGCCTCTTAGTATCTATATCTAATTCATTTAGATTACCAGTAGCACCTGCCATTATCATAGCCTTCTGCATAAGCGGACGAGCAATAACTTGTTGCTCCTCTATGGGGGAATTTGCAATAGAACCATTCCTTGCACTAATAAGATTTATATCCTCTTTAACAGGAGCAAGAATAGCATTAGCTTGATTATTCTGAAACATACGTTGAAATAATTCACCTTCTGTAATCTTAATTACTGGCTCATCATTAGCGTCTAATATTTGATAGAAACTATCACCATTAGTAACAGCAGAATATGTTCCATCTCCAAATTCAGCATCAGATAAACGATAATTCCTTTTAAGTGCGTTATTATATTTAATAGAATTAAGAGTATCCATTGCTTTAACGGCAGGTAAAGATTTGAATCTTTCTATTTCATCATTAAGAATAGCACCTGTAATCATATAGTCTCCGGCTACTGCATTTTGTACTCTCTCTTCCATTTCAGAATCAGGATTTTTAGCACTATTCTTTCCAGTTTTAGGAGTATAAGGAATATTTAAGAATACTCCATATTCACCAGTAGAAGCAGAACTACACCAACCATTATTAATATTTTTCTTCTTAACTTGTGCTTGAATAGTTTGCATAATAGCATCACGTTCTCTACTATCTTCAACAGGTTCAAGAACTCCTTCGGCATTACGTTTCTTAATAACAATACTTCCAGGATTAGCAATACTAATCATGTTCATTACTCTTTCATTATAGTTCTTTAATTGGTCGTCTTCAAATCCTTGACCGGTAGCAACTATATGAGGAGGTAAATCAAATACATTAACATCAACATAAGTAGGCGGTAATGATTCAGATATACGTTCGGTTGCAGCATTAGATATTTGTGCAGCTTTTTCATATACGTAAGCAGGAGAATCTTTAGTACTCTTAGCAGTAGTTATTTCACCTCTTCTTATTGCTCTAAATCCTGCAATATCCATAGCAATTAAACTACCATATACTTTATTTCCATAGAAAACTTCATCGTTTCTAGTAAATTTTTCAGGAACATTATTACCAGTAGTAAATCCTACGGGACTAAGTTTAAGAACATCTGCTATTTCAGGAGCTAAACGAGTATAAGCGTCTTTACTAATACGAATATATTCTTTATCTCCTATTTTACTAAATGACACATCTTTACTAGTCAGTCCCATATCTATTCTAAGTTTAGATATAATAACGGCTTTACTACTATCGTTAATAGGATTAACTAGAACTGTATCGAAACTATTGCCTTTAGAATCAGTAAATAACTTATTCATTCTATTAGCATATTCTAGTTGCATAGGATTATTAGTATCTGCCATATCTCCGTTACTTAATCTCTTACCTAAGAACTCCGAAGCATATTGTTCTTCTTGTGTAAGATGTCCTTTCATTGCATCTAAACGATTATTAGCATTAGCTATTCCTCTATAATAAGTATTAGCTTCATCTAATAATTGTTTCTTAGCAGCATCGGATAAAGTAACATTATTAGCAATACCTGAACGTAATTTACTATATGCTTCATCTAAAGGAAGAGATTTAGATATTCCATAAGAAGAAAACATATTAGATAATTGACCATTAAAAGTATTTAATTGAGATTGTACTTTAGCAGGAGTATCAGGTTCTACTTTTTCTTTACCACCAATAGTAGCTAAAGAAGGAAGTAAATCAGGTTCTTTACCGGTCTTAGGTTTAGCAGAATTTTTACGAGAAGCAGCTAATAGATTAAATCCTAATTCAGGATTAATTCTACTTTCAACTCTACGATAAGCAGAAGCAGCATATCTAGGAGCAAATAGATTCTCTTCAAATTCTCTTTGTGACATAATAGTTCCATCAGGCTTAGTAACAAGATTATTCTTATTACCTTTATTAGCTTTCCAAACATTTACTTTATAGTCTTGTTCAAGAGAAGCACGAGCACCAGGAGTTTCATTTAATGCAGCTTCAAATGCAGCACGTATCTTCTCCTTAGATAACTGTTGAATACCACCGGAAGTTTTAAGATAAGGAACATCGCCAGCAGCAATATTTCCTTGACCTTCTTTAAGATTACCTTCTGCATCGCCCCATACTAACTGTTCACCTGAACTAGAATCAACACCAACAGTAGACAATACTTTCTGATATAAAGTATTATAATCTATTTGTTCAACAGGACGATAATTAGGTTTAAATTGATTACCGCCTATTACTCTACCTGTTTCATCTATTTGGTCTTGATAATTATATTTGTTCTGTTCCAATGTATAAGCCTTAACATCTCCATCATAAGCATCACTATTAGTAACTTCATCTTGGAACTTTTTAAACTCTTGTTGATAACGCTCACGACCAATAAGTCCTGGATTACTAGCAACTTCTCCGGCTAATCTTCTTGCAGTAGTTAATGCAGTAGCATAACTGCCTTCTTGAGCACTTGCTTCTATTTGAGCATTAACGTCTCTCGAATATTTATCGAGCCATTCATTTTCAGCTTCGTTTAATTGCTTATTAGCAAGAAACGTTTTAATCTGATTACTAGTTTCAATAGCAGTATCATGTTTCTGTTGTAGAGTATTTAACGTACTATTGTAAACATCTAAAGGAGCGGCAACCCGCTCCCTCTTTTGATAACCTGCTGTCTTAATATCTATCGGCATAGTTATATTATTTATAGTTAAGCAATCTTTTTCTTACCACCACATCTGAATAAAGTACTTCGTACATTACCTAGTCTACCTTTATTCTTTTCCATTAGTTTTAAGAACAATTCCATTTGTTCAGGATTAGCGGACATCATAGCAGCAGTAGCATTTTCTTCTGAACGTTTCTTATCTACACCTAACTGATAATCTCTAACTGCACTAGTTACACCTTCAATCATTTGTGTACGATTATTAGCAGTAGCTTGAACTTTATCATTAGCTGTTTGAATAGTAGATAAAGAATTAAATCTATTAGCTTCATTTACTTGTTGAGCATTTGCAGAAGCTACTTGTTGACGATTCATCGCATCTTGATTTTGCAATTGAGTTTCAAGATTTTCTTTATGTGAACGTAACTTGTTTCTTTCAGATAAAGAACGATAAGAATTGCTTTGTATTCTAGCTAAAGCAGCAGCAGAACTTCCTGTATTACCTCTTATTAATCTATTAATCCTTAATTCGTTCTCTCTATTTTCAGATAATTCAGGATTAATATTAATATTAGTTTTTAGCTTAGCAGGAGTTACTAATTGAGGAGCAGGAACTTGTGGAGCAGAAGTTTTATCTATACTTCTTTTATTAAGTAATCCGCTAATTAAAGTTCCGAAAGCTCCAATTCCTGAACTAATAGCTTCTCCTTTATCTATTCCTTTAAATAGATTAAAACCTTTACTTCCATTATTAGAAGATAAATTCATAGGCTTAATACTAGAAGCACTAGGATTAATAATCTTTGCCCCAGCAGTAATTCCAGCAGAAGGAACATTTTGATTAAGAGCTAACAATCTACGATTAGCACCAGTCAAACTTCCAAAAGTTCCTAATGTAGCTTTCTTATTTTTCAATTCAGGATATTTCTTATATACTTTAGCTTTTACATCAGAGCGACCATGTAAACCTGCTAATCTAAGAGCATCACGAGCATCGGCTTTAGTTGGAATCGGATAACTACGACCACCGCCTGCAAAGTCTTTAGACTTAACACTAGGATAAGGTTTCTTATCTGAACCGTAATCTTTCTTACGAGATAATCCTCCTAACTTTTTCTTACCAGTTATTGTTCTCATATTTCTTTTCTTTTTAGTACCGTCATCATTAAGATTATTTCTATCTTTAAATCTTTCTTGAGCATCAAATACTTTAGAAGGTTTAGCACCTTTCTGAACTAATTCAGCTGGACTATTACCATTAAGTATTGGTTGAGCACTGAATACTCTAAGTTGTTTAGGAGTAATTTGGACTACTTCATCTCCTTCGGCTTCAATACTGTTCTTACCTTTACCAATAACAATACCGCCAGTATTATGTTTACGTCCTTTAAGAAGAAATGAATCTTTCTTAATAGGAATAGCAGTACCACCTTCGGCAACTAAAGGAACTACCCCTTTACGGGGGATATTTCCACCATTTCTCATTATAAGTTCGTCACCAATAGTTCTAAAGTTTTTCCTATTATTATTAAGAACTTCACTTAATATAGGAGCTTGTTGCTGTGCAGCAGAAAATTCAGCTTGCTTTTGGGCTATTTCTTCCTGTTGCTTTTGGGCTTTCTTTTGTTGGGATTTACCAATTAGATTACCGGCAACACTAGCACCAACAGAAATCAAAGCACCTATAAATGCTTTAGGTCTTTCATTTAACTTTTTTGCTTTCATTATTCACGATATTTATTAACAAATAATTCTATATTACTAAGTAATACTTTAGAATCGGTTTGATTAATAATAAATCTAACTGTTATAAACTTACCATTAATTAAACTATTTGCATTAGAATATTCCTTATCTGATATTATTAAATCTTCTTCTCCGTCTTTAATATCAACTAAGTATTTTCCAGTAATTCTATCAACAGGATATGTATCAATAACACTTTGAATTAGATTTCTAAAGTAATTATAGTTCCATTGTCCTTGTTCATAGTACGGCTTCTTATGATTATATATGTTACGTTCAATCATAGAAACATCTGTTTCCTTAGATATACAACTGTTTGTAAATATAATAATTTTATCTCCACTATAATTAATATTATCTTCTTTTTTAATATTATACTTAATATAATTAAGTAATTTGATTGTATCATACTCTAAATTAAAAGTAATATCAATAATAGCTTGATTATCTCTAGTAAATATTGGATTCTTATCAATAGGAATAATAAAATTACCATAGTTAAGAAAACTATTACTATTATTAGTATCTATTTTAGCTAATATATTTGGAGAAGAATCATTAATAGCATATAGATGTTGTTTAGTATTATAATAGTTACTAGCATAATGAGTGTGCATAGAAATCCAACTATTATTTAATAAGGAATAACTAAATGTGTATATGTATTTTTCCCCCGTAAAGGAGAGGAGAATCCGTTCATTCTCTTTATCCATTCCTATATTAATATCACTGTCCTTCTCTACGAACTTATCTATTACTACTTGAATATCATTAGTAATGTCATTTAGCTCTTTCTCATCAAATCTATATAACTTTCGTTTACTTCTATCAAAGAATATATATCCGGCTTCATTACAAATAAAAGCATTATAATCTTGTAGACCTCCATATCCTCTTTCAGTAGTAAATACTTCTTGATAGTTAGTATCAAAAGCATCAGGAATATACATTTGGACATCTTTATCTTTAGTTAAAAGAGTACTATCTCTATTAAACAAAAACATTGAATGTTCACAATGAGCAATTAAGTAAAGCCCTATTCCTACAATATTAGTAATAGCTCCTTTGTTTTCTGCAATAACCTTATAAGCACTAGGAGAAAAGTTTCTCCAAGCATTTACATCTGATTCAGATTGTATAACATCGCTTCGTCTTATATAAGTATCATATACAGGAATATTTTGTGAAAGAGCATTTGGGTCATAAGCTATAAGAACACTCTTTAAATAATCTGTAAACATTTCAGGTATCTTATATAAATTATAAGCACTGGCGGGGTCTAATTGAATATTTTCTATATTCTGTGCACCTTCAGGAGTATTATAAGTATATACGACACTTGCAGGAATTGCTTCGTAATCTCTTTGATAACGTCTATACTTAAAAGATTTATAATATCTTATTTGATTAACGTGTAAAACATCACGAGGAGTATTTTCAGACGCTTCTCCATTAGCACGACTTCGATTAAAGTATTGACGACCGCTAATACTAGGATTATAATTAGGACACCAATTACCGCCAAATACAACTCCTTTACGGTCATATACTAATGTTAAACCAAACCCTATTTCACCAGTAACATTATAGTTTTCAGTAGTAGTACCATAAGTATTTGATTTAGGACTAGTCTTAAAATCAACATATTTAGTTTTTCCTAATCTAATAAGGTTATCAGGTTTAGTATCAAAATAAATATCTTGACTAACACTTAACATTTTTACAACTGGAACAGATTTATAAATATCTTCGTTATTGTTATATGGGTCAGGTCTTAATCCAATAGTAAAATAGAAAGTAGGTATACTTTGATTTACAATATAATATATTCCTGCTAATCCATTTTGTAATTCAGTATTTACACCAATAGGAATATTATGAATAGCTCTATCAGTTTTAGAATCACCAGTAGTATAATTATATTTTCCATTCCATTGATTAGAACCATCTCCCCATAATATATGTTGAGACACATCTCTATAATCTCCCCATATACTACCTTTTGCAAGATTCTGTATTTTAAATTCTATATAATGAAGATATACTGCAATATTGCAACGTTTAGCATTTTTAGTTACTAACATATCATCAGAATAGAATTGTAGTACATCTCCTTTATAATATTCTTGAATATTACCATATTGTTGTTGATCGTTATTAGCAAGATTTCCAACATCTTCTCTATGTCTGTCTATTATTCCTTCTGCAACAACAATACTTTCTATCTTTTGATAACTTATAAAATAACCTATAAAATCTTCATACATTTCAATTCCTTCAAAGAAGAAATTGCCTTTAACATAATAAGGAGTTCTGAATAATTTATTTCCTCTGTTATTAATATAAGTAGCACAATATGTCTTACGTGTTACACTATTAACATTAAATATTGGGTCAAGATTAACATAATAATAATCTATTTGTTCTGCTTCTGCCATTGCTATGAGACTTAAAGTATGCTTAGCAACATTATCACTATAATCTGTATACTTAGGATTATTTCTAGCATCTTCAATCATCTGCTTAACTTCTGATACTTTAGTATATATAGTTATATTTCCATATATAGTTTCAGGAGCTTGATTAGTAGGGGTATAACTCCCTAGTTTTATCTTATATATTTTTAGATTTCTATCAGAATCATATCCGTCTCTATTTTCAATTAATATTCCTTCTGTATTACTTCCGTCTTTACGAACATAATGTATAAAGAAACGATATACTTCACTTTCAACAGGAAGAGACTTTCCTCCATATATATCATTTTCTCTATCATCGTAGTCATAAACTCCTACTTTTATATTACTTGTATCAATATAATCTAGCTTATTTCCAGTAGTCGATTCTTTGAAATTAGCAACATATAAACGATTACCATAATTACATAAAGTCTTAGCATTATATATACCAAAACTTCCCATTCCTGACAATATAGAATCTGTATCTATTGTTGTTTTATCGCTAGAATTTGTATTAATAGTATATGTTACTATTCCTTCGTCTAATTCAGCAGGAGGAAAAGCAATACCTTCTGAACCACCATCATAAGTACATATATAACAAATTTGATAATACTTGAAAACTCTACGTAATCCAGTACTATCTATCTGAATATCTAATTGAATAGCTTTCTCAACTAATTCAGTTTTCTCAACTCCTTCGCCTTCAAGAAAATAAGTAGGTATAAAATTCTTTGTTCTCCATGCTGACATTTGAACAGTTATAGAAGATATTTTCTTATTAGTTATATTATTGGTAATATTATATATACCACCTAAATCTATCCAACGACTAAAATCACTATTGTTAATACCAAATCTAATATAGAAAACATAAGTCCCTCTTTTAATAGCATTTCCTTGAATAATGGATTCTTTTAATATAGTAGGAACTGGAATAGCTGTATCTAAAGTATAAGCATCTTCATTCTCTATCATTGCATCATCAAGATTAATAATCTTGAGTGGAACGATATTATCAGTATTTCTTTCACTTATTGCAATTATAAGATTCTTTAAAATATTATAAGTATAAGTTCCAAATACTTCTCCACCTGCCCATTTCCATACTGATTCTACTTTAGTTAGTTCGCTAGTACTTTCATCATAACGATATATTTCGTTTTTATCAGTAAATATAACTATTTCAGTAGCACAAGGAATAGCTCCAACTATTTTAGTATCATTGGGAAATTCAACAACAGTTTCAAAAGAGTTTTCATTTTGTATAGAATGTCCATCTTTAGAAACAATTATATTAACCGAATGAGTAATAGAACCATTTTTAATAGATTCTATTGCATCACTTTTATTTAATTCTTTAATTATCTCCATTAGTCTCTTGGTCTAAATGTTGAATTATAAAAGAATGACGACCAACCTTTATAAGCGTTAGTATCTTGATTTTCATTAATAACAGAAGCTCTAGCTCTGTCACGAGAATCTCTCCATAACAAATATGGATTAACTGGCATAGCACCTTGTAGAGAATATACTTGATGTTTAAGTCCTCTACTTAGTAACTTCCACATACAAAACCATTCAAGAGCTTCAATAAGTTTTCCGTTATTAGGTATAACAGGAATATTACAATGAAAAGTATCACTATATACAGTCTTAACTGTAAGATAGGATACTTTAACAACATCTGTATCAAAGTTTAATTGAATAGCATTGGCATCACGAAGATAAACGTAATTACGTCCTTCGTAGCTTTCAGGGTCTACTTCAACAGTACGCTTACTTTCTCGTTCCCTAGCTTTCTCTCGGTCTTGAGTGAAGTATTCAGTAGTACCGGAAGAGCAATGACAGCTTCCTTTCTTTATGGGGGAAACCTCACACCCGTCTGCATACACTTTAAATGCGTTTATACAACATGGGAAATAAGCAACTCTATCAACAACTTCAATAGTAGTTTCTTTTTCTTCATATTGAAGAATACCCATTTCATTCATAGCATCTATACACCAAGCACCAACTCTAGGTATATAATCGCTACTCATAATATTGAAATCATTATCAAGTCTTGCGATAATAGTTTCTATTGAAGATAGGTTTTTGTTCATTGTTTCTAATATATTTTTGAGTATAACTTGGGTCAAACTTAGAAATAAGAGAGACACGATTGTTAATATCAGTATCAAGATTTATTATATCTTCTACACTATGACATTTTGCAAGTAGTTCAGCATTTGTAACATTCATGTGATTATTTATACCACAAAACTTAAATACTGTCCTATTCTTAACTGCACCGTCAATCATAATAACTCTACAAGACCAATCCGAATTATTATAAGATATATATTTAACACCGTCATATTCCTCTCCTTTTGCAATAGCTTCAAGATGTTTCTTTTTATTATAAGGCGTAAGTCCTTTAATAATAAGTTCTTCTTTATTTCTTCTAGTTTCTACAAAGTTAATACGTTTTCTATGCTTAATAACTTTACCATCAGCAGTAACATGTGATTCAGTTCTTTTTACTCTTTCTATAATAAGGCAACCTATTTTCTTCTCAAACTTATAAATCTTTCCCCTCAATACTTGCCTTCCTATTTCTCCAAAGAACAGGTAACAATACTTTTTGTATTGTTCTCTTGTAATTAACTTACGCTTTTTTAATACATCTTGTCTTATCTCACAATCTTTTATCTTACGAAGCACTCTAAAGTATTGCTTTAGATTACGATAAAGATTGCCATATCTTAATTGTTTTACATCCGTAAACTTAACATACTTCTCATCTATGGCTTTCTCCATTTTTTGATTAGTATCTAACTCATCTGTATTCCATTCCCAGTAGTTATATACACATACATCAAATATGGCTTCAACAGCATTTCTATTTTGTTCAATAGAGTATTTAATTCGATAAAGCAAAGATTTATATCTGACTATATTGTGAGACACAAGGTCGTACTCCTCTTCACTTGTCTCTATAAAATGTGTATACATATTACGTATGTCATATCTATCTATTGCATTTACTTTCATACTTCTATCTGTTGTTGGTTTATATCATCTTTAACTGGAACTTCATTAGTTACTCTCTCGACATTAAGTAGATTACGTTTATAGATTACATCTTTAATACGTTCTACCATATCTTCAGGAATAATAAATTCATCATCATTATCAATACTTGATTCCATTTTTTCATTAGTTTCAATTGGAATTTCAGTAGGTATCTCAAATGGAGATTCAATGATAATATGACCTAATGGTTCAATAAGTGGATTACCATTACTATTAACATATAAATAACCATTGATATAATCATAACTTAAACTGGTACACATTCCTGGAAGAGCTTTATAAAATTGAGTATTTGCTTCCTTAATAAATGGAATAGCCATATTATCATATCCAACAGTACGAACACTAACAAATGGTAAATTGTTATCAAGACGAACTGGTCTAGGAACTCTATCCTTACTTCTCTTAACTTTATACTTAGTACTAACAAGAGTTTGGAATATATCTCCGTCAGGAACATTAATTAAACTTATCCTGTATCTTTGCATTAATATCTTATCGACATTAGCATGACGTTGATAAGTCTGACGTATCTGTTCATTGAACGTATGAATAATTGCACTACGAATAGTACGTCTCGCAGTAAAGTTATTCGGCTGATGAATAGCATGAGCTATTTCAGATACAATTTGATTTAACGAACTCATATCACTATTATTTTGAATTAGTATTATAACAAATATAGTTATTATATTGGTATCGACAAGACTTTTACTAATAATTTTAATTCAGCACTTCTATCTAGCTTGCTATCTAGCTTACAGATATTCGCATTGTAAACATTTTTATACAAGTGACGCATTTTAAGACCCGTGGTGGCACGCAATACTGTCGGATAATAGTAAGTTAAGGAAAGGTACTAAAGTCCTATGGTGAGCTTCTATGAAAGCGTAGGAAGGTGGGACATACTTTTTATTCCCCCATAAAGGAGGTGTATACTGAAAGAGCCGACTATCTCTAGTCAACTCTCACTTGTTAATCTTACTAATAGTACTTACTTTGGATATTGATTAGGTTCATTATCTTCAACTTCTATAAACTTTCGATAGTCTATATTGAAGAACGCCAATATTGGCTTCATAATCCAGCTCCAAAATACGAAGCTAAGAATAATAGAATTAAGTACTACCTTAACATCTCCTAGCTTTAATGAGAAGTATATTACTCCCATTATTAAAGCACATACTAGAGTTATTACTCTTTTATTCCAAGTACTTACTACTTTGTTTCCATTAAGTTTGTCAACTAGTTTAATTATTAGATATGCTAGCACATTTACACAGATTACAAACGCAAAATCAAAACTAGTAGCCGTAGTACGTAGAATCTCACTAAGTATATTCCCGAAGTCCATATTACAGCAAGAATAACAAAGTACCAAGAATAATAGTTAACAACACACCTCCTACTCTTATGTAGGTAACAACTTTTGCAGGAAGAATACTAGTAGCTTCTTTCCATACAAATGCTATAATAGTAATGGCTATTACAGCAACAAACAACACTTTCATTAAGATTCCCATAAGCATTAAGTTTTATATTACATGGCAAATATAAAACTTTATTTTAAAAAGAAAAGAGAGACTACTATTATTTAGTAATCTCTCTTTAGGAATATAACAGAACTTGTATTACTTCAACTCGTTGAAATACTTCCAGAGTTTATCTTCTCCGAAATCAACGTCATCAAACCAAAAGTTGATAGCACTCTCGAATATCATATCGTCAAAGTTTCCTTTTCCGAACCACTTCTCGAATAACTCGCAGTAGTCGTGATATTGAGCATTAATAGCTACATATACATCAGCGACTTCTACTTCATCTTCTAGTTTATCTTTGAATTTACTACAAACTTCGTGAGCTTTCTGCATATCGTATTTCTCACCGATATATTTCTTACCGTCTTTGACATGGTACATTTCATCAACAGTACGTTTAGCTTCCTGTTTATTAAAATGTTCATCACCATAATCATTATAGCGTTCGTTTCCATCTACTCCAAGCATTTGCATAAGAAGCATACGTTCTTCTTCATCGTAGCCATGACTCCCATCATAACCTCGACTTTCATCATATCTATGACGTTCACCGTAACCTCTTTGTTCATTCCTGTCGTAGTTGTCGTAAGTCTTATATCCAATACGATTCATAATTCCTCTTCCACGTCCGCTACGACCACTTCTTCCGCGACCGCCACGAGCAAGGAAATCATTAATTCGTTCGTACATTTCGTCTCTCCGAGAACGAGCACGAACATCTTGGTCTGTCTCGTATGGTACTTCTCTCATAATAATATTACTTAGTTAATAGTTGTCTGAATGTTTCCAAATCAGACTGGTTAAACATAATTCCTTTATTAATAAAAGGAATAGAAATAGTTATGTTACCATTAGAGATGTTACCATTACCTAGAACTGGAATATTAAAATCAAAGTTAGGAATAGATTTGATTATTTCAATCTCCTCATCAACTATACCTTCAATATCAATCTTTCCGTCTTTAGCAATAGTATTGATAAACTTATCAAAACTATCAATGTTATTAATAATTGCACGTTTAGCCAAAGGCTTAACTAACTTAATAGCTGGATTAGATTCGCCAAGAATATCTATCTGATTAACAATGTAATCTTGCAGCTTTTGTTTTACTACACTTACTTCTATCATTACTTCATAGTTTTAATAAATTCTTCATAAGTAAGAGAAGGATTCTTTGCACTAGCTTCTTTAAAAGCATTGAACAATTGCATCTCTCTTTGTGACATCTCGATTATACTAGTCTTTAGATTCTTAACTAACTTTAGTTGATTATCTAACAGAGCTTTACCTTCCGGACTGTTCTCAATATTAGCTCTTACTAGATTAAGAACTTCTGCTTGAACCATAGATTGAAGATTATTATAGTTAGCTACATATTCTTCGTTAGTAGCAAGCATATTTCTTTGTTCATTAGTAAGAGGTTCAATCTCTGCATCAATCAAGTCCCAAACACTTACTTTAGCAGTTTGTTGAGGACTAACTTGTTGTAAAGTTTGTTGTCCATTAGCAGCTTGTTGAATCTGTTTTTGTCTAGCTTCAATAAGTCGCTTCTGTTCTTCTAAATATTGGATTTGGTCGGTAAGACTTCCAGTATTTAACAAAGGGTCTGTTCCGCCCAGTATAACTTGATTAATAGGTAACATAACTTATTCTTTAGTTGATTAGTAATATTATGTAGCAGGAGTACTAGCAGTTTGAGTAAATCCGCACGGTAGACAACCATTGGCATTTCTACCAACAAGACCTGTTGTAGTAGGCTCATTAGGTAGACAAGTAACACCATAGATAACATTACAAGTCTTTTTATCGACATAATTGATACCTGCGGTGAACGCTCTCTCGATTTCGCACTGGATAAGTTTATCCTGATAAGGACGAATAGCAGCACTAACAGCAACTTGTGTTTTAAGTTCACTAATCTCTGCTTTGAGAGAATCGTAGTTATCACGGTTTCCCTTGTACAGCAAGAAGTCTGCATCAATCTGTGACTTATACAAACCGAACATTTCACCATCTATTACCTGACGGTCTTGGAAGCGTTGGTTCTGTTGAGTTAAAGCCCACTGATATAAACCGCCCTGCAAAGCAAGAGTATCCTCACAAGATTTACTCCATGCTTGGAAAGCAGTAGGAGCAGCACCATTTCCACCACCAACACCAACTACATTAATGTTTGTAGAACCGTCTCCCATAAGACCTGCACCAGTTCCGAGAACACCAGTAGAACGACGATTACCAAATAAAGCCCAAGCTCCAAGAGCAGTACCGATAATACCAAGCGTAAGACCTGCATTAGCTTTACCGTTAACGTCACGGCGACCATACATACCGTCCATCCCTGCACCATTATAGCCTTCAGGAACAACTTTAACTTTTTCAATTACTTGCATAATAAATAAGGTTTAGATTAATAAATTAAGAATATCTTATAGTAGCTACTATACACTCATAACAAAGGATAGTATTAGAAGTTCAGATATTAATCTATTTTAGCTATAAACAATAGTTTTATGAAAAAGTTAAGTATCTCGTGAATAAAATAAAAGCCCTACTTGTTATAGCAGGGCTTTATAGAGTTAACGATACAATGGAATCACTCCTTTATGGGGGATTCTTCAAGAGTACTTTCAGATACAGATTGCCATTCAGAACTAGACAACAATTCATGAAGAGCTTTGTCAGAATAAGTATCATAAGGATATTTAATAGTAATACTTTCATATCCTCCTTCATCAAATGTCACTATCCGTTCTACTTTATCAGGGAATACTTCTTGAAAATGTTGACACTTCATAAGTGCTTTATCATTAGCTCTGTTTTTACGTAGAACTAAATTAAGTTCTTCGATTTTAGCTGATTCTTCTTCACCTATATCAGCAATAGGAAATACAATGTAATCAATCATAACTTTAAATCTTTAAATATTAAACTTAGTGTATATGTTAATACTAGAAATATACCAATTAGTATATAAACTAATCTAAGTATCTTGTGAGGTGTTACTTTCATCTTCTGTATTAGAAATAAATATAGGATGATTAATATCTATTATCTCATCTTTTTCCATTAAGTTTTTTAGGAAGTTAATCTCTAGTAATGATATAGTCTTAGTATAGAATATAGATTTGTAAATTACCATATTCATATATCCGCTAGACCAATTTCCAAAGATAATTCCCTTTATATCAGAATTAGTACCAAAAGTTGTAGTTTCTCCGTTGACATTAGTCTTAGTCATATAACCAATTAATGGAGGAGCGACAATTTTTTTAGAAGGTACGAAGCTCTTACCAAATGAGTAATAAGAATTTCTATAAGATTCAATAGGAGAATCGAAACAATAAATAAAAGCATATCCACCAGTGTTATAGTGTTTTTTATCACCTTTTCTAGCTATACAACCACCACTTCCAGTAAGTCCTTTAAGTAAAGAACCTTTAACTAAGAAAGTAAAATCTTCAACAACTTCAATCTCGGTATTCTGACTAAAGTCAGATACTCCGTCATAAGCTAAACCATTCTCGTATTCAGGAAGAACTTCAATAGTTATATCACAATCGAAAACTACTTCACCTTCTATCATAGAAGTAATAAATATTCCTACCCAAATATTACGAGTTAAATCTAACAACACTTCTGTTGGAGCAAACGATTTAGCTAATTCGTGAGTACCATTACCTAGATACACTAATGTTTCTTCTGTTGCATCTTCCGTAGCTAAATATCTGTAACCAAATTTACTATTTCCTTCAAGACCTCTAACAGTAACTCTAAAAGCAGGTATTTCTTTTATATTAGCTAGTGCTCCGTCTTTTTTAATATAACTAAATAACAAGCCATTATTTGCATGTTCAGCATGAGTTACATGAATTGTAGTATTAGTAACATTAGAAGTATAACCATATGCACCTGAAAGGGTTTCCCAAGTCTTACTAGCACCAAACACAACAGGATAACCATTATAACCCGACATACCTTCGTAACTAATGTTAAAGTTCTCAAGAGGGTTAACACTAGTACCAGTCTTTTGCAGTGATACTTGTTCGTCAACATGACCTCTATTTGCATCAGTATTCTTTTTACCATAGTTATCCCAATAGTAATTAGGTAACGTAACTTTAGGAGTTATACCAATATAAGTGTTCAGCTCTTTAATCTTAGCTTCTGTTGAGATTTCATCGAAGAGCATGAAGTCATATAATGCCATATTAACAAAGTAAGCATTCGACTTGCTTGAACCAATAATAGGATAGGTCTTATTTGCTCCTGAACTTAACTCATTTGTAATAGTTATATTATGGGTAATAGCTCTCAATTCCGAAGCCTTAATATTACTATTCAAGATTCCATCAATGTATGTTTGTCCATTGTTTCTTCCTTGATAAGCCGGAATAGGATTGCCATCACTATCGTTCGTACCGTTGCAGATAGCAAATTCATTATTATTACCTCTTTGGTCATATAGTATAGAAGCATTAGGAGTATTCCAATTCACTTTCATCAACACTTGTTTGCCACCGACCGTAGTAGGAATAGTAATAAAGTCGTCTACGCCATCAAATTGGTATGAACCATCTTCATTTACTCCACTTCCTTCTGCATAAGCCGAGTTATGAATAACTCCATGATTACCATGACCGGATATATCGGGTATATAACCTAGTATCTTATAGCTAGAGTTAGGTATTCTCAATAGTCTAGGAGAAAGAATACATTTAGGTTCATTATTATCAAGAAGATAAGTTTTGAAACTAGTAAATACCATAGATTTAGATATAGTTCCAATTGAACCATAAACCATCTCTTCTCCATTATATAATGCTTTTACTAAAACATTATACATTTTAGGTAAAATGTTGACATTTCCATAGAATGTAAATTCATCTCCTACTTTTAATTTATCACCCCATGTTACAGATTTATCATTAACATAAATACGAGGTACTCCTGGATAGCAATTCGTAAAGTCAATGTCCTCGTATCTGATGTACTCGTCAATAGTAATATTTACTTCTTGTGGAGAGTTATAATTATATATTTGTCTAATATTATAAGCTGTATCGAGAACAGAACTTTTTGCATAATCAATATTCACTCCATTAAAAGTAAATGTTACAAGCTCATCTATGTCATTCTTTAGATATAAGTTAGCTCTAATATAAGTACCTTTCGGTATATAATCACCTATATTAATTAGCTTTTCGTACTCACGTAAGTGAAAAGTTAATTTATAATTATCGTAATTACTATTAATAACAGGATTGAACAAAACATAGTTTTCATCCTGTTCAATAGTTATACTAATCTTCTGTGGAGATTTCTTAATGCCATAGAACTTAACATCATAGATAAAATCTGTGCTAGACTTTTCAATAGTTATATTATCGAAAGCATCAGAAGTTACTTTAGATACTTTATAACCATTAGGAACAGTAATATTAGTTTTAATAGCATTTCCTACTGAAACATAATCTCCTACATTTACTACATTCCGATCCTTATCCCAATAGTTTATCTTTAAAATGTCTATGTTACTCTTGATAATAGGTCTAAACTCCACCATATTTGGATACAGCGTACCCAGCTTATACTTCTTCAACTGCCGCTCTATCAAGAACTCGGACATACTATATGGGAAGGACATGAGAGAGTAGATAGCTCCGTTAAAGAAACGAGAATCTCTATCTCGAAATGTTCCTAGCCACATAGTATCTCCGTCAACTCCCTCACCTATTGTTAAATTAACATCTCCACATTTATATTTACTTTGATATAACAAAGCTCTTGTAAAATCATCTCTTTTTAACGAAGTAAGTCCTCCAAAAGAATAAACCTGTTTAACCAGTTCAATTTCTGTATTAGCTGTCATTAAAATAAAAGCTCCTTGATTAGCTACATAAGATTTAGATACAACACCAGCTACCCATCTTTCAGATGAAGCATAACTTATTCTCTCATAGTCTATAATGAAAGTATAATCCTTGTAAATCGGCATCCCTGTCACCTTACCGAAGTCATTTACTCCGTCAAGCAACAATCCTCCTTTATGACTAGGAATAAATGTAATAGTTATTTCTCCTGCATATTCTAAATTAACATAAGATACAGCATTAGTTGGTTCTATACCTTCGGGATATTCAAATTGGTCTAATCCACATATAATAACTTGTGTAGGTGTATTAGCTAATACTGGATACCTTTTTCTTATACTTTCTTTATTTCCTTCACTATTGATAAAACTCGTTGCATTAATCCAATAACAATCTTTGTCAGTAATAATAGTTACTTGATATGAAGTATTATCTCTTATAATAGATTGTACTGTCCAATAGTAACTAGGGGTATTAGACTTTATTTTGTAACTAAACTCATTATAAATAGTAAGTTTTTGTCTAGCTTCATCAGATACGATGGTATAATCCTTAATAGTTTCAAAAGGTTTTGCAGCAATACCACTACCGCCTTTCCAAGCTAGATTATACATTTGTATATCTCTACCATTACCACTATAATCAATTAACCTATCATTAAAATCAGCATGATTATCATTAGTAATACCTTGTCTTTCTATATTACAACGTATATCAGGTTTAAGCGTTCTATCTAAGTTAAAGTAAGCAATAATAAGATTAATATCATCTTCGGTAGCTTCACCTAATAATGCAAACGTCCAATAATGAGCAACACTACTTATTTCACGTATATTATCATTACCGTCTATATATCCTTGTACGCTAAACTTTCCTTGTGATAAATTTCCAACGGTATATATAGAATAATCGTTTTTATCTCCTAATACAGTATTTATTATACGACTGTTATTAACACTAGTATTATTAACGTCATATATTACATATCCATATATTCCAGTCTTACCAATATCGGCAACCTGATTTCTTACATAAATATTATCAGTTGGTCTAATGTAATTAGTTAGTGGAACAGAACCACTTCCTCTCCAAGATATTTGATGAATCATACTAACGACAGTAAAGTCTTTAGTAACTCCCATTTCTTGAAGAGTCTTTTGGCTAATAATCATGTCGTTTACTCCGTCAGTAACAAACGCTCCTCCGAAGTCAGACAGTTGTTCAATTCTTATATTATTCCAATCATAAGAACTACTTACTGTAAATCCTATACTAATTCTATTACTACTTAGTTTGGATTTGGGTAAATGATAAACGCCATCTTCTGATATATTATATGAAACAGGGATAGTAGCTGTTTCATCAGGAATATAAAAGTATCTAATTATTCCTCCTTCGGGAATACCTGAAACTTTTATATTCATTTCATTTATTTCATTCTCATTAGCGTGCTTATATATAAACCAAGTAGAATTAAAATTTCCATTAGTAGTAATTACGTTATCAGTAACTTCTATATTTGGATATATTCTCCAACTAGTAAAATCTTCTTTATACTCACCAAATCCACTATTTAACTTATATGCAGCATTTAGAATCTCTAAATCTCCACCTGCATTAGGAATCTTATTCTTAATAATATTCCTATCAGCATCAGTATTCTTTTTACCGTAATTATCCCAAACTCCAATAAGTCTAGCTTTAAGCTCCGGTGGAAGATACGGTCTATCTCCACCAAGAGCATTATTTTTAAAAGGAATACCGATACCTATACCTATACCAGTATTAGTACCCATATTGTAATGTATCAGCTTTAGCGTTATTAACTTGTTTAACTAACTCAACATTCCAACCGGAATAAAGAACAGTAGTAATAGGTTCGTCCATACCAGCAAGAACTACTTCAACTGTTATAGGGTCTTCGGTAACATTCTTTAATAAGAATGGTTCTTTACCACCCATTCCATTAGGAATAGAAAACTCTGCAACAGCTTCAACTTTACCCATTATAGATATTTGTAAACTATTAGCTGAATTAGCTCTATTATAAATACGATTATCCATGATAATTACTTTTAAATGATTATTAATTACTCTTTGCAACCTTCCCCCATAAAGAGGTGTGATAACTGTAATTATCACTCCTTTATGGGGGATGCTACAAGAAACTAAATTTTATTTAATTACACAATACTATTATTAACTTTTTTAATCTGTCATTCCATTAGCCCAATCAGTAGGAATACTTTTAGAGTTACTAAGATTAGACTTTTTCATTGCATAGAATACATTAGCTCTACTAGCAGCACCTAGAGCATTAAGCCAATTCCAAAATTCCGGAACATTACCAACAGTAGAAACGGCATTATAGAATAGCCCTGTAACATTATTAAGTCGCTTATGTTTATTAACATTAAACAGTGTAGAATCTATTTTCTTAGGACTTCTACCTGACCAACCTCCTGCACTTTGTCCACTAGCGAAAGCATAACTAATGTTCCTAAGATTAACATTCTTACTAAATAAGTTTCCGTCTACTTGTTGTCTCATTGCAGATGTTGATTCAAACTGTGCAGATAAGAACATCGAAGATATATCTTGTAACTGTATGCAGTTTACATAAGAATTAACAGGTAAGTTAATATTTGCAGGAATAATACAAAAGTAGAACATATTAGATAACGATATTAACTTAGTTAACTTAGAGAACGTATCTGCCGAGTAGAACTCTCCGTCTTCTCCATTAGTAACATTCCATTTATATGGATTCAATAATGGTATACAATAGAATGTATAAGACAAATCAGTAGCGTTACTAATAGGATAGAATAAATGTGGCGGAATACGTCCTCTTAATCCATAATCAAGATAATCATATCCAACTACTCCATTAACTCTACCACTACCAAAGAACACTCCATTTACTTGCATATTATTACCATTAGTGCAATAATAGAATAAGTCAGGAGAACATATATAGTTAAGTACTTTCTTATTAGCATTAGCATTAGAAGGTGGAGCAAAAGAACCAGCGTTATCTTTAAATCTATTAGGTATAACAGGAGAACAATTAATACTTCCTGTATTAATTGCACTATAAAGAGCACTGTCTCTAACTATATCTTCTAATCCACTAAGACCATCGACACAATATTCGTTCCAAGCAAGTTCATACTTATCGAAATCTTTATTCAAGATAACTCTATGAATATCTCTATTGTAGTTAGGTATAGTATGTTCGTCATCTAACCATTCTCTAGGGTCATAATTTGGATTAAGAATATACTTAACTGGATTATACTTTTCATTAGGAACTATTATATCTCCGTAATTACTAGGAGTAAGATTACCATAATTCATAGTATAACCTTGTGCTTCTGTACTTTGAAATCTTTCTAAGCAATAAGACATATTAACTATTGTCTTTCTAGGAAGAGTTCGTTGTTTACTATAAGTAATCTCTACTGGCATTTCAGCACTTTCAATCCAATTACCGTCACTATCTATACCATAGTTCTCTGTAATATTCTCACTAGCTGCATCTACTTCATTCCAACCTTTATAGCTAACATTAGAAGTTTGTTCCATATAGAATAGTCCATAAGGAATAAAACCTTTCTTAACGAAGCTAGTTTCTATTTCAGAGAAGCATCTATGAACATTAATTAGTTTACAATTAGAGAAGCCTTTACCAGTAAGCGAGTACTTACAATTCTTCATATCATAATATAGATATGATATATTAGTAAGATTGTAATTAGTCTTAAATGAATTAAGAGGAAGCTCGATTACACTATTTGCAGGAAGAACTAGTTTAGAGAAGAATCCAGGTATTTCAACAATAGCACTACAATTAGTAAATACATCGTATGGGAATACTTCATCTCCTTCTTTAACAAACTCTTTAGTAAAACCTTGAAAACATCCTAATGTAGACTGATTAATAGCTTGCTGACTAGTAATATACTTCAACGAATTCTTTAGTCTAGTAAACATTGAGTTATGAATCGGGAAAGTAATAGTAGAACTATCACCAATAGAAAATGAATCATAGATACCATATAAAGCTATTGGGAATCTAGTATTAGTCTTATTCTTAACAGTACCACCAAATACATTATATAAAGAACCTTTAGAACCAACAAGAGATTTAAATGAGTTCTGTATATATTTCAACTTAGTGTTTTTATAGAATAAAGGACAATACATTACTCCATCTTCTACGTCTTCATCAGTTACTTGATTAAAGTTAATATTACTAGTATTGAACATATTAGCTATATATTCCAAGTCAGGCAATTGTTCAAGCAAACTTCCTGAATCAGCTGCAACTAAATTATCTGCAATAGTTTCATCGCTAGGAGAATTATTAATATTACTTACAAATTTAATTGCTCCATTAGTTCCAGTAACACCATCTAATTTAATTAACTTAGAACTTACATTTCCTTTAAACTTAGCTAAGAACGTAGGGTCGGTATATCTAGTTCCACCAAAGTAGAAAGCTAAGTTCATAGACTGTAAACTAACTAGAGGACTAAATAAACCATTATGTTCAGTAGAGCCATATTCATAAGTACTAGTAAGTATCTTAAAATTTTGTGACTGTATTCCCCAAAATATAGAATTCATATCAACAACCTTAGTACAATGATTGAACATAGTTCTACGAGGACTATCTAATAAATCCCATTTAATATTTTTAGCACTAGCAAAACAACTATCAAGAGTTGTAACATTATCACATTTATATAAGAAATAATAAACGTCATATATACTACAATTAGTAGCTCTAAACATACTGGTACAACCAGTAGTGCCAATACTAAAGTTAGTAGATAAATCAATATGATTTCTCCAATTAACAGAACCTTGTTCAGTATTAGTATCTGGACCAAACCATTCACCATTATAATCAGGAGTAATACCTTCTACCTTTTCTTTGGGTTCATGAATATAGAATTTAGAGCATTGATTGAATACACCATTACCATTAAGACTAATATGCCCAAATACTCTCTTCAAGTTAGAACAACCAACAAAGAACGCAGAACCTACATTAAAAGGATGTTCCTTATTATTATTAAATTTAAAGTAATGTACACCTTTAGCGTTTTGAACACTGAATTGTAAGTCGATTAATTGACTAACATCAAATATCTTATTACCATTATAAGTAGGAATTACAGCATTACCATATTGTATAGCTTCAACTTGACTATTAGTTATATTCAATGCCCTAAGTTTAGGAAGTTCAGATGCGGCTTGAATATCGTTAGCTGTATTAGTATAAGACATATTAAGTGTCTTAATATTAGGAGCACCTACAATATAAACAATAAGATTTCTGTTTGTACATGACGATATATTAATTGTTTCGACATTATTACAATTAGATACATTGAATGTAGTTAAGTTACCATTATTTGTACATACAATAGATTTTAAGTTAGGACATGAAGTAATCTTAATAGTATGTAAGTCTCCTAGATTACTAAGATTCAATTCAGTAATCTTATCACAAGAATCAATAGTAACTGTCTTTAATCGTTTGCATCCAGAGAAATCCAGTATTTCCAAGAATGGTTGATTAACAAGACTAATATTTTCAACTGTTGAATTAGTAATATTCAAAGATGAAAGAGAAGCATTAGGTAAAGATACAGAAGTTACAACAGAATTAGATATATTCAAGTCTTTCAACTTAGTATATTTTTCTATATTAACTGTAAATGTACCTTGTCCAGTATTGCCACTCCAAAACTTAGTATTACTTAAATCAATATGTCGAACATCAGAGAAGTCTTCATCGTTAACGAATATAGTTTCAAATGAAATAGGAGAATCACTAAGAGTATCAATAGATGATAAGTCTAGTTTAGAGAAACTAGGAAGTTTCATACTAGACATGAATCTTTGGAATCTCATTCCACCTAATCCTTCTATATCGTTAATTTGAGGAGTATTATTGATAGTAACTTGTGTATTGAAAGAACTAATAGGAGATAATCTAATTTCAGTAGGTTTGCCTTCTTCTAAGAAATATCTAGTATCAGTAGTATTACCAATGTTAACTACAAATATAGCCGGACAATTGGAAGTAACAACCAGCTTAGGATTAGTTGCTTCTGCACCGCCTGCCGAAAACGTTCCTTTATTATTATAAGGTTGAATATTAGAAGCATTACTATATTTAAACACTCCGTCAAAGAACCAAACACGTTTCTTTAACCAGTCACGAACATATTCAACACGAGTACCATGTAAAAACTCTATATTAGCATAAGACGCTTCACCACCAGCTTCACCAATATAAGCTGTAAGATACTTAACATTATAGTCATAATTAAATAGTAACTCTCCACAATTAATTATTTGAGCTGCGAAATAATTATCTATATAATTATTAATATCTTTGCATATATTATTATTATTTCTCCATAAGTCCCAAAGTCCTTCAAGAGAATTATCATATACACCAGTATTGGCGAATACAGTATCTCTTAATACGTCCCACATACGAGAACTATAAGTATCATATCCACCGTCAGCAGCGTTCTTAGTAATAACTAATGAATTAACGTTGTTCTTATCATTATTACTAAACTTATCCAACCAAGCGGTTTTAGCAACAGATTCGAGAGCAACATTATCAAGTCCATTAGCCGTATCCATGTCATAGAATCTAATAAACCATTTCTTACTTCCATTAATATCGTAACATACGATAGTCATATTCTTACCAAGAGAATCGACAAGTCCATATTTTACACATATTAACAAATAAGAGAAAGCATTTCTTATTGAGAACTTAGCATCAAGTTCAGCAGCAAGAGTAGACCAACTAGATTGTGCAGGATATTCACCTTCGGTTTCTTCATATCCTCCTACTGATTCATTCCAAATATACTTCTTAACTGTCGAAGTAGTCATTTGAGCAAAGATACTAAATAGCTCTTGTAGTGCTCTCCAAACATTATCGTCAGTAACAGGAGCAGTTGGTTCTAACCAGTTACCACCGTTATATTTAAACTCACCTACATGCTTTATAATAGATAAGTCATCTTGCATAAACAAAGCTAACGGCAATATCTTATCACCGTCTACAATTATATTTGCATTTTCACCGAACTCATAAGAATAAACCTTACGCTGGTCTATGTTTCCAAACATCTCATTTTGAGCATAAACATGATAAGAAGTAACAAAAGCAGGTAACTTATTATTTACATATTCTCCGGCTGTATTCTTTATCTTAGTAGTAAAGTCTTTCATAAACCGGAAACCCATATTATAATAAGCTCCACGACCTAAGTTAAAACTATATATACCAAGCATAGTTTGAGTTTCTTCACCGTCAAACTGAATAAGTAATATAATAGGGAATCCTTCAAGTGTCTGCTTAATAGTTACCTTATCATGAACTGTCTTATCATGAGTATCTACTGGACGGTGAGCTTCTAACTCTTCCATAGGTGGAGTTTTCTCGAATAAGAAATCCGAGTTATCATTAATCCATTTACCAATAGAAGCATTGTTAGCATGAGCACTATCTACAACATCAGCTTTGAGAGTAAACTGTCTTTCAGGAAACCAAGTCTCTTTAGGTTGAAATAACTCATAATCAAGGTTACTTCCATCATCAGTTTTCAACATCTTATCAAATCTTATTTCTAAGTTCTTAATAAGATTGTTCATAGTAGATGTACCTTGTTTAGAGACAGCAACGTCAGTAGTATATTCAGAACTTGATTTACCAGAAGTCGGACTAAAGTAACTCATAGTACAACCAGTATACCAGTTATTGTTCTGTCCACCTATTTCTTCAAATACAGCACGAGTAAAACCAGTATTAGCGCAATTAATCAACATAATATCTACTGGAAGTACTTTAGTAGTATCAGAAATAAGACTATTAAAGTTAACGTTAGCATAAGTCTGATTAATATCGTCCCAAAGTGTTGAATTTGGTTCAGAATCAGAAGTAGAGAAGAAGTTTCTTAACTTCATTCTATTGTATTTTGTAAAATCTATACTACCGTCAGCTAATAGAGTTGCTCTAGCTTTTGAGTTCATTGCATTGATAACAATCTGTTTATCATTTGCAGGAACACGGAACAACTTAATATCATAGAAGTTAACATCGGCAAAATTCTGAATTTGTCCAGCATTACTAATATCACAACCTAGATATATCTTTGAACTAGTTCTCCAAGTAAAGTCATTCTTTATTTCACGAGCTGTACTAAGAATACCATTAATAAAGATAGCAACAACCATCTTTCCTGGATTCTTATTAACTATAAAATCAACAGTATTAATAACATCTTGTTGTATCTTACAACTCATAGTCTCTTTAATATTACCGTCAGTATAAGACCAAGTAATATCTTCAAGACCTATTTTAATACCTTCCGAGAATTGCTCATCTGTATTGTAATCCCCTATAAAGAAGACTGTTCTATTTGAGAAAGGATGTCTATCTGACTTGAATGTACACGATATACCAAAGCCTTGTCTTGACCAGTTATTAAGAGTAGTATCATCTTTAAATGGTTGTACATCAATTACTCCATAAGCCTCTCCTGATATACGTAACATTGATTGTCCGTTCTTTGTTAAGAAGCCTGAAAGAACACCATTAGTATTATATACATTTAGTTCAGTTATAGCACCGCTAGGTTCAATAGCACCAGGAACTGTAAATGAAGGTTCATTACTTGTCCAAACTTTACTAGTAGATACTTGTGGAAAATTTTCTTGGCGAATATGCCAACTAGCATATCTACTATTATTAGGATTTTGGTCAGCAATAAGTGCTTGAGAACTAGATACAACTTCACAAGCTAAAACAGTGTCGGTAATAGGGTTGCCCTTTTCAGACCAACAACGAAGAGTTATATTCCAATTACCTAATACTTCTCCTTCAGTTGGAATAGCATAACTAAATACTTGTTGTTTGCCACGTTGAACATATTGGTTATCATTATAGTTTCCTTCATCAAAGTAACCTATATCTTTAACAATACCATTATGTTCTATTCTAACAGCATAATAGATAAGACTTACTCCTGCAAGATACGGAGTGAATGCAAATGATATATTACCGCTTTGAGAGAACTTAGTTCTTTCAACTCCTGAATCTACTTCTGCCTTACTAGTAATACCTTCTACAAGTACTACTAGGTTTACACCGTCTTCTACTACTACACGATTTGTTATCTTATCTGATTGAACAGTTTGTCCATTCATTGAAGTAAACGCTTGTGCCTGTATAGTATAAGAACTACCGGCAATAATACTTCCTAAATCCCATAAGTTAACATTAACTTGTCTAGGAGCAGTAGAAGTAGTTTTACCTAATTCAATAGTTTTACTAGCACCATTAGTTACATTAGTAACTACAAGATTAGCATCTGAACCGATAATCTTACTAGTAATACTATAAGTAAAAAAGTAATCAATACCAACAGTTGCAGTATTTCCTGATACAGAACTAGCGAGTTTAATATTTGCTTCTACTATATTTAATAGATATGATTCAGCAGAGAATCCGTCTGTATCACTAGCTGTAATTACAACAGAGTGATTACTATTAGAAGAGAATCTATCTAACTGCGGAATATTAAGAGTTCCAGGAGTATTAGTCCATGCTTCTTTACCTTCGATAATATTATTACCGTCAAGAGTAACAGTAATAAAATATCGTTTATTATTCTTAGAAGAAGTAATAAGATATTCCAGTTTAATATTAGTAGTTACAGTAGAATAAAGATAATTAATATTACCTTCTTTTACTATATTACTATTAGTAAGTGTTATTTTATCTCCGGTAGCTCCTCCACCACCGCCACTTCCACCGCCACCATGTTCGGCAAGCCAAGCAATGTAACCACCATGTTTCTTCAATGCTTCATCGTGGCGAACAAGAACATCATTAAGACTCTCCGTAGTCTTACCTTCTTCTGCAAGTTCAGGGTCAATAAGACGAGGGTCATCAACTACAATTCCAGTAGTTTTACCTGAAGACGATATATCCCAATTTCCAGTATCAGGATTATATCTTTTAATATTATCTGCCATAATTATCCAATATTATAATTTGGAAATTTAATATTTATAATATCATTACCATTATTAGTTTCACCATTACCACCAACAACACTGTAATTAGGATTAAGACCTTCTATGTTAACATTGTATTTACCTGAATTATTAAATACATTAGATAATTTCCTAACAGTAGCAGTTAGTTTAGGATAATAAACAAGGTCGTTGATTTTACCTTTATTCAAGAAATACTTAATATAGAAAGGATAACGTTGACCTGCATTTACTTTAGCTGTAACATCTGTCTTACTATTAATAGTAATACTAGCTGGAAAGAAATACCTTAACCACGGAATATTAGGACTAGGTAGTTCTTTATTACTAGTATGTTTATATCCCGTAGCTTGACACATTAAATATATAGGAGCTGTAATTTCCTCAACTAGTTGAAACGTACACAAATGTTTAAGCATATCGAAATTCGCATTATTCTCCCAAGATTTAGGGAAAGATTGCCCTTGTAAAGCTCCTTCGGCTGTTTCGGTATATAATTCATACGAATTAAAATCTTTCTTTAGAACGTCCGCAGTGACCTGTATGATAGGCTTCATAGAGCTGTTTTCGTTCTCTAAAATGGGATAGCTGCAACTGTACGTATGTTTGTGTCCACCAAGACATAAACGGTAATTATGCGTCTGTAAGAACTTTGAGAACCAATAGGCATTAGCTTTAGTGGTATTAAAGTTCAAACGACTACCACTACGTTCTACGCTAGTATCTTCTTTACCGTCCCAATAGAATGAATTAATAAGATTTTGAGTAATAATAGTAAAAGGCATTTCATGACAATAAGCTATCTTAGCTTTAGCATTAATAGCTTTTGCATCATCTCTTTCACACCATTGTCTTATTAAGTCATACATTACTCCGGTAGTAGAAAGTCCATAAACACTTCGTTCAGTATTAGAACTTATCTCACTATTAACACATAAGAAATGAGTATGACCAACATCGAATGAGTATAATGATTCAACAAATATTTCCTTTCCTTCAACAGTAAATACAGGAGGATTTTCTTCATCCATTTCATAACAATAGAAGAAACGAATATTAGTAGCATTGATTTTAGAATCATCTCCACCGTCACCAAGAACATAGACATTAGCAGGAGTAAGGTCATTGTTACCAACAGTAACCATTTCTGCAATATCATATAAAGATGCTCTACCAGCTTCATAATCTAACCATTCATTAATACGATTACCATTCTGTGTCATATCACCAGTATTAATCATAAAGTAGCACACAGATATGTTACTAGTTTCATATCTATTAAAGTCCTTCTTTATTTGGTCGGCAGCTATTCTCCATACATTATATTCATCCCAATTAAAGCCTTGTTGGTCGGAAGTCTGAACAAAGTTAAGAACATCATTCTCCATATTTTCACTCATAACTACAAACCTACGAACATCACTCTTATAAGTTTCATCTCTACCTACGTAATATTCATAATAAACATTCTTGTCTCTTGTATGAGTATCATACTGTTCTCCTAGATGAGTAAGTATTACCTTATGAGTAGTAAACGGAGTACCGTCAGTAGTTATGGCTCTAATACGATTATAGTATTTACGAACACCAGTTTCATTCTTAAACGATTCTACTTTAGTCCATTCAGTATAACTATTATCACTACGGTATGCACGATACCATAAGTATTCATCATAATAACCTACGGAAACCCAATTAAAACATCTACTAGCATCATCATTAGGTTCGTTACTTTCATTAATAGTATAACAAGCCTTACGTCCTAAACTCATAGTGACTTTATTAGGTTTAGTACTATCTAATAAAGTCTTATTAAAGAATATATTCTTATTCTCAAAACTAGCTCTAGGAGTATAAGATTCTACTCTAGGAATAACATCGGCTTCTAGGTTAACAAAATACATATCATTAGCGTTATTTCTAGCACTAAGAGCTTTAGTAGCTTGCTTAACATTATCCATAGTATAATACTTAGTAAACAAATACTTACTACTAAGATAACCATAAGCAGTATTTTCAGCAGCATCAACTTTATCAGCATCACCAGCATTAGGTATTTGTAGTCCAACCAAATCAATATAACCTTTAGATACCCTTATGGGGGAAGTCGCGTTATTATAAGGATTTGCAACTGAACTAGGTTCTGTTCCCCAAGTCAAGAAGAACTTAGCTTTCTTATTATCAAACTTAATAGGATTACCGTCACTAGCAATCCATTCCATATCATAGTTCTCAACTTTAATACGAGTAGTATTAATATTCATTACTGAACATTGAGCACCTCTAATTAAAAATGTCGAACCAGCTTTGATATTCCCCCATAAAGGGAGTGTCTCCCAATCTCCTCCTTCTGTACCATACTGTAATGATAATCCCTTTAGAGATATATCTTTACCTGTAAGATTACTAAGTTCAACGAAGTTATGAGAGCACGGATTATAACTATATTCATCACTTGTAATACCACCGCAATATAATGAATTGATATATAGCTTTTGTAGATATAATGTAGTTACATATATCCAACCAGTTTCAGGGTCTTCTTGTCCACCAGTAGGTTCAGCTTGAGCTGTATCTAATTCTTTCTTATATACTATTAATTGTCCATTGTTATTTACCTTAACTCGATATATTTGTCCATTCGGTGCAACAAATCCAATAGTATCTAATTTATCTAAAGCATCATAATTTATACTACCTCCACCTCCTGAACTACTACCAGTAAGATTAACCGGTTCTCCATTAATCTTAGTATATAGACGTTTTACATCAGTAGCAATAAGAAGTTCGTAATCTACAAAGTCATTAAAATTATCTTGAATTTCTTTAAGTGTTCCATAATGACCACGAACAGCTTTAGTATTAGGTTCATATTGGTCTGTTTCAGGTTCGAGACTTTCACCAACAGCTGCAACACGAATAGCTAACTGTTCAGTATTTGGGTCAATAGGTTCGTATTCCTTTAGAACCGACTTTGTAAATGTATTACTAACATGACCAGGATTTATAATTAAGTCTCTCTGATGTACAATAGTATCAAGGTAGTTTTGTATAACTTGAATAGCTTGAATTATCGGAGCTAATTTCTCATCCTCTTCAAGAGCTGTTCCAAGACCAGAAGTATCTACCCAAAGAGAATTAATATTAGCTGGCGGAGTATCTTGAATATAAACTGTTTGTACAGGTGTGTCTCCACCACTAGCTTGTTTAATAACTAAATGTTCGTTATCAATACCGCCATTAAACCAATATTCATTAATACTATTATTCTGTTTAACGCCAATAGTAAGTCCAACACTACGTAATTCAGGAGTAAGAGTTTCAAGAGCTTCTTTAACACTACTATAAGGTCCGTACTTAGCATCAATATCAGGTAGAGGATTATAGTTATCATCTACGCTGTTATTAACAATAGGTTGACCTATACTTATTCCTTTTCTCATATTACTTGTTTTTACAGGTTATACGAATAGCATCATCAAATACAGAAGGAGAATATAAGAAGAATACTTTATAATATATATCGTCAACAGTACCACCAGGATTATTAGTCTTATAAGCACCGTCTGAACCATCCCAAAGAGTAGTAACAAGAATAGTACCATATTCAGCTTTAACAAGCGTCATAAGTGTATCAGGTATAAGAAGATAATGAATCTTCTTTTCTTGATGAATAGTAAATGTATTATTCTTATCTCCTGTAATAGTTCTAGGAGTATTACCTTCTAATGCCATAATATCACTAACAGACATATTTTGAAATGTCTGCGGTGCAATATCTGTATGTCCGTAATACATAACGTTCATTTTAGGAACAGACTTACATTCTACAATAAAGTCATTAGAATAATATGTTTCACCGTCTTCTCCT
>OLPU01000378.1_pt1 | contig 40366 bp, 36 predicted proteins | sample 1673111 | NCBI WGS metagenome assembly OLPU01 (sample SAMEA3136755, study PRJEB25190) | human gut metagenome | reverse complement strand
TTTTAATCTCATCTAAACTAACTGAAGGAAAGCTTTCCGGAACAAAAAGTCCGCCCTCTGCACTAAGTCCTGTTTTTATAGCCTCTGCCGAACTTACAGATATGCTCTTATCCCTCGTACTATGATACTGCATTAATCAAAACCTCCAAATAATTAATCGTGCCTGTACAAATTTTCATACGTTCAATTCATACAGGCACCTTTGTTTTTTCCGCGTCTTACGCTAATTTCTTTATGTAATCAGGTGCTGTTTCAGCATCTATGCTTACTGATATTACAAATGTGATTTCAAACTTTTGGCTCATAGTCTCAAGTCTGTTAAGGAATGATTCAAATCCGTCAAGATTGTCTGAGCCGACAATTTTGAAAATACCGTCAACAAAAATGTTTGTAATATCGAAGTCACGACTTATAATACCGCTGATAAATCCAAGGAATTCATCATATGACTTAATTTCAAACTCTGATGTGTCTGCCATTCTCGCCTTTGACTTTACATCAAAAATATTTCTGTTTGTGTCGTTGCTGATAAAAACAACGTTGCCCTTTGCAACCGTTAGAGCGTTGTTCACTTTCTCAATAAGAGCCTTTGTCTTACCGGTGCCTTTTTTTCCAATTAGAAGTTCAACCATGTTAACCTTCCTCCTTTATAATAAATTTTTATTTTCTGAGAGTCGCCCTCTCTGATTTTACTTTAATCTTGCCTCAAGAGCGTCCTTTTCGCTTTCGTAACCCGGCTTACCAAGAAGTGCAAACATATTCTTTTTGTATGCTTCAACACCCGGTTGATCAAAAGGATTTACCCCAAGCAAATATCCTGAAAGACCGCAAGCCTTTTCAAAGAAATATACCATTTTACCGAAATTATATGCGTCAAGCGCAGGTACAATAACCGCAAGGTTAGGAACTTGACCGTCTGTATGAGCCAAAGCAGTACCCTGTGCGGCTTTTGAATTTACATAGTCGATAGTCTTGCCTGCAAGGAAATTAAGTCCGTCAATATTATCCTCTGTTGCTTGAATTTCAATATTCTTGCGAGGATTTTCAACAAGCAAAGCTGTTTCAAACAAAATTCTTTGTCCTTCTTGAATGTATTGTCCCATTGAATGTAGGTCACTTGAGAAGTCTGCCGCCGCAGGGAAAATACCCTTGTTGTCCTTACCTTCACTTTCGCCGTAAAGCTGTTTCCACCATTCGCCGAAATAGTGAAGTGCAGGCTCATAATTAACCATCATTTCAACAGTCTTGCCTTTTCTTGCAAGTGCATTTCTTACAACCGCATATTGATAACATTGGTTTTCTGAAAGATTTGGATTAGCGTATTCATCCTGTGCCTCTTTTGCACCCTGCATCATCTTGTCAATATCGATACCTGCCGCTGCAATCGGAAGTAAACCTACTGCAGTAAGAACAGAGTATCTGCCGCCGATGTCGTCAGCGATAACAAATGTTTCGTAACCTTCTTCATCTGCAAGCGACTTCAATGCACCGCGAGCTTTATCTGTTGTTGCATAAATTCTTTCTTTTGCACCTTCCTTGCCGTACTTCTTTTCAAGCAAGTCTTTAAATATTCTGAACGCAATAGCAGGTTCTGTTGTTGTTCCGGATTTTGATATTACGTTTACTGAAATATCTTTACCCTCTACTGTTTCAAGCAAATCAGCCATATATGTCGAACTGATGTTATTTCCGGCAAAGAAAATAGCAGGACCTTTTCTCTTGTCTTTGTCAAGAGCATTATAGAATGAATGTTGTAACATTTCAACAGCCGCTCTTGCACCAAGGTACGAACCGCCTATACCGATTACAACAAGTACATCTGAATCAGAGCGAATCTTTTCAGCCGCTTTTTTAATTCTTGCAAATTCTTCTTTATCATAATCCGTAGGCAAGTTTACCCAACCAAGAAAATCGTTACCTGCACCGGTTTTGTTATGAAGCATATTGTGTGCCTCTTTAACATATTCAGCCATATTATCAATCTCATGCTGTCCGACAAACGGAAGTGCTTTTGAATAGTCAAACCTAATATTGCTCATTATATATTGCCTCCTAAATTTCATATAAAACATATTATGTTTTGTTACTTATTATTCTATACTATTTTGCCAAATAAATCAATAGTCATTGCGAAAATAGTTTGTGAATATTTATTTCTTTTTCATTTCAAAATTCTTGTTTTGTTTGGATTTTGTTGTGTAATGCCAAATTGAACGGTACAACATATAGTTATTCTTCGTCGTACGTTTCAAGAAAACTGTGTTTCACACCGTCAATTTTGTACGCAACAATCGCCTCTAAACTGACATTTTCAACACTTTTGAATATATTCCCCTCAACGTACGGATTTACCTGTTTCAATGTTTTTATAAGTTCTTTTATTTCAACTCTCTTTGAACGGTTCTCTTCGTTATTGCACGTTGTACAAGTATCCGTAAACTTGCAGGCACATTGTATAAAATGCAAATCGTTATATCGACACCACGATTTTATATCCTGCTCACGAATTAAATAAAGCGGTCGTATAAGTTCCATACCCTCATAGTTTGTGCTGTGAAGTTTCGGCATCATTGTTTGCACCTGTCCCGAATACAACATTCCCATTAATATTGTTTCAATTACATCGTCATAGTGATGTCCCAACGCAATTTTATTACAGCCCATATCCTTTGCGAATTTATACAAATATCCCCTTCTCATTCTTGCACACAAATAACAAGGCGACTTTTCAACATTATAAACCGACTCAAATATATCGGATTCATAAATAGTTATAGGGATATTCAATTTCCTTGCATTTTCCTCTATAACCTTACGGTTTTCAGGACTGTAACCGGGATCCATAACCAAAAATTTCACTTCAAATTCAAATTTATTGTGAAGTTTAAGTTCCTGAAAAAGTTTTGCCATAAGCATTGAGTCTTTTCCGCCCGATATACAGACCGCAATCTTGTCGCCCTCTTTAACCAAATCATAAGTATTAATTGCTTTTGCAAACATACGCCAAATTTTTTTACGGAATTTTTTTCTTATACTTTGTTCAACATCACGACTTATGCTCTCAGCCTCTTTTCGCTTTATCGAATCCAACAGCCATGCAGTATATCCGCCCTCAAGGCTCACCGCGTCAACGCCTTTTTCTCTTAGCCGCTCCGCAACGTCTATGCTGATTTTACCTATTCTGCAACAAATAATCAGTTTTTTTGATAAATCAACCTTTTCGCTTGTTTCTATCTCATCTGACGGAACATAAACCGCTCCCGGCATTTCGTCTTTTTGAACTTCCTCTTTGTCACGAATATCTATAATTTGATATGTGCCTTTATCTAATTTATTCAATTCTTCTATTGTTATGCTCATAATTATTTCCTATCCCCAAATATATTTCCTATTATTTCAGTAGGCATAATTTTATAACAAATTTGTCGATTTGTCAAATACCAAAAAGCAGAGTCATATCTTATGACTCTGCTTTTGTTTTATATCGTTTCCGCAAATTTCTTTGTATAATCTTCAAGTTCGGCAAGTTTTTCGTCTGACGGATTGAATATACAGCCGAACGGCTTTTCAAAAGGCTTTAGTTTAAGCAATTCAAGATGATTATGCACCAGCTGAATACCTTCACCGCCCCAGCCGTATGAGCCGAATACAAAGCAAGGCTTATTTTTCATATTAACAAGGTCAATCGAAGAAATAATATCCCATACAGGCTTTACCGCATTTCTGTTGATTGTCGGTGTACCGAATACAAGTGCGTCCGCACTGTGAAGTGCCGTTATCATTTCGCCGTTGATTTCGGCAACGTCATATTCTTTAACATCAAAATCACAAGAATTAAGCGTTTTTTCAATAACGTCTGCCATTTTCTTTGTATATCCGTAAGCCGACGCATAGAATATTGCGACTGTTTTTTTCTCTGTAACTTTTGGTGCACTCCAAGCAGAATACTTTTTAACAGCCTCGGCTATATATTTTTTAAGTACAGGTCCGTGACTGTTGCAAACCATTTCAATATCAAGTGCCGACAACTTTTCAAGTGCCTTGACAACAAAAGCATTAAACGGCGATACAATGCAGTCATAATAAACTTTCATTGCCTTTTCATACTTATCGTAGTAAATTATATCCTCGTCAACAACTGCGTCCTCACAATAGTGTGCACCAAATACGTCACAGCTGAAAAGTGTCTTTTCACTTTCAAGATATGTCACCATAGTATCAGGCCAATGCAAATTAGGAACTATACAGAATTTCAATACCTTTCCGTCACCCAAATCAAGCTCTGCACCGTCTTTTGCAATATGCTCCTTAAAAGTCATATTTGTTATTTCTTTTAGATTTCTTATAGCCGCAATACTGCCCACAACTTCAATGTCAGGATTTAATTCAAGTATCTTCTTGACACTTCCCGAATGGTCAGGCTCTGTATGATTGCATATCAAATAATCAATCTCAGAAACAGGCATTATTTCTTCGATATTTGAAATATACGAATCAAGTAACTTTTCGTGTGCTGTTTCTATAAGTGCCGTCTTTTCACCCTTTACAAGATACGCATTATATGTCGTACCGTATTCCGTTTCCATAAAAATATCAAATGTTCTTAGTGTAGGGTCTTTCACTCCCACATAAAAAATATTATTCTTTAATTCAAGCATTTTTTATCATTCCTTTCACCGTTAATGCTATTTACAAACAATAGATACCCAATCTTTTCTTTGCTTGATTGAATTTATTTCAAAGCCGCATTTTTCAAGTGCCGCTTTAACGTCATCTACTCTGTCCTCAATTATTCCCGAAGTAATAAACACGCCGCCTTGTTTCATATATTCACGTGCTTTTGGAGCAAGTGCTATAATGACATCTGCAACAATATTTGCCACAACAACGTCATATTCATTTTTGGCAATTTCATTTTGCAATTCTGTATTTGTAATTATATCTCCGGCTTTAACCGTATATTTCGATATGTCGACATCATTCATGCCTGCGTTCTGATATGCAATATCAACCGCATTCGGGTCAATATCAACCGCAAACGCACTGTCTGCACCCAACAACAATGATATAATTGACAAAATACCGCTGCCGCAGCCCAAATCAAGCACTTTAACGCCCGGTTTTATGTATTTTTCAAGTGTTTCGATACAAAGCTGTGTTGTATAGTGTCCGCCTGTACCAAAACTCATACCCGGATTTATATTGAATACAATTCTGTCGGTATTATCTTTAAGTTCTTCCCATTCAGGCTTGATAAGAATTTTTTCGCCTACTTCCAACGGGTGAAAATACTTCTTCCAGTTATTCGCCCAGTCTTCTTCCTTCATATTGTCAATATGGATTTCAAGTCTGCCGAACTCGTTTTCATCATCAAGCTGTTTCATTTCGGCAACAGTATTTCTGATTGCCATAAGCATTTCATGACCTGCCGCATTATCGCTGACATAGGCGATTACTTCCGTTTCGCCCTCTTTTTCCTTAATCAGCTCATCATCAACATAATCCCAATACTGTTTATTGTTTTCAAGAAAATCTTTAAAATCTTTTTCGTCCTCAATTTCAAGACCTGTTATCCCAAGCTGATACAGTCTTCCGCTCAAAGGCTCAATACCCTCTGATGTCGTAAATATAGATACTTTAATCCAATCCATAATATCCTCCGTGTTTATAAAATCATTTGCAAAAAGCAATACACTCTCGGTATTGCTTTTTTAATTATTAATCAAGAAAATCTTTTAATTTCTTACTTCTGCTCGGATGACGAAGTTTTCTTAGTGCCTTTGCCTCAATCTGTCTTATTCTTTCTCTTGTTACGTCAAATTCCTTACCTACTTCTTCAAGCGTTCTTGCACGTCCGTCGTCAAGACCGAAACGAAGTCTTAAAACTTTCGCCTCTCTTTCAGACAATGTTTCCAAAACCGCTCCAAGCTGTTCTTTTAGAAGTACAAAACTTGCCGCCTCTGACGGTGCAGGTGCGTCCTCATCCGGAATAAAGTCGCCAAGATGGCTGTCCTCTTCTTCGCCGATAGGAGTTTCAAGTGAAACAGGCTCTTGTGAAATCTTTGAAATTTCACGCACTTTATCAACAGGCATATTTAGTTCTTTTGCAAGTTCTTCAGGCGTAGGTTCACGGCCAAGTTCCTGCACAAGCTGTCTTGAAACCCTTACAAGTTTGTTGATGGTTTCAACCATATGAACAGGTATTCTGATTGTACGCGCTTGATCCGCAATGGCTCTTGTGATAGCTTGTCTTATCCACCATGTCGCATATGTTGAGAATTTATAACCCTTTGTATAGTCAAACTTATCAACAGCCTTGATAAGACCAAGATTACCCTCTTGAATAAGGTCAAGGAAAAGCATACCGCGACCGACATAACGCTTTGCTATACTTACAACAAGACGCAAGTTAGCCTCTGCCAAGCTTTTCTTTGCTTTTTCACCGTCCGCAATCAATAAATCAATCTGCTTTTTAGTATCTTCGTCTATTTCCTCGCCAATTTCTTCAAGCTGTTCTTTCGCTGTTTCTCCGTCTGCCATTCTTTTGGCAAGTGACAATTCTTCCTCGGGAGTAAGCAGATTAACTTTACCTATTTCTTTTAGGTACATTTTAACGTGGTCATCAATATTGATACCCTCCGGAACAGACAAGTCCTCAAGTTCTTCCTTGCTTACTTCGATTTCTTCAAGTTCCTTATCCAAATCTTCAACAAGTTCGATAGATTCTTTTTCAAAAATGTCATAAAGTCTTTCTATTTCTTCCGGTGTCACTTCAATGTCTTCAAAAGCGTCACTTATTTCCTTAAAAGTAAGTACCCCTTTTTTCTTACCTTTTTCGATAAGTTCTCTTTTAATGTCTTTCTTCTTTTCCTGCATTAAACTATTCCTCCCAAGTATTTTTCTCATTTAGAAGTTCTTCACGTTGCTTAAACAAATCCATCAAATTCGTAGGGTCTGCTTCGGCATTGATACGCATATTCAGCTTCTCCAATTTAATTGTATATAAAAGTTCTTTGACGGTTTCTTCGTCACCGCTGTAAACTTCAAGATTATAAAAAACTTCCGACGCCTCACTCAAATCGTCGCCCGAAAAATCATTTAACATCATTGCCGGATCGGGTGACATTCCGTTTTCATAGCTGTCATACATACTTTTCGCCAAACGTCTGTACACATCTGTTGCAAATTCCTCGGCTTTAATATGTGCCGACGACATTTTATAAAGTTTTTTACTTTGCGATATAAGTCCCAGAAGCCGTTTTTCAGCTTCAAGCAAACTGCTTGTAACCATTTGATTTTTCGTTGTTTCACGCTTTCTTTGTTCGACTTTTTTCTGATACTCATTTTTAGTCGGTATTCTTTTATAACTGCCCTTCGATATTTTTTCACGGTATTTGCTTGCTATAGCCTCTCGGCTTATTCCTGTATCCTCCGCGACTTTCGTTATATAGGCGTCTACCTCAACAGCATCTTTTAATTTTGTAAATATGTTTACTACCTCATCTATAAACAGTATCTTGCCATCCGTACTCGTTACGTCGTACTGCTTTTTTATCAAAGAAATCTTAAATTCAGTGGCAGGCATTGCATTTTTGACCGCCTCTTTGAATTTTTCAACTCCGTTTTTGTTTATGTATTCATCGGGGTCTTTGGCATTTTTAAGCCGTATCACCCTTGCTCTGCCGCCTACATTGTTTATTATGTCAATGGCTCTTAACGCCGCTTTTGTACCTGCCTCGTCACTGTCGTAACATATCAGTATTTCACTGCCGTAACGCAACATCAATTTAGCTTGATTTTCCGTAATAGCCGTACCGAGCGTTGCAACAATATTTTTTATACCGGCTTGATATACGGATATTACATCCATATATCCCTCACACAGTATTATCTCCGACGATTTTGCATTTTTCGCCAAGTTGAGCGAAAATAAGTTTCTGCCTTTATCAAAAACAGGTGTTTCGGGCGAATTCAGATATTTTGGTATTTTATAACCGTTAATCTCTTTATTGTCGTGCATAATCCGACCGCCGAAACCGATAACATTTCCTCTAACGTCAATTATCGGAAACATAACACGATCTCTGAATTTATCGTATATTCTGCCCTCACGGCTTACGGCAAGTCCGCCCTCGACAATTTCTTCTGTTTTAAACCCTTGCGAAGTCAAATATTTAAGCAAATGATCGTGTCCTTCGGGTGCATATCCCAAGCCGTATACCGTAACCGTTTTCCAAGGTATATTACGTTTTGCAAAATACTTCTGACCTTTTTCGCCTATGTTTTTATCACGCAGGCAATTATAAAAAAATCTCGCTGAAAGTTTGTTCATTGCCAAAATACGTTTCTTCTTTTCATGCGACGCGTCCGAAAAATTCCCGTCATCTTCGGGAATTATTATACCTGCATTGTCGGCAAGCAGCTTCAACGCATCAATAAAGTCAAGATTTTCTGTACGCATTACGAACTGCACCAAATTACCGCTCGCACCGCATCCGAAGCAGTGAAAAAGCTGTTTTTCCTGACTTACATGGAATGACGGTGTTTTTTCGTGGTGAAACGGACAAAGTCCGCTGTAATCACGTCCCGATTTTTTTAATTGTACATATCTCGATACATAGTCAATTATGTCATTTTCATCACATATTTGCGCTATCATATCGTCTGAAATTCTTCTTGGCACACCGTCACCTCCTTTTATCAATGGTACTATTTTCACACATAATGCGTAAAAATATACTTATCTTATCGTTTCAATTATTCTTTCTGCTAAAATCTTGCATTGATTTATAGCATATGTATCTTCATTTGCCGGTTTTTGAGCAGATACACCGAAATGTCCCATACCCGATACAGAGCTGTTGCCTATAAGCGTCATACCCGAAACAAGCGCGCATGAATGAATATGCTCCAAAGTCCTTTCCTGACCGCCGTACTTTGACGCACCGACAGTCACCGCCGCCATAGGCTTTCCGAGCCACTTTTTATTAGCTCTTGCGTCCCTTGTCTTGTCAAAAAAACATTTCATCTGACCTGTCATAGAACCAAAATAAACAGGACTTCCGAAAACAACAAAATCAGCTCTTTCGATTTTATCAAATAATGTATCAAGTTTTGTATCTTTATAGCACTTTTTTGTACAAGGCGTTGAACAGGCTACGCAAAACGGTGTTTTTGTATCCATAATCGCCTCACTGACACTGCAAATTTCAGTTTCTGCACCCTTTTCGGCACAGTATCTTAAAATTTCGTTAAGCAAAAATGCTGTATTTCCGTCATTGTTATGACTTCCGTTTAATGCTAATATGTACATATTATACGCTCCAATCTTTCATCAAAACAGAGGTAAAAATACACTTCACGTTATATTTACCCCCATTTTCTCATTTTATAACATTTTATTTATATTATATTGAAATTTTATTCAAAAAATGCTTTATGTCTTAAAAGCTTTCGCTTTTTATAATACAACATACGCACCCAAAAATCCTTTTTTAATTTTAAAATTTCTCATAATCCGCAAAAAAGAGGATGATACCACCCTCTTTTTTGTAACTAATTCATAACAGCTGTACCGATAATGCTGTTAATATCTTCAATATTGTAACGTTCCATATATTCCTTAATTTCTTGCTTTACAGGAAGAATTAAATCTGGTTTTACAAAAAGTCCTGTACCCAAAGCCACAAGCGAAGCACCGGCAAGCATAAATTCGATTACGTCCTCACCGCTCATAACTCCGCCCATACCTATCAACGGCAATTTTACAGCCTCGTGCACTTCATGAATCATTCTGACTGCAACAGGTTTTACGGCAGGACCTGAAAGTCCGCCTGTATTGTTTGCCAAAATCGGACGTCTTGTGTGTATGTCAATTTTCATACCCATAAGCGTATTAATAAGCGACAATCCGTCTGCTCCGCCCGCCTCTGCGGCTTTTGCGATTTCAGTGATTGAAGTTACATTCGGTGAAAGTTTTACAACAAGCGGTTTCTTTGAATGTTTTTTTACTGCACTTGTAAGTTCGTTTACTACTTTAGGGTCTGTTCCGAACGCCAAACCGCCGTGCTTTACATTAGGGCAAGAAATATTCATTTCTATGATTGCAACGTCAGTATCTGAAAGAATTTCAGCCATTTCACAATATTCCTCTATCGTGTTACCCGACATATTTGCAATTACATTTGTGTCATATTCCGCAAGTATCGGCATTATGTGCTTTGCGAAATGCTCAACACCCGGATTTTGAAGTCCGACACTGTTTAATATACCGCTCGGCGTTTCTGCAATTCTCGGAGGTTTGTTTCCCTCTCTCGGTACTCTTGTAAGACCTTTTGCACCGAACCCTCCGTACTCCTCAATAGATACAAATTCATTGTATTCCATACCGAAGCCAAAAGTACCCGATGCAGTTACGATAGGGTTTTTAAATTCAACACCGCAAAAATTAATTTTTGTATTAGTCATTCAGCGTCACCTCCTCAGAATAGAAAACAGGACCGTTTGTACAAACCTTTGCATATCTGTCCGTACCCTCTTTATTCGTTTCACAGCTGCATACAAGGCAAGCACCGATACCGCAGCCCATACGCTGTTCCAAAGACACCTGACACTTTATACCTCTGTTTTCCGCAATTTTCTTAACAGCTTTAAGCATAGGCATAGGACCGCATGAATAAATCATATCGCACTTATGCGAATCAAGATATTGTTCCATAGCCGACGCAATATATCCGTTGTAACCGTAACTTCCGTCATCTGTTCCGACTATAACCATATTTGAAACATCGCTAAATTCATCTTCCATAACAACTCTGTCTTTACTTCTGAAACCGAGAAATACATCGGCATTTATATTCTTTGCCAATTTATATAGCGGAAATACACCGATACCGCCACCGATTATAACAGCATTTTTCACACTGTCCTTTATTTCAAAGCCGTGTCCCAAAGGTCCCATAACATCTATATAATCGCCGACTTCTTTTTTGGCAAGTTCCTCTGTACCCTTACCCTTGACTTCAAAAATAAATCTTACTTTTCCGTTTTCGGCGTCACAAATACTTATAGGACGTCTTAAAAATGTGCTGTCACCGCAATTTATATGAAGGAACTGTCCGCATTGTGCCTCTTTTGAAATATCTTCACTTTCGATTACAAAATCAAAAATTCCGTCTATAATTTCCGTCTTGCTGATTAGCTTGCAATTCTCAACTTTTTTCATCTGCTACTCCTTATAACACGCTTGTAAGATCATTTTTCATTCTGATTGCCTCTGCTCTTGCCGCCTCGGCAAACTGTTCTTCTTTCCAATCACCCTTTTTATATGCACACATAATACCTCTTGACGAGTTCACTATCGCACCAAGTCCGTCCTCATTAAAGCATGGTTTAACACCCTCTGCACCGCCGCCTTGTGCACCGTAACCCGGTACAAGGAAGTATGATTTAGGCATAAGCTTTCTCAAAACTTTCGCCTGTTCGGGATATGTGGCACCGACAACCGCGCCGACTGCACCGTATCCGCTCTTGCCGATAGTTTCTTCGTTCCACTTATTAACACACTGTGCAACCTTTTCATATATATGTTCGTCACCGACAAGCAAATCCTGCAATTCGCCGGATGACGGATTAGATGTCTTTACAAGTGCAAATATCGCCTTATCAAACGTCTTACAATCATTTACAAACGGCTGTATTCCGTCTGTTCCCAAATAAGGATTTACTGTAACACAGTCAACAGGGCAAGGCTCACATTCCACACCGTCTATATCAACTTTACCGAGATATGCTTTTGAATAAGCCTCTGCCGTACTGCCTATATCGTTTCTCTTTACGTCAAGAATTATATACAAGCCCTTTTCTTTTGCATACGAAATAGTTCTGTGCATTACTTCCTCACCGCACAGACCGTACATTTCATAGAAAGCCGACTGTGGCTTTACAGCAGGTACAACGTCATAAAGTGCGTCTATAAGACCCTTGTTAAATTCCCATATAGCCTCTGTCGCACCCTTTAAATTCTGTCCGTATTCGGCATATGCTTTTTTTCTGATATACTCCGGAACATATTCGATTTTCGGGTCAAGTCCGGCTACTGACGGATTGCCTTTTTCCTTAATTTTCTGTACTAATAAATCTACTGACATTGTTTACCTCCTATGCAAGTTCACCATTGTTTACAACTATTTTTCCGCCTACTATAACGTATTCCGGTTTACCGCAAAGAGTAAAGCCGTCAAACGGAGAGTTTTTGCTCTTTGACTGGAATTTTGAAATATCGACCGTCCATTCTTTTGACGGATCGAATATCGTAATATCGGCGTCTGCGTCTATTGACAAACTGCCTTTATTTATTCTTAGTATTCTTGACGGATTGACTGCCATTTTTTCAATAAGTTCGTTCAAAGTCAAAACACCGGATTTTACAAGGTATTGAAGTCCCAATCCCAATGATGTTTCAAAACCCACGATACCGTTTAATGCAAGTGCAAACTCGCAATTTTTCTCATCAATATGGTGCGGTGCGTGGTCTGTTACGATACAATCAATCGTTCCGTCTTTCAATCCCTCTTTGATTGCCTCGACATCATCAGAAGTTCTTAAAGGCGGATTCATTTTCGCATTTGTATTAAAGCCGTCAACAGCATTTTCAGTAAGTGTAAAGTAATGCGGGCAAGTTTCGCAAGTAACGTTTACTCCGCGTTTTTTAGCCTGTCTTACAAGTTCAACAGAACCTCTTGTACTTACATGCGCAATGTGAATTGCAGTATGTGTAGCTTCTGCGATTAGTATATCTCTTGAAACCATTACTTCTTCTGCCGCTCTTGTTATACCCTTTAAACCAAGATATGTTGCCATAAAGCCCTCGTTCATCTGACCGCCGTCGGCAAGTCCCAAGTCCTCGCAGTGAGATATAACGGCTATATCAAACATTTTTGCATATTCCAACGCTCTTCGCATAAGCCCCGATTCAACAACAGGTCTGCCGTCATCTGATATTGCAACCGCACCGGCATTTTTAAGTTCGCCGATTTCAGCAAGCTCCTTACCCTCAAGACCTTTTGAAATTGAGCCTATCGGATATACGTTTACATGACCGACTTCCTTAGCCTTTGTCTTTATATAAGTAACAATCGGCTCACTGTCTGTTACAGGCTTTGTATTCGGCATACAAGCGATTGATGTGATACCGCCCATTGCAGCACTTCTTGTACCCGATTCAATATCTTCTTTATATTCCTGTCCCGGATCTCTCAAATGGCTGTGCATATCAACAAGTCCCGGTGACACAATTTTACCTTCTGCATCTATAACGGTAACGTCACCGTCGGCATTAATGTTTTCGCCTATTTCGGATATAACGCCGTTATCCACAAGTACGTCCGCTACTTTATCAAAATCATTTTTAGGGTCAACTACCCTACCGCCTTTAATTAATATCTTCATATTCTTTCCCTTTCGTTAGTCTTCAAATCCGCCTCTTGACAATATATACATAACCGCCATTCTGACTGCAACACCGTTTGTAACCTGCTCATTTATAACGCTTTGTTCGCCGTCAATGACGCTTGATGAAAATTCCACACCGCGATTTACCGGTCCGGGATGCATTACAAGTGCGCCCGGTTTGGCAAGTTTTAATCTCTCGTTGTCAACTCCGAAGAATCTGTAATATTCTCTTATACTTGGGAATAAGCCTTTTTTCTGTCTTTCAAGCTGTATTCTAAGTCCCATAACAACATCTGCGTCTTTTATTGCGTCCTCAACATTGTTAAATACTTTTACTCCAAGTCTTTCCATTCCCGGAGGCATAAGCGTTGTAGGACCGCCTACGCTTACATCTGCACCAAGCTTTGTAAGTCCGTAAACATCACTTCTCACAACTCTGCTGTGGTAAATATCGCCTATAATCGCAACTTTAAGGCCTTTAAATCCGCCTTTTTTCTCCTTGATTGTAAGCATATCCAAAAGTGCTTGCGTAGGGTGTTCGTCCATACCGTCACCGGCATTGATTACCGACGCACTTACAAGCGGAGCGATAAGATGCGGTGCACCGCTCATATTATGTCGCATTACAAGAATATCGGTACCCATTGCATTGATTGTTTCGGCAGTGTCTATAAGCGTTTCACCTTTCTGTACCGATGAACCGCTTGCAGTAATATTAGCCGCGTTGGCACTCATATATTTAGCCGCAAGCTCAAAAGATAATCTTGTTCTTGTACTGTTTTCATAAAACAGATTTACAACAGTTTTGCCTTGAAGATGAGGAGTCTTTTTATTAGGCTGACCTAATATAAGTTTCATCGTTCCGGCTGTTTCAAGTATGTTTTCTATTTCTTTCGCACTTATGTCTTTAAGTCCGAGTAAATCTTTCTTCATTATTAATTATCCCCCTTACCGCATATTGATACTTTTTCTAATTTATTATCGTTTATTACAACATCAATATATTCATCATGCGAAGTCGGAACGTCTTTTCCAATGTAGTCAGCACGGATAGGAAGTTCTCGGTTTCCTCTGTCTACAAGTACCGCAAGTTCGATTTTTTCCGGACGTCCCATGTCAAAAAGTTCTTCCATCGCCGCCCTTATAGTTCTGCCTGAATACAATACATCGTCAACTAAGATTATTTTCTTATCCTCTATTGAAAATGCAATGTCGTTTCCCGCAACTACCGGGTGCTTGCTGAGTCTTGTCAAATCATCTCTGTAAAACGTTATATCAAGACTTCCGAGTTCAAGCTTAATACCCTCGATTTCTTCGATTTTCTTGATTATAAGCTTTGCAAGTGATACACCTTTCGTTTGAATACCTATTATGACAAGATTTTCAGTTCCTCGATTTCTCTCAACAATTTCATATGCAATTCGGCTGACCGCTCTTTTTGAGGTAGCCTCATCCATAAGCACTGTTTTTTCTTCGTAATTCGCCATAACCTTCCCTCCGTCTTGGCTGTACTGTATTATATTACGCCATATTTATTTATATTATTATATAACATAATTCACTTTTTGTCTATACAATGACAGACAAAACATTCAAAATAATTTACCTATGTTCTTTCTTGGGTAAGAAAAAAGCACGTTTAAAACGTGCTTTTATTTTTGTTTATCAGACAAGAATAGAAATCACATCATTTTGTGTTGGTCTTGTCGGAAGTATTATTCTTTTAATTTTATAAATTTTATCTTTTACTAAGATATTTTCACCGACTTTTAAAGTTTCACAACCTTTTACAAGTAGAATTTTTCCAAAAGATGTTTCATATTCTGCTATCAATTCCAACTCTTTCATTTCTTTCCGAAAGGAAACATATTGAGTATTTATTGACTTCTTTCTGGAAATAAGCTCTGAAATTTGAGCCTGTAACTTATTGGTATTGAGCTGTTTCAGGTCTATACCATTTTCCTGTAAAATATGCTCGGCACCAGCGAAAAGGATAATTTGAGATTCATATTTACGGAAATAACGATCCGAATCTTTTGAGCTTTTATAATGGTCGTTATAAATTTTATTTTTCTGATATTGTTCAGCGTATTTTAGCAGTTCTCGAAGATGTCGGATCTGTGATTCAAGAGAGACGACAGTGGTATTTACCTCTTTTTGTTGCATATGTAACAAGGTTATGCGGCTTTCAAGTTCTGAAAAATTATGTAGATTATGTGTAAGCATCTGGCTATATGTAGTAGAAACAATCTTTAAATTTTCCTTATTTGCCCATTTCTGAAGGCCGATGTTTCCTGTTATATTGGGAGCGTTGGTGTCTATTAACTTCTTGCGAACAGAAGAAATGGCAGTTCTCTGGAGTTTATTCTCAATACGTTCTTTGATACGTTCCTTAGTAAAATTTTTTCCTAAAGATTTAGCACTTCCACGCACTGGACGGGACATATCGGGAGAACGAAAGGTAATGTATTTTCTGCTGTTTTCGCCAAATTCTGCGTTTTTTATTTCATATCCTTTAGCTTCCATAAATGTAAGAAATTCTGAATAAGTGGAAACGATTCGGATTGTCTGGTTGATATCTTTTCGCAGCTGCGCTTTTTTACTGGATTCAGATTTATTTGCAGCCCATTCATTGTATTTCATTCCTTTTTTACCATCTGGCATAATTGTGGACAGGTTATGTTCCTGGCATAAAGTGTCGCTGAGATTTCGTATTTTCCAGTAATTCTTTTTACAGTCATGGTAATGAGAAAAAGTGATGTTATCTGCAGAACAGAAAATTAAATGGTTATGTACATGACCTTTATCAGTGTGTGTTGTCAGAACATAGGAGTATTTTCCCTCCAGTAAGCGATCCGCAAGTTCTTTGCCAATTTGATGGGCTTCTTCATAGGAAACTTCACCAGGGGAAAATGCCTGAATCAGATGAAATGCCTTATTTGTATTGTGCGGATCTCTGCAGTCATGTGTATGATCCAAAGTGTATTTAAAGTCAAGAACGGCTGTTTCGGGAGAGCAGGCAAAGGAAGAAATATATAGATTCTGGTCAGTTTTATCTGGATTGCAGATGTATTCTATTGCTTTATTAACGGTTGTTTTGATACCATGGATTTTTGTAACTGCCATATTTTTTCCATTAACTCCTTTATATCGTCCAGGTCCTTTGGGTAAACTGTATTGGTACTGTTTATACGATGGGTGATCTGATTCAAATTGCTGCTGATATTGCCCAACAGGGTATTCATTTTTCGGATATGAGAGTAGTCTACTTCATATACAAATCCATATAAGATCATTTTCCGTAGAAAGGCAGATTTGCTTTTCATCCTGGAAAGACGATATTTTTCTTCTAAAATGTATTGTTCGTCATCATTCAAATAAAATTGTACGGGATGAATTCTGGTACGTTTGCTCATTGAAATCCTCCAATTCGTTTTTTTCTATAAAAAAGAGTACAAAAAAACTGTCTAACCAGTTCGGCTATGACAGTTATGGTACTTGGTTTTTTGTTGGTTTGGACAGATGTATCTGTAAGTTATTTTAACAGGACTGGGTGAAAGCGTCAAATTAAGAAATTATAAAATATGAGAGGGCCAGGGATACTCCCTGATACATTTTGGTAGAATGAACCGGAAAGGGAATTTGACAAAATGAGCCAGGTGTCATGACACTGGCAGTGCTTGCTTCTTTTGGGGTGTAGCCTGCAAAGCAGGCTATGCAAAAGCTATAAAACATAAATAGAACTGTGAGAAGTGGTTGAGAATACAATCCTGATAGCGTATAATCAGAGAAAGAAATCGTAAGTGAGGGATAAATTTGAAACGTGAAGAAATTTTTCAATATGTAAAAGAGCAATATGGAACTGAACCGGAATATTTATGGAAAAAAGATCCTGATTCTGCGGTGCTTCGACATAAAAATGGAAAATGGTATGCTATAATTATGGTAGTGGAAAAGAAAATACTGGGATTAGAAGAAGATGGAAACATTGACATCCTGGATGTAAAATGTGATCCTGATCTGGTTGGGATGATTATTCAAACGTATGGATTTTTACCGGGGTATCATATGAATAAGCAACACTGGATTACGATTCTTTTGGATGATTCTGTCAGTGAAGCTAAGACGCTGGATTTTCTGGATATGAGTTATGATTTAATTGACAGTGGGAAGTAATAAAAAAGGAAGCCTTTCAGAAAAATCTCTGATCGGCTCCCAGGTATTCATTCTGGATATGTATAAGTTGATCTTTGCAACAGGATATTTTCCCAATCTCGTTCATGGCGCAACACTCGGAGAATATGAATCTCTTTTGTTTCTTCCATTATAATATAAAAAATAATAGATGGCGGAAAAGATCTTTTATGTATGGAATATCCTCTGTACAGAATTTGAGTTCGGGGAAAGGCAGTACTGAACTGGCCTAAATTCTGCATTTGTTCTTTCAGATCAGATTGAAAACGGTCAGCACGTTGCTGGCCGAATTCTTCTTCAATATAATCTGCAATGTCTGTGACATCGTAAATTGCTTCCCAGGTTAAAATAATTTTATATTCTTGCATTTCTTCGTGCATCCCTTAATTCTGTGATTTTGCGAAAAGCATCTTCCAGTGGCAATTCACGACCAGCTTCCATATCATCAATTCCCCGGTCTAACATGCGGAGAAGATGATTGTTTTCCTGGTTTTTATCGGTTGTAGGGACTTTTTTTGTTAATTCCATGAAATCACTCCAATCATACGGTTTATAAATAGTGTATGTTGTTCAGAAGTATCTATCCATAGTTTAGCATAGAATGGGCAGCAATACAATTGAATTATTTTGCAGGAGCGTCCGTCAGACCAAGAAGATATTCGCAGGAAACATTAAATACTTCGGCCAGTGCGACAACTTCGTAGTCGGGAACGAAACGTGTGCCTTGTTCAATTCGCAGGATTGCCAGATCATTAAAATCATATCCTGCAAGTTGTAATTTGGCAGCGAGTGTTTTCTGAGTAAGATTATGAGCCTTTCGTAATTCTTTTACCCGTTGTCCTATTCTGTTTTTACTGTTCGTTTTTTTATCCCAATAAATAATCATTCTGATCCTCAAAAGTTTCTAAAGATGAAGTATTATTATTGATTTTAAGGAAAAATATTGTTACTATACTTCTAAAGATGAAGTTTTTGGAAAGTTTATTTGATTTTTGAAATAAGAAAATGATAATGCTGCCTGTAATGAGAAATAATTCTAATGAGAGGTGGAAAGAAGATGAATGAATTTTATGAAGCAGTATCGAATTTATTTGAGGAATTGCGCTGTGACTCCGGAGAAAGAGAATATACAGTACAGCCGGAAGAATGGAAAGAAGCAGAGAAGAATTTGAAACAAATACAAAAGAAGCTGCCACTACATCTGGAAAAAATCCCAGAGCGTGAGCAGAATTTCTGGAATAAATATCTGGATCAGTTAGAACATTTCCATTATGAAGAGGAGCAGCGGGCTTATTACCAGGGAATGATGGATGTAGTTGAGTTTCTTATTAATATAGGGGCAATAAAGAAATCCACGAATGTTAAGAGAATGATAGAAAAATATGCACGTTAAGAGTGGCGGTATGGGAAACCATACCGCTTCTTCAGAATAATTCAGATAGAATTCAAATGAATTTCAGGGATCTTGTTTATCGTGGTCTGTAGGAATTTTGTATGTGCGCAGGTATGCTTCTACGATGGCAAGGATAGCGGTAATTTGCTCATCGTTGCATTTTGACAGGTACATGAGCAGGCGTTGATAATCAAGATTATCTGTATGATTGTTTGGATAAAACAATGGTTCAGGAGGAACATTTAAAGCGCGTACCAGTTTTCTGATTTTATGAAAACTGGGAACTCGGCCCCCATTTTCAATTTCCTTTAAATATCGGCTGGACATTTCTGCTTTTTCAGCTAATTCTTCATAAGTCAATTTTTGCTCGTGTCGGGCGTTCTTAAAAAACAATCCCAGTTCTTTATCTGTTTGTTTTGGCATATGATACACCTCCATGTTTAGTGTATAGTTCCCTTTCTTGAAAGAAAATGAACTAATATTTCACTAAAAAAGAGGGTGATATTTCACTTTTTAAAAGACATATAAAATTCTGAATTTCCGTAAAACAGATCCGGAGGTATAGGAAAGATTAAGAATTTTATTGTCTGGTATCATATCCGTCATTACGTGACGGATGAAATAGATAAATAGTTCAAAAAAGCAAATAAATTTCTTTACCTCAAAAAGTGAATTATATGCCACAAAAAATGATGGCAAAATATTATCTTTTGATATAAATAGCGTCCGATGGGCTAAAAACTACCCATTAGGACGTTTTTTATATACCTCAAAATACAGGAAAAACAATTTTCTCGTATTTATTAAGAAATTTTTTAAAAATTTCTTCCCACACCCCGACAAATGCACTCATCCGTTTGGGATATGTGTGAAGGGGAAGCAAGAACTTTGCTTATTGCCTACCGGCGGGGAAGGAGGTGAACTCTTATGGAGCAATCCTCTTTTCAAGATGAGCAGACAGTCAGACATCAGTTTGATTCTCTGTGCAAGCTGGCATTGAAAAGTGAAGTTATTAATTATGAAAAGCATATGGCATATCGCCAGAAGTATGAAGTGATGTTGTCAGAATTATCAGAAAAGGAGTTGAGCAGACTTTTTATAATGGATGAGCATGAAATGGAAACACATCGTTTTCAGGTCCTGGGTTACGACATAGAAGTCAAAGATGCATTGATTGCTGAAGCACTGCAGACACTTACTGAAAAGAAAAGGAATGTTGTGTTATTATCATATTTTATGGATATGAGTGATGCAGACATTGCCAGAGAAATGAATCTTGTACGCAGCACAATTAATGAGCATCGTAGACGATCACTGGAACTGATGAGAAAAAATATGGAGGAATCTGCAAATGAAAAAAAGTAAAAAACAGAAATGCGCATTTGATTTGCTGCCATTCCATGTTATTGAGGCAGCATCAACTGGTGATACTGAGGCAATCCAGGCAGTGTTGAAGCATTATGAAGGGTACATAACAGTTTTGGCTACCAGAAAAATGTTTGACGAATTTGGACAGGTGCATTACTGTGTAGATGAAACTCTGCGTCAACGCCTGGAAGCAAAACTGATTACTAAGACCTTGGGATTTGATACGAAATCATATGTAAGGAAAAGTAATCAGTAAAGGGAGTATTTAATATAGATTCCTTTTCCCCTTCAGGAATTTTTGTACCTTGAAAATTGTATATTGTTTTACATACAGGACGTGAAGATATGTAGAGCCACTAGGTAAATCCGCCATGATATATCTGCTCTGTTAATGGAGTAAATACGAGGAAATGCTGAAATATAACATTGAAGTAAAGGTATGGAGCGAGAAGAATTTGACAAAATGTGTAGCAGCTGCACAGGGCGACGAAGCATATCTGTGATAATGATACTTCCAGAAAAAATCTGGTCATATTTAATGACGGTGCAAAACCGATGTGGGCAGAGTACTGAACTGCCACCTGTATTGTAATTTTATCTGCCGATGACAGTGTATAAAATTGTAAATTGTCATGGGCAGATAAAAATGTTTTGTCCAAAGAGAAAAGGAGGAGAGAAGAGTGGCGATTAAAATTGAAAAAGGTAAGATTCCAATTTGGGAAAAATATATGCTTACGGTGGATGAAGCAGTGCAATATTTCGGAATAGGTGAAAAGAAAATAAGGATGCTTATTTCGGAACATCTAAATTCAGAATGTTGCTTTACAGTCCAGGTGGGGTGTAAGTCATTGATTAACCGTAAGAAATTTGAGGCCTTTCTGGATCAGACTACGTCTTTGTAAAAAATATACGAACAATTTAGCACTTTAAAGTGGAAATGTTAGCCCTGGTATGATATAATACCTATATCGTGCTAGGGCTTCTTCGTAGAAAGGGGCGAAGACGTTTGGGTAAAACAAAACGTGACCAAAAACGACGAGATAAAAAAGGTCGAATTTTACGAAACGGAGAAAGTCAGAGAAAAGATGGAAGATATGCGTTTGTATATACAGATTGTTATGGAAAGCAGAAGTTTTTGTATAGTTGGAAATTAGAGCCAACAGATTCTCTGCCAACTGGATGCAGACCATGCTTAGCTCTAAGGGAAAAAGAAAAAAATATCCAAAGAGATTTACATGATGGTATAGTACCTTACGGAGGAAATTTAACAGTTTTGGATTTGGTTCAAAAATATATTGGACAAAAAAAGGGGGTTCGTCATAATACTCAGGCGAACTATGATTTTGTGATCAATATAATAAAAAAAGAAGAATTCGGAACCAGAAGAATAGATAAAATAAAATTGTCGGATGCAAAAGCATGGTTTATTAAGCTGCAAGCAGATGGAAGAGGATACAGTTCCATTCACAGTGTGCGTGGAATTGTAAGACCTGCATTTCAGATGGCAGTTGAAGATGATTTACTGCGCAAGAATCCTTTTGAATTTCAATTATGTACAGTTGTCGTAAATGACAGTGTTACAAGACAGGCAATTACAAAAGAACAGGAAGAGTTATTTCTGGAGTTTATCCGAAATGATGACCATTACTCAAAATACTATAATGGAATGTTTATTTTGTTTAAGACTGGACTTCGTATTTCTGAGTTTTGTGGATTGACAGTGAAAGATATTGATCTTCAGGAGAGAAAAATCAATGTGAATCATCAGCTTCAGAGAACCAGAGGAATGCAGTACGTCATTGAAGATACCAAAACTTCAAGTGGAACACGAATGTTGCCGATGACAGATGAAGTTTATGAATGTTTTGAACAGATTGTGAAAAACCGTAAAAAAGTAAGGGTTGAGCCGATTATAGATGGATATAGTCGATTTTTATTCCTGGATAAAAAAGATATGCCTGAGGTAGCACTCCATTGGGAAAAACATTTTCAGTGGGCGTTAGGAAAGTATAATCGTACTCATGAGGAACAAATGCCAAAGATCACGCCTCATGTATGCAGGCATACATATTGTTCCAATATGGCGAAAGCTGGAATGAATCCGAAAGCACTCCAATATTTAATGGGACATTCTGATATAGGGGTTACGTTAAATGTATATACGCATCTGGGATTAATTGATGCAAAAGAAGAGATGAATAGGATTGCAAAACTGGCATAGTATGATAAAATAATAGAAAAAAGAATTAAAAATAATCTGATTATAAGGTTCTTAGAAAGCCTGTTTTCCAGGCTGGTTATTACTAAGAAGTTACTAAATTTGGATAAGAAAATATACGAATTTATGCTGTGATATACAGGAAAATGACAGGATTGAAGATTATCGGAAAATGCCTGTAAACAGCGTAAATACAGCATTTCAAGGAGTTTTAAGCAATGATAAGTGTGCTATTTGTCTGCCACGGCAGGGTGAACGGACTACCAGATGTGTAGGTAAAACATACGCAGAACTCGGCATAATACGACAGTCATAGTGCCGTGAGACTACCGAAAGACTACTTCTCAGGCGAGTTAAAGCGGATTGTGTAGAAGTAATCGTTAAGAGAGTATAGATAGAAGTGAACCCCTTCGGGTAATCGTTAATGGAGTTCTACTGAGAGACTACTACAGTCGGGAATTAAAAGAATATGTGTGATAGAGATGGACGTCCTGCAGGTGTAGGGCGTTTTTGTGCTTGTTGTTTGCGATGATTTACAGAAGTTAGTAAAGAAAAAATTTAAAAAAATGAAGATTTTAGTGGAACAAAGTATCGCTCTGTGCTATAATCCAACATGAGTTTTTATGGATTTTTATTCTTTTGATTGATAGAAGAAAGGCGCTATATTTATGACTATATCTTATATCGGACTGTGGAAATTACTACTTGAGAAAGGGCTTCAGAAGCAGGATTTAGTGGAACATGCAGGGTTAAGCTCTGCAACAGTAGCCAAAATGGGTAAAGGGGAACCTGTGTCAAATAAAGTGTTGGATAAAATTTGCAAGTATCTTGATTGCAGTGTTAATGATATTATTAGTTATCTTTGAGAGATAATGTGAATTTTAACCAAGCTTGTAAATAATTCAAAGATAAGGGTAAAAAAGTAATGAAACAACCACAATGGGATAAATATGAGGCTGCATTTTTGCTGGAATATTGTTTAAAGGTTGAAAATAATGAATTGTCTCGCAAAGAAGCAATTACAACAGTTTCAGAGCATCTTAGGGAAAGAGCTAAAGATAGAGGATTTGAGATTGATGAAGTGTTTCGAAATGAAAACGGTATTTCTATGCAAATGTCAGCGATGAGAAATTGTTATTTGGAAAAAAATAAAGGTTTAACTATTTCTAAGTTATTTAAAGAAGTTGTGGCTCTATATAAAACGAATCGAAATATTTTTGAAAAAATCATACAGGAGGAATCGAGTAAAGTGAATAAAACAATATATCAAGAATTCCTTTTGTGGTTGAAGACTGAAAAGCCAAATGATACAAAAGAAGTTATAGAATATTTAAGCATGCTTAGCATGTTTGTCATAAAAAGGAAACAACTGCATAAACCTATTGCAGATATTACAGATGCAGATGAAATTGAACATTTGCAATCCATTATGAACAAGCCAGAAACGCTAGGAATTCATTCCAAGAAAATGTCAGCTAAAATAGATAAGGCTTTGAAAATGTATCTTCATTTTTTGCATTCTAAGGATAAAAAAGATTTATCTTGTTTAAATTGCAAAAGTGTATTAATAGAGGAAAAGCAGTCGGAGGATTATTTTAAGGTAGACTTTTCGAGTTCACAAAATTATGCGCACACTAAACCGGTGAGTTGTAGATATAAAGGGCGAAATATTCCTTGTTCGGGTTGGAACTCTGTTTTTATAAACATTACAAGGGCAATTTATCAAGATTGTCATACTAAGTTTCCTGTTGGGCATAGTTTATCTTCCAGTTCTCGAATAGATATCGGAAGTCCAGAGGGAATGGTTTATCCCAAGGAAATTGCTAACGGTATTTATCTGGAATGTAATGTTAGTGCATCAGGGGTAGTGAGTAAGCTGCGCGCTTTGATGGTAATTTGTGGAATGAACTACTCTGACGTTGTTATAGAATATCGTCAAAACGTGAAACAATCAAAGGTACAGAAAAAAACAGAAACTGCGGTGATTCCATCAACGCAATTGCAATGGATGCCACATTTCACAAAAGAACTTACAGAACTAATTGCAAAATATTATAAATATGGTTTTCGTGTGGGATCGCCTATTGAACTGATGCGACTTAGGAATTATGCGGAGTCTGCTAATGTTGAATTACCTGTTTCTGATGAAGAACTGGAACGTGAAGTTTCCGTGGTGGGAGTGTTGATTGACGGAAAGATTTATGCGTTAAGTGATGAAATCTTAGAAGAAGTTGCATCTATTACAGATATTATATTTGAACAAGGTGTAGGTGTGATCTTTATCGAACTGTTCATGGAGAAAAATTCTGAATGGCTGGAGGAACACTATATTGTCACGGTCGATATGTTGAAGGAGATTTTGAAAAAAGCCAGACCACAGTATTATTTGGGACAGAATATTATTACAGTGGCAGAAAAAATATCCGAGCATGATGCAATAGTTAAAGAAATCCTTCGGGTCAGCAAAGGCAGTAGCGTTGTTATATTCTCCGAATTAGTTGAGGTATTAGAGTACATTCCGTCTGAGAAAATCGCATGGAGTCTGTCTATGAGTCCAGAATTTGTGTGGATCAGCGAAGGTAAATATTTTTGCATGAAGGATTTTATTATTTCTGAGGAAGATGAAAATGCTATTTCTATGTATGTTGATAGAGAATGCGGATTAAATGGGTATGTCTCTATAACTAATCTACCATATGGTAATATTCCGGAGGAGAATTATGAGCTATCCGACAGTGCTTTACAGACAGCAGTATATAATAAAGTCCTCAAGAAGAACTATTACCTGCATGGCAAGATTCTCACAAAAGAATCTAATGGTGTTGACATCGATATTCTGTTGAAAGCTTATTGTAGTGGTAAAGACATCTGCACTGCGTCAGAAGTGATGGAAAGAGCGATTGAACTTACAGGCAATCCAAATAAGCAGAATGTCATGGCTGCTTTGTACGATACGATGATTCGTATAGGAGCGGATAAATTTATTTCTGAGCAACAGGTTCATTTTGATGTTGAAAGAATCGATGAATTGCTTACGCAAATCGTTTCAGATCGTTTTATTCCTATTAGGGGAGTGACTACATTCGCATTATTTCCACCGTGTGGAACAAGCTGGAACCACTATTTGCTGGAAAGTTTTTGCTATCGTTTTAGCAAGAAATTTCGGCTTGTAGTGATGAATTATAATGATAAAAATGCGGGTTTGATAAAGGCTTTTGAATTATCGCTTAATTATACTGATATGTTGTGTGAGGCAGCAGCAAAATCAAACGAGGATCTGACGGTAGAGGCAGTCGGCAATTATTTTTTTAATAATGGTTTTACCGCAAAAAGGAAATATTCTAATCTGCCCGAGATTATTGAGCGGGCAAAAATTACAAGAGAGGAGGGGTGATTCCAGTGTACTCCTATAGTTTTGATCTTAAATCTGGCGGAATAGTCCTAAACTCTTCCCCAACAATTTTTTCAAAGGAACCTCGGCCTGTTTGGGCAGATGAGCTGGATCTCCTTGGTTTTGATAGATATTGGAATTATGAAAAACAAAATGATGTTCCATTTATGTGGGCAGAATCCAATGTGTATTGGTATCGTGGAATTCAGATTGCGAAAACAAAGGGGGGTGACTTATATAATGCACCAGAATTATTACCGGTTCGTAGTGAAGATGGAAGCATCCCATTTTCAAAGATAGATGGATACACTTTACAGCCGATTGATATGGAAGCTATGTGTCGTCAAAATGAAGAATTGATGACTATTGTGGAAGATACGACGGTGAAAAAGATCATTAAGGAATATGAAAAATTTAAAAATCGTTTGGATATTTTTCATGTTGCATTTTCTGGAGGTAAAGATAGTGCAGTGCTTCTAGATTTGGTAAAAAAGGCATTACCCATCGGCAGTTTTATTGTCATATTTGGTGATACTGGAATGGAATTTCCAGATACATATGATGTGGTGAGAAAAACAAAAGAGCAGTGTGAAGAAGATGGAACACCGTTTTATATTGCTAAGTCACATTTTGAACCGTGTGAATCTTGGAAATTATTTGGACCACCTTCCAAAACACTTAGATGGTGTTGCAGTGTTCATAAAAGTACTCCACAAACGATAAAGATGCGAGAGATACTCGGAAAAGACGATTATACAGGTCTTGATTTTGTGGGTGTTCGGAAGCATGAAAGTCTGGCACGTAGTACATATGAATATGAGAATTATGGTAAAAAGCAAAAAGGGCAGTATAGTTTTAATCCCATTCTTGAATGGACTTCTGCTGAGATATGGCTTTACATTTTTATGAATGATATCATAATTAATGACTCATATAAAAAAGGAAACTCACGAGCTGGATGTTTATTGTGTCCTATGTCAAGTGGGAGTAGTGATTATGCAAGACGAAAAAACTATCCGGAGAAAGTGGATCAGCTTATTTCTATGATTCAGGAATCAAATAGTTGGGATAGTCATAGTAAAACAGATGCATTGACCTATGTAACATCTGGTGGTTGGATAAGTAGAAGAAGCGGGAGAGGAATTGCAGGCAATGCACTTAGGTATAAAGAAACAAAGGAAGCTGGGAATATCCAATTTCAATTAATCAATCCTACGTCAGACTGGAAAGAATGGCTTAAAACAGCGGAGACTTCCAACATTGAATATTCTGTACAGCAAACGGAAACAGGTACTGTAATTACCGCAAGTGAGACTGCATTTAAACAACATCCTAGTGATGGGAAGTTCTTTCGTCAAGCTCTTAGAAAGGCGGCCTATTGTGTGGGATGCCGTGTCTGCGAAACAAATTGTAAGGGAGGGCATCTAAAGTTTGTTGACGATAAGGTAATTATAACAGACTGTATTAGATGCCATGAGTGCCATGACATTCCGGGTGGATGCCATGTATATAACTCATTAAAGATACCACAAGGAGAAAAGAAGATGAAAACAGTTAACTGCTTTGATGACCATGCACCTAAAAGAGATTGGCTTGTATCTTTTTTTGATATGCAGGACAATTTTTTTGCGGAGCATACTTTAGGACCGAATATGTTCACTCATTTTAAAAGATTTTTGCGTGATGCTGGTCTAATTGAAAAAGAGAAATGTACATCGTTTTGTAATCTGATTTGCAAAATAGGCTGGGAAAATGATTTTGCATTAGGACTCATGCTAACCAATCTTGCTTATGATAATGCTCAGTTTGAATGGTATATTCAAAACATGGATATTGGTATTTATTATGATACTAATGAAATCAAGGAACATCTACTTGCAGCAGAAATGAAAGAAAGAGCAGCAAAATCTATAGTGAAGTCTTTTTCTCGTATTGTAGGAACCCCATTTGGAACAGCACTTAATTTTGGATTTGTGGATGGAAACGATATGGTTCGTACGAAGTGTCATATGAGTGACAAACGTGTTTTCTTATATGCACTGTATCGCTTTGTTGAAAGATGTAATTTGAACTGTGAATTTAATGTATCGTATTTGCTGGATGAGAGTGTTGAGAGAGATGGTGTGAGTCCGGTCAGATTGTTCGGCATATATGAAGAGGAAGAACTGCGTACAATCTTGCTTGGTTTGTCAGCACGATATCCAGAATTCATAAATGCAACATTTACAAATGATTTGCAGTCAATTTCCTTACGAGATAAGACTGCAGCAGATGTACTAGGGTTAATCGAGGAGGACTTCTAGATATGGCAAGTAATAAATATTGTGAGTATTTTGATGTTAATGAATCGTATTTTCCATGTATTGATGAGTCTGCCATTAATGCAGGAGCTCCTTGGGAAACAACATATCCACATGAGACATTTATTGAACTACTTAATAGCACGGAAAAAATGCTTGGTGGGACTACAAATCGTTCCATTTGGATTCATGGCGCATATGGTACTGGAAAATCACAATGTGCATATGCTTTAAAGAAAATTTTAGAGGTGCCAGAAAACGAGGTTCGCGCTTATTGGGATAAATATGAGCCGTTAAAAAAGAATACTGCTTTACTTGAGAAAATCATAGGTCATAAGGAGCAAGGAATTTTAACCGCATATCGATATGCATCAGGTAGTATTACATCTCCGCAGCAGTTATTTTTTGCTGTTCAAGAAAGTATTCGTGCATCTTTAGAGGTGATTCCTGGTTCATACAAAGGTGAAAACACGCTTAAGGAAAGTGTAATTGAGTGGTTAAAGGATCCCTTGCATAAAGATTTAGTAAATGGCTTGTTACAGAGACCAGAGTGGTTATCTGAATTTTCACAGTCAACAGCAGATGAGATTATCAATGCGCTTACAAAGCGTAAAGATGTTGCTAATTTAATGGATAGCATTTTCAAGATGGCGGCTAGAGAAGGTATTACTGCATTATCACTTACATCAGACTCTTTATGTGAGTGGATCAAGGATATAATTGCGCAGAATCATACAAAAATCGTATTGATTTGGGATGAATTCAGTGGATTTTTTCGCCAAAATCGTAATTCGTTGGATGAGTTCCAGAAGATTGTTGCACTCTGTCAGGAAACGCATTTCTATTTTGTGATTGTAACACATCCTATTACGTCTATTGCTGGTGCGTCCATTTCCAAGGATGATCCAATGAGCGTTGTGATGCAACGGTATAAGCAAGTGGAAATTTCGTTGCCTTCGAATATTGCATTTGAATTAATTGGGCATGCATTCTCTGTAATTGATGTAGCAAAAGATCAATGGGAAGCCATGACTGGTGATTTGAATTCGCGTGTAACGGCATCAAAGACAGCAGTTATGAAAGTCACTGAGGTCAAGAGCGATAGTATAATGCGGCATCTGCTGCCGATTCATCCTATGGCGGCGTTGGTGCTAAAAAATATTGCGACTGCATTCCAGTCAAATCAACGTAGTATGTTCGATTTTATTAAAACCCCCAAGGATTTGAATATCCATGCTTTTCAGTGGTTTATTCAGAATACCAGTCCGGTTTCGGAGCGTCCGCTATTGACGGTTGACATGCTATGGAATTTCTTTTATGAGAATGGAAAAGACTATTTTAATCATGCAGGCTGTAGATCAACGCTTAGGTGGAGCAATTCCTGTTCTAAAACCAACTGATCAGAATTTGAGTTATGCATTTGAAGGAGACTGGGATGTTTACGAGAATGAATGTAGAAATATTGCAAAGGCTCTCGTAAAAAAAGGTGTACTGATACACACACAGATTGCTGATGGAAAGCAGGTGTATTCTGCCGCTGTACTTGCAGGAGATGGGGCAAAGATTGACCGTTTAAAGGATGATGTACGTAAAAATAGTACGACGACTAAACTTGTTGAAGAAGGAAATGAGCTAGGTTCCGCACTTGGGCTAACCCCGCCTTTAAGACTGCGTTATGCAACAAATATTGATACAGGCGCACTACCAGTTGTCACAACGACAAATTTTGTTAAAACGATGGATGTGCTAAAATCAAAGGATATCAGTTGGCATTTTTATGCTGTTTTAGCACTAGCAAAAAATGATGAGGAGGCACAGAGTTTTCGGAATCTTATTAAGAAGACGATTGCTAATGCAGAATACAAAAATATTATAGTTGTTGATGCACTTTCTACTCCGCTTGGTCTTGAGGCGTTTGAAGATTATGTGAATTATTCCGCTATGTCTATGTATTATAACGGAAATAATAACCAGCAATCGAAGGATAGTGCACGCAAAGCCAAAGAAGTGCTTGATAGAGGGTGGAAGGATAGGATTCATGATGGTTCATTTATCGTTTGGTCATATTTAAATCAAGATGGTGAGAAAGCAACCGGATCTGTTGCTGTTCAAACCATCATGCAAACTGTTGTATTGAATCGATATAATCACATTCCTGACTTTACCAAGGGATTGACAGAGAGTCAATTGAAGAATACTCAAGCAAAACAGGTGGCAAAATATGGTTTTGCTCTTGCAGATGTGAAGGGACTAATTGCTGGTTGTGAAAAGTCTGTTCTTGGTAAGGTATGGGGCAGAGATTCTTATTGGAGTGATTCAGATTTAGATAAAGAATCTATTTCTATTATCAAGCGAGCAGTGGACAGGATGATTGCGGATGCATTTAAGGTAAACGGAAGGGTTTCCATTGATGAAATCTGCGAATTTGTGGAAACTACATATGGATTTGCACCATGCAACTTGACATCATTTATTATCGGATTTTTGTTGAAGGAATACCGTTCTGAGCCTTATCGTAGTCAGGATTCGGAGGGACATCGTGAGTCTATGACACCGGATAAGTTATCAGAAATGATTGGTAATTATTATAGCAAGAAAGCAAAAACAACTTATATTGTCAGTCTTACTCCAGAAGAAAAGTCTTTTTATGAGTTGACTGAGAAAGCGTGGGATATTAGCCCCAATACATGCACGTCTCCGACGCAAGCGGGTTCTTTAATTCAGGTAAAAATGCGTGAGTTTGTTTTTCCTGTATGGACATTAGAAGAAGTGGATGAAACAGGTGTATTTGATATAGTTAAAAAGTATATTTCGTTGATTCAGAGTGATGGTGCTACAGCCCACGATATTGCTATTACGATAGGTAAGATTGGTATGCAGAGACCTTCTTGTGCGGATAACCTTAGCAATTTACTTACGGCAGATAATTGTCAAAAAGGTATGTCATTGTTCTTGCAGCACTTTGATGGTGGGAAAATTTGTACCTTGGCTCGGGAAATCGGTGCCACAGAGCATCTTCTTGCAGATATTAAGAAGATGTTCAGTGTCAAGCATGCGGCTCAATGGATTACTTCTACTGGTGAAGATGAAATTCGAAAACTGATGGTAGAATACGAATTTGTGAAAGTAACGAATAATCTTTTGAATATTTCTAAAAATTCAAAAGATGGAGCATTTAAGTCTTGGAGAGAGACTCTTAAATTTATCGGGCTTTCCTGTGAATCTATTCAGCAAAAATATCCTGAACTTAATAAGCTGATGACATTGTTGTTGAAGCTTGTGAATTTTGAGGATATACTTCCAGAGAATATCAAAACACTTTTTGATGAACTTACCATTCATAGTACAGAGATGCATAATCTTCTAAGCTCTCCAGTTGACTGTTTTGTTGAAGTTTATGAGCCTTATCTTGTTGGATTTAGCCCAGAAGAATGTGAAGACATCAAAAATTCTATTACAGATGATATGTTCGCCCTTTCCGCAACAAAAAGTAATGCAGTTGTTAAGAAAGCAGCGGATGCTTATCGTAAGGGACAGGTCAAGAATCAGCTATATAAATTGTGGAGCGATAGAACAGGAGGAACAAAGAGTCCGAAGCAATGGTCCGAAAAATACAAAACTCCCATTCTCTGTTGTGTAGATTCTGAGATTTACGGAGAGGCAAAGAAAGCATTTTCTGTTTTGAACAGCAGTTTTCAGAGTGAGTCAGACATTAAAGCTGCTCTGGAGTTTTGCGAGAAAGCTACATTTTTTGATAAACTTTCAGATGATGAGTTCCGAGATAAATGCTTTATGCGTTGTATTGTTGGTAATTACGCGAGATTGCTTCCAGACGTTACTGCTATTAGGAATACTTTAGAGGATATAGATATTGAACCTTATGACTGGAATGATGATCCGAGAATCAAACAGAAAATACAAGAAATGGCAAGTGTTGAATATAATGCCGGTGGAAGTGATATTGCTATCTCGACCATTGATTCCATGCCAGTAGAACAATTGAAGGAGTGGTTGAAAACGTTGGCCATTAATGATATGGAACTTGGCGTAAAAATTATCAGTAACGGAGGAAAATAAGACTTATGTTGTGTGAAAACGTTAAGAGTTATTTAGCCAATTCAAAGGGGTTGCCATTTTTTTATGTGGTTGGAGATGAAGATTACAAGGAAATATTGAGTGAATTTACGCAAAGTGGTGTTATTATTGATCGAGTGAGTGATTTTTGCCCTAAAGATGACAAGTATCCCGATATTGATGATATAATTGATCATTTTCGAACTTTGGATATGGATTATCGTCAGAATAAGCATGTACTGATTGGTTTGGGGGAATATTTGGCTCTTAGAGGTGCGGAAATTACAGAAAAGGTACTTAGAAGATTAAAAAACACTACACTGGGGACTGCTAGGGTTATTATATTATTACGTTGCGTTACTCCTCAAATAAATAATCTGGCTACAGAAGATGGGCGTATTGCAGAGCAGAAGCGTTTACTTGTAGGGGAAAATGCAATTTCTTCTCTGAACGTTACTTGTGTCAAGTATTTTGCGCAGGATAATGTAGCATTAGGAATCAAAAACCTTCTACATGATATGGAGGATTGTTGTGGCGGAAAAAAATATGTAAAATCTGATTTGGATTTTTCGAATTCGTTGATTCCAGTTACATATATTCATACAGCATTTTCTGCGGTAAAGCAAGTGGCATCTAATAGTGAGTTGGCTGAAAATATGGGAACAGAAGCACAATGGGACCGCTTTTTTCAGGAATTATCGAAAAGCGAAGGCTCATTGGATGCTTTGTTTTTAAAATATGGATATGAAGATGAGTATGAAGAGGATATATATGAGAAATGTGCTGGTTTTGAATTTAAGAACTGGATATTTTTTGTTTTCTTGAAGCAGAAGTGTAAGCATATTCAAAATACCTACTTGAAATATGTTGTATCTCATACGAATTACTACGAGGACTTAAAAAATAATCTATTAACAGCTATTGTTGGTATTTCGCGAATAGATCCTCGATATGGTACTTTTTATTCCGAAAGGAAAAAGCTTATTAAGGATTTCCCTGAATCAGAAGTGGCAATTTTTATCAGGGAGAATAGTGTCGACCCTAAAGAAAGCATTTACCGGTATACAGATAATACTAAAATAGAGCGTGAGGCAATCATTACTTGGATTGCTCAGTATGGGTATATTGATGTAGTAGAGACAATATATCCGGCATTAGCGCAGTATTTGAAAGATTATGCTTTTGATTGCGGTGCTCTTTCTGAATTTATTACACAGTATTTTAAAGAATATAGAATACAGAAGGTGACAAATAGAATTAATCCTGAGTTCTTGGAACTGGTTGAAAGCAATGCTAAAACGCTTCCATACACCCATTTGGAAACCAGGGATAGTGCCATTTTGAGAATTAAAGATAAGAAGAATTCTTTTCTGTACTGGATCGATGCTTTAGGTGTTGAGTTTTTACCATATATTACCTATTTAGTGAAAAAGAAAGGGTTGTCTATGCATACGGATATTACGTATGTAGAACTACCGACAATTACATCAATTAACAGAGGATTTTACGAAAAGTGGCCAGGGACACAAAAATTTAAGGAGTCACATCTTGATGAAATAAAACACAAATTAGAGGGAGGATATTTTTATACTCCAGGTCAAGCGCCGATTCATCTTGTTTCGGAATTGAAAGTTGTTGAAAATGCAATTGATTTTGCGGCTACGGAGCTTGCAATGCATAAGTGTAAGTCGTTTATTATTGCTAGTGATCACGGTGCTTCTAGATTGGCTGTTTTGCATCATCAGGAGGAAAAATACGAAACTGACACAAAAGGCGAGCATTCCGGAAGATGTTGTAAAGAGTTTCCAGATGCTGATTTGCCTAATGCGATACGAGAAAATGGATATTTTGTGCTTTCAGATTATGGGAGATTCAAAAATAGCAGAGCTGCTAACGTCGAGGTTCATGGAGGCGCAACACTAGAAGAAGTTGTAGTGCCAGTAATTAGATTATCTTTGAGAAAACAAGATGATGTGGTTATTAAATTGCTTAATGCCGATGCAATTTATTGCGAAAGACATTCAGGTACTTTGATTGAATTTTATATTTCAGATGTTGAGAATAAGAATAACATAGCGTTAGTTATTGCTGGGAAAAGGTATGTTGCAGTACCTTTTGATTCAACACATTATAGTGTTACTCTTAATGACATCAAGAGAGCAAAAAAGAATATCGTAGCAGAAATTTATGATGGTGATAATTTGATAGGAAGCGTTAAGTTCGACATAAAAGGGAAGGCAGCAACTTTGAACACTGATTTTGATGATTTGTTTTAAGGAGGAATTTAATGGATTGTGTAGAAAAGCTTAGAAACTGTTTCGATGAAATGGTAGTCTACAAAGATTTGAAAAAAACTAATTTCTTCTCAGCACTCAGTCTCCCTTCTTTTATGAGAGACTGGCTTCTTAAAAAATTTGAAGACGATGAGGGATACTTTGATAAGGATGATCTTGCTCGTTTTGTAAAGAAGTATATTCCACGCAAAGACGATTGGACATCTATAAAAAATAGAATTATTATTGAAGGAGAAAAGGTCAAGTTCCTTGCAAAAATCTCTATCGATATTAATGTTAGAACAGGTGAAGTTTCTTTTGCACTTCCTGATTTTGGCCTTGGCTACAAGGATACTATCATTGAAAGTGATGTATGGGATGCATGCAAGGATGATTTGGTAAGGGGTAATGATGTTTGGGGGATGATTGAACTTGGATATCGTTCGCCAGAAGATTTTGATATTGTATTTGAATATGAACCAAGAAAATCACGGGGAAAGTCGTCCCAAGAAGGCAAAATAAGGCTTGTATCTTTTAAAAATTTTTGCCCATATCAGATTAATTTAGATCAGTTTAAAGATGCACGAAGAGATTTTACAACAGAGGAGTGGATCGATGTAATACTTGGAGCAGTCGATTATAACGCAAACGGTTATGAGCAAGAAGAACAAAAGCTCACAATGATTACTCGTTTGCTTCCTTTCGTGGAAAAGCGTCTTAATCTTATTGAATTAGCGCCAAAAGGTACTGGTAAGTCTTATTTGTTTGGTAATGTTAGTAGATTTGGCTGGCTATCGAGTGGTGGAGTGATGAGTCGTGCTAAGATGTTTTATGATCAAACCAAACGGAAAGAGGGCTTAATTGCAGGAAATGATTTTGTGACACTTGATGAGGTACAGACAATCTCCTTTACAGACACAGATGAAATGCGAGCTGCATTGAAAGGTTACTTAGAGCAGGGAAATTTTACGGTTGGTGATTATAAAGGTGTTGCTGATGCAGGCGTTATTCTTTGTGGAAATATTAGAAAAGAAATTATGGATGCAGACGGATATAGTAATATGTTTACTGAGCTTCCGGTGGTTTTCCATGAGTCAGCTTTGATAGAAAGATTTCATGGTTTTATTAAAGGCTGGAATATTCCAAGGATGAATGATGATTTAAAGGTAGATGGGTGGGCGTTGAATTCAGAATACTTTTGTGCAATTATGCATGAATTACGAGGAGATATGACATATCGTAGCATAGTGGACGAACTCATCATTGTGCCTGACGGTGCAGACACTAGAGATACTGAGGCAGTAAAGCGCATTTCTACAGCGTATCTCAAATTATTATTTCCACATGTTCAAAATGTGTCTGATATATCTCCACGGGAGTTTAAGAGATATTGTCTTGATCGCGCTCGCAAGATGCGAGACACAATCAAGTACCAGTTAGGCTTATTGGATGTGGAATATAGTGGTAAAGATTTACCTCTTTTTGGTGTAAAGGGATTAGAATAATTATGAAAATTGAGAATAAAACTTGCTATGTTTGTGGGAAAGAGCCGTTGTTGAAAGATGAGATTGGTTTGACAAAGAAATTAATTGATAAAAATGCAAAGGTGTTCTATTGTTTGGAGTGTCTTGCGGATTATTTGGAAGTAACAACGGAAGAACTGAATGCTAAAATAGAAGAATTTAAAGAAGAGGGATGTGCTCTTTTCAAATAAATGGAGGTCGTCTATGATTTATGCTGATAATGCGGCAACAACAAAATTGGATAAAGATGCATTAGAGGCTATGATTCCGTGGCTCCAAGACGAATATGGAAATGCGTCCCAACCATACTCATTTTCTCGTAAGCCTAAAAAGGCCCTTGCAGAGGCCAGAGCTTTGATTGCTTCTTGTATTGGGGCACAGCCAGAAGAAATTTTTTTTACGTCAGGTGGAACGGAAAGTGATAACTGGGCAATCAAAGGACTGCTACAGTATGGAGATTTTCGTGATACTATAACGAGTCAGATTGAGCATCATGCGATTCTTCAGGCTTGCCAAGCTATCGAACGTCTGGGATATCCTGTTACCTATTTGCCTGTGAATCAGCAAGGGGGTGTTACTTCTGAGGCATTGTCAAGAATTATTACCGACAATACAAAGTTAGTGTCAGTAATGATGGCGAACAATGAAATCGGTACGGTTGAGCCGATTGAAGAGCTAGCCCGTATTGCCCATGCACATGGTGCATTAATTCACACCGATGCGGTTCAAGCGGTTGGTCACATTCCGATTGATGTAAACGCACTTGGTGTCGATCTACTATCGGCGTCTGCCCATAAATTTAACGGACCTAAGGGAATTGGCTTTTTGTATATTCGCAGGGGTACGTCAATACATCCGTTTGCTGATGGTGGAGCACAAGAATTTGGGATGCGAGCAGGTACGGAAAATGTGGCTGCTATAGTCGGTATGTCAGTTGCATTAAAAAAGAATTGCGATCATATGGTTGAAATAGGGGCGAGGCTCCATAAGTTAGAACAGGTATTCCTTGGAACTTTACAGCAGGCAGGAATAGATTTCGTACGTAATGGATCTGAAAATAGAGTGCCGGGAAATATTAGTATATCGATTCGGGGAGCAAGTGGTGAAATGTTGTTGCATCGACTTGACTTGAAGGGGATTGCGATTTCTACCGGTTCAGCATGTGACTCTGTGAATCCTCAGGTTTCGCATGTAATTCAAGCTATTGGTGTACCTAATGAGTATGCAGAGGGTACAATTCGTGTCAGCTTTGGCAGGGATAACCAGGTTGAAGAAGCAAGAGATGTTGCAAATGCCATTATTTGTATTTTAAATAGTAAATTGTAAAGGTGATAAATCGACAAAGTGTTTGATGCGATTAACTTCTGACAGTATGAAAATGAGCAGGAACAGCGTTTAATGCCCGGAACCTTATTGTAGCCCTGATAGCCGTCTGTTTCCAGATATCCGCTGAATCCATCCAGAAACTTCACGGCATTATCCCCACTTCTGGTTGGTGAATATCCATACAGGATAATAACCGGAAGGCCATCTTCACCGCTCCGGAAGAGCCACATGAATGACTGGGACTGCGGACGCCGTTCCGGTTCATTCAAAACCTGAACTCTGGTTTCATCTCCCATAAGAAAGCTGCGTTTCAACAGTTCCCGGTGGAAGTAGTCATACACAGGCTGAAAATAATGCTGTGCGCAGTAAATGATCCAGTTTGCAAGTGTGGTCCTGCTGATTTCAGCACCATACTGCTTCCAGTCTTTTTCCTGGCGGTACAAGGGCATACTGTTTGCATACTTCTGATACATCGTCCATGCAACAGAAGAAGATGCAGGTCCCTTTCCAACCAGAGCAGAAGGAACCTTTGATTTGACGTTGACAGCTTTTTCTGTATCGCCTTTTCCTTCCTTGCAGAACGGACAGCTGTAATTCTGGCTATAGTATTCGTTGATCTCACATTTAGCAGGAACAAAGACCAGTTCACGGCGCACATACTCTTCACCGATCAGCTCCATCTGTGTTCCACAGACCGGACAGATCTGTTCTTCCTCAGTAAGAGGGAGCACAATACGGTTGACTTTCAGTCCCTTAAACATATCTGCATGTGTAGATTTTTTCTTGCGGGTATGTTCTTTGACGGGCATTTCGTCTTCAGGAATGGAAAAATCCTGTTCCATTTCAGCTTCATCAAAAAGGGTCATCTGTCCCGGAACATCAATTGTCTTTGCTTCACTGGAAGCACCAAAAAGTTTTTTGGTAAGATAATCCACCTGCTCCTGAAGAGCTTTTTCGTGATTACTTTTTTCTTCGATAATGAGACGGAGAGATTTGATCAGCTCAGTCTGTTCGGACATCATTGTTTTCAGTTGTGAAATCGTATCTTTCAGCTCACGCAGCTGAATGTCTTTTGCACTGGAAGCCATGGTTCTCTCCTTTAGTTTGATAACTCCATTATACCAGAAACAGAGTACTTTCTAAAGCATAACAATCATTAAAAATGCTGAATTTATAAGGCATACAGTGTTTTTTGCGTGTGCGGTTACAGAACGGAGAATGGAGTGTTTTACTCCACTCTCAGGGCTTTTGGCTGATCGATATCAATCCCTGACATCAGCCAGTCAAACTCTCTCCAGGTGAGATTCCTGACCTCAGACTGTTTCCTTGGCCACTGATAACCGCCTGCAACCGAAAGACGTTTATAGATGAGCACAAATCCATCTGGTTCATGGTAAAGAGCTTTGATCCGGTCACGACGCCTTCCGCAGAACAGAAAAAGGGCACTGGATTGTGAATCCAGCTTTAACTGCTCTTCGACAATGGCACATAGACCATCAATGGATTTTCTCATATCGGTATATCCACAAACAATGTAGATCTTTTCCAGACCGGAGATATCGCCTAATATGGAAGCATCCTCAGTAACTTTATCGTCTGTGTAAGAAGAATGGGATCTGCACTGTTTGTGATCCGGATTGTGATATCATTTACAACAACTTCGATCGTATGTGAATTGTCAAGGTTCAAGGGTGTCTGCGGCTGAACGACTGCAGACGATTCCGGAAATTCATCCGGAATTATATCAACTACATCCTGCTTAGGCTGAGGAGTCTCATGATGACCATAATTAGGTTCCTGTATATCAGCCGCTGTTTTACGGCATCTGCTGACCCAGTTATAAAAAGTACTTGGTGCAATGCCATTTTCACGGCACCAGTCAGCGTCAGTCAGACCGCTCTTGCGGCATTCATTAATAAGTTTAATCTGTTCCTGCATAGGAACACGTTTGTTGCGAGTAGTTGCCATAACCTATCCTCCATAATTGTAGTGAATTACTCCAATATTTTTCTACAATTATACGAGAAATAGGATTAGCTAGGAATCCGTGCTTTTATTTGGCGCTTACGTAATGATAGGAATATAGAGGAGAAAAACAATGATAAGAGTAGCTTTTTGCTGTCATGGCAATATTTGTCGATCGACTTTAAGTGAAAGTGTCTTTACCTATAAGGTAAAGGCTAAGGGCTTAGCAGATCAGTTTGTAATAGACAGTTTTGCAACAAGCCGGGAGGAGATTGGCAATCCTCCGCATAGAGGAACTGTAAATAAATTAAGGGAGGTAGGGATTCCTTTAGTGCCTCATAGAGCGAAGCAGATTACGCTGGCAGATTATGATAAGTTTGATTATATTATTGGCATGGATACCGCTAATATACGGAACCTTAACCGGATGCTGAAAGGAGATCCTGAGGGAAAGGTGTACAAATTCCTGTCATTTGCCGGATCAGGAAGAGATATAGCTGATCCGTGGTATACAGGTGATTTTGACAAGACGTATGATGATGTAATTGAGGGCTGTGAGGGATTTTTAAAATACCTGATGGAGCATTTGATAGTTAAAGATTAAAGTATAAAGAGGAATGACCGTAATTGGATCATTCCTCTTTTTTTATGTGCGCCTTGCGGCGCACGTTTCTAACGGGTGAAAGTCCCCAATCCGCCCTAGTAGTGGGAAGGATACAGCCAAGACCAAGGGTGTCCATTGTGAGGTGGAATCTGAAGGAAGGTGGCGGCAAATCTCTGGTCTGACGAACAGAAATCACATCAGGCTTCAGTTAAGGATAAGATTGCATAACAAATCAAAGTCCAATAACTACTCGGAATTAACTGTAGTAAATGTGGCAGATATATG
>OLPU01000370.1_pt1 | contig 40803 bp, 27 predicted proteins | sample 1673111 | NCBI WGS metagenome assembly OLPU01 (sample SAMEA3136755, study PRJEB25190) | human gut metagenome | reverse complement strand
GTGGGGCCCTTATAGGGCCTGTTCAAACCACCGGTTCAACCGGTGGTTTTGATTTGCGACACGATATTCAATCCATATCTAATTCATCCGGAATGTCTGCGTCTTCAATTTTTGTCACCGGCTGGATGTGCCTGCGGCGATGATTCCTCGGCAGTATTATTACATCGGAGTTATCGTCTTTTCGCTTCGGAATGGGGAGTATCCCCGGGATTCGTATAACGCCGGAGGTGCGGAAGAAGGTCTCGAATATCGGAGTGAGAAGCATCGCGACGATGGCGCAGGCGAAGCCGCCGTTGTAGAGACACAGCCCGCCGTGCAGCAGAGGAACAGAAACGACGACGAAGGAATGAAACATGCCTGCGAGTACTCCGCAGAGAAAACCATATCTGCCCGAGATTGGAGAGAGGCCGTTTGCGAAGCAAAGTCCGATTATAATGGACTGAGTATCCAGCTCCCAGAAGCCGAATAAGCTCGCAAGCAGATAGCCTATCATAATGGGCAGTACGTTGAGCGGATTTGAGCCCAGAGCGACAGGAGCCAGCATGCAGAATACCGCTCCCAGAGTGGGCGCTGTGAAGCTGGCGCCGATTACTATATAGTACAGCAATATGAACAGGCCGTACACTCCGGTTGACATTATAGTGAGAGGCATACCATAGTCTTTGGGGAGATTTGCGTGATATCCCGTACAGCGCATTACTGAAATAAAACCACGGAAGCTGCATCCGTTCAATACAAAACCGACGGCAATGCAGGATATGAAAAATATACAAGAAAATATAGGCACGACAAAAGGCTCTCCGTCTCCGAGGATAGAAGTCGTCGGCGCTTCGATGCCGAGAGTTTTATAGCCGAGGGTGTATAACAGAAAACCTATCAGACCTGCTCCGACGCCTGCGTTATACAGGCTGCTGCCCATGTGGACGTTGGGAGCATGTTCACAAAGAGCAGGCATGAGAAAGCCGGAGAACAGCCCCACGCCTAGCGCGAGAAGTATATAAACCAGCTCTAATTCGCTTCTAACTTCTGTACCGGGATATCTGAGCAGAGCCTCGCTGACAAAAGGCGCCATAGCCGTGGAGAACAGAGCGGTGTTGGCGTGCTGGGAAAAATGTTCTCTGCGCACGAGAGAGAAAAGCATAGTACCCAGTATGCACGGCCACATATTGAGTATATTTATACCCATAAAAGAGAACCCGACAGTGAGGAAGAACGCCACGACGGAGCCGGCGTTCAGGTCTGCGCGGGACAGCCCCAGCACGAGGCAGCAGCCGAACCCTACAAGGCTGACGTTCAGAAAGGTGGAACCGACGCCGCCGACGCTGAAATAGTCCAAAGCGCTTTGGGCGGGAGAAAAAACTATAGAATGCAGACCTCCGAGCAGACTGCCGTCGCTTCGTATAAAGGCGAATATCAGACTGAGGACTGAAAAATAAATGAAGAGCTTGAGCAAGGAAGGCGTAGGCTCGTGCCCGTGCAAAGAGATTTTTTGTTGCATTATTTAACTCCGAAAGTGGATTTGCATTTTATTAACACTTAAATTATACCACTCAGCGTTAAATTCAATTATTCGATTTATTCAATACGTTATATGAATAAATATATAACATTAGAGTAAACTAATAGCGCAGAGCTGCGTTGAAACGGAGCTTTTTGGGGTATATAATATAAATTAGAGGAGTAATTTTTTACGATTAAGGAGAAGGTGTATGCAGGAAATATTGAAAAAGAGAATAGAAAATTTCGCAAAACTCATAGTCAAGAAGGGCGTTAACGTACAGCAGGGGCAGGAGGTAGTTATTTCGGCAGAGCTGGATCAGCCTGAGTTTATAGAGTGCATAGCCAAAGAGTGCTACGAAGCCGGAGCGAGAAAGGTTCGTGTAGATTGGACTCATCAGCCGTTGGAGAAAATGGCGGTTGAGAATGCGGACGGGCTTGTTTTGGGCGAAGTTGAAGCATGGGAGTATGCAAAAATGGAAAGCATGAGTCTCAAGCTGCCCGCGAGAATATACATACTCAGCGACGACCCCGATGGATTGGCGGGAATAGATCAAGCGAAGTACGCCAAGGCAATACAGGCGAAAATGAAGGTTTTGAAGCCGCTGCGCGATAGAATGGAAAACAGGTACCAGTGGTGCATAGCCGCCGCTCCGGGGAAAGCGTGGGCGAAAAAGCTCTTTCCGGAGCTGAAAGACGAGGAGGCGGTTGAAAAGCTGTGGGAGGCAATACTGGATACGTCCAGAGTCACGGATGATCCCATAGCCGCGTGGACAAAGCACAACGAAAATCTGTCCGAAAAGTGCGCGTGGCTCAACTCTCTGGGATTGGAGAAGCTGGAGTACAAGTCCGGCAGCGGCACTGATTTTACCGTCGGACTGATAGACGGCGGAATGTTCCTCGCCGGAGAGGAGGATACCATATCCGGAGTGCCGTTCAACGCGAATATACCCAGCGAGGAGGCGTACACGTCGCCTATGCGCGGAGAGGCTGAAGGAATTGTAGTCGCGAGCAAGCCGCTGTCCTACCAGGGCGAGCTGATAGAGAATTTCTCGGTGAAATTCCGCGGGGGCAAGGCTGTGGAGGTGAAAGCCGAAAAGGGGGAGAGCCTGCTGCGCGAGCTGATAGCAATGGACGACGGAGCGGCGTATCTGGGAGAATGCGCTCTCGTGCCGTATGATTCGCCCATATCCAATTCCGGACTGCTGTTTTACAACACGCTTTTCGACGAGAATGCAGCGTGCCATCTGGCTCTGGGACGCGGTTTTACGAATACGGTAAAAGGGTACGAGGCGATGAGCGACGAGCAGCTTAAAGAAAAAGGCGTGAACGACTCGGCGGTTCACGTAGACTTTATGATAGGCACGGAGGACCTGGAAATAGTAGGCGTAACAAAAAACGGAGAGCGCGTTCAGATATTCAAGAACGGAAACTGGGCTGAGCAGGATTAAAACAATTAAATAAAATTTAAACCAAGAGCTTCCGGATGTGATATACACTAAAAAAGTGTCTGACTTTTTGGGGTGTATATCAGTAAAAAGGAGGCTCTTTTTAAATAAAATAAAAAAGACGGCTTTGCAGCCGTCAGATGTGTCAAAATGATTAATCAGCTTTCGCCGGAAATTACGTTCACGCCTTCGAGAATGTATGTGAAGTAAGGTGCGGAACGATCTACGGACTCGTGGAAAGCTTCGCCTTCGGCTATGTCGAGATCTTCGCCGCCTTCGACGGTGTTAGTACCCTTGAGAGGACCTGCGAAAACCTCCAGCTCGCCGGACTTGATCTTCTCCGTAGCTTCGTCGAGAGCTTCCTGTGTGCCTTCGGCAGCGATGTCCGTGTTGAGCGGAGAGAGGTAAACAGCGCCGTCGGCCAGACCTTGGCACCAGTCTGTGTCGATTGCCTTGCCGTCTATTACGCACTGAACTGCGTAATCGAGATAGATGCTCCAGTCGGAACGAGCGGAGATGAGAGACGCCTTGGGAGCGGCCTCAATCATATCGGAATTGTAGCCGACCTGGAAGACGCCGTTGTTCTCAGCAGTAGTAGCGGTAGCCGTGGAGTCTGCGTCCTGACCGAGAACTACGCAGCCGCTGTCGATGAGCTTCTGAGCGACCTGAGCTTCTGTCGTCGGGTCGTTCCACTGCTGAGTGTAAATCACGTCCATAGTAGCCTCCGGGCAGACGGACTTGGCTCCTAGATAGAATGCGGAGTAAGCGGATATGCACTCGGCGTAGGGGAATGCGGCGACATAGCCGAGCTTTGTCTCGCCCAGCTCGTTCAGCTTCATGCCTGCGGCGATTCCTGTGAGGTAGCGGACCTCGTGGATGCCTGTGAAGTAGTTGTGATAGTTGGGCAGATTTACTTCAGCGGCCTGTTCGCCGGTAGCGTGGCAGAACTGGATTTCGGGATGTGCTTTAGCCATTTCTACTACGTAAGGTTCGAATCCGAAGCTCGTAGCGAATATGATTTGGCAGCCCTGATCTACCAGCTCCTGAAGAGCGGTTGTAGTAGCGTCGCCTTCCGCCGTGTAGTATTTATTGATAATTTGATCCTCATTGAGACCGAGGTCCTTTACCATCTTCTGAGTGCCTAAATCGTGGTTGTAAGTATAGCCCTTGTCGGACGGATCGGAAATGTGTACAAAGCCGATTTTGAGGTCTTCTTTAGCGACGGGCGTCAGAGCGGAAGACTCGCTGCTCGCTTCGGAAGAAGCAGCTGCTGTATCTGCCGCGGAAGCAGGCGCTTCGGACGCCGGAGCGGAGCTCTCTGAACCGCCGGAGCATGCGGCCATGCCTAAACACATGACGGCGGCCATACCTGCGGCCAGAATTTTCTTTAGTTTCATTGGTGTTCTTTCCTCCTAATGGAATATATATTTGCGCATAGCGCCAGAAAGGCTGTTTAAAAATAAAAAAGCTTGCGACACTATTTTACAGCGTTTTCATATAGATTGCAAGAGAATTTAATTTTAATGTAATACGTAATATTACGTCAATAATAAATACCGGACGCAGCCTCGCAGGGCGAAAAACTGAGACTAAGGCCTCCGCTTTTAGAGGCGAGGATATCTATAGTGGTATAATCTGCGAATGTGCAGAATTTATGCTTTTTAGGAAAAAATACATCAAATCAAAAAGAAAGCGGCCTTAAGACCGCTTTCAGTTCGTTAATTTGCTTAAAGATTAGTTAGAACCGGAGACCTCTGTTATACCGTCAACGATGTAAGCAAAGGACGGAGCGGATCTCTCTTCAGACTCGTGGAAGTATTCGCCCTCAGCGAGGTTGAGATCTTCGCCGCCGTCTACGGCCTTACCTGTGAGCGGGCCTGCGAATACGTGCAGCTCGCCGGACTTGATCTTCTCTGTAGCTTCGTCGATAGCTTCCTGTGTGCCTTCGGCAGCGATGTCTGTGTTGAGCGGAGAGACATAGACCGCACCCTCGGCCAGACCCTGGCACCAGTCTGTGTCGATAGCCTTGCCGTCGATCATGCACTGAACTGCGTACTCGAGGTAGATGCCCCAGTCAGAGCGAGCAGAGATGAGAGATGCGTTGGGTGCGGCGTCGATCATGTCAGAGTTGTAACCAACCTGGAAAGCGCCGTTCTTCTCTGCTGTGGTAGCAGGAGCGGTGGAGTCGGAATGCTGGCTGATTACCTTGCAGCCGCTGTCGATCAGAGTCTTAGCGACCTGAGCTTCCGTCGTCGGGTCGTTCCAGCTCTGAGTGTAAATTACATCCATAGTAGCCTCGGGGCAGACGGATTTAGCGCCGAGATAAAAAGCTGTGTAACCGGAGATAACCTCTGCAAAGGGGAACGCGGCGACATAGCCGAGCTTTGTCTCGCCCAGCTCCTTGAGTTTCATGCCGGCTGCGATACCGCCGAGGTAGCGGGCTTCATAAATGGATGTGAAATAGTTGTGGTAGTTGGAGAGACCTTCTGTGGAGGCTTTTACGCCTGTAGCGTGGCAGAACTGAATTTCGGGATGTTCTTTAGCCATTTCTACTACGTAATTCTCGAAGCCGAAGCTAGTAGCGAATATGATTTGGCAGCCCTGATCTACCAGCTCCTGGAGAGCGGTTGCGCAAGAGTCGTCTTCAGATACGTTGTACTTGTTGATTACCTGATCTTCGCTCAGACCGAGAGCCTTGATCATTTCCTGAGTGCCGAGGTCGTGGTTGTAGGTATAACCCATATCGGACGGATCGGAGATGTGTACAAAGCCAATCTTGAGGTCTTCCTTAGCTACGGGTGTGACAGAAGCGGCTTCGCTTGCTTCAGCCTCGGCAGAAGCGGGAGCTTCGGAAACGGCTTCGGACGCCTCGGATGAAGCGGATTCTGACGCTGCGGCAGAGCTGTCTGCCCCGCCGGAGCAGGCAGCGAGTGCGAGACACATAACGCCGGCCAGAGCGGCAGCCATGATTCTTTTGAGTTTCATTGTTTTGCTTTCCTCCTGTAGATATGTATCGCGCGTAATTTGCACGAAAGAGACGAAATAATATGCGTGGATGCTATAACTTACATTATTATATGTTATATAATAAATATTATATATTCCAGCAGATATGTGAAAAGATGCGATTATAATGACGGGGCGGAGCCCCTTGTTGAATCCGGAAATAGCTTCATTGCTTTACATAGCTATTTTACAGCATCGTCATTTCTTTTGCAACACTTTTTCATATTATGGACAAAATTCGAGCTGCGGCCGAGGGCATAAAAATTATTCGCGACAGCGTTTTTTATTGCATTTGCACCTACAGTTGTGCTATCATCTTAGATGAAATTATTGTGAAACTACGGACACCCATAAAGGAGGTGGAGAAATGGCGAATAAACACACCGTGCTACTGGAAAATATAGGCAAGAGATTCGGAGATGTAATCGCCAATGACGGAATAAACCTCGAGATACGCGGCGGGGAGATACTGTCGCTGCTCGGAGAGAACGGCAGCGGAAAAACGACGCTGATGAACATGCTGTCCGGCATATATTTTCCGGACGAAGGGCAGATCTACGTGGACGGCAGCCCCGTTACGATCCGCTCGCCTAAGGATTCGTTTGATTTAGGGATAGGAATGATACATCAGCATTTCAAGCTCATAGATGTGCTGACGGTCGCGGAAAATACGCTGCTCGGCCTGAAGGAACAAGGCAGATTGAACACGAAAGCGTGCGAGGAAAAGATAAGAGATATATGCAGCAAGTATGGCTTTGACGTCGATCCGACCAAGCATATATACGAGCTGACCGTATCTCAGAAGCAGACGGTAGAGATAGTGAAAGTGCTTTACCGCGGCGCGAATATACTGATACTCGACGAGCCTACGGCGGTTCTGACTCCGCAGGAGACCAAGAGGCTTTTCTCCGTACTGCGGAATATGCGGGACGACGGCAAGGCGATAGTAATAATCACGCACAAGCTGAACGAGGTAATGGAGCTGTCGGACAGGGTATCCGTACTGCGAAAGGGTAAATACATAGGTACGGTAAACACGAGCGAGACGTCGCCCAAGGCGCTGACGGACATGATGGTAGGCAGAGCGACCGCTTTGAATATAGAGCGAGACGAGCCTGTCGATATAAAAGAGAGACTGCTTATCAGCAACTTGAACTGCAAGAGTGAGGATGGCTTGAGCGTCCTTTCCAATGTAAGCTTTACGGCTTACGGCGGAGAGATACTCGGCATCGCGGGAATCTCCGGCAGCGGTCAGAAAGAGCTGCTGGAATGTATCGCGGGGCTTTTCCCCGCTGAGGAGGGCAGCAGCATAATGTACATCGACCCAAAGAGCGGGGAGAAAAAAGAGCTGCTGCGTCAAACTCCGGCGAAGATACGAGCTCTCGGGGTCAAGCTCGCTTTTGTCCCCGAGGACAGATTGGGCATGGGGCTTGTCGGCGGGATGTGCATACGCGATAATATAATGCTCAAGACGTATAAACGAGGGAAAACGCCTTTTACGGACAGAATAACGCCTAAAAAAGCGGCGGACAGAATAATAGAAGAGCTGGAGGTGGTCACTCCGGGAGAGAAGGCGCCCGTGCGCAGAATGTCGGGCGGAAATGTACAAAAGATACTGGTAGGCAGAGAGATAGATTCAAATCCGACCGTGCTGATGAGCGCGTATGCGGTCCGCGGTCTTGACATAAACACCAGTTACACGATATATCGGCTGATGGGAGAGCAGAAGAAAAAGGGAGTAGCGGTAGTGTACGTCGGTGAAGATCTGGACGTTCTCATTGAACTATGCGACAGGATAGTGGTGCTTTGTGCCGGACGAGTCAGCGGCATAGTGGACGCGAGGACAACCTCTAAAGAAGAAATCGGACTGCTCATGACTCAGCATTCCGAAGAAGAGGAGACGGCATAATGGCACGGGAAAAACACGATAAGAAAGAAGCTCTGATCCGCATTGTCAAGCGAGGCGATATAGCCCGCGGGAAGGCGTGGATTATACGCCTTTCGTCCGTATTGCTCGCGCTGATAACGGGCGGTCTGCTCATACTCGCGCTGGGACACAATCCTTTTACGGTATACGCAGACATGGCGAAGGGATCTCTGGCGACGGGGACGGCGAGGATTGGAATGCTGAAGATAGCGATACCGCTCCTCGGCACGGCGCTCGCGCTCGCTCCTGCATTTAAAATGCGGTTTTGGAATATAGGCGCTGAAGGGCAGATCCTTATGGGTGCGATATTCGCGTCGTACTTTGCGCTGTTTTGCGCGGACAGTATGCCGTCCGGGCTGCTGATATTCGTAATGTTTATAGCGGGAGCTGTCGGCGGCGGCATCTGGGGTCTTATCCCCGCGGTGTTCAAAGCGCGCTGGAACACTAACGAGACGTTGTTCACGCTTATGCTGAACTACATTGCGCTGGGAATAGTGAACTACCTGCGAACAGGACCGTGGAAAGATCCCAGCAACACATATCCTAAGATTGCAATGTTTGACGACGCGGCGCGCCTGCCGTCCTTTTTGGGAGTCAACGCAGGCTGGGTGCTGGTTGTGCTGCTCACGATAGGCATGTATATTTACATGAAATACACGAAACAGGGATACGAAATATCCGTCGTGGGCGAAAGTGAACGCACGGCGGCTTATGCCGGAATGAGCGTATCTAAGATTATAATGCGCACGATGTTTATATCCGGAGCGATAGCAGGCGTAGTCGGCGTTATAATAGTGTCCGGAAACACTTTTACGCTGTCGGAAAACACCACGAGCGGATACGGATTTACGGCTATTACGGTGGCGTGGCTCGCCGCGCTGAATCCGTTCGCTATGGTTGTAATATCAATATTCCTTGCGGTGCTGACAAAGGGTGCGAACACGATACAGACCAACTTTAAAATTCCCGCCTCTGCCTCTGAGGTATTGACGGGACTCATACTGTTCTTCCTGCTGGCATGTGAGTTCTTCATCAGCTACAAGCTGGTGTTCAGGAAGAAGCATCACAGCGAATCCGGCGCGGCGTTAAAGGAGGCGGAGCATGAATAACTTTCTGAATTTTTTGGTGGCGTCTATACTCGCGGCGACGCCGCTTCTGCTGGGGACTCTGGGCGAGATACTCGCGGAGAAATCCGGCAACTTGAATCTGGGCGTAGAGGGAATGATGTTCATGGGCGGCGTAGCCGGTCTCGCAGGAGCGTACTATTACGAGCAGGCCGCCGCAAACCCGAGCGGTTTTATCGCGGCGCTGATAGCTATTATATGCGCGTTCGCGTGCGCTGCGTTCGGAGCGCTGCTGTACAGCGTGATAACCGTCACGTTCCGCGCGAACCAGAATGTAACAGGTCTGGCGCTGACTATATTCGGAACGGGGTTTGGCAACTTCTTTGGAGAATTTATGGGGAATATGGCGGGAGGATACGTCGCCGTGGGCGATGCGGCAAAAACAGCCTTCAACTCCGGCATTCCCGTGCTTCAGGATATTCCCGTTGTAGGAAAGCTGCTCTTTTCGTATAACTTTATGACGTATCTTTCTGTCGCTTTGGCGATATTCCTCGCAGTGCTGATATTCCGCTCGCGGACAGGGCTAAATCTGCGCGCGGTGGGCGAGAGCCCGGCCACGGCGGATGCGGCGGGAATAAACGTCACGAAATATAAGTATCTGGCGACTGTGCTCGGCGGCGGCATATCAGGCCTGGGCGGATTGTATATAGTAATGAACTCGGCGAACGGCTGCGGCGGCGTGTGGGTTCACGGATGCATATCCGGCTACGGCTGGCTGGCAGTGGCATTGGTAATATTCGCGACATGGAGCCCGTGGAGAGCCATGTTCTGCTCTCTTATATTCGGCGCGCTCTCGATAATGCGTTATTACTACCCGATAAATGCGATTCCCGCGGCTATATACGACATACTGCCTTATATAGCAACGGTAGTTGTGCTGGTGGTGCTGAGCCTGAGACAGAAGAGAAAGGGCGGCGCGCCCGCGAGCCTCGGTCTGTCGTATTTCCGAGAGGAGCGATAGTCGCGAGGTATAAATAGACATAAAAGCGTCTTTCCGATGAATTTTGCCGGAGAGACGCTTTTTTATTTTTTACGTAGCTGTATTTATTTCCACAATTTGCTTGTTGTTAAAAAACAACAATAGCGGTATAATATAAACACGAAAGACAACAAACGGAGATAAAATATGACTGCAGCAAAAGTGAGTGAATTGATAAAAACGGCAAAGGGCGAGAGAAGCCTCAGTGCGTTCGCGCGGGATACGGGAGTAGATAAAGGCTATCTTTCCAGAGTCATACGCGGGGAACGGATACCCAGTCCGGATATACTGCGCAGAATAGCGGATGCGTCGCCGTGCTCGAGCTATGAACAGCTGATGCTCGCGGCGGATTACATATCGGCGCCTGAGGGAATACCGATATACGGAGCGATAGCTGCCGGAAGCCCTATAGAAGCGGAGGAATATATCGAAGGATATGTAAAATTAGATATGCCGGGTCGGGCGGAGGATTATATGGCGCTGCGCGTCAGCGGCGATTCTATGGACGCGATAGGTATAAAAGATGGAGGAATAGTAATAATCCGCAGAGAGAGCGTCGTCCCGGACGGCAGCATAGCGGCGGTGATGGTGGAGGGCGCGGCGACTGTGAAGCAGATATACAGCGACGGAGAGAGAATGACGCTTCTGCCGCGCAGTACGAACAGCATACATAAACCGCAGGTATATTCGCAGGATAGAGACGTGCGCATACTCGGGCGAGTTGTAAAGGCGATAATAGACATAGATTGAGGGAAAACTCATGGCAAGGAAGATACTGCATGTGGATATGAACGGCTTTTATGCGTCGGTGGAATGTTTTCTCAATCCGGAGCTGCGCGGGAATCCCGTAGCGGTATGCGGAGATCCGAACAGCAGACACGGCATAATACTCGCGAAAAACGAGGAAGCCAAGAGATATAATATAAAAACAGGAGAAGTTATATGGAAGGCGAAGGCGAAATGTCCGGAGCTGATATGCGTCCCCGCATGCTTCGATCATTACGTTAAATTTTCGCGTATGGCGAGAGACATATACGAAAGATATACGGACAGAGTTGAGCCTTTCGGTCTGGACGAATGCTGGCTGGATATATCGCATCTGGAAGATGCAAAAGCGACTGCCGATGAGATACGCGAAACCATAAAGACTGAGCTGGGGATAACCGCGTCTGTAGGAGTGAGTTTTAATAAAGTGTTTGCTAAGCTGGGCAGCGATTATAAAAAGCCCGACGCTACGACGGTGATTTCTGAGCAGAATTACAAACAGAAGGCATGGCCTTTGCCGGCGGGAGCTTTGCTGTTCGTGGGACGTGCGGCGAAAGCGAAGCTGGGGAAACGAGGCATATTCACCATAGGCGATATAGCACAGACTAAGCCTGAGCTGCTTCAGTCATATCTTGGGAAGGCGGGGCTGACGCTGAGTACGTTCGCGAGAGGAGAAGAATGCTCCGCCGTGAGACCGGCCTCTCAGCGCGAAAGAGTAAAGTCGATAGGAAACAGCATGACAAGCCCGCGCGATTTGGAAAATATGCGGGATGTGCGGATAGTGCTGTACATATTGGCGGAGAGCGTGGCGGCGAGAATGAAGGATAAAAACGTACGCGGCGGAGTTGTGAAGCTTTATGTCCGAGATTGCAGATTAAATCATTTTTCGAGGCAGAGGGCGGTGCCGCTGACAGATTTGGCATGTGAAATAGAACGAACGGCGGAGGAGCTTTTCTGCGAGAGCTACGATTTTCCGCGTCCGGTGAGAAGCCTGGGCGTGGCGGTGTCGTCGCTCGATTGGGGCGGAGCGGAGCAGCCTACTTTGTTTAATATGCGCGAGAGGGAGAGAGCGAAAAGGCTGGAGACGGCGATGTTCGATGTGCGCAGGAGGTTCGGGCACGACGCTATAGGAAGATGCTCCGTCATGTGCGACGAGAGTCTGAGGTATATTTCGCCTAAGGATGATCATGTGGGTGTGCCCGGCTCGTTTTATTAAAGCCGGGCGTGAAAATGCGCAGGAGGTGATAGCGGCATGAAGGTGTATATAGACGTGACGGCGCAATTTGACGAATCGGGCGGAATAATGCCGATCGAGCTGCGCTGGAAGGACGGGAGAAGGTTCGAGATAGATAAGGTGCTGGATGTGCGCCCGCTTGCGAGTATGAAGTCGGGAGGCTGCGGAGTGAGATACAAGTGCAGAATATGCGGACAGGAGCGGGATTTGTATCTCGAGGACGGCAGGAGATGGTTTGTAGCGACGTAAAATAAGTGGACTTTTGCGGCAATTGAGCTATAATAAGTTTGTATGTTTAAATAATAACGAGCAGGAGGGGCTGAAACGTGAATAAAGACAGATTGCTGGAGAGATTTTTGAGATATGTGCAGACGGACAGCGAATCAGGCGCTGAAAGGCAGATGTGTGAGCTGATAGAAAGCGAGCTGAAGTCTATGGGATTGGAGGTTTGGCGCAACGAAATAGGCGGGCGGTTCGGCTCGGACGGTTTCAACGTATGCGCACGAATGCCGGGGGAAGGCGAGGCGGTTCTTCTCAGCGCGCATCTGGATACAGTGACTCCCGGAAAAGGCGTGAAGCCTGTGGTAAAAGACGGTATTATTCGATCTTCCGGAGATACGGTACTCGGAGGAGACGATAAATCCGGCGTAGCGGCGATAATGGAAGCGATAGAGAGCGTGAAAGAGAGCGGAGCTGCGCATAGGACGACGGAGGTTTTGTTCAGCATAAGTGAGGAAACGGGGCTTTACGGCTCGCGCAACGCAGATTACTCTAAATTTACTGCGAAGACAGCGGCGGTCTTTGACAGCGGAGAGCATGAGAGCGTGATTAACCGCGCGCCTGCGCATATCGTGATGAAAGTTGAAATCACAGGCAAAGCGGCTCACGCGGGGATAGCCCCCGAGGAGGGAATACACGCGCTGAAGGCTGCCGCAGACGCCGTGAGCAAGATACCCTGCGGAAACGTGGACGACATTACAGTTATGAATGTTGCGAACTTTTTAGCTCCGGGAAAATCTAATATAGTCTGCGACAAGGCGAGCTTTGAAGTGGAGATAAGGTGCTTCGACGAGCAGGGATTGAAAAAGCGAATAGAAGAAACGGAAAATGCGATTGAGGCCGCGGCTGAGAGATACGGAGCGGCGTACAAGACAGAAATAGAGACACATTCCGGCGTGCTTTACGTGCCGGAGGATAGTGAAATACTCAAAACGGTGCTGGAAGGATATGAGAAACTGGGTATACACGCCTCGGCGGAAAGGACATATGGCGGCAGCGACGCCAGCTCTATCACTGCGGCGGGCATCCCGGCGCTCAATTTGGGAACGGGAATGAGTGATGTACACACCGTAGGAGAGTATTTGAAGAAAGAGGATATGGAAATTGCCTGTGAGATTGCAGAGCGATTGATAAAAATACACAAATAAAAAAAGTCCGGCCGGTTGCAGCCGGACTTTTCAAATGCTTTTTATACTCAAAGAAGTAAATATATAAATTTTTCTCTTATTGCATTTCAAATCAAAAGAAGGTACAATATAGTAGATTTGTATAGTTAACAACAAGTTATAGCTATGTAAAATCTATATTAATGTTTTGCAGGAGAGACAAATGGATATTTTTTGTATAATATCTTTGCTGGGCGGTCTGGCCATGTTTCTGTACGGTATGACACTTATGTCGTCCGGCTTAGAGAAACTCGCCGGAGGCAAATTGGAGACAACTCTCAAAACCATGACTTCAAGTCCTATAAAAGGACTGATACTGGGCGCGGGAATAACAGTTGCGATACAGTCCTCGTCCGCGGTTACGGTTATGTTGGTAGGGTTGGTAAACTCGGGTATAATGCAGCTGGGGCAAACGGTAGGCGTCATAATGGGCTCCAATATAGGAACGACGCTGACGGCGTGGATATTGTCAGTATCCGGAATAGACAGCGGAAACGTAGTGATAAACCTGCTGAAACCGGAGAATTTTGCTCCGATAATAGCTCTTATAGGCGTTATTCTCATGATGACGGCTAACAGACAGCGGAAGAAAGATATAGGTCATATTCTGATAGGCTTCTCTATATTGATGTTCGGCATGACCATGATGGGAGACGCCATGGACCCGCTGGCAGAAGATCCCAATTTGGCGAGCTGGCTGACGGCGTTTAACAATCCGCTGCTTGGCGTGCTTGTGGGTACAGTAATTACGGGAATAATACAGAGCTCGGCGGCGTCCGTAGGTATGCTCCAGGCTCTTTCTCTGACGGGCGGAGTCAGCTTTGGAATGGCTATCCCTATAATAATGGGACAGAATATAGGTACGTGTGTTACGGCGCTGATATCCAGCATAGGCGTAAACAGAAATGCTCGAAGAGTAGCCATAGTACATATCCTGTTTAACCTTATAGGTACAATTGTATGTTTGATACTGTTCATGATAGCGCGGAGCGCTCTCGACCTTGCCGTGCTGGACTCTCCTATAAGTCCCGTGGGGATAGCGGCGTGCCACAGTATTTTTAATATATTTACGACGGCGATATTATTCCCGTTCAGCAAGAAGATAGTAGCTCTGGCAGAGAAGCTGATAAAGAGCACACCGGAAGAACAGGAAAAGTTCACTTTTATCGACGAGAGATTGCTGGGGACTCCGTCTGTAGCGGTAAGTGAAAGCTTTGAGCGTCTTTGCAGAATGGCTAATAAGGCGCAGAAGGCTATAAAAACAGCGATGAATCTGTTTTCTGAATATACTCCCGAGGCAGCTCAGCAGGTTATTGACGACGAAAATGCACTCGATCACTATGAAGACAAGCTGGGTAATTTCCTGACGCAGGTATCAACTAAAGATCTCTCTGAGAAGGACAGTGCAAAGCTGTCTATGATGCTGTATGTAATAGGCGATCTTGAAAGAATAGGCGATCATGCTCGGAACATACAGGGAGTGGCTCAGGAAAAATTCGAGAAAGATCTGCATTTCACGAAGGACGGAACGAAGGATCTTGTGGTTCTGTCCAATGCGCTGTTTGAGATTGTGGACATGGCGGTTCAGGCTATAGTGGCGGACAGCGTCATGCTGGCATCCAGAATAGAGCCTCTGGAAGAGGTAATAGACGATTTGGTGTTCGCAATAAGAAATGCGCACGTAAACAGGCTGAAAGAGGGACGCTGCACGATAGAAGCCGGTTTTATTCTCTCGGATTTGCTGACGGATATGGAGAGAATCTCCGACCACTGCTCGAATATAGCTACTGCTGTTTTTGAGATGCATTTCGGAGGATTGGAGCGTCATGTGTACCTCAACACAGTAAAAGGCCCGGGAAACGAGATATTTACAAAATACTTTACGGAATACAGCGAAAAATATTCTCTAGCTAAATAAGATTAAAAAAAGCAGCCCGAGAGGGCTGTTTTTTTGATGAGGTATTAATTTATAATACGCCGAGAAATTCCAGCAGTATTTTTATGCCCAGCAGTATCAGAACGACGCCGCCTAGTTTTTCCGCGCCGTGCTGCCACTTTGAACCGAGAAAAGACCCCGCTTTTACGCCTATGGAAGAAAGTATGAAGGTGGTCGCGCCGATTATAGCCGTGCTTAGTATTACATTCATGCCCATCATTGCTATGGTAAAGCCGGCGGCCAGTGCGTCTATGCTCGTGGCGATGGCGAGGGGGAACATCTTTTTCGCGGCGACGGAGTCGTCGGTATCTTCGCTGTCATCTTCGCCGGATTCCCTCAGCATATTTACGCCGATCAGCACGAGCAGTATACATGATATAAGCTTACCCCATCGGGTTATGCTGTCGTTCAGCAGCTCGCCCAACAGGTAGCCTATAAGAGGCATGGCCATCTGAAAAACACCAAACCAAAGCCCGACGATAATGCAGTGCTTTATATGCGGCTTTTTCATTGCCAGACCTTTGCAGATGGAAACGGCGAAAGCGTCCATAGACAGCCCGACCGCCAGGCCCATTATCATTACAAATTGCATAGTTCCTCCTAAAATATGTGTATTAAATTTTATGAGACTGCAAGGTTATGTATAAGTATACCCTGCGATTTTAGTGCCGATTAATAAAAAAGACGAGACAAACCGCAAGCTAAAAAAGCTCGCAGATAAGTCTCGTCATTTAAAGCAAAACCGGACGTTTCCGTCAGTATGTCGATTTTTACTGCGCAATGAAAACAAATTCAGATGCGCTGACTACTCCCTCATCGGCAGTAATGGTATTATACACTATAGAAATTAAAAATGCAAATAGTTTTTCAGTAAAAGATATATATTTAATTTAGAGCGTCTTGCGAAGTATTAAAAATTCTTCATCCTCTTCCGATTCATCTTCAGAGACGTTAATAACGTGGAAATCCAGCTCGTCTCGATAAAGCTTCAGAGCCTTATGATTGCCGGACGCGACGGCAACTTCAACCATGCGCAGGCCGGATTGTTTCAGGTCTGCAAAAGCTGTGAGCAGCAGGGACTCGCTGAGCTTCGTACCGGCTTCGCTCGGATTTACGATGATACTGTAGAGAAAGGCGCGTGCATCATTGGAAAAATCCCTCATAAAGCAGACGCATCCGAGGACTTCGTCGTACTCCACAGCGGCGTAAACCCTCTGGTAACGTATCAGAGAGAAGACTTCAAATGCGTTAAGACCGTTGCTGCGAGTGCGGTGGACCTCCTGTTCGAGAGCGACGATCTGTTCGAGCATATCCTGGTCGCTTTCGTGAATGTGGAAATATTCAATTGCCATGAAATACCCTCCTTATAACTCTCTCAATTCTATCAGCAATCAGATGAAAATGCAAGTCCGGCGCAGATTGCTTTTTTGGAATGCAGATATTTGAAAAAGTTCATAACTAAATATATAAAATTTTACATCCTAAAGCTGTTTTCTTTGGTATAATAAATAATGGATTGTCAGCGAAAGGGAGACGCTATATGGTAGAAGTAAACAATCTGGTAAAAACGGACGGCACGGGACAATTGATAGACAACATAAGCTTTACGCTGAAAGAGGGCGGAAGATTAGGCGTGCTCGGCGCGCCCGGCTCGGGCAAGACAATGCTTATGGATATGTTGTCAGGATTTGTACAGCCGTCTTCCGGGAGTGTTTCCGTAAAAGGATACGACGTTTTTAAGCAGCCGCATGCGGCTAAGCAGTTTGTAGGGTATATGCCTGAGGATACGCCGCTGTATTTGAAAATGACGGTCAAAGAGTTTCTTTTGTTTGCCTGTCAGCTTAAAAATGGGAACAGGAAACACAAATACTATTTAGGTGAGATATTAGAGACTACAGAGCTGACAGAGCAGCAAAACGTAGAGATGACCCGCTTGCCGAAGTGGGTGCGGAAGAGAGTCTCGCTGGCTGCGGCTTTGGCAGGCCGAAGCGACGTGCTGCTGCTGGACGGTCCTACGCGCGGTTTGGACAGCGCGCGTGCGCAGCAGATGATGGAGATTATAGCCAGAGTCGCGTTTGGCCGATGTCTGATAATAGCTTCCAGAGAGCTGAATGTAGTCACAGAGCTTTGCGACGACATATTGATTCTCAAAGAGGGGCGCGCAGTCGAGCAGGGTTCTATAGCAAAACTTAAAGCTCAGCTTGGAGAACGCGCCCGCATAAAAGTCAGACTGAGATGCAGCTACCAGAATGGACGTAAGTTCTGCGACAATCTGGAAGGCGTTGTAGACGCTGATATGCAGCCTCGGGCGGAGAGCGGAGCTATAGATATCGTGCTGGAATCGGAAAAGGGAGTGGATCTGCGCGACGAAATATGGCGTGTGTCCAATGAGATGCAGCTTCCCGTGTTGGAAATGCGCAGATATGCAATATCGCTTGACGATCTATATTTGCAGATCGCAAGCGGCTCTTGAAGGAGGAGCGGAGTTGCTCGCAATATACAAAAAAGACATACGGGCTTATTTCAGCTCGATATACGGCTATGTGATTACGATGTCGTTTTACGCTGCGGCAGGGATTGTGTTCGTGTCGCAGAATATATTACATGAAAGTTCAGATTTAAAGCCGCTTTTTGATACATTGGCAAAATTCATGATACTACTCGTGCCCTTGATAACAAAAAACGCAGTAGCCTTTGAGAGAAAAAACGGCACGGACAGAATGCTGCTCACGAGTCCTGTCAGCATTTTCAGAATAGTGTTGTCGAAATATCTGGCGTGTATGACGATATTATTCATATGTATCGCATGCAGCGCGATATTCATGGCGATTACGGCGGTCTGCGGGAAGCTGGCGTTTGGAGAGGCGATGGTGTCTTTTCTCGGATTTATGATGCTGGGCTCGGCGATGGTGTCTGTAGGAATTTTGATAAGCTCTATGATGTCCGAGGAAAAAACAGCCGGAGTTGTCATATTTGTAGTCATGTCTTTTTTACTGATTATTTCAATGGTGACAAAGAGCATACCCGTAGGGCTGAGCGAATCAGTATTGTTTATATTGTCTCCGTATTCGTTTATGGAGTATTACGAAGCGGGCATACTCAGCTTTGCCAGCATATTGTATTATCTGTGTCTCAGCTTTATCGCGCTCAGGTTCGCGGGGAGATCTATCGAGAGGCGCAGAAGGAGGTAGGTCTATGCGCATAAACTACACATATCGGAGGAAGGCATGAAAAAGAAGTCCGCCAGAGTGACATACAGCAGCTTTTCCATAATGCCGATGATAATAGTTACAATATTTATGGCGATAGGGTGCTATGTGGCGGTTAATCTGGAGAGGTCCGCGGGGCTGACTACGGATTCGACGTCGGAAGGTTTGTATACTTTGTCGGAGGATTCTCTCAGCATTTTGGGAAAACTGAATAACGACATAGTAATCTATACTTTAAACGAGCTTGGAGGTGAGGACGCGAGGATAACGACGCTGCTGCAGAAATACGCAGCGCAGTCGGAGTACGTGACGGTCACGAACGTCGTCCCCAGTGAGAATCCGAATTTCATCACGCAGTACGATGCGTCCGTCAGCTCGAATGGAGAAGGCAAGGTAATAATCACGGGTACGGATAGGTCAAGATATAAAATATTGGGCAAATCGGACTTTTATGATGAGAATACATACGGGGACGCGACTGTATTCAAAGCGGAATCGAAAATAACGGCGGCGATAAATTATATAAACACGGGCGTCGCGCCGAGGGCGTGCTTCCTGACGGGGCACAGCGAAATAGACGTATCTCAACTCGGAGGTCTTTCGCAGCTGCTTGACGGATTGAATTATGAAGTCTCGGCTGCGGATTCAAAGTCCATAGCTCAGTTGGATTCAAAATCTGATATTCTCTTTATAGTCGCGCCGAAGAACGATCTTTCCGAGGCGGAATACGTTCAAATACTGTCCTTCATAGACAAGGGAGGCAATGTAATTTGCATGATGCAGTATGCAGAGTACATTTCCGACACGGGGACATATAGCTTCAGAGAAAAGAATTTAGAAGTGTTTGACAGGCTGTTTCTGCAATTTGGAATGGAGCTGGGGCAGGATTTGATAGTCTGTACGGACGAGGCGCGGGTGAGTATGCGTCCGACGACGGCGCAAATGAGCCTCGCGGAAGGAACGCAGATAGAAGGGTATGCCGACAGCGAACCGATAGTTTTCAGCGAATCGAGCAGCATTACGCTGAATAACACAGAGGCGAAATCCGCCGCTATAATTATGTCGCCTCAAAGCTGCTACTTGAGAACGGCGGAGGATAAAACTCTGGAGCAGCGCGACGGAGACGAGCTCGAAAGCCGTATAACGGCCGCCGTAGGCTCTAAGGGAAAGGGCAAGCTTGTCCTGATAAGCTCGTCGTCTTTGGTTAAGGATCAGGAGATAGCGGCGGGAGGGAATAAGAACTTTCTGCTGTCTGCCGTCAAATATTTCAGCACGGGAAACGAGGCTATAACAATAGATAACAAGGATATGGCGGGGGCGCAGCTGACGATAGAATCGGATATGCTGAGGACGCTCACGGCGATGGCGGCTATATTGATATGCCCTATAATAATAACGGTAGTATGGCTTGTCCAAAGGATAGCAAAAAACAGGAGCAGTTTCCCAAGAATATAATTTCGCATTCTTGCTTTTAAAGATACGCTATGATATAATTCAGATATCATAAAGAGATACATGAAAGGAAACAAAAAATGAAGTCAAAAAGAATTGCGGCGTTTCTTCTCGCGGCGCTGATGGCATTTGCGCTATGCGCATGCTCCGGAGGCGAAAATCTTTCGGCAGAGGAAGTGCTCACTAAAATGGAAGAAAATTCTCAAAATATGCAAAGCGCATCTTTTGAGGGAGATTTTACTATGAAAATGTCTATATCCGGTCAAACTATGGATATGGGCATGAAAATCAATGGCGCAGTGATTGTTACTCCCGAAGCAAAAGCAAAAATGACTATGGAAGTGAACTATCTGGGTCAGTCTGAATCTATGGAGACTTATCTGATGCAGCAGGACGGGAAATACCTGATGTATATGAAGTCCGGCGACGAATGGGTTGGGTCGGAAGTGGCTTCTGAGGAAGAATTCAAAGCGATACAGGAGGCTGCGTCCAACACAGCTATGCTTGATACGCTGAGCGAAGGCTCGAATCTGACTAAACTGGACGATGAGGAGCTAGACGGAACAAAGTGCTACGTACTCAGCATGAATATAACTGCGGACGCTCTTTCAAAAGCCATGTCGTCTTCTCTGGGAGACGAGGCAGATTCTCTCACGGGAATGTTTGCCGGCATGGGAGATATCCCGGTTAAGCTCTGGGTCAATAAATCTGACTGCACTCCCGTTAAAATTGAAATACAGATGAAGGACGTGCTCCAGAGCGCAATTACGTCTCAGCTAAGCAGCCTGGGCGAGGATACGTCGTCTTTGGACATGAGCGTTGATGAATGCGCTATGACTATGACATACACGGGCTTCAACAACGTAGAGGATTTCCAACTGCCCGAAGAAGCAGCATCTGCAGAAATTGTAGCAAATGATGATGCCGAAGCTACAACAGCTCCATCTGAGAGCGCGGCTGCGACAGAGAGCGCAGTTTCTTCTGAGAGCGCGGCTGCGACAGAGAGCGCAGTTTCTTCTGAGAGCGCGGCGGCAACGGCTGATGTAACAGAAAGTGCGGAAGCGTCAGTATCGGCTGATGCATCTGCAAGCGCAGAGGCGAGCGCCTCTCAGGCGGCGTAATATTGAAGTTCGCATGATAAAATAATTTTATACTGAAGTGTAAGAAGCTCCCGTTCGCAATGAATGGGAGCTTTAGTTTATTGTTTTCCGACGTTTATAAGCTTGAGAAAGCTCGGCGGCGATAATCTGATTAGATTGATTCGGGGAAGGAGCGGGGAGCAGACCGAGAGATATATCCCGCTGAGACGCTGAGTATAAAATTGCAGGTTGTATTTTTCGCCGCGGGAAGGCAAGTCGGAAAAATCCAATTTTCTTAGGTTGTCGGAAATTCCGTCTCCGAGGCATTTTACGCAGCTTTCTTTTATGCTCCAAAGTCGAGAAAAAATGTCTTCGGGTACGCCGCAGGCGCTCAACAGCTTCAGCTCTCTTTCGCAGAGCACGAGTGAGGAAATGCCGGAGATATCCGAAATGCAATCCTGAACGTCAACGCCTATTTCAGAGCTGTGCAGCGCGCAGGCGACGGCTCTGCTGCAATGAGATATGTTGAAATGAAGATGGGGGTAAGAAGGGGAGAGCTGCGGTTTTCCGTTTCTTCCTATTTGCCAATCGGTGTTAATATTTAGTCCGAGAAAACGCATAAACATATACCGCATAAGAGCATATGCGGCGGCGCAGTTGGCTCTGTCTCGTCGAAAGAAGTAGTTTTCTGCTTTTTCTCTGCGCCGCGGAGGGAGAGAGGAGATTATATAGCTAAGGCAGCCGTCGGATATTTGTTCGGCGTCCTCCAGAAGCATTACAGTCGCTCCGTTCATTTTACAACCTGTCGCTTATGAGCTGAGAGATAGCCTCTTTGTTCTGTTCAAAATAGAAATGATCCCCGTCAAACGCTATCAGCTCGAAATTAGCCGGAGAGGTGTAATCAGCCCAGTTTTTAACGCCGTCCGTGGGGAGATTGTGGTCTTCCTTGCCGTACATTGCAACAATGGGGCAGGTCAGCTGAATGTCGGAGGGTTTGAATCTGTATTTTTCACACAATACGTAATCTCCTCGTATCATAGGCATAAGTATACCGCTCAGCTCTTTGTAAATCATAATCTGTTCCATCGGGAAGTTGTAAAACTTCATAAATTGTTTGTCTGTTAGGTTTTTGGTGGCTCGCAATTTGAAATCGCCGGGGGAGACAGAGCCTGAAACCGCGAGCAGGGCGGGTTCTTTTCCGAATTTACGCTTTACGGCGAGAGCGGTCTCGTATGCAATCACATTGCCGAAGCAATGTCCGAGAAATGCAAAAGGGCGGTCGAACAGCTCGGCGCATCCGTCGGCTATCTGTTCGGCAAGCTCGAGTATAGTAGGGGGCATAGGCTCGCTCATGCGGTTGTCGCGGGCGGGATATTGTACGGGGTATACGCTCACGGTATCGGGGAAGAACTGAAACCATTGCGCGAAAAACGTGCTGCTGCCGCCGGCATGTGGGAAGCAGAGCAAATTGGTTTCTGCATTATCGCGTATAGTTTCGTGATTTATCCATATTGACATAAGAATCTCCTGTGATTTTAAAATTAGATTTGGGAGCAGATCTCCGATGAGACTAGGTGAAATAAATTAATCGCAGGGTTAAAAGCTGAGAAAAACAGTACGCATCGGAGCTGCTTTAGGCGAAAGATAAAAAGGCGTCAGCTTTTAAGTATTTTGAGCACATCGGACATGTGCTTTTCGTTCACGGGCGTCCATTTGAAGCCGAGCTGAGCGAGGGCGGAAGTTGTGCGCGTGCATCTGACCTTTAGGACAAGAGTCTGATCTATCTCGGGTTCGAGTACGTATGTCGCGAGCAAAATGTCGGTCAGCTCTTCGGGATATTTATCTGCGTTTTCGTTCATGTATTCTGTGAAGTCGTCCGCTGTGGTTATCTTTATATTTTCTCCGCAGGCGTTCATTAGCTGAGCTATGCGCAGGACGGAAAGCTGATTTGGGTTGAAAATATGATATACGTTCCAGTCGTCTGTCGTATCGCCCAGGAGCCGGACGGCTCTCGTCGCGCTGTCGATAAAAGTGAAGTCAAATATTTCAGCTTTAGAATCGGCTATAACGCCGATTTTTTCAATTGCGCCGAGCAATCGGAAGAAGGTGTTTTCTTTAGCGTTGATTTGGAATATGCCCGTTTTCTCAGATTGAGTCAAATATCCCAGACGGAATATCTTTGCGTCGAGTCCGTCTTTTGCTGCTGCATTCACCAACTGTTCGGCCATTGTCTTGGAACGAAGGTAGAAGTTGTCGTCGATCTCGCCTGAGGGAAGATCGTATTCGGTGAAAGGGAGCTTGCTCTCGAATCTGTCCGAGGTGTATGCCGTGCCCATTGTAGATATGAAAAGCAGGCGCTTCTCTCGGCCTTGTTTAGCCAGAGAGATAATCTTCTCCGTTACGGTTACGTTTGCTTTTTCAAATTCGCTCCATGCGCCGAAGTGCTTCACCAAACCTGCGCAGTGAAGGATGCAGTCGGTGTTCTCGGTGAGATAGAGATATTTCTCGTCTGAAAGATCGAGGTGTTCCTTCGACAGATCTCCGGAATAGACGGTGACTCTGCCGTTGAATCGCTCAAGGAGATTTTCGCCGGGGAAGTAGTGCTCCAGCACATTTTTGAGTCTGTCAAAAGCTGCGCTGTCATCTGCGCTGCGAATTACGCAAACTGCATCAGAGCCGCTCTCCAGCAGCATGTTTCCGAGATAATTAGCGCCGAAATATCCGCACGCTCCTGTAATGAATACACACTTAGGCTCGGGCTGCTTTTTCAGCGCAGGGGATGAGCTTCGAGCGGCGTATGCGTCGAGAAGCTTTTGGTCGCGCTCCGGCATTTTGAAGCTGTCCATCATTTTTGCCGCTGATTTGAGCGCGTTCAGCTCTTCTGTACGCCCGCCTTTGCGGAAGGAGATATGCTGAGCGAGTTTTTCTATGGTAGTGCTGGCAAACAGGTCGTTCATGGATATGTCGAATACAGAGGAGAGTCTGCCGAATATTTTGATAGCATAGAGCGAGTTTCCGCCGATTTTAAAGAAGTCGTCGTTAATGGCAATGTCGTCTCTGCCGAGGACGTCCTTCCATATTCGCAGAAGCTCTTTTTCTTTAGCGTTGGAGGGCTGATAATTTTTTGTTTCCTGCATTTGGATTCCTTTCTTTAAATATTTATGATATTTATATTCAATAACGGGCGCAAACGGGCGCAAGCCTCTTGGGTTTTCATGGGGGATTTAAAAGCGGACGCGCAGCGCAAAAGACTTGCAGCCTGCCGTTTTGAGAAGCGCAGGGAGCACATCGCGGTCATATTACGATATTGGCCAGATCTGCAGGATACTTATCCTCTATGCTGTGCATAAAGAAATGACCGCCTCGATATTCTTTGAGTAAGAATCCGTCGGCTTCAGTCACCTTGCACCACTCCAGCATTTTATCGAAATCTGCGCCGTAGTCATCTGTACCGCAATGCGCGACTATGGGAACGCTCAGCTTTTCGCCGCTATACGTAAAGGATTCAGCCAGTTTATATGAAGCCTTGATTTTAGGGAGTATGTATTGAAGAAATTCATTGTCTTCAAGTATTTCCTTCGGCGTTCCGCTCATGCGCACGAGCTCTTCTTTAAGCTTGCTGTCGTCCATGGAGGAATTGTAGCCTTCCTGTATTTCGATATGCGGAGCGTGCCTGCCGGCCACTATGAGCAATTTGGGCTTTGAGCCGTAATTATGTTCCAGTATATATGCTGTTTTAAAAGCCATTGCTGCGCCGAGGCTATGCCCGTAAAGTGCGAAATTTTCATTTGGGGTTATTCTGATTATCTCTGCCGCAATGGACTGCGCAGCTTCGTCTACACTGCCCGGGATGTTTATGTCTGACAGCGTGCCGAAGCCCGGCGTTTCCACCGGGACAAATTCGACATTGTCAAAGTCTCTGACAGCCCAGGCTCTGTAAGTGAGTGCAGACCCGCCCGCGTGATGAAAGCAAAACACGTGGAACTTCTCAGAGTTGAGACCGAACGGAAAGTATCTGCTTTTTACTGTCATTTTTTCACCTCAAAGATTAGTTTGCGTTTATTATATTTTGGAGAATGCCGAGGTACTTATCGAAGTGCGTGCGAACTTCGTTTTCGTCGAATGCCTCCTGTACGAAATCCCAGACGATGGTTAAATTTCCGCCGCGATTATAAATCTGATGATCTAAAACGACCTGCGGAGTCGCGCTGAGCGCGTCTGAAATTTCAAAGCCGGGCGGAAGCATGAATAGATTTGCGCCGCTGTCGTAAAACATACTGGTAAACACAACGGGCATTATCGCGCTCCAACGGCTGCTCTCGTTCGTCAGCAGCTTGAGTATTTCGACTCCGCTGAACGAGCGATGGTCTATCGCGTTCCATATCTGTGACTGAACGTCCGACACGGCATATTCTAAATTTTCAGATGCACTGCTGTAGGATATGAATGTAGTTCCGGTGAAATCTCCGAGAATATCCATTACAGAATCGTGAACGGGCATTCGGTTAAACATAGTCATATTTACGGTTATATCGCTGCTGCCGCTCCATTCAGAGAGCACTTTCATATATGCGGCTGCGGCGAATGCCGATGCGGTGCAGCCTGTTTTGGCGACTGCTTTGGAAAATGCATCCGACTGCGCCTCGTCGAAAGAGTGTGCCATGCGCTTAAAATGAGGCTCTTTTATTTCGCTCAGCGGCTGTTTGTATCTGAACGCAGGGGCGGGCGGGAGATGAGCTGCGCGTTTTTCCCAGAAGGCCTTATCCTTTGCATACTGCTTTCGTTCTGTTTTTGAACTGTCTGCGATATATTGGCAGAATGAGTAGTTTGGCGCAGCCTTGGGCCTGCCGGAATAAGCGGCGAAAAGATCTTCAAGCATCTGGTGCGAGCTGGCGCCGTCGAGTATCAGGCAGTCAAAGCTAAAGAATATCCGCGTTTTACCGTCCGGAGTATTTATAACTTCCGCGTCGAACATAGGATATGTGTTGAGATTGTATTTGCGATACTTCCACTGTTCCTTCAGCTCGGCGGCTTCCTCAAGGCTTATGTCTTTTACAGCGACGGAATAGCGCGGAACATCTGTCAGAACCATCTGCGTACCATCGTCAAAGACCACAGTTCTCAGCACGTCATGGCATTGTATTGTATAGTTTAGCGCCTCTTCGAATTTCTTTACGTCCAGCTCTGCGCAGCTTATTTCTATAAAATAGTGCGTCCCGAAACCGCCGAGTTCAAAATCGTTAGATCGGCCTGTTACGTATGACTGTTGAATTGGCGTAAGCATGAACGGCATGTACCTGCCGTTGCCCTCGGGATGAGCTTCAATTTCGCTGAGATAATCCATAAGCTCGGCTTTGCGGCGCTTGAGCTGTGCTTTCAATTCGTCCGTCATTGCGCCGGCAGGTGCGGTGAATTTAAGCGAGGAATCGGTGCGCTTGAGATTAATGCCTCTCATACGGCAGGTTTGATACAGCTTTTCAACCTCGAAGGAGAAAGTCTTCAAATCTGCATGAGCAGAGGCGGCGCTTTCGGCGCTTATGTCAGCGTAATAATCCAAAAGCTCCTGAACAGAGCCGTAAGACATTATTTCGCTTATGGACGGGCGAGTGCCGTAAACAAGCTCCAGCCTATTTCCCAGTTTTATAAGATCGACAGACGCCATACCCAGCTCATAAAAGCTCATGCCGCTCTGCGGAACGGTGCCTATAATTTCACTGATTATTTTGATTATTGGGTTGTCTGAGTCTGCAGGCATAGTTTCGGAGGCGGGGCGTGAGAATTTGGAGTAAAGCTCCATGAGCGCTTTTACATCGCGCTTGCCGTTCGCTGTTACGGGGAATTCTTCTACGCCGAAAATTACGTCGGGGATCATGTAAGCGGGGATGTAATCGCTTAATTTCTTTTTATATTCGTCCAGCTCGCCGGAATTAGAATCTGTTTTGACGAACGCAATCAGCTTTTTCATTTCTGTGCGATTGCCGTCTACTGCGACGACGGACTCGCTAAAGCCTATAGCTGAAAGCGCGCTCTGTATCTCGCCTGTTTCTATTCTAAAGCCGTTGATTTTAACCTGATTGTCCTTCCTGCCAAGGAACTCTATGCAGCCGTCTCGGAAATATTTGCCGTAATCACCTGTGTCGTAGAGTCTGACGCCGAGATCGGGGTGGACGTAAAAGGCTTTGTCAGTCTGCTCCTTGCTGCCGATGTATTCCTGAGCGAGACCCTTGCCTGCGATGTGAAGCCTGCCCGGGACGAGAGCGGGGCAGGGCCTGCCGAGGGCGTTGAGAATGTAAAATTGCTGATTGGACAGAGGGAAGCCGTAAGGGATGGAATTCCAATCGGGCTTCACGTCTGATACGTGATAATAATTCGACCAAATTGAGGCTTCGGTTGCGCCGCCCATAGAGGTGAGCGACGCTCCGGGAATGGCGCGCTTCATTCTGGCGGGAATAGTGAGAGGAATCCAGTCGCCGGAAAGTATCACGCTGCGCAATTTAAGTTTGCCTGAGCTGTTCTGCGCTTTCTCCAGAAACATGTCGAATATAGCCGGGACGGAGTTCCAGAAGGTTGCGCCGTGCTCTGAGCAAAGCTCGTATATGCATCTCATGTCTATGCGCTGAGCCTCATTAGCAAGTATGATGCAGCCGCCTGCGTTCATCATTCCAAAAATGTCGTAGACGGAAAGATCAAAGTTCAGCTCAGATACGCATATCGCTCTGTCCGAGCTGTCTATGCCCAGACGGGCGGATACATCCGCGATGGTATTCATTGCGCTTTCATGTGTTATTGCTACGCCTTTCGGTATGCCTGTCGAGCCGGATGTGAAGATAATATACGCCAATGCGTCCGGTCTGACAGCGGGCAGAGAAATCAAACTCGGATTTATTTTGTCCGCGTTGTTTGCCTGCAGGACGGTTATATCCGATATAATCGGCTCGCTGTCTGTTATCATGAACTTTGCATTTGCAGAATCCCTGATTTGCGCTATTCTGGACGCAGGCTGATGCTTGGAAACGGGCACGTATACTGCGCCCGAAAGCAGCACGCCTGCCACGGCGGCAATCATGTCGGATGTACGGTCAAGTGCGATTATAATTTTGTCGTCAGGCTCAGCGCCTGATTGAATGCAAAGCCCGGCGAATTGCATAGCGCGGTTCCAAAGCTGAGAGTAAGTGAGCGTTTTGTCGCAGGCGATTACTGCGGGAGAGTCCGGCGCGCTGCGCGCTATATTTTGCAGATTCTGCGTGAGAAGCATAGCGGGAAGCTCCTTCGCCGTGTCGTTTGCCGATTCAAATGTTTTGCGCTGAGACTGCGGGCGCAGGTCGAAGACAACATTGTTCACGAAATCGGGAGAATCGGCGAGAGAGACTACAAGGCGGCGCATAGCGTCGAACATGTCGTCTATAATCCCGGGAAGAAAAGCTTCGTCGACAGTGTCCCATGAGACATGAAGAACGTCATCGTATTCTATAACCTGGCAGTCTATGAGAACCTGAGGCGTCTGAGCGCATGTGTATGCTATGTTCAGCTCTCCTGTGTATTTGCGGGTGTCGAGGGCGCAGGTAAATACGTAAGGGTAGCGTTGCTGCTCGCCTTTTACGCGGGCGAGCTGACGCAGGAAGCTCAAGGCGTCCACGCTGCTGTGCGTCAGGTCGGAGAGAAGCCTGCGCTGTATTGCCGCTGCGCTGTCCGCTATGCTGCCGCCGCTCATGTTTATTTCGGTCAGTGAGAGCTGAGTGAAATCGTCTACGGTACACATGGCGTCGTCGTCTCTGTCTACTACTGTGGTCATTACTGCGAATTTATCGTCTCCTCCCCAAGCTGAGAGAACCTCCGAATAAAGCGCGAACAAAACGCTGGATGGCGAGCAGCCGATTCTTTTCAGGAACGCCTTGCAGTTTTTCCAAATATCCTGATTTATCGAGAAAGCGCGTCTGTTTATTCTTCCGGAGGAATTTCCGAAAAATTTTATGTCCAGAGGCAGAGCGGGAGCTTTGGGGAAGGACTCTGCACGCTCTGACCAATAGGCTTCGTCTGCGTCGGAAGGACGCGCCTTCGCGGGTTTAAGTATATTTTTGATTAAGGGGAGAGTCTCGCCTTTATAAAGCTTGCGCATTTCATCCTGGAGCAGGAGAATGCCGTATGAATCGGCTATCATCATATCAATTCCGAAGTGGACTCTATAGCCGCCTGCGGTTAGCTCGGACAAACGCACGTCGAATAAAAATCTGCCCGTGCCGAACACCTGCTCTCGCATCTCTTCCCTTATGCTTTGCAGATGAGCTTCAGCATCGCCCTGAGAGGACAGAGGGTATATTATCAGGGGATTTTCCCATTCGCGCAGGACGAGAAGTTTTCCTTCGGGCGTGAGCACGGCGTGCAGATTGTCGTGACGGGTCATCATTTCTTGAAGAGCCTGCGAGAATCTTTCTTTCGAGAGAGCGGGAATGTCAGCCTCCATGAAGTAGTAGCAGCTTACGCCGCCGAGAGGAAGCTCGGGATTGCGCCCGTCGAGGTACGCCTGCTGTACAGGGCTGAGTTCAAAAGGCTCAAATCTTTCGGCTTCAGAAATTACGCGCATGCGCGTATACTCCGTCCGGCCTGCTGCAGTATCTTTAACGGTGAAGAGATATTCTCCGAGCGCGCGGGGCGAGTCGTGCTTCATAAGCGTTTTGGGCGGGACAGCCAGAGAGAGCGCGTTGGATATTTTTTCAGAGAGACGAACCAGCATAATCGAGCTTATGCCGTATTGTAGGAAAGTGCGGTCGGCGTCCATGCCGTCTGTGGGAACGCCTGCGGAAGCGGCGGTCAGAGTGAGAATCACGTCTGTCAGCTCTGCGGCGCTGTTGACAGATGCAGAGACTTCTTCATGCTTTGCATAGTCGAATACATTTTCGTAGTGTCCCTGTTCGGAGAGCTGCTTGGCTTTTGAACGCTGTATTTTGCCGCTGTCAGTTTTGGGAAGTGTGTTCTCCGCGGTAAGAACCACTTTTATATTGCCGATTCCGTGTATATTAAGCAGGCTGCGGCTTATGGCGTCTGCTATTTCCTGAGCGTGCGGAAAAGCATCGTCGGATATTTCCTGTACTATCACAGGCCGTTCCGTGGCTCCCAGAGTTTCTGCGAAGGCCGCCGTGCGAAGAGGAATAGCGCGCTCATCGCTGTTATATGCCGTCTGCTCCAGATCTTCGGGATAGAAGTTTTCACCGTTGATGATGATTATGTCTTTTATTCTGCCCGTTATGAACAGCTCGCCGTTGGAATTTAAGAATCCGAGATCTCCCGTGCGCAGCAGCCGGCGTCCGTCGTCAGTCTTGCTGAAATGCTTGGCGGTTTCTGCGGGGTTTTTATAGTAGCCTTCCGCGACGCAGGGTCCGATAAGGCATATTTCGCCGACCTCATATGCGCGAAGAGATTCTGCGTCGCCGGGCTTGAGGATGAGGAGTTCGTGGCCTGCGCCGTAAGCAGGGCCGTTCCCCGGCATATATGTATATACGTCGCTGTCTGCCAGATGTTCTGTTGTGAGATCGTTAAACAGACCTTCTTCTATTACTTTTACGCGCTGGTGCTTTAGAGCTTCTCTATCCAGCTTTATCCAGCTGATAGGCTGATTTGCATGATAGCCTGATACTACGAGAGTTGCTTCTGCCTGACCATAAGCAAAAAGCAGAGAGCTGCGATTGAGACCGTATTTTTTAGCCTCATCGCAGAACTGCACCAGAGTGGTGAGATTTATCGCCTCTGCGCCGGAGAAAAGTCTTCTCAGCGATGAAAAATCCAGTCTGCTCAGCTCTTCGCCGCTCATGCTGTGCAGGCTTTTCAGAGAGAGGTCATATGCGAAATTGGGCGCGCCGGTGATATCGGCTTTGAAAGCTGATATAGCTCTGAGCCAAACGGACGGATCCGCCATGAACAGCTGCGGCGGGATGAGTATGCAGCGGCAGCCGCAAAATACGGGCAGGAACATCATGGCGATCATGCCCATGTCGTGATAATACGGAAGCCAGCTAAGGAATACGCTTTCGCTGTTTGCGAGAACCATATCTTTGAGCAGGCTCAGATGAAGAACCATAGCGTCCATAGTGATTGCGATGCCCTTGGGTTTGCCCGTAGAGCCGGAGGTATATTGAAGGAGCATTATATCTGTGCTGCGCGCAATTTTCCCGCTCGAGGGGAAGCCGGCTCTTTCGGCCTCGCATATAACAGGAAGAGAAGCGGCTGTGGCTGATGCAGAGATAAAAGCTTGAACCATGGGCTTTATGGACTGAGATGTCAATATAAAATTTGCGCCTGAGTCAGAGATTACCGCTTCCAGCTTTTGCAGCTCGGAGGCGGAGCCTGAGACGGGCGGGGCGACAGGTATTATAGTTATGCCGGCGTCCATGCACGCCAGCGATGCATACAAGCTGTCAGCCGGATCTGCAAATATCAGCAGCGCTTTTTCGCCTGTCTCATGTCCGCTGTGCAGCAGCCACCGCGAGAATGCGGTGACTGTATCAAAGACCTCGGAAAAGGAACGGGTTTTGAGCGTGAGGTCAAGTGCGCAGGAGGATATGAAGGGCTTGTCGCCGAATTTATCGGCATAATACTGAAGGTAGTCTATAAGAGTGGAAAGATTATTTTCGTCGTTTTTCATCTGTACCCCTTTCGTCAGTTGGCTGCGGAGATTATTGCGTCTGCCTGTTCGCTAAGGCAGGAGGTGTGAGCTCCGGAGATGCGTTTTGAATCGAAGCTTCCGAGGCAGGCGCTGCTCCAATACGCTTCGGCGCTTTCTGCTCCATCGGTATACAGCAGAAGCATATCGCCCATGTAGAGACCGGGTTCGGCGGCTGAGACAGTGGCTGCAAGCCGCTTGTATTCATCTGATGCTTCGTCTGATTCATCAGAGGGCAATGCGTCGATTAGCACGAGCTTGTCGAGAGGATATTCTGCGGCGGTTAGTCTGCCGGCCAGCTCGATGCCGAACCAGGAGGAAGAGCCGTGCGCAAATATGGTTATATCTTTGTCGGAATAATTCTTAATCACATCGACGCAGGAGTCTGTGACAACCTGAAGCGCGTCCTCTGCGCTTTTCTCTTTGAGATTCTCTAAATTGCAGGGCAGGAGCTGGGCTATGCCAAAACTGCCCGAGAGCTTATCCGCCAGGGGCTGCATTAGGGTATCAGCGCCGTTTTCATCCCAGAGCAGGACGGCAATTTTGTCTGAGGCGGCGGGCGAAGCTTTTAAAACGGCAAAGCTTTCGGATTGCGGAGCTTCCTCGCTGTCTGCCGAGGTTTCGGTTCCGGAATTCTGACTGTCTATGAACTCGGCTATTTCTCGGATAGAGGGACCGCGGAGAAGCTGCGCGAGTATGCTGTCGAAGGAGACTGACGGGAGGAGCTTCTCTCTGATAATTCCGGCTGCCTTGCCTATCATCAGAGAGTCTGCGCCTTTGGAATAGAGATCGTCGTTTTTGCCTATAGAGTTAATGCGGAGCAGCTCGGAACAAATGTCGAACACCTGCTGCTCTGATGGCGTAAGAGTTTCGTCCTCTACATGCTCGGATAGCTTATCTTTGAGAAGAGTTTCAGCTTCGGCAGAGAGCTTCTTCCTATCCACTTTGCCGTTGGCGGTCAGAGGCAGAGATTCTTTGTATTTGATTATGGACGGTATCATATAAACGGGCAGGCTGTCCTTCAGCTTTTCCTTTATTGCGGATGCGTCCGATTCTGATTCTGCACAGTAAAAGCTGACGAGAGTTTTTTCTCCTGTCGGAGTTCCTATCGCGAGAGTGCAGCATTGAACAGCTCCGGTCTGTATTATGCAGTTGTCTATCTCGCCCAGCTCGATTCTGTGACCGTGGATTTTCAATTGACCGTCATTTCGGCCCATGAATTCAATTTCGCCGTCAGACATCCATCGGCCTGTATCGCCTGTCTTGTACATTCTTGTTCCGTTCACGGTTATGAATGCGTCGGAGGTCAATTCATCCTGTTTATAGTAGCAATCTGCCAGACCGACGCCCGTGATGTACAGATCTCCCTGAACCCAGAAGGGACGTTCGCGGAGCTTGCCGTCCAAAACATGGTAGCCCTGGTTTGAAAGCGGCTTGCCGTAGGGGATGCTGTTCCATTCGCGCTTAATCTCGCGGCATATGTGGTATATAGACCATATGGAGGCCTCCGTGGCGCCGCCGAGGCTGACGGTGAGAACGTCGGGGTTGAGCGCCCATATTCTTTCGGGCAGAGTGACGGGTATCCAGTCGCCGGACATCATTACAAGACGCATATGCGGAAGAACTTTTTCGCTGCTGCTTTCTATGTAGTCTGTGAACATCTGCATGAAAGCGGGAACGCTGTTCCAAAGCGTGATTTTATATTTTTTTACAAGTTCCATCCAGTGAGAAGGGTCGGCGTATTTTGCTGCGGAGGGATATATGACGCTGCCGCCGACGCCGAGAACGCCGAATATATCGTATACGGAGAGATCGAAATTCAGCTGCGATAGACCGAGGACGACGTCGTCTGCCGTGACGTCAAAACGAGAGTTTATATCCTCGATGGTGTTTACTGCTGCGCTGTGTCTTATGGCTACGCCTTTAGGCGTTCCTGTGGAGCCGGAGGTATAAATTATATATGCGAGAGCGCTTTCGTCTCCCTCTCCTGTAAGAGACAGAGAGGGAGAGGGAGTCAGCTCATCTGCGAATATAAGTTTATATGCGTCGCTGTTAAACATATCCTCATATGCACGGAGTGTGATTATTACAGATATTCCGCACCGGGTGAGAATTTTTTCGCGCCTCAAAGGCGCCTGATGTACGTCTATGGGTACGTAAACGCACTGCGCATCCAGAATACCCACTGCGCTCGATATTTGGTACACGCTCTTGGGCATTACTATTCCGACAGTATCGCCCTTGGAGCAGCCCGTGTTTATCAGCTGCAGCTTTACGGCGGAGGCTAAGAGTCCTAATTCGCCGTAGGTGAAAGATTTGCTTTCGTCAGCGGCGGCGAGCTTGTCGGGAGTGCGCCGAATGCTGTCCAGCAGCCTGCTGTGGAGAAGTCCTCCGGGAAGCTGCGTATTGGTGCTGTTGCTCTGCGCTATCATTTCCGCTTGATATTTTGGGAGAATAGGCGGTATATCCGAAGACCATATTTCTGCGCTGTCGGAGAGCATCTCCAGCAGCGTTTTAAAAGCGGCGAACATGTCTTCTATTACGTTCTCGTGGAATATGCCGTCGCGGTAGTCCCAGTTGACTTGCAGACCGAAGCTGCCGTCCATAGCCTGACAATCGAGATAGACCTGAGGAGTTTGGCTTATGCCTTCTCCGTCGAAACGTCCTACCATGGGGCGGGAAGGGTCTTCTTGTATTACGCCGATTGAGCTGGTGTAGACGAACGGCATGAGAGCGGCTTCGCGTCCCTTGCGTCTTGCTATTTCGCGCATGACCATAACGCCGGAATAAAGCCTATGATCTAAATCGTCAAACAGGCGGGCGTTCAGCTTTCTGGCGCTCTGGGCGAACGATGCGGAATCGGTGAAGTCGCATTCCAGAAGGCTGACCGAGGTGAAGTCCCCTATCAAGCTGTTAACTTGCTCATGGAGCGGGAAGCGGTTGAGCACTGTCAGATTGAGTGAAAATTTATCTGTGCTGCTCCACCAATGCAGAACCTGCGCATATGAAGCGAGGACGGCGGACGATGGAGTGAGACCGAACTTGGCGGCGAAGCTCTTCAGCTTGTCCCAGCGTTCAGGCTCCAGATTCAGATAAAGCCGCTTGAAAAGCTTGGAATCGGCGGCGGACGAGCGCTTGACAGCTATATCGGGCGCGGCGGGCACAGCGTCTATTTTGTCCAGCCAATATTTTTTGTCCTTGTAAAAGCCTGATTTTTCTTTTAGGAGCGCTTCCGCTGTGAGATAATCTCTAAAGCTGACTTCAAATTCGGGAAGAACGCCGTCCCCGTAGAAGTACATGCCTTCAAATTCCGCCAGCAGCAGACGGATGCTCGTCCAGTCCGCCATTATAAAATCCATCGAGAGATGAAGGACGGCGTCGCAATCTGTTTTGGTTATAGCCAAGGCCATAAGCGGCGGATTGTTTGCGTCGTGTATGCAGTGACCCAGCTCTGCGCGAACAGTATCTATGCGCTCCGATTTAGCGTTTTCGCCTTTTTCGGATACGTCCGCATAATCAATGTGCAGACGTTGGACGCTTGGAAGCACGACCTGAGTTCCGTCGGCGCGGAAGCAGGTCCGGAGAGAATCGTGACGCTGTATCATCAGATTCCATATGTCTTCAGCCCTTTGCGGCTCGAGATTTTCGTAATGAAATTCCATATAAATATGGCAGGCGACTCCGCTCAGAGCGAACGCTTCGTTTCTGCCGATGAGATAGGCGGACTGTATGTCGGTCAGGGGGAATGGCTGATATCTGTTGTCCTCGTCGTGAACAACCGCGACCTCTTCTGCGTCTTTTTTTAAAAAGTCTATTATGTCGGCTTTTTGCTGTTTCAGAACAGAGCGTATTTCTGATGTCAGCGCCCCCTGCGGAGCGGAATATTTCAGCTTTCCGTCCTCCTGCCAAAGTCTTATTCCGTTTATTTCCAATTTATCGAGCATACCGGTTATTTCGTTGTGATTCATTTGTAGTTATTCCTCCGTATCTACAGCGCCAAGGACAATGTTGGCGTCGAGCGGTTGATGCGAGCAGCCTTTTTTCAGTGAAGCAAAGCCGAAAGTCTGTGTGAATTCGTGCCATCTTTGAGTGCAGAGTATTTCGCGCTGCGCTCTGGCGCGTCCGTTTTTGCGGCCGAGTATCATATCCTTCATTTCGGACAAGTCGCCGTACACGGCGTCGACCCATGTTTTCAGAACCATATCGCTGTATGTTATGCGATTGTAAGCTCCGACGACATTTGAAGTATATTCTTTCATGTGTTCGGGAAAAACTGCGTTGTATATACCTGCGTTGTAGCCTTGTGTTGGAATATGAAGACGAGGCATCCACATGAGAGGACCGTGCGTATCCGGCAGCTCAAATCTGCCGCCTTCAAAGCCTATAGTAAAGCGATGAAGCATGTGCATATAGTTGTCAGGATCTGCGGGATCTATCTGGTTGTTGTATGTTACGTAAAGCGGGACGTCGCCGAGCCTGCCGGACGCGATTTGAAAAGGACCGTTGGCTTCAGATATAGTATCGAAGCTCCACTTCGGCAGGGGAGAGAACATTTTGTCCATTATATCTACCATGGGATACGAGACCTGAGGGCAGGTAGTTATGTGAATATACGCCGGCTTTTGAAGCTGCATAGCTGTTTTTACACCGCTTATAAGCTTTTTCACCTCGGGAAGATGTACGTACAGGTCTCCTGTCATAAAGTTTACTTTGTTTTTCAAAGCGCTCTGAATGCAGCTTTTCATATCCGTTTTGTGTATCGGCTGTTCTTGAATAATGTGTACGCCCATGTTCATCAGGCTTTCGGCTATATCCGTGCCTCGGCCGCCCAGAGCGCCTGAGCGGATGATGACGCAGGCTATGTCGGGCTTTTCGGGCAGCTCGTCTATGGAGCGGTAGAGCGGCACGCCGTAAGTTTTAGAACAAACTCGGGAGCGTTCGCTTCCTCCTGCGACTATGCCCATAAATTCAAATTCGTCGCTGTGCCTGTGCAAAACCTCCATGTAAAACTGCCCGAAGGTCGTGCCGCAGACTATCACCTTTAGTTTTTTATTCTGTGTCATAGTTCTCCGTATTCTTCATTTGTCATAGAGTCTAAAGTGCCGTCAAATTCGTCCGGGTAACCTACGCCGAAGAATTCATTCATGATAGAGAGTATCTTATCAGGATGTTTAAGCTGAACGGGGAGCATGGCTCTTGGCGGTTCGTCTATCTGTGCGCTCAGATATTTTGCGCAGACGGCCGCCGTCGTGCCTGTCAGCTCTTCGGAATCGGGATGATACAGACTGTATACTTTTTTTCTGCCTTCCGCGTTCTCCAGCTCGCAGTAGTACCGTATACAGCTAAGGTCGGTTAGGTCCTCCGTCATTTCCGAGAGCTGTTTTGCCGCAATCTCAGGATTCTCCCGAAAGAGAGAAAAGACAGGACGCATTTTGTTAAGATTTCTGTTTTCTGCCGCGGCGCAATAGAAATTACCGTCTTTCAGGCTGCCGATTTTGGCACAGTATGCTGTTTCTGAATCAAAGAATGGCTGGGCGATTAGTTTGTCGTCTATGAACGGGAGTCGTAAATCTGATTTTTGCGATATTACGTCAAAACACGGTTCGCCGTTTTTCCACGAGAACGGTTCGTCCTGCTTACGATTGCAAACGCCGTAGAGATAGTCGTAGGCCGCGGCGTACGACAGGCGTCCGAAGGCGGTGTAATAGTAATCCAGCCTGTTCGAGCAGGGGTTGAGGCTGAGAATGTGCCGGAGAAACAGACCGGATACGCCGGGGGTGCTTCCCGCGCCGAATATCATCGCGGACATGGGGGAGAAACTTGACTGCCATTCAAAAAAATTCTCCGGCAGGCCGGCGTCTATGTACGGCGCGTGACTGCGCCCCGCCTGCTCTGCGACTTTACGCGAAGTATAGTAGCTGGGAGCGGTGCAGTTTATAATGAGCCGAGTGCCGTGCATGAATTCGCGTAAGCTCGCAGGGTCGTTTATATCTGCATAAGCGTACTCTATCCTTCCGGGATACAGCTCAATTAGTTTATCGGCGGCGCTTGCATTTCTGCCGCCTATTCTGATTTTGTCGTCAAAGAGAGTGACGGAGGCTCGAGTGCAGTGTGTGCCTATGGAGCCGTATCCGCCTAATATTCCTATCATAGATACCTCCGTTAGAATAAACTAACCGACAAGTCGGTTAAAGCTCGCCTTCTTCCATTTCAACGCTGTTTTTCTCGTGAATCAGAGCGGCCATACGGCCGAGCTCCGCATTATCAAACAGCTCGCGCATAGATACCTCGACTCCGTATTTTTCGCGCAGAGTTACGAGGAGACGAGTCGCTGCGAGACTGTCCGCTCCCATCTCAAAGAAGCTGTTTTCTGTTCCGATTTGTTCTGTATTAAAGAAAGAAGCCCAGATTGCCGCAAGCTCTTTTTCCTCGAGGCTCTCGGGGGCGCTGCCTTTTATCGCTGCGGAGGAGCTTTCAAACCATACGGCGGCGGTTTTTCTGTCTACTTTGCCGTTGCTCGTCAGGGGGATTTCTCTTATTGCTGAAATTTCGGAAGGTATCATGTGCTGCGCCAGCTTGGCGCTCAGATGTGCTTCTATATCAGAAAACGAAGGCGAGAAAGCTGATTTTTTGCCGTGTAGCACGAAGGAGTAAGCTCGGTCAATCAGCTTTGTTTGTATGTCGGAGCATCCGCCTTGCTGCATTATATCCGCCCATTCCAAAGCCGAGCGCATTGGCGTAATTCGGCCGTCGGGAAGATCGGGAAAACCATATTCCAAAACCATTGACGTTACAAGAGCGAAGGGCTGAAGCTCGGGCAGCTCCGCGACGATAAAAACTCCGCCCTGCCTGAGCAAATTGCAGAGCCAGGATATTTCCCGCGCCGGCTGTTTATAACGATGCAGGCTGTACAGCATAATAACAGCGTCGAATTGCTGATAATAATCCTTTTGAATAGTGTTTACGGCGGCGGTATTCGGAGCTGTGCTTACGGATAAATCTCCGCACTTTTCTCTCAACGCGCCTTGCATGGTCAACGACGGTTCAAAAGCCGTAAAGCGGAGCTGTGAATCTTTCGCCAGGGCGGAGAGCATCTCGCCGGTACGCGCGTCGATAATGGCTGCGTTTTTTGCGTTTGAAGCTGTCAAAATAGTGTTTATATAATCAATAACATGCTTTGCTTCAGGGGCGGACGCAGTTAGAACCTCAGGCGAGAGCGTTTTCTCGTTCAAAAGCTCAATGGGCTGCCTTTCTCCGTACAATATCCCGCGGAACAAGTCCATGCTGCGATAAAGCGCCTGCGCGAAGATGTCTTCCCCGGGCGGCGTCGTGCTCTTCACTTCACTCATGCGCCCGCCCGGCTTAATACCATTTTCGTCTATTTCGATTACATTGCGCTGCTCCAGCCATTCCGCCCATCTTTGAAAGAGCAGCTCCATATCTTTGCAGATTACGGGTTTAGATATAATCAAATCAGCAAGGAATCGCTCTGCGATAACGGCCTGGCGCTCGCGCTCTCTGTTGCGGAAGCAGACTGTCTCCGCGTCAGGTTCGAGCGCGGGCTGCAATTTCGGAACGGCTGCGCAGGGCTTTGTTTTGATACCTAATTTTAGCTGCTTACCTGTGCCGGACTGCACTGACAAAGCGAGAGCCTTCTCCACTCCGTCCATCTGTTCGGCGACAGATTCGATTTCGCCCGCTTCTATGCGGTATCCGTTGATTTTCATCTGCGAGTCTATTCTGCCGCAGAAGATTATATTGCCGTCTTGGCGGTATTTTCCGGCGTCTCCGGTGCGATACCATCTAACGCCGTCTTTTTCAAAAAAGCTTTTTCGCGTAAGCTCGGGATTAGTGTACCCCATGGCTACGCCTCTGCCGCCGATGAGAAGCTCGCCTTCAACCTCGTCGTCGCAGTCGTCTCCGTTCTCGTCCACGACGCGAAACATTTGATTGGCGAGGGGCTTGCCATAGGGTATGGACTGCCATGAAGGGAGAGCGTCGTCTGCAATAAAGTAATTAGACCAAATGGAAGCTTCGGTTGCGCCGCCCATTGCGATTATATGCGCGCCGTTCGCGACCGCTTTTGTTCTCTCCGGGATGTCGGTGTCTATCCAATCGCCGGAGAGCATTACTTTTTTCAGAGGCAGGGGCGAGAGTCCGTTTGCCGTGAGCATCATGGAGAAAAGCGCGGGCACGCTGTTCCAGACGGTGACTCTCAGGCTGCTGAGTATATCCAACCATGCGGAAGGCTCTTTGATTTGAGCTTCGTCTAAAACGGCGAGGCTGCCGCCGACGCTTAAAAGACCGAATATGTCATAAACAGACAGGTCGAATTCTAAAGAAGATATTCCTATGGCGACGTCTGCATCCGTCACGGAGAATCTCTCGTTTACGTCGTCTATTGTGTTGCATGCGGCGTCGTGCGATATGACGACTCCCTTGGGAGCGCCGGAGGAGCCGGATGTGAAAATAATATATGCCGGCGTTGTTTCGTCGGCGAGTATAAGATTTGCCGGCTGGGCTGCGTGAGCGTCCTGCGGATGCACGAATGCAGCCGAGCTGCTGTGCAGGCCGCTTTCCTTTTCTGTGATTGCGAACTCTATTTCTGCATCCTGACATATGCTGTCGAAACGCTGCCGGGGCGCGGATACGTTTATGGGAACGTATGTGCATCCGGCCGCGAGCACGCCTATGACCGCCGCTATTTGTTCGAATGACCGCGGAAGCATCACGGCTATGCGGCCGCCGCATCGAGCGCCTTTATTCCGCAATGCTGAGGCATATTTCAGCGCGAGCTCTGCCAGAGCAGCGTATGTCATGCTGCTTGTTTTTCCGCTGCGGACGGAATAGAGCGCGATTTTGTCTCCGGCGGACTGAGCGCGTTCAAAGAAATATTTGTGCAGCTGCCTCTTTGGCTGAGGCTTTTCTGTCTTGTTCGCTAAAATGCGATTTTGCGATAGTTCTTTCAAAAGCACTTTCTCCTTAGTGTATAGCTGTTATAACCGTGAACAGATGTCCCCGCCTCTATAGGCGGCGGGTTCCATCTAA